>Ga0055584_100007509_pt1 | contig 10686 bp, 11 predicted proteins | sample OSDHelmetaG_FD_58716 | JGI IMG/M metagenome (GOLD analysis project Ga0055584, IMG submission 58716) | Pelagic marine sediment microbial communities from the LTER site Helgoland, North Sea, for post-phytoplankton bloom and carbon turnover... | ecosystem: Environmental > Aquatic > Marine >...
CGGGCAGATCAAAAACAACATAAGCGAAGAAGGCAGCGGCGGCGGGAGCTAGGGCGAATTTAAGTAAGCTAAAGGCCGCAAGTTCCGAATAGCTACCTTCAATCTTGTGCGTAGCCAAGCCAGCACCGATCGCGAACAGGGCGGCTGGAGCAGCTGCGTCCGCTAAGAAGTCAGCGAGATTAGCGATTGGCCCGGGGATCGGGATCTCCAATATTATGATCGCGAAGCAAGCGACGACAGAGAGGAAGAACAGATTGGTGTAGAGGCCTCGTGCTATCTTTTTGAGAATTGCGATGACTGAAGTTGTCTTCGACTGAGCAACCTCTAAGAAAATCATCGCCAGGGTTGCTGTCACCATTAGGTCTATGATGATCGTCCACATAGGGATGATCAACCCTTTTTCACCATGGAGGACCAGCATGATTGGGAGGCCTAAATAAACCGCATTGGCCCAAGCCAAACAAAGGGCTCTGATGGATGCTAGCTTGGCATCTGTTTTTAGGACCAATCTTTGAAACAAAACCAACACAACAAAGACAGAAACAGACGTTGCCCCATAACTTGCCATGAATCGCCATTCGAAGATTTGTTCGATCGGAAGTTTCGTTAGAACATCAAGCGTGAGCGCCGGCATGGCAAAATAAAGCACGAAGGAATTTAAGCCATTAACGCCTTCAGCGGACACGAGTTTGCCACGGCCAGCGAAGTAGCCGAGGCCGATCAATGCAAAGAAGGGGAGAAGGGAAGAAAACACGTGAAGGCCTGGGTTGATAGCTAGGATTGCCGCTCTATGGCATATAGTTAAGACAACACAAAGCTTTGAAAAGGTATTGGGTATTGGATAGCGAAATAACTTTTGGATCAGGAAGACGAGGCGACCTTGCGAAGGAGATAACTGACCTTCACATGTCTTTCTATGAAAAGGCATCCGGTTTCGACCATCTTTTTGAGCAGGTTGTTCATTCTGGACTAGGCGAGTTTCTATCGCGCCTGACCAACTCACGGAACCAAATCTGGCATCTTCGAAATCAAGAAGGGTTACTTGGTTCGATTGCCATCGACGGTGAAGATCTCGGCCCTGGGATCGCCCACCTTCGATGGTTCATTGTTGACCAAAGATTGGCTGGGCAGGGATGGGGCAAGAAACTCCTCTCGCAAGCCGTCGACTTCTGTGTTCGAAGCAAATTCGACGAAATTCAGCTCTGGACGTTCCAAGGTCTTGATGCAGCGAGAAACCTCTACGAAATGAACCGCTTTTCCTTAGTTGAGGAAGATCAGGGAAATCAATGGGGGGATGTTGTTCTCGAGCAGAAATTTGTTAGGTGCCTGTAAGATATCGAAGTTCGAAAGGGACGAAGAACTTAGCGGTATTGCAATGCGTGTAACTAAGTTTTGACGCAACACTTTTGTGACGGTTCGCCACTGGACCAAAGCTGCAATCATGTTAGATTGCCGTACATAAACTAATCACCCGGGATTCCAGATGTCAGATAAGAAGAAAGTCGGTCTATTCGTTACTTGTTTAGTCGATATGATGAGGCCGTCCGTTGGCTTTGCTGCCGTCAGACTTTTGGAGCAAGCAGGGTGCGAAGTCGTTGTACCGGAAAGCCAGACCTGTTGCGGACAGCCGGGGTACAATGTTGGCGCAAAGAAAGACACGCAAACAATTGCTAAACAAGTGATCGCGGCTTTCGAGAATTTTGACTACGTTGTAGCACCCTCGGGATCTTGTGCTGCCATGATCTCCCATCACTATCCAGAACTGTTCAAAGACGATGAAGTTTGGTCGAAACGTGCACGCGGTGTGGCGATGAAGACGTTTGAATTGGTCTCGTTTTTGACTGACGTTATGGGTGTCGAAAGCGTTGATGCTTCATTCAAGGGATCTGTGACCTATCATGACTCTTGTTCTGGATTAAGAGAGCTGAAGATCAAGCAACAACCAAGAAAGCTGCTGTCCTCCGTGGATGGCCTTGAAATGAAAGAAATGCAGGACGCTGAAATCTGTTGCGGTTTTGGCGGCACCTTTTGTGTAAAATATTCCGATATCTCGAATGAGATGGTCTCTTGTAAAACGCAAGAGGTCAGTAAATCTGGTGCCGACATGTTGCTTGCTGGCGATCTTGGTTGCCTTATGAATATGGCCGGCAAGATCAGCAGGGATGGAAAGCCCATCGAAGTTCGGCATGTGGCGGAAGTTTTGGCAGGAGAGCTGGACAGCCCCGCAATTGCAGCAACGACGAGCGAGAAGGCCTGAGACATGGAAACGCAAGCACAAGAGTTTAAGTCAAATGCTGTTGAAGCCCTTGCAAACCAACCTCTCCAATCCGCGATGGGGAAGATGAAGAAAGGCTTTACGGAAAAAAGGCGGATTGCTGCGGAAGGACTGGAGGAATTCGAGCAGCTCCGTGATCAAGCACGAGATATAAAAAACCACACATTGGATCACCTGGACCTCTACCTCGAAGCCTTTGAGGAGAAGGTCAAAGAAAATGGCGGACATGTTCATTGGTGTGCCGATGGTGAAGAAGCTAGGCAAACAATTCTCAAAATCTGCCGTGACTTGGACGCTAGGACTGTCACAAAAGGCAAGTCTATGATTACTGAGGAAATCGAACTCAATGATTTCCTTGAGAAGAACGATGTTGAACCGGTCGAAACGGATCTTGGCGAATACATCATTCAGCTGAGGGGCGAGAAGCCTAGTCATATTATTGCGCCCGCCGTTCACCTTAACCAGGATCAAGTGGAAGAGGATTTCAGGCGTGTTCACACACACCTTCCCGAAGATCGCAATCTGGTAGAACCGCGTTCGTTGGTGAACGAAGCGCGTCAGGTCCTGAGGCAAAGGTACATTGACGCTGATGTTGGGATTACGGGGGCGAATTTTCTGATCGCCGAAACGGGCAGCTCCGTGATCGTCACTAACGAGGGGAATGGCGACCTAACCCAGACCTTGCCTAAAGCGCATATCGTTGTTGCCAGTTTGGAAAAGGTAGTGCCAACACTCGAAGACGCCTCAACGATTTTACGCGTACTGGCACGCTCAGCTACTGGTCAAGAGTTCTCTGCCTATACGACCTTCTCGACGGGACCAAAACGTGCGGATGACCCAGATGGACCAGAAGAATACCATGTCGTTCTCTTAGACAATGGTCGCTCTTCTATGTTGGGCACAGAATTTCAAGAAATGCTGCGTTGTATTCGCTGTGGTGCCTGTATGAACCATTGTCCGGTCTATCATGCCGTCGGTGGGCACGCCTATGGCTCGACTTATGTAGGGCCTATGGGTGTGGTTTTGACACCGGCTTTGGCTGGCATCGAGGAAACAGGTGTGCTGCCTAACGCCTCGACCTTCTGTGGGCGTTGCGAAGCAGTCTGCCCAATGCGCATCCCTTTGCCTAAGATGATGCGGCATTGGCGCGAGAAAGAGTTTGAAAAGCATCTTTCTCCAGCAGCGACCCGCTATGGCATTGGTTTTTGGGCGTTTTTTGCCAAGCGGCCAAAACTCTATCGCTGGTTTGTGAGCACCAACTTAGCTTTGCTCAAGCTTTGGGGGAAGGGCGACAATATCCGGTTTTTCCCATTTAAGGATGGTTGGACTAAGCACAGAGATCTTCCGGTGCCTGAGGGCAAGTCTTTCCAACAACTATGGAAAGAGAAGCAAAAGGGAGCCAAGTCATGAGCAGCTCTCGTTCCGCCGTCCTGGACAAGATAAAGTCTTCTCTCAAAAGTGAAGCCTCGGATCAAACGCGCCGAGAAGCCGTTGCAGCTCGCATTAAAAAGCATGATCGCAATCTCATTCCAAACCGGACCGCTGGTTTGGATAAGGGAGGATTGGTCGACTTGCTGGAAACCAAATTGAAGGCTGTCGACTGCAGTGTTCAGCGATTGGACACTCTGGATGATGTTCCCGCGGCAGTTGCTGAGTTCCTAAAAAACCAAAATCTGCCAGCAACGATTAGACAGGCTCCACATTCCTCGTTGACGTCCCTGCCTTGGTCAGAGAAGGCGCCGATGGTGGAGGTGAGCGAGGGGCGGTCTTATGGCGATGATTTGAACTCTTTGACGGCTTGTCACGCTGCTGTAGCCGAAACAGGGACTCTCATGCTTGAGTCTGGTCCAGAAGGGCCAACGACGCTGAATTTCTTGCCAGATAACCACATCGTCGTTTTGCGTGAAAGTCAAGTGATAGGCACTTACGAAGAAGGTTGGGACAGTTTGAGAGAAAAACGCGGGCCCGCCGACATGCCGAGGGCTCTCAACATGATCACCGGGCCATCGAGAACAGGCGACATCGAACAAACGATATTCTTAGGTGCGCACGGTCCGCGCAGCCTCCATGTCTTGATTGTAAAGGATTAACAAATGCCTAAAGCTTATCTGATTGCTCAAATCGACGTTCACGATGCCGAGGCTTACAAAGGCTACACCGCCCACACGCCTGGCATTGCAGCCAAGCATGGCGGCAAGTTCATTGTTCGGGGTGGAAAGATGAACACGCTGGAAGGCGAAGAAGCACCGGGACGTACAATTGTCGTCGAGTTTCCGTCTTGGGACGACGCGGAAGGGTTCTACAATGATCCAGAATACCAGAAGATTATCGGTATACGCTGGGCCAATGCGACGAGCCGCTCAATCATTGTTGAAGGCGCTGATTTGTGATTCCACACAAGGAGTTCTATTACATTCGTCACGGTGAAACTGAGTGGAACAAGAGGGGTATATTCCAAGGCACCGTCGATACACCGCTTAATGACACCGGTTTGGCTCAGGCAGAAGCAGCATCAAAAATTCTAAAAGACTATCCCATTCGAACCATCTGCTGTTCTCCACTACTGAGAACCAGACAGACGGCTAGTTTTACTTCTGAAGCCCTTGGGTTAGAACCTGTATACTACGAGGATTTAAGAGAAGTTCGCGTTGGTGCTCTAGAGGGAACACCCCGCGGTGAAAACTATGACCGTTGGATGCGCGGTGAGATTGTCGTTGAGGGCGCAGAAACATGGGGAGAGTTTTCAGCGCGCGCAGTCAAAGGCGTGACGCAAGCTTTGGAACACACTGGCCCCGTTCTAATTGTTGCTCATGGCGCTTTCTATAGAGCCTTCGAACAATATCTCGGCAGGCCGGATTTTGTGAAACTGGCCAATTGTCAACCGCTGAGACTCACGCCGCCATCGGTTGAGTTCCCGCAGTGGCAGATCGTGAAACTTGGTTAGTTAGCCCTTGAAGCCACCCCAAGCGATGAAAGCGCCATTTCGGTAATCGGCTTTGCCATAAACAAATGGCGTGCCATCTGGGTTTGTTAACTTGCCACCGGCAGCTCTCAACACAGCATCCCCAGCCCCTGTGTCCCATTCCATCGTCGGCCCAAAGCGAGGATAAACATCCGCTTCGCCGCAAGCAACCAAACAGAATTTCAACGAAGATCCAATTGAGACGGTGTCGCTGATGCCATGTTCCGACAACCAGTTGTTGGTGGCTTCGTCACGGTGAGAGGCTGAAGCGACAGCGACTGGTCCGCTAGAGGGAACAGTGCGGCATTGGATAGTTGAAGTGCTTTCTTTCGACCCTTCTCCCACGATGCCAGTGAACAACCGATCGAGAGCAGGAGCGTAAACCACACCCATGGTAGGCGCGCCGTCTTCAATCAGTGCGATGTTGACCGTGAACGATCCCTTGCCATCACGTTTGAGGAACTCTTTGGTGCCATCTAAAGGATCAACTAAGAAGAAACGTTCAGGTGCAGCAAGTGAATGGCTGGCTGCATTCTCTTCTGAAATGACTGTGATTTCTGGTGCCAGTTTAGCGAGAGCGGGGAGAATGATAGCTTCCGCCGCTTGGTCAGCTTCCGTTACAGGCGAACCATCACCCTTAAACTCTGCTTCCGGATCTTTAGCGTAAACTTCCATAATTTTAGCGCCAGCTTCGCGTGCGACGATGGAAAGCTCGGCTACGAGGTTCTGGTAGTTCATCCGATTAATCCCATACCTTCGAGCTTTAAGATTACTTGATGAGCGCAGTTGTCTGGATCAACATTGATTGTGTCGACCTTCAGTTCCGGCGTTTCTGGCGCTTCATAAGGGTCTGAAATTCCAGTGAATTCTTTAATTTTGCCTTCACGCGCTAACTTGTAGAGACCTTTGCGATCTCGGAGTTCACACTCCTCAAGTGATGTCGCAACGTGGACCTCAACAAAGGCACCGTATTCTTCAATCATTTCCCGCACTGTTCTGCGTGTTGCTGTGTAAGGGGCGATTGGCGCACAGATGGCAATGCCACCATTCTTGGTGATTTCCGAGGCAACATAACCAATGCGCTGGATGTTGATATCGCGGTGTTCTTTTGAAAACCCCAGTTCAGAAGACAGGTGTTTACGAACAACATCGCCATCAAGGAGCGTTACAGGGCGACCGCCCATCTCCATCAGTTTCACCATAAGCGCATTGGCGATGGTGGACTTACCGGAACCAGACAAACCTGTGAAGAAGACTGTGAAGCCCTGTTCAGCACGAGGTGGTTTTGTTTTGCGAAGTTCTTCGACTACAGCTGGGAAGGAGAACCATTCAGGGATATCTAAACCTTCTTGCAAGCGACGACGAAGCTCTGTGCCGGAAATGTTAAGGACAGTTGCGCCTTCTTCGACTTCGTCAGCCGGTTGGTATTCAGCGCGTTCTTGTACATAGACCATATGTTTGAACGGCACCATTTCGATGCCAATTTCTTCTTGATGCTCAAGGAAAAGATCTTGTGCATCGTAAGGTCCGTAGAAATCCTCTCCTTGAGAGTTCTTGCCCGGTCCCGCGTGATCACGGCCAACGATAAAGTGTGTACAACCGTGGTTCCTACGGATGATGCCATGCCATACAGCTTCACGAGGCCCGGCCATCCGCATGGCAAGATTTAACAGCGACATATGGGTAGTGGCAGCTGGATACTGGTCGAGTACAGCCTCATAGCAGCGAACACGGGTAAAATGATCAATGTCGCCAGGCTTGGTCATGCCAACAATTGGATGGATCAGCAAGTTGGCTTGAGCTTCTTTGGCCGCTCTGAAGGTCAGTTCTTGGTGAGCGCGGTGCAAAGGGTTGCGCGTTTGGAAGGCAACAATTCTGCGCCAGCCCATCTTTCGGAAATATGCACGCAGCTCGTTTGGGCTGTCACGACGGGCTTTGAAATCATAGTGCACTGGTTGTTGAAGACCAGTTATAGCGCCACCAACGTACACGGAGCCAGCATGGTTATGCAGATAATTGACCGCTGGATGTGCTAGATCGTCAGCGCCAAAAACGTTCTCGGCTTCCTTAGACTTGTTCGGCGTCCATATGTCAGAGACTGAAAGGGTTGCCAGAATAACGCCTTCAGCATCTCTGAGGGCGATGTCCTGCCCCGGTTTGATTGTTGCTGCGAAATCTTCGTTTACGTCCAAAGTGATCGGCATTGGCCAAAGCGTTCCGTCGGCCAGTCTCAAATTCTCAACAACGGAATCGTAGTCGGCCTGGCCAAGGAAACCACGCAATGGATTGAAGCCACCATTCATTAGCAATTCAAGATCGCAGATTTGGCGGGGCGAAAGATCCCAGCTGACTAGATCTGCTGCTTCGAACTTGAGTTTCTGTGCGCTCTCTGGTGATGTGTAGAGCTCAGGGATAGGGGCGTGCGCAGCCACTGACGTCATTTCGGGAGTTCCTTCGAAGGTATGGCGGCTTAGGCCGCTTTCAATCTGTATTGATGCATGTGATCATAATGGGGCAACACGGTTTCGTAAATCTCTTTTACGCGGTCCGGGGCTTCTGAAATGTCAATATATCGACGTTCTTGCGGTTTTAGGCCGTCGGAGCCTCGTAGATTGGCATGCCAAGATCCACCATCATACCAAGAGACTTCACTGCGATCGCCGGGTTCCCACGAAAGAGACTCTGGCATGTATGGGATGCCCACTGCGTTAGAATAGGCCTCGACGATGCCATGAGGATCTTCCAGCAGATCATCGCTGTCGATTGTTGGGGGAGAAGCCCCCAACTGATCGGCGATTCGGTCGAATAGTTCACGTTGCTCCAGAATGGCTATTTCTTTCAAATGAAAGTCAGGCCAATGCTTGAACATTGAGGTCGCGACTTTCGCTGGATCACGCAACAAGAAAGAATGGTTGTAATGAGCCAGAAACTCATCCGTCCAATGATGTTCTACGTAGTGGGGGAAATCTTTGGAAAACACAGGGCCTTGTTTGGCGGCGGATTGTAGCGTCTGCCAGACAGAATCAAAGGTAAGGCCGGGTGTACGCGGACTCTCGTCAGTGATCCTTGGCCAACGGGCATCTTCACCCTGATACCACCATTCTCCAAACGGTTCATGAAAACACGCCATGTCACCGCGCATGCGCATCATCCATTCGAAGGCTGTCGAGGTCGAGCGTGGGGTTGCCCAGAGGACTAATATTTTATGCATTTGTCGTTACCCATGAGTCTAGAGAGAGGAGAGAAGGGCACCTTGGGGTGTGATCGGCTTTAGGCCAAGTGTTTTGAACATTCGCCAATAGAGTGCAATGTCATGGCCTACGAGCGGCTTTCCTAATTTTGCCTCAAGCTCAGCGGCGTGATGCACAGGGCGTTGTGCCAAACCATCAGACGGGCGACGGTAGTTACTCATGCCATTTATCAAATAGGCATCAACGTTCGGGGCTTTGTCGGCAACATAGTCGAAAGACTTCCAAAAGAGTTCCTCGTCAAAACACCAAATGCATTTATCGACTTCTTCCTGGGTGTCAAACCACCCTTGATCAAAGAAATTTCCAGCCCAAACGACATCGAACCCGGCTTCTTTCAGGAAACCAACGGTCCCTTGATACCAAGTGTCTCTGTGATAGCAAGCGTTAAGGGCTACTTTTTCGGCACCCATATCTCGCAAAGCTTCAACCATAGCATAACCAGCCATATGGAAAGGAGTCTCGTACTTGTCACTCAGCATTTCACAATGCTGATGAATGCCTTCGACACCCAGGCCGCTAGCGTGCACCCAGTTTGAACCAACTTGGCCGCAAACATCCGCACCGTTGTTGGCCATGCATTCCATGAATTCTTCCAACAGGCCGAAGTTCTTTTTCCGCTGGTCCAGTAGGTGCCGGTAATCAGGAACGTGGAGCATGCGACCGTGGACACCAACAGATTCGGGGGCCATGCGCAGGAAGTCAGTTGGAGCCGCATCAAAGTCGTGTGGCGGGCAGGTGAACCCCACTTGATGAGGATAGAGTTTGTTCTTCGGATTGCTCCAGTGTTCCGGCTTTTTGTATGCGGTCATAAATTGCTCCCTTGCTGGCAGGACTGGGTTGACATTGCTTCAGTCGAGAAGAGTTGTCCATTGCCATTATAGCACTGTTTTGATATCAAAATTGATATACCGGTGCCAAATGGAGGTTGAATGAGAAGAATTGGGCGGAGAATTCCCTCAACCGCGGCCTTGTTGGCTTTCGAAACAGCTGCCAAACATCTCAATTTTAGTAGAGCAGCCGCTGAGTTGAATACTTCTCAGTCTGCGATCAGTCGGCATGTTTCAGGGTTGGAAGCAAGAATAGGCAGTCGTCTGTTTGAGCGATTGGGAACCAGAGTAAAACTGACTGAGGCTGGTGAGACATTCTTGAGTGGGACAACCGCCGGTCTTGATTCTCTTCAGTCAGCAGTATCGCAAATCGTTGCTGCTGGTGATCATTCGGAGTTTACAATCGCATGCTCCCATGAAGTCTCCCATTTGTTTCTGATGCCCCGTTATGAAGCGGTGTGTTCAGCAGTAGGCATTGATGTCAGGCTTAGGATCATGACACTAGAGTATGACTTCTTTGGAGAGGATCTTGATCCAAGGATCGATCTGTTTTTCGCATATCAGCCAGAACATTTTAGTGAAAATCGTAAGAAAATGGTGTTTCAGGAGGAGATTTCGCTGCTTTGCTCCCCAGGTTATTTGTCGACTTTGGCAGATCCTGACCTTAAGGCCTCTGATTCTTGGCTGAATCTTACCCTTTTAGAACTGACCAAAGCTAATCGAGGGTGGGCAAGTTGGCATGATTGGTTTGATCACCACAATCTAGACTGCGAAACGGTCAGTCGCAGCTCCTTTGACAACTATGTCTACCTGTTGGAGGCCGCAACTGCTGGAAAAGGGATCATGTTGGGCTGGAAAGGGTTGGTGGAACGCTATTTGGAAGACGGCACACTGATTCAACTGCCATTCAAACCGATTGCATTTGATAGAGGGCTCTACGCCTTGTTAACGGAGCGTGGTGCGGCCCATCCTTCTGGGCAGCGGCTGCTTGAATTCTTAGGAGAAGCTTAAAAAAACGGGGGAGCCTCCCATGGCTCCCCCAGTTAGGCTGGGAAGTGACCCGAAAAGTTCTGTTCAAGAATTTTCAGGCTTGGGGATCCACTTGGCTGCTGCAACTTCAGCATCAATTCGATCTGTTATGTCGACTTTTGCCTGAACTTGAGCCAAAAGTCGTTCTGCTTCCTTGTGACCGTGACGCGACGCGATAAGCATCAAGCGGTAGGCCTCTGTATAATTCTGTTCGGTTCCCTGACCATTAAATGTAGCAACGGCGAGCCAAAACATGGCTCCTAAATGACCTTGATCCGATGCACGTGTCAACGGCGGAGTAAAAGTCTGCCATTGGGGCGGAGCAAAAGTAGGCCAGTTTGT
>Ga0055584_100007510_pt1 | contig 10686 bp, 9 predicted proteins | sample OSDHelmetaG_FD_58716 | JGI IMG/M metagenome (GOLD analysis project Ga0055584, IMG submission 58716) | Pelagic marine sediment microbial communities from the LTER site Helgoland, North Sea, for post-phytoplankton bloom and carbon turnover... | ecosystem: Environmental > Aquatic > Marine >...
GACAGACTGTAAATCTGTTGGTTTTTACCTTCGCAGGTTCGAATCCTGCTCTCCCCACAAGACAATAAAAAAAAGCAAGCTCTTTTAAAGCTTGCTTTTTTTGTTGTTGGAATAGTTTTTTTATTAGCTGATATTAAAAGCTTTTTTTAAAGCTTCTACGTAATCAAGTTTTTCCCAAGTGAATAGCTCTACATCCAAAGTGATGGTTTCACCGTTAGGGTGTTTGAAAGTTTTTGTTACAATTTCATTCTTACGTCCCATATGACCGTAAGCAGCCGTTTCACTATACATAGGCTGGCGTAGGTTTAAACGTCTTTCAATGGCAGCAGGCCTCAAATCGAAAATAGTTTTAACTTTTTCGGCTATTTCGCTATCAGTAATATTACATTTTGAAGTGCCATAGGTGTTGATAAAGAGTCCTATGGGTTTAGTAACCCCAATAGCATAACTTACTTGTACAAGTGCTTCATCGCAAATGCCTGCAGCGACAAGATTTTTTGCTATATGTCTTGTAGCATATGCAGCACTTCGATCTACTTTGCTTGGATCTTTGCCACTAAAGGCTCCACCACCATGCGCGCCTTTTCCTCCATAAGTGTCGACTATTATTTTTCTACCTGTTAGTCCTGCATCTCCATGAGGGCCGCCAATTACAAATTTTCCTGTTGGATTAATGTGGTAAATTATATCATCATTAAACAACTTTTGAATGTGTTTGGGCAATTTTGAAATAACACGAGGCATCAAAATCTCTTTGATATCTTGGTGTATTCTTGCCAACATATTTTTTTCACTGTCAAAAGAGTCGTGTTGTGTTGAGATTACAATAGTATCTATGCGTTGAGGTACGTTCTCGTCGCTGTATTCAATGGTTACTTGCGCCTTTGAGTCTGGTCTTAGATATGTAATATCATTATGTTCACGCCTTAATTCGGTAAGTTCTTTTAAAATTTTATGTGAAAGTTCAAGAGCTAAAGGCATATAATTGTCGGTTTCTCGAGTGGCATAGCCAAACATCATGCCTTGGTCACCCGCACCTTGATCTTCTTTGTTTCCGCGATCAACACCTCGATTTATATCTTCAGATTGTTCGTGAATAGCAGAAAGTACTCCGCAAGAATTTCCATCAAACATATACTCACTTTTTGTATATCCTATTTTGTTGATGGTATCACGAGCAATTTGTTGTACGTCTAAATAAGTGTTGGATTTTACTTCTCCAGCCAAGACCACTTGTCCTGTGGTAACCAATGTCTCGCAAGCAACTTTAGAGTCCTTGTCAAAGGCTAAATAGTTGTCGATTATAGCGTCACTAATTTGGTCGGCTATTTTGTCTGGGTGTCCTTCAGAAACACTTTCAGAAGTGAATAAATATGGCATATGTATTATGATTTAGCGAGGGTTATGTTAACTAAACTGCAAACAGTTTTATCTGAAGATATTCTGCTTTAGCATTTTTTTTGAGGTTGCAATCAGTCAAATCTTTCCTCTGAATTTAAGTTGCAAATGTAACGATTAAATACCAATATTAAAACGATGATATGGGAATTTAGCATTTTGTTATACTTTAATACAAAGATTAATTCTTTGTATTGAGTAAATCTTGTTATTTTTATAAAAACTTTATTCTCATGGTGAAAGAACCAAAACTTACACGCTTCAATCAGAATGTGTTGTCAAAATACCAAATTTACAATAGCATATTTATGACATTGCCATTTGATACCATCACAAAAACAGGAGCGCTTTTGCCTTTGTTTCATGAGACTTGTAAAAAAGGTTTTGAAAAAGGTGATGATCCAACCACTATTGTCAATTTATTTTTTCAAAAGTACCAAGCTAGACGAGACAAAAAAAGTCAAATAGACTTGCTATTTAGGTTTATTCAATATATCGAACGGCAGGTTGTACTTTTTGACGCTATAGAAGATGCTGCATTTCCTATCGTCAACAATATGGACGGTATAGGGACTTTACGTAGCTTGAAAGAAACTGTGAATGCAGAAGGAAAGCAAGAAATGCTGAGGAAATATCTTGAAGCATTTAAAGTAAGAATTGTATTGACTGCACATCCTACACAATTTTATCCAGGGTCTGTCTTAGGAATTATTACAGATTTGAGCAAAGCTATTAAGAATAATGACCTTTTGTTGATAAATGATCTTTTGGCTCAGTTGGGAAAAACCCCTTTCTTTAAACATCAAAAACCAACGCCTTACGATGAGGCAGTTAGTTTAATTTGGTATTTGGAAAATGTGTTTTATTATTCATTTGGAGCTATATTTGATTACATTCAAACCAATATATTTGAAGAAAGGTCAATAACAAACAATATTATAAATATAGGATTTTGGCCAGGAGGAGATCGTGATGGAAATCCATTTGTAACTCCTCAAACAACCATTAAAGTAGCCCAGCGACTTAAACAAACCGTCATAAAAAACTATTATAGAGATATAAGGAAGCTTAAACGTAAATTGACTTTTAAAGAAGTCGAAGAACGTATAGAAACTATAGAAAGCAAGCTTTATAATTCCTCGATAGGAAGAAATGATAGCTCAGAAATAACATTTGATGAATTTGTCTCTCAATTAAAGGCTATACGTTCAATTTTAAAAGAAAAACATCAATCTTTATATATTCAAGATGTTGATAGCTTACTTAATAAAGCTCATTTGTTTGGTTTTCATTTTGCCAATCTTGATATTAGACAAGACAGTAGGGTGCACCATAAAGTGTTTTCTACCATGGTAGAGACGCTTTTGAACTCTGGAAGTACTCTTTTTCCCAAGGATTATTTTGAACTTTCGGAAAGAGAACAATTTAAACTACTTTCAGAAATAGAAGGGACTGTGGATTTATCCATTTTTAAGGATGAAGATGCTCTCAAAACCTTGCAAACGATCAAGGCTATAAAAACTATTCAAGATGAAAATGGAGAACCTTCTGCAAATAGATACATCATTAGTAACACCCAAACGGCACTCAACGTAATGCAACTTTTTGCAATGCTAAAATTGGTGGCATTCCATAATCAGTTGACTGTAGATATTGGTCCTTTGTTTGAGACTATAACAGATTTGGAAAATGCCCATATAGTTATGGAAGAGCTTTATGCAAATCCTACATATAGAGCCCATTTGAGATTTAGGGGAAACAGACAAACCATAATGTTGGGCTTTTCGGATGGCACAAAAGATGGAGGATACCTTATGGCAAATTGGGCTATTTTTAAAGCTAAAGAACGGCTAACCCAAGTGTCAAGAGCTTATGGAATTACGGTTATTTTTTTTGATGGACGTGGAGGGCCTCCAGCAAGAGGAGGAGGGAAAACCCATCAGTTTTATGCTTCTTTGGGACCAACTATCGAAGATAAAGAAGTGCAACTTACCATTCAAGGTCAGACCATTAGTTCTAACTTTGGGACCTTGGAATCTTCTCAATACAATTTGGAACAATTAATAAGTTCCGGAATCTTTAATAGGCTCAATGCAGAACAAAATAATTTGTCTGAAAACAATAGAAAATTGATGGATGATTTGGCAAAAATTAGTTTCAAGACTTATGAACATTTTAAAAACCATCCCAAATTCGTTCCTTATTTGGAACATATGAGCACCTTGAAATATTATTCAAAAACAAATATAGGAAGTAGACCAGCAAAACGTGGTAAATCTGAAAAATTAGTATTTTCAGATTTGAGAGCTATCCCATTTGTAGGCTCTTGGAGTCAACTCAAGCAAAATGTTCCTGGCTTTTTTGGAGTGGGAACAGCATTGAAGTATTTTGAAGACAAAGGCGAATTTGAAAGTGTGCAGAAACTTTATAAGGATTCTAGCTTTTTTAGAACCTTGATGGAAAACAGTATGATGTCTCTCTCTAAGTCATTTTTTGGCCTTACAAAGTATATGGCAAATGATTCTGAATATGGAGAATTTTGGAAGATTATTTATACAGAATTTGAAACTACAAAACGACTGCTTTTAAAATTGACAGGTTTTGAAGTCCTAATGGAAAATCAACCAGCAGTAAAGGCATCTATTGATGTTAGAGAGTCTATAGTGCTGCCTTTGTTGACCATACAACAATACGCACTTAAACATCTTCAACAATTAAAAAAACAAGATAATCCAGATAAAAAAGAGATTGAAATCTATGAAAAAATAGTGACAAGATCTTTGTTTGGAAATATTAATGCAAGCAGAAATTCAGCTTAAGATATAGAAGTAAAGAGTATCAGTTGTTGCTTTCAATACTTTTTTAAAAGTATCTTTGTTCAAAATGCTTTCCAAAAAAACAAAATATGGTTTAAGAGCGCTTATTTATCTTGCACGACAAGAGAAAGGAAAACCTATACAAATAAGTGAAATTTCAAAAGCAGAACATATCTCAAGAAAATTTTTAGAAAACATTTTACTCATTTTACGCAAAAATGGCTTTTTGGAGTCTAAGCAAGGAAAATATGGAGGTTATTCCTTATCAAAATCACCAAAAGATATTAAAATCACTACCATAATGCGCGTGCTTGAAGGACCAATAGCTATGGTTCCTTGTGTAAGTCTTAATTATTATGAAACTTGTGATGATTGTAAAGATGAAAAAACATGCTCAATCAATAATCTAATGGTTGAGGTTAGAGATAGCATGTTAAGCGTTTTTAACAACAAAACTTTAGAAGATTTAATGTGAAAAAAAAATTAATATAATTGGTCGACTAATCAATATGTGTTAAGTTAGCACTTTAATTCCTACAAAACTCGTAGGATATAAATATATATTATGAAAAGATTGAATGTTGATATTGTATTTTGGAATAAAATTCTTCGAGATCAAGCCCCAGAAAAAATTATCAATTGGGCGTTGCAACTTACCGATAATAGGATAGTAACCACAAGTTTTGGAGTATATTCTTCCGTTTTGTTGAGTACAATATCCAAAATGGATCCTGATATAAAAGTTGTTTGGTGTGATACTTTATTTAATACCCCAGAAACCTACAATCACGCTAAAACATTGATTGAAAAATTAAAGCTAAATATCAAAACTTATAGAGCTTTATTGTCAAAATCTGAAATTGAGCAACAAATAGGGTTGCCTTCAATTGAAGATGATAATTTTGAACAATTTTCTGAAGTGGTCAAACTTGAACCATTTCGTAGAGCTCTTAATGAAATAAAACCTGATTTATGGTTTACAAATATAAGAGTAAGACAAACCGAATTTAGAGACAAAAAGGATATACTGAGTTGGAGTAAAGATGGAATTTTAAAAGTGAGCCCTTTTTATTATTGGAGTGATGCCGATTTGGATGCTTACGTGAAATCTAAAAATCTTCCTAAAAACGATGCTTATTTTGATCCTGTAAAGGCTTTAAAAAATAGAGAGTGTGGTATTCACTTTCAATAGCATGTGTAGATTTAGAAAGTTTATGATGTTTTTAGCCAAAATGGATAAAGTATATTTATTCTTTTAACTTTGGCGAAGCAAAAACTTACAATGACACGTTTTTTTTCTTTTTTATTTTTGTTGTGCTCTTCAGTTGTTTTGTCACAAACACAGCAATCTATTTCTACTATTGATGTAAATTACTTTAAAGGAAACATTGCATTGCACAACAATGATATTCTTCATCTTATTAAAGGACATCCAGAAGGTTTCATAATTAGTTGGAACAAAAAAACTTTTGGAGAACAAGCATGGGAACAACGATACAATTACCCAGATTATGGAGTGTCTTTTGCCTATCAAAATTTAAAAAATAATGTGCTGGGTCATAATTATGCTCTTTATGCCCATTACAATTTTTATTTTTTGAAGCGTAATTTGATGTTGAGAATAGGGCAAGGACTGGCTTATACGACCAATCCTTATGATAAATTTGAAAACTACAAAAACATTGCCTTTGGTTCTCAAATTTTGAGTAGTACTTATCTTATGTTGAATTATAAGAAAGAGCGATTGGTAGATAGATTTGGACTTCAAGCAGGTTTGAGCTTAATTCACTATTCAAATGCCAATGTCAAGGCACCAAATACAAGTGTCAACTCTGTAACATTCAACTTAGGGATTACATATAATTTGGATGATGAAGACCCTAATTTTATTGATAATCTAACTAAAGAAAAATATACAGAACCTATCAAAATAAATATAGTATTACGAGGCGGTATTAATGAAAGTGATATTATTGGGAGTGGGCAATACCCTTTTTATGTAGTCTCTGCTTATGCTGATAAACGAGTGAGTCATAAAAGTGCCTTTCAATTAGGAACTGATATATTTTTTTCAGAATTTTTGAAAGAGTTAATTCATTATAAATCCATAGCTTTTCCTGAAGAAAACGTCTCTGGAGATGAAGATTGGAAGCGTATAGGGGTGTTTGTTGGACACGAATTGTTTATAAATAAAATGTCGGTCTTAACTCAATTAGGATACTATGTTTATTACCCTTATGATTTTGAAGGACAAACTTATTTTAGAGCAGGGCTAAAGCGTTATTTTGGAAAGACTTGGTTTGCAGCTCTGACATTAAAATCACATGGAGCCAAGGCTGAAGCCGTAGAATTTGGAGTGGGAGTAAGATTGTAACTTATGAAAAAAATTATTGTAATACTATTGTTTGTTGTTTTTGCTTGTGATAGCAAAGATGCTAATGATTGTTTTCAAACAATGGGAACTATCGTTCAAGAGGAAATAGAGGTTACTCCTTTTAATAAAATTTTGGTTGATAGAAATGTAAAACTTGTCTTAAATCAAGGGACCTCATATGATGTAAAAGTAGAAGCGGGAGAAAATCTTATAAACGATGTGGATGTTAGGGTAGTAGGGCAACAATTGCAGCTTTCAGATAATAATACGTGTAATTTTTTTAGAGATTATGCGGCAATTAAAGTTTATGTAACTGCTCCTGATATTAAAGAAATACGAAGTTCTACTCAATTTACCGTTGAGACAAATGGAGTGTTTGTTGTTGATAAAATTAATTTGTTTTCAGAAGATTTTAACGCTCATGAATCTTTTACGGTTGGTGATTTTGATATGCAACTCAATGCTAATAAAATACATATAGTGTCCAATAATTTATCAAGCTTTTATCTAAGTGGGAATGTTACAGATTTATTTGTTGGGTTTTATTCAGGGGCTGGTAGATTTGAAGGTGAAAATCTTATAGCTCAAAATGTTGAGGTATATCATAGAGGTAGCAACGATATGATAGTTAATCCACAATTGAAACTCATAGGAGAACTTTTGGGAACAGGCAATCTTATCATTACCAATGAACCATCAATAATGAATGTAGAACAAATTTATACAGGAGAAGTTGTTATTCAGTAGTGTAAATATCAACTGGTGAGTTCTCTAAATAAGTTTTCCAAACTGGCATTTTTTTGGTTAAGCTGTAGTATTTTTAGTTGGTTGTCGTGGGCAAAATCAAATACATGAGAACGCATATCTTCTTTAGTGTCAAATGTGATTTCATAAATAAAATCATGGATGTTCTCCACTTTCAAAACTTTTGGAATTTTTAGTAAAAAGGCATCTTCTACTCTGTAATCAAACTCGACGATAATAGTTTGGCTGTGCTGTTCTCGTAAATCATTCAATTTTTTATCAGCAACGATTTTACCTTTATTTATGATGATTACACGATCACACATAGCCTCTACTTCTTGCATGATGTGTGTAGATAAAAAAACAGTTTTCTCTTTGCCTATAGATTTTATTAAATGCCTTATTTCTATTAATTGGTTGGGGTCAAGTCCTGTTGTGGGTTCATCTAAAATCAAAACTTCTGGATCGTGCAATAAGGCATTGGCCAAACCTACTCGTTGTCTATAACCTTTAGACAATTGTCCTATAGTCTTATGAGATTCTGGAGTGAGGCCTGTAAGTTCAATGACCTCTTCAATTCTCTTTTTGGAAATGCCGTAAACATTGGCGTTAAAATTGAGGTACTCTTTAACATACATCTCTAAATACAAAGGATTGTGTTCTGGTAGATATCCTACGCGTTTTTGAACCTCTTTTGAAGCCGATTGTACATCATATCCGCTAACTTTTGCAGAGCCTCCGTCAGCTTGAATATAAGTTGTGAGTATTTTCATCATTGTGGATTTTCCAGCGCCATTAGGCCCTAAAAAACCAACGATTTCACCTTTGTTAATTTTAAAACTAACATCGTTTAGAGCTTTTTGTGTATGGTAGTTTTTGGATATTTTATCAACTTCTATAGACATATTGTGAATTCTTTTTTTCAAAAATACACATAATTGTCAATCTCAACGCAGTACGAAAACGTTATATTGTTATTGAAATTGAAAAAAGATTTTGTTTTTTATTTTATTTGGTTACTTTAGCTAAACAAATGAGCAAACAAACAACTTTTACATATTATAATTGGTTTTATTTCTTTTTTAACAAAAGAAACGAGGCCTGATATGTGAAAGTCATTTATGATATTATAAATATAACTAAAGGTCTCGATTTTTAATCGAGATTTTTTTTTGAACTAAAATGAAAAAAACTGTAGCCATACAAGGAATTAAAGGGTCATTTCATGATATTGTAGCCAAGCAATATTTTGGAACAGATGTTACAGTCGTGGAATGTTTGACCTTTGACGAGGCCGTTGAGTGCCTATTGGATGAAAAGGTTGATTTTGTTGTGATGGCTTTAGAAAATTCAATAGCAGGATCTATAATACCTAATTATGCTTTGATTGATGCTAACAATCTTCATATAATAGGCGAGCAATATTTAGATATACAGCATCATTTAATGGCTTTGCCAATGCAGTCTTTAAAGGAAATTAAAGAAGCTCATTCACATCCAATGGCATTGTTACAATGCAAAGATTTTTTTAAAAGTCAACCACATATCAAACTCATAGAAGCTAAAGATACGGCCGAAGTCGCTATGCAAATTCGAAATAAGCGGCTTGTAGGAATAGCAGCTATAGGCAGTCATTTAGCAGCTGATATTTTTGAACTTCAAATTCTTAAACGTAGTATACAGACAATTAAACATAACGAAACACGATTTGTAATTGTCAAAAGAACAATAAACAACACAACAGACGATTTGATTGACAAAGTATCAATGAAATTTGAATTGAATCATGAACGAGGGAGTTTGGCGGCTGTTTTGAATATAATGAGAGATTATAAACTCAATATCACAAAGATTCAATCCTTGCCCATAATAGAAACTCCTTGGAAGTATTCGTTTTTTGTTGATGTTACTTTTGATGATTTTAAAAACTATATAAAAGCAAAATCCATTTTGGAAATAAAGACTCAAGATCTAAAGATTTTGGGTGCATATAAGAACGCCAAATTATGATACAACCGGCCAATAGATTACAGACTGTTGAAGAGTATTACTTTTCAAAAAAATTGAAACAAGTCAATTTGTTAAAATCTCATGGGAAACCAATTATCAACATAGGGGTGGGGAGTCCAGATCTATCTCCATCTACAAAGGTATTGGCAACACTTACAGACAGTCTTGATGATAATAATGCGCATCAATATCAAAACTATCATGGAATTCAAGAATTGCGAGTGGCTATAGCAGATTTTTACAAAAGAAAATTTGATGTGTCTTTAAGCCCTGTAACCGAAGTCTTACCTTTACAAGGAAGCAAAGAAGGTATTATGTACATTTCAATGGCTTTTCTTAATCCAGGGGATGAGGTTTTAGTTCCCAATCCTGGATACCCTGCATACCAAGCTGTGGCAAAACTTCTTGGAGCAAATCCGGTTTATTATGAGCTTGAAGAAGATAATTTATGGTTGCCTGATTTTGCCAAAATTCAAAACTTAGATTTAAGTAAAGTGAAAATTATGTGGGTCAATTACCCTCATATGCCAACTGGAGCATTGGCGCCACATAAGTTCTATGATGAAGTTATTGCTTTTGCAAAACTTAATGATATTTTGATTGTAAATGATAATCCCTATGGATTTATCTTGAACAATTACCCAAGAAGTATTTTCAAATATCGCAATGCAAAAAACTATTGCTTGGAGCTAAATTCATTAAGTAAAACCTTTAATATGAGTGGTTGGAGAGTGGGGATGGTTCTTGGAAATCAAGATTACATCAACGCAATTTTGAAAGTAAAAAGTAATGTAGATTCTGGAATGTTTTATCCTGTACAAAAGGCTGCTGTTGAGGCCTTAAAATGTTCAGAAATGTGGTATGCAAGTATGAATAATGTTTATGAACAACGACGTAAATATGTTTGGCTGCTTGCAGATGCGCTCAATTGTACTTATGATAAAACAGCTACAGGAATGTTTGTTTGGGCTAAATTGCCAAAATTTGTTAAGTCTGAAGAGTTTGTAGATCTATTACTGAAAAAACATTCCATTTTTGTAGCACCAGGAACAGTTTTTGGATCTAATGGAGAAGGGTACATTAGAATTTCTCTATGTGCATCAGTAGATGAAATAAAAGAAGCCATTTCAAGAGTGAAAAGCGTATGAAATATTCAGTAATAATAGGAGTTGGATTGATAGGTGGAAGTTTGGCAAAAGACATCAAACGCGCAATGCCCAAAACCAAAATTTATGGTTTGGATGAAAACAAAAACCATTTGTCTCAAGCCAAAAAAATGGGAATTATAGATGACTTTACAACTTGGGAAGAAATCAATCAAGCAGATTTGGTAGTTGTAGCTGT
>Ga0055584_100007512_pt1 | contig 10685 bp, 6 predicted proteins | sample OSDHelmetaG_FD_58716 | JGI IMG/M metagenome (GOLD analysis project Ga0055584, IMG submission 58716) | Pelagic marine sediment microbial communities from the LTER site Helgoland, North Sea, for post-phytoplankton bloom and carbon turnover... | ecosystem: Environmental > Aquatic > Marine >...
GACGAAATCCAGCGCGAGATCCCCATGGCCTTCCAACTGCACCCACGCACCAAAGCGCGCATCGAGACCTTTGGCCTACAGGGCCAACTCGATGCAATGGTCAACGTGCGAACCATCGGCCCACAGGGGTATCTCGACATCGTCAAACTACAGGAAAACGCGCGATTGGCCCTGACGGATTCAGCGGGCATCGCCGAAGAGACAACGGCTTTACAAGTGCCCTGCTTGACCCTGCGCGAAAATACCGAACGCCCCGTTACCATAGAGCAAGGCAGCAACCAACTCGTCGGCTGCGACCCGCAAAAGATCGTCAGTACCGCGCGCGCCGCGCTCAGCGAAAACCGCGCGAGCTACCCCGTGCCGCCGCTCTGGGACGGACATAGCGCCGAACGCTTGGTCGAGGTGTTGCGACAGGATATTCCGCGGCGTTTAACGTATTGAGAAAAAGCGACGACAGCTAGTCTCCGGTGGGGTTTGGGTATGCCCCAAACCCCACCTCAACTATTGCAGATAAACCCTTTCACAATTAATCTTGGAGATAGGGTGATGATTCCTCCCAAGTCCGGTAGGGGAGGGCTCGTTGCCCCCGCAGGGCAAAGATCTGCGTAGGCCCAACACCACAGCCCAAACGCCCCGCTCAATGTACGGATATAGGCGCCGGGAGGCGCATCGCCGCCGCGACCTACACGAGCTGCTCTAGGCCGGCTCATCTTTGTCCGGAGGGGGCAACGAGACCGGACCGCTGCCCCCTTAGGCCAGTTCATCTCTTACAAAAGCGAAAAATCATGGACAAACTAACGCTACAAAAAAACCTACTCGGCTTCGAAATCCACCAAAACGACCGACCACTAACGCTCTACAGGGCTACGGAAGAGTTGCCGCGCACCGACTCGCCTAAGCCCTGCTTCGCCCCCATTTATACTCCGTCGGGCACGCTCGTAACGGAGTATCGTCCCAGCGACCACACCTGGCACACGGGCCTCTACTTTGGCTGGGTCCGCGCCAACGAAACCAACCTCTGGGGTGGACCGTGGTACTTGCCAGAGACAAAAAAATACGAGTATGTCGAACATAGTTACGGCATACAGCGCCACGACGAGTTCACGCGCTTAGAGGAGAGCGGCACCATTGAGGTCGAGGAAAAACTCACGTGGCTCGATGCCGACGATAGAGAAATGGCCCGCGAGACGCGCAGCTATACCCTTGCCGCCACTGAGGGCGGCACGAGTTGGCAAATCGACACGACCATAACGCCCACGGTCGACAAACTCGTCCTAGGCGCATCGCGCATGTCCCATTATAGCGGTTTCGAACTGCGTATGGGCCCGCCCTTTGCCGATGCCTCCCACTACGATAGCGAAGGCCGCGAAACGCACGAGAATATCATGGGCCAACGCGCGCGCTGGGTTGCCGCACGCGGGGCGACAGGCGGCTGCGTTGCCATGATGGACCATCCATCCAACCCGCGCCATCCCGTCACTTGGTTTGCGCGCAAAAACCTCTTGGGCGCAGGACTATTGATGGAAGAAGACCTAACACTCGTTCAAGGCGAAGATTTAGCGTTGCGCTACGCTTTTTTCGTCTTCGATTCCGACCCAGGCAGCGCGCATTGGGAAGAATTATACCGCAAATTCACCACTTGACAGATGGTTGTTCTCGAGTAAAATCGCCCAGAGAGAACTTTTTTATACAGGAAGGTTGCACAGGTCCTGTTCAAACAATTAATTAAAACATACGTTTGAATTAGGAGCCCGAGATGAATAATCAACACACCGAAACGCGTACCCGTCTGCTCGACAGCGCCGAGCAGCTCTTTTCCGAACGCGGTATCGACGCCACCTCGCTGCGCGCTATTACAACGGCGGCCGATGCCAATCTCGCCTCCGTCAACTACCACTTTGGCTCCAAAGACGAACTCTTTCGCGAAGTCATAGCCCGCCGCATCGGCCCCATCAACGCAGAACGGCTGCACTTATTGGAAAAAATCGAGCGCGAAGCGGGCAAAAAGCCGCTGGTCCTCGAAGCTGTATTAAACGCCTTCCTATCGCCCGCACTACACTTAGATTCCCAGCGAGAATACAGCGGCAAACATATAACATGCCTGATGGGGCGCCTCTACAGCGAACCGCGAGCCGAAGAGCTAAAGGTGATGTTCTTCGCGGAGTTTAAAGAGGTTTTCGAGCGCTTCATCCCCGCCCTGCAGTGCTGCTTGCCCACTATTGCCAAAGTCGACATTCTCTGGCGTTTCTTCTTTATGGTCGGTTCTATGGCGCACTTAATGAGCGCCAGCAACGTGCTCAGCCACGCCTCGGGCGGCCTCTGCGACCCCAACGACACCGAAGCCAATTTGCGGCGACTCGTAGACTTCAGCGCCGCCGGTTTCCGCGCACTGCCCGGGAATGAAACGCCCGCTGCCCATGTCTGACAAGAGACCATACCGCCAGCCAATGGCCACAACACAGCGATACAAGCCATATATGCGATCTATGCAAAGGATACAAAGATGAAGTGGACATATCTGGGGATAGTCTTCTTGTTGGGAGCCTGTGCTTCGGCCCCCAAAGTCGAACACCCCGACCTAACGTTAGAAGCCCCCGCTGCGTGGTCCAATCTCACGTCAACAGCGAATGCCGACATGGAGCACTGGTGGAAAGAGCTGGGCGACGCGCGGCTCGACACCCTCATAACGGCAGCCCTTAGCTCCAACTACGACCTGAGCGCCGCCGCCGCGCGCCTGACGCAAGCCCAGGCCCAAGCGCGTATCGCCGGCGCCCCCTTACAGCCCGGTCTCGGCGCGGGGGCAACGGGATCGCGACGCAAACAGACCTTCGTCGGTTTTCCCATTCCCGGCGGCGATTCCCAGGCCCTCAGCACGACCTCTACCAGCTACGGCGTCAATCTCAACCTCAGCTGGGAAATCGACCTCTGGGGCAAGCTGCGCGCCGGCGCGCGCGCGGCACTGGCCGACGCCCAAGCGGCAGAAGCTGACTTTTATGGAGCCCGACTCTCGTTGGCGGCACAGACCTCGCGCGCCTACTTCGCCGCCGTCGAAGCCCGACGCCAAGTGGAACTAGCCGACGCCACATTCGAAAACTACCGACTCTCCAGCGAACAAATTAACAGCCGCTACCAGCGCGGCCTGAGCACTTCGTTAGAACTGCGCCTAGGTCGATCCAACCAAGCGGCCGCCGCAGCGACGCTGGCGCAGCGACGCCAACAGTTGGATCGCTCCCTGCGCCAGCTCGAATTGTTGTTGGGGCGCTACCCCAACGCGCGCATCACCACCGGTGAGCGCTTGCCCAGCGTGGCCGAACCTGTACCGGCCGGACTGCCCGCCGACTTAGTCGCTCGACGCCCCGATATAGCGGCTGCCGAACGCCGTTTAGCAGCCGCCACAGGCCGTCTGGCTCAGTCGCGCCGCGCGCTCTTTCCCAGCATCAGTTTAACCGCTTCGACCGGCACTTCCTCTAGCGCTTTGGGCGACCTGCTCAACGGCGACTTTTCCGTGTGGAACCTCGTAGCCAATATCAGCCAGCCGCTCTTGCAGGGCGGACGCCTACGCGCTGGAGTCGACCTCTCCCAGGCCGGAGTCGACGGAGCACTAGCCACCTACGCTCAGAGCGCACTCAGAGCCTATGCAGAAGTAGAGTTGGCCCTAGCCGCCGAGTCCTTCTTAGTCGCACAGGAGAAGGCACTCAAAACGGCTTCGAGCGAAGCTCTGGCCGCGCGCGTGCTCGCCGAAGAACGCTATGCCAAGGGCCTGTCCAATCTAATCACGCTACTCGATGCCCAGCGCCGCGCCTTCGACGCCGAGAGTCGCCTGCTCTCCGTTCGGCGCCAGCGCCTGGATTCCCGCATAGACCTCTATCTGGCCTTGGGCGGCGGTTTTACCACTTCCCAGCCCCAACAACACGTGGAGACGACGCGATGAACAAGCTCTTCAAAATGATCCTCCCCCTACTTATTATCGGCGCCGGCGTCGGCTCTTTTGTGCTCTTAAAGTCCATGCAAAAAGCACCCGAACGCATCGAGCGCCCCAACCTCGGCCCCCTCGTCGAATCTGTAGAAGCTCCCGCGCAGAAGGTACAGGTCATCGTCGATGGACAAGGCACCGTGCGCCCCGATGCCCAGATAAATCTCGTACCGCAGGTCTCGGGCCTTATCGTTTGGAAAGCTGAAGCCTTCAAACCCGGTGGTTCTTTCGCAAAAGGAGAGAACCTCTTTCGCATCGACCCACGCGACTACGAGCTAGCCGTGCGCCAAGCCGAAGCCCAAGTGGCCCAGGCTCGCTACCAACGCGATTTAGCCCAGCAGGAATCGGATGTATCGCGCCAGGAATGGCAGCGCATGCGCGGCGGCGACGACGAAGCCTCAGACCTCGTACTACGTCTGCCGCAGTTGCGCTCCGCCGAAGCCAATTTGGCATCGGCGGCAGCGAGGCTCGAAGAGATGACGCTGCGCCTAGAGCGCACCGTCTTTAAAGCGCCATTTGCCGGCCGCGTGCGCAATTCCCAAGTCGACGTCGGCCAGTACGTCAGCGTCGGCCAGGCCGTCGCCCAGCTCTACAGCATAGAAAAAGCCGAAATCATCGTGCCCGTGCCCGACGGGGATCTCGCGTGGTTCGCGCTGCCCGTGCCCGTAGACGCCCAGTCGGACGAATTCGCCGGTTTGCCGGTCGACAGCGGGCGCGACGAAGGAACGCGTAGTGCGCATCTGTTCGCCCGCAGGGGTGCCGATGCCGTAGTACAAGGATCCTTTGCCGGACGCCGCCACGAATGGCAGGGGCGCGTCGTGCGCACCGAAGGTGAACTCGACCCACAGAGCCGCATGGCCCGCCTCGTCATCGAAGTTGATGATCCCTATGGCGGCATAGCCGACGGCACGCCGCCACTTACCGTCGGCATGTTTGTAGACGTCGCCATCGCCGGCCGCCAGGTAGAAGGCGTGCGCATCGTGCCACGCGCCGCCCTGCGACAGAACGACAAGGTTTGGACCGTCGGCAGCGATGGCTTGCTCAAAATACGCCAGGCTGACGTACTGCGGCGCATGCAGGACGACGTGCTGACCCATATCGACTTGAATAGCGACGAACGTATTATTACCTCGCAACTAAGCGGCGTCACGGACGGCATGAAAGTGCGCCTAGTCAACGACTCGAAGGAGGCCGGATCGTGAAAGCTCCCATAACCTGGATGGCAAAAAACCACGTCGCCGCAAATTTGTTGATGGGGTTTATTCTGCTCAGCGGCTTTTTTGCCATGCTACAGACAAAAAAAGAAACCTTTCCCGAGATGTCCCTCGACCAGGTGCAGATCCAAATGCCCTATAGGGGCGCCACCCCGGCCGAAGTCGAAGAAGCCGTGTGTAAGCGCATCGAAGAAAGAGTGCGCGGCTTGGAGGGCGTGCGCCGCGTGCGCTCGACCGCCGCCGAAGGCATGGGCGTCGTCAGCGTCGAGGTCGAACGCGGGGTCGATATGAGCAAACTGCTCGACGATATAAAAAATGAAGTAGACCGCATCGATACATTTCCCGACGAAACGGAAAAACCCATTATCAAAGAGCTGACGCGCCGCAACCAAGTCATCGACGTAGTGCTCTACGGCGACATCGATGAAAAGGCGCTCAAGGTCGCCGCCGAACGCGTGCGCGATGATCTACGCACGAGCGGCGTCATTTCCCAGGTCGAACTCAGCGGCGTGCGCGTCGACGAAATCTCTATCGAAATCTCCGAAGATGCGCTGCGCCGTTACGGCCTGACCTTTGACCAGGTCAGCAGCGCCGTGCGCCGCACCAGCCTCGACCTGCCGGCCGGCAGCGTCGAGAGCGAAGACGGCGAAATCCTACTGCGCACCCAGGGCCTTATGCGCAGCGGCGTCGAATACGAAGACGTCGTGGTCTTGACGCGCCCCGATGGCACCAGCCTCACATTGGGCGATATAGCCAGCGTGCGCGACGGTTTTGAAGACAACGATTTAGTTTCGCGTTTCAATGGTAAACCGGCCGCCGTCGTTCAGGTCTATCGCACCGGCGACCAAAGTGCACTAGAAATTTCCTCCTACGTGCAGGAATACGTCGCCGAAAAACGAGAGACATTGCAGGCGGGTATCCATATCGACCACGCTCGCGACGACGCACGCATTTTGCGCAGTCGCATGGACCTGCTCATCCGCAATGCGCAACTCGGTCTAGTGCTGGTCTTTATTTGCCTGAGTTTCTTTCTCGATTTGCGCTTGGCCTTCTGGGTTATGATGGGTATTCCCATCTCCTTCCTAGGCGCCTTTGTACTGATGGATCCCTTTGATGCCTCGATCAATATGCTCTCGCTCTTCGCCTTTATCGTCGCACTCGGCATTGTCGTCGACGACGCCATTATCGTCGGCGAGAACATTTACGCCCATCGCGAGCGGGGCAAAGATTTTATGCGCGCCTCCATCGACGGCGCCTTAGAGGTCGGCACGCCAGTGATCTTTTCCGTTATGACGTCGGTGGCCGCCTTTATGCCGCTCTTTTTTATCGATGGCATGATGGGGAAATTTATGTCGATCATCCCCGTTATTGTCATCGCCGTGCTCTTGCTATCGCTGGTCGAGAGTCTGCTGATCTTGCCGGCGCATCTCTCGTCTAAAGGCGATGGGCTTTTCAGCCGCATTTTTGGGCGTATCTTTCGCGGCCCACTAGATTTTCACGACCGCGTCGCGAAGTCCTTTGATCGCGGCCTCAAGCGCTTTGTAAAAAATATCTACCAGCCATTGCTTCGCGTCGCGCTGGCGAACCCTCTGTCCAGCGCTGCCGTGGCCATTGCCATGATGCTCTTTACTTTTGGCTGGGTCGCCGGCGGACATATTAAGTTCGTCTTTATGCCGCAGATCGAATCCGACTGGCTCACGGTATCCGTCAATATGCCGCAGGGCACTACCGTGGACCAGACATCCAAAGTCATCGAATTGGTCGAGAATAAATCGCTTGTCTTACGCGCACAACTCGACGAAGAAAACCCGGGCGAAGACTCGATCTACCGCAACGTATTCACCTATATCGGAGACCAACCCAACGGCCGCCGAACCTCGATGACGGCGACGGCGGGCGCCGGCGGCCAGGGCCATATCGGCGAAGTTACGATTGAGTTAAAACCCTCGGAAGACCGCGATATCGGCAGCACCGAGATAGAGGCGCGCCTGCGCGAGTTGGTAGGCGAAGTGCCGGGAGCCGAGTCGATTATATTTTCATCGTCGCTCTTTTCTGCGGGCAATGCGATCGAGGTCGAGCTGACCTCCGACAACTTCGACCAACTGCTCTCAGCGGTCGACCGCCTCAAAGACCAGATCACCCAATACGCGGGCACCGGCGATATTCAAGACAGCTTCCAAGAAGGCAAACTGGAGATGAAGTTAGCGCTCAAACCACAGGCGCGCACACTCGGCATCACGCTCTCCGATTTGGCGCGCCAGGTGCGCCAGGGATTCTTTGGCGACCAAGCCCTGCGTTTTCAGCGCGGTTCGGACGACGTGCGCGTAATGGTGCGCTATCCAGAAGACGAGCGGCGAACCCTAGGCGACGTGCGCGCCATGCGCATCCGCACGCCGATGGGAGCGGAAGTTCCTTTTACCGAAGTGGCCACCGCCGCTGTTGGTCAAAGTTATGCCACCATTCAGCGCGTCGACGGACAGCGCATCGTCACCGTCAGCGCCAATGTCGACGATAAAGTTGCCAACGCCGACGAAATCAATGCCGATCTCGGTGCGCGCTTCTTGCCCGCAATGCTCCAGGACTACAGCGGATTGCGCTTTAGTTTTGGCGGCGAACAGCGCGAAAGAGCCGATTCTCTGCAGAGCATGCTCTACAACTTTATCATTGCGATGTTCGTCGTCTACGTGCTCTTAGCCGTGCCGTTTAAGTCCTACACACAGCCCTTTGTCGTGATGAGCGCCATTCCCTTCGGCATCATCGGCGCCGTCTGGGGCCACGCCCTGTTGGGCATCGACCTAGCGCTGTTGAGCCTCTTTGGCATCATCGCCCTCTCAGGTGTGGTCGTCAACGACTCGCTGGTGCTACTCTCTTTTTACAACCAATTGCGCAAGGAGGGCATGTCGCGCGACCAGGCTCTTGTAGAAGCCGGCGCCCAGCGTTTTCGGCCGATCTTACTAACTTCCCTGACCACTTTTTTCGGTTTGTTGCCCATGATTCTCGAAAAGAGCGTGCAGGCACAGTTCTTGATTCCCATGGCCGTTAGCCTGGCCTTCGGCATTCTCTTTGCGACCTTTATCATTCTCATCGGCGTGCCGGTGGGAACAAAGCTAATGGAATCGGCAATTCAATATATGGCCTCATTGATCCAGTCCAGCGAGAGCGAAACCAGCACAGCGGTTGAACCGGCCACAGGAGGATAACACACTATTAGCGTGCTTATAAAAGGATGAAGGGGCTGGGAGAATTTTCTCTCCCAGCCCCTTCGTTCGGACCATCAGGCGATCAAGACCGCATATTAAAATAGACCCTTCAGCGCATATTGCCCGGTCGTCTCTTTTTATCCAAAGAAATCTAACGGGGTCTACTACCGCACCGTCTCATCGGTAACCTGAAGCCTCCGTGTTTTGCTTAGCGCAAACGATAGGCATACATTTACACTACGGACAGCTCGTGTATAGTTCCTCACCAAAGGTCGCAACACCACCAAGAAAGAGGGATAGATTCTTTCTGCGCATCTCCAAGAGAGCAGAAGATGAAGGCATTGTCACAGAGGTCCGCATCGAACTCACTCGACAACAAACACCAACCAATTGGAACCTATACAGATATGGATAAGAAAAAGAAAGCGGCAGCCCAAGAAGATAAGAAGGTCGCAGGAACGACAAAAAGAGAAGCCACCGCCCAGCTAAAAAACAGAATCCAACTCGAGGCGAACAAAACCAAAAAGGCGTTGGATCCCCTCCGAGAACGCGTATTGGAACTCGTACAAGACTACGAGGCAAATACCAATTTCGAACACGCGAGGAGAATGAATCGGCTGTTGAATAATGTCATAATCGCCAGCGAGATCTGCATCCAAGAAGCAGAGAAAGACCTGTCGCGAATCTCCATCGGGGAAAGAGCCTGCCAACCTTCTGCGCTACGCCAACGCCTATCCGACTTTTTTTGGGACAACTAAACACCCATGGCACAGCTCTTGTGTGCAGGGTTTGCACACTCGCCCAACGTATAATTCGATAACTTGCAGCGACATGCAAGCGCAAAAGCACGTGTTTTTTCACTGCGCAATTTTTTTATGCATGGGCCTTTTCGGATACCACCTCGACTTCTCGTTCCAGTCTATTTAGACGCACGAGTATCCACCCCAGCGAAACAGTCGAAGTAATCCCCGCCCCCAATGCCAGCGCTAACCAAATGGATTCCAACCCCATGTCCAACACGTGTACGAAGAGGGAAGCCAGCGCACCACTCACCAAGATCACCCGCATCGCCGTCAACAACAAACTCGGCACCCCCTCGCCCAGTCCCTGAAAAACGCGCCCGCTAATCACGCCGACGGTGATAAAGGGGAAGGCAAAAACTACGGTGCGGATATAGCTTATGGCGATATCGAGAATCGCTTTGTCGTCGGTGAAAATGGAAAAGATCTGCGGTGAAAAAAAATAAAAGATCACGCCAAACCCCAGCGCCAAAAATTGGCCGCGTAAAAAAACGTAATAAACCGTCTGGCGGATCAGGTCGATGCGCCCCGCCCCGTAAAACATGCCCGTCAGTGTCACCATACTAGAAGCCAAGGCAAAATTGGGAAGGAAATACACCGAATCCAGACGACCACCTATGCCAAAAGCCGCAACCGCATCGCTGCCAAAGAGAGAAACGAGCCTATTGAAAAACATCCCTCCCACCGACATGACCACCATCGACAGCGAGGCGGGAAAGCCAATTTGCAGAATTTGTTTGACGACCGTCCAAGAATAGACAAAAGAGCGCACTGGCGGCTCTAAGTAGGTGCCTTTGCGAATAAAAAAGTAGTAGAAAAATACCAAAAAAACTGCCGCTTGGCTGATCAACGTAGCCCATGCGGCGCCGGCAATACCCCACCCAGCCGTGAAAATCAGCAGCGGATCCAAAACCAAATTGAGCAGGGTGCCGCCAATCTGGAAAGCGATGGGCGTGCGCGTATCTCCCTCACCAGTCAGTATAGAGCGAAATTGTACATTGAGGTTGGAAAAGACAAAGCTCGGGGCAATGATACTAAAATAAACGAGCGCACCTTCTAGCACATTGGGCGGCACGCCTAAAGCGGTAAAGATGCGCTCCTTAAACAGGAGCCCCAAGGCCGGAATTATGAACCCCGCCAACATGCCCACCAATAGCGCATGACTGGCCGCATTATTCGCCCCCTCCTTGTTCTTGGCTCCGAGCAGACGCGCAATCGCACTGGTCGCCCCCACGCCAAGCCCAAACGTTATGCCAATCGAAAAGAAGCCCAGCGGCATATTAAACGTCAGTGCCGCAATGGCATCACTGCCCAATTGGCCGATAAAAATCATATCGGTAATACTATAGGCCGTCTGCACTGCCATACCCAGCATCACGGGCACAGCTAACTTCCAAACCGCCTTTTTTGGATGGGCTATGAACTCGTCGACCCTATTCTTTTTTGAGTCATCTACGCCATCCATCCCCCCCTCCTCATTCTCCTCCTCATTCTCCTC
>Ga0055584_100007513_pt1 | contig 10685 bp, 4 predicted proteins | sample OSDHelmetaG_FD_58716 | JGI IMG/M metagenome (GOLD analysis project Ga0055584, IMG submission 58716) | Pelagic marine sediment microbial communities from the LTER site Helgoland, North Sea, for post-phytoplankton bloom and carbon turnover... | ecosystem: Environmental > Aquatic > Marine >...
AGAATGAAAGACCTTGCCGGAATGGTGCTGCGGTTCAATGTTGGTGTGGAGTTGGGTCAGATAGCCATCGTCAGTTGCCTGTTCCCGTTACTTTATATCGTCCGACGGCGCAGTTTTTATCAGCCTGTTGTTCTTCGCGGCCTGTCCTGGGTGCTGGTGCTGATTTCTGCTGTATGGTTGTATCAGCGTGCTGTTATCTAGATAGTCGGCTGCGTTGATTAACGGCGCACAACAGAATTTAAACGGTGAGGTAAAAAATGCACTTGGACTGGACAAAAGAACAGATTGCCGAATATGAACGAAGCGTGGAGTTTGCTCGGCTGCAACTGGAACCCGGCACGGCAGAAAGAGACTGCCAGAGTCAGTTTTCCCCGGAACTGTGGCTTGCCTGCGCAAAATTTGGCGTGCTTGGCTGGTGCTTTCCTGAACAATACGGTGGTGGTGGTCTTGATTTAACGAGCACGATACGCCGGCTTGAAGGTATTGGATACGGATGTTCCGATAATGGTTTGACATTGGGCCTTAATGGTCAGATGTGGAGCGTGCAGGAACCGTTGATGACTTTTGGGAATGATGAACAAAAGCAGCGATATCTATCCGCACTATGCCGAGGTGAAATTCTTGCTGCACACGGGATGACTGAAAAGAACAGTGGCTCGGACGCTTTCGCACTTTCCACGAGTGCCAAGAAGGTAGATGGTGGCTACCTGCTGAACGGAGAAAAGCACTATGTTGGACTCGCTCCGGTTGCAGATATCGCGTTGATTTTTGCCAGAACCGACCCAAATGCGGGACAGTGGGGTATATCGGCTTTTATCGTTGAAAAGGGTTTTGAAGGTTATAGCGCCGGTTCCCGCGAATTGAAAATGGGGTTAAGGTCCAGTCCGGTTGGAAGTATTACGATGAATAACTGTTTTGTGCCGATGGAAAACCGTCTTGGCCCGGAAGGAATAGGGGTGAGTATTTTCACCCACTCAATGGACTGGGAGCGTGGATTTATATTTGCCAGCCATCTTGGTGCAATGCATAGACAATTCGATACCTGCGTGGAGTACGCGAGAAATAGAAAGCAGTTTGGGCGGCCAATTGGGCAGTTTCAGGCAGTATCCCATCGGGTCGCCGACATGAAAGTACGGCTCGATACGGCCCGCATGCTTCTGTATCGTGTCGCAAAACTTAAAGAAGATGGAAAGCCGTGCACTGCTGAAGCCGCTATGGCCAAACTTCATATTTCCGAATCCCTGCTCAGGAACAGTGAAGATGCAGTGCGCATACACGGCGCGCTCGGCTACTTCTCGGAGTATGGCATTGAGCGCAGTCTGCGCGATGCGGCCGGGGGCGTGATTTATTCTGGCAGCTCTGATATTCAGCGAAATATAATTGCAAGCTCACTTGGACTATAGAGGCCAGAATTGATGTCGAATCACTTGATACAGCACAATCTTGCGAGGGCCGCTGATATTGCCCCCCAGGGTATTGCATGCAAGTTTCTCGATACCAGTTTGACTTATGCCCGGTTTGAATCAAAAACCAATCAGCTAGCCAGATTAATGCTCGATCTTGGGGTTGGCAGAGGGCATCGTGTCGGAATAATGACGGGACGTCGCCTTGAAGTGCCCATCGCGGTATATGCCGCGCTAAAGACGGGTGCGGCTTTTATCCCGTTGGATCCCGACATGGCGTTTGAGCGTTTGCGGGAATTAATGACGACCTGCGAAATTGACGTGATAATCAGCGAACAAAGGATGCAGGTTAAGCTCGAACAATTAGCGGTTACAAGAACCAAACCCCTGCACTTTATCGATTGCAGCGATGCTGAGAGCCTGGTTTCAGCGCAGTCTCAGCTGCATTGTGTGGTGTGGTCAACTGTTGATCAGTTTTCAACTCTGCCAGTGCCGGAAGTGAACATGCGTTCATCCGACGACGCCTATATTATGTTTACATCGGGCTCGACCGGCGTTCCCAAAGGGATAGTGCATACCCATTCAAGTGCAAATGCCTATGCCCGCCTGACCGTTGATCATTATGCAATAACCCGGCACGATGTTCTGGGCGCCCACTCGCCGCTCCATTTCGATATGTCGACGATGGCGTTTTTAAGCATGCCCATGGCGGCTGGAACAGCCGTTATTATTCCCGATGTTTACACACGCTTGCCGGCCAGTATGTCAAAAATTATGCAGGATGACGGCATAACAATCTGGTATTCAGTCCCCTATGCCATTATTCAGTTGATTTCCCGGGGCGCGCTTGAAGCCCGAAATCTCGAGAAATTACGATGGGTTCTTTACGGTGGAGAACCGTTCTCTCCGCACCATATCAGAAAACTTATGGATAGCCTTCCAAAGGTGCGTGTTAGTAACGTGTACGGGCCTGCAGAAACAAATCAATGCACTCACTATACGGTCCCCGGTTCTTTAAGGGGAGATGAGGACGCGGTTCCCATTGGCACGTTCTGGGATGAAGCCCGGGCGTTAATTATTGACGCAAATGACACTCCGGTGGAGCAGGGGCAACTGGGAGAGCTTTTAGTTCATTCGCCGGCGATGATGAAAGGATATTTTCGGCAACCGGAATTAAACCTGAAATGCTTTTATGAAAAGATCGACCACGGTCAACCGACGATTTATTATCGAACCGGAGACTTGGCAACTTTAGGAGACGATGGGCTCTATTACTATTCGGGACGTGTGGATCAGCAGGTCAAAATTCGCGGCAATCGAATTGAAATTAATGAGATAGAAAATATTGTTTTGGCTCATCCTGGAGTGCAAGAAGCTGTTGCCTACGCTGTCGATCGCGGCAGCGAAAACGAACGCCTGAATGTCAGCATAATACTTTCAGGAGAACGCTCTTTTGACGAAGTGTCCCTTCGTGCGGTTCTCGCCAGCAGTGTTCCTCCGTTTGCGATGCCAGACCGGATAACTGTCCGGCCCGAGTTTCCGAGAACGACTTCCGGAAAGGTAGATCGACGTCTTCTTTCCATGCAGGAACGCATTGAATAAAATCTGTATCACTATTATCAAGTTATGACTTATATGAATATCAAAACCAACGTACTGGAATTTATTAATCGGGAGATTTTAAACAACCTGAATACCATAGAGGAGAATCAGGAACTGCTTGTGAGTGGCATCCTTGATTCATTATCCATTATGCGTGTTGTTAGTTATCTCGAACGAGAGACGGGTATCACTATTCCTCCGATCGACATTGCGCTCGAGAATTTCTCCAGTGTAAACGCCATGTGCAATTATCTCGATTCAAAGTAAACAGCGGATAATAAAAGTATCGGATCTCTAATGACCCAGCAAAACAGAAAATATGCGTTATCTCCCGCACAGGAAGTGCTTTGGAAGGGTCAGTTGCTCTCTGCCGACGTGCCGCTCTACAACATGGCGATGCTTTTTAAGTTAGAGGGGCTGATCGAACCGCATCGATTTCAGCGGGTTTTTGATACCTTGCTGGAAGACTATGACACGCTCAGGACGGTATATTCCGGGAACGAAGGCAGTGGGCTAGCCACCGTGCTTGCTGATTTTGAATACCAGGTTCCTGTTGTTGACTTGACGGGACATTCCGGGGATCAAATAACGGACTGGCTTGAAGTTCGCACCCGCAAAGTAATGCAGCTCGATAAATGTTGTTTTGATTCCGTTCTGCTGATGATGCCAAATGGAACAACAGGGTGGTATCTCAACCAGCACCATCTGAGCGCTGACGCGTGGTCGATGGCTAACCTTTATCGTGCGTGCGCAGGTCGATATGAGGCGCAGACCGGGAATACAAACAAAGAAATCTTAATACCTTCCGATTACTATGCGCACCAGCAAAAAAACAGTCTTAGTCAAACCGAAACATCGAATGAGGGGGCTGGCGTATGGGTTCCTCCCCCGCAGTTCTATGGCTTTACACGAACTGCACGTCACACCCATTCTCGCAGAATATCCAGAGCCTTAAATAAGGAGGCGATGCAAACGTTTGGACAACTGCTGCGGGAGGGTTTGTTTGCATCATTTACACCGGCACTTGGCCGATTTAATGTTATCTCTACCGCAGCGCTGGCGTTTCTTGCCCGGGTCAGCGAGCAGGAAGAACTGTGTATAGGTATCCCGCTACACAACCGCACCTCTCAGTCTCTGAGGAATATGGTTGGGATGCTGGTTGAACTAATGCCTCTAAAATGTAAGGTAGACCCGGATTTGAGCCTGGTCGAATTACATGATTTAGTGCGAGAAAAAGCAATGTCGCTGTTCAAGGAATCATCTCCGGGAACCGCACATTCAACATTGTCGCGTCAGTTTAATGTCGTGATTAATATCATAACCGCCACATTTGATGATTTTGCCGGTATGTCATGTGAGCCGCAGTGGATACACAACGGACATGTTGATCCCGATCACGCACTGCGTATTCAGGTGGTCGATCTTGAGGGAACTGATGAGCTGGAGTTTTATCTGGATTTCAACCTGAGCTGGTTTGATGAAGCGTGTCTTGAGGATTACAGCAATCATTTTATGAACGTGCTGCATACAATGCTTCATCAACCGGAAACCCGGGTAGGTCACATTCCGTTACTCGAAAACGATCAATATCCCGGGATCGGGAGTCAAAGTGACTTTGGGTCTGTTGCCCCGCTGCAAAAGGAATATGCCATGGTGACCGACCGGTTTTTGCAACAGATCAACAGAAATCCGCATGCCATCGCACTTACTTGCGGGGATCAGACGCTAACCTATGATGAGCTGGGTAAGCGTGTGCATCAGCTGCTTGGGTTGATCAAAACCAACAATAAGCAGAATCTACCGGTAGCCATTCATATGCAAAGGTCGGTTGACCTTATCGCTTCAATATTTGCTGTCCTGATGTCGGGTGCCGCATTTGTCCCGCTGCCGTTGAATTTTCCGACCTTAAGACTGCAAAGAATTATTCATCAATCAAATACCAAACTGGTTCTGACCGATAATGGAGACTTGTCCCGGACTTGCCAGGATGAAGGGATCTTGCTGGTTGACACCAGTCAGTCAGGCTACGATGTTGTTGAAGGGTCACCTGTTGACAGTAACGCGCTCGCATATTTGATGTTTACATCGGGATCCAGCGGGACACCCAAGGGTGTTATGGTGGATAACGAGGCGCTTGCACGTTATGTGGACTGGGCAATTGACAGTTATGTGCCCTGCAATCAGGAACAGCGCGAACGCGTCGTGTTTCCGTTTTTCTCATCAATTGGTTTTGATCTGACATTGACTTCGATTTTTGTTCCGCTGTGCAGCGGAGGTGCTGTGCGGATTTATCCTGAGGAACCGGGCCCAAGCGATCTGGCCATACTCGATGTCATAAGAGAAGATGTCTGTGATGTGATTAAACTTACGCCATCACATCTGGGGTTGTGGAGTGAGAAAGGCATGAACTCCAGTCGCTTGCATACCCTGATTATAGGGGGCGAAAACCTTGAAACAGTTCTGGCAGAACGGGTTCAAAATGCACTGGGAGAAGCTGTCAGGTTATTTAATGAGTATGGCCCGACTGAGGCAGTGGTTGGGTGCATGATCCACAAATACAATCAATCAACGGATGCCGGGCATTCTGTTCCGATTGGAATTGCTGCAGATGGAGTGGAAATCTACCTGCTGGACGAAGGCGGGAATCCTGTTGCTGCTGGTTTGGTCGGCGAAATTTACGTTGCTGGAAACCGACTGGCCCGAGGGTATGCGGGAGCCCCGGAGCTCAGTGCCGGCGCTTTTGTTGATGATCCCTGGAATAGCGGTAGACCCATGTATCGCACCGGGGATCTTGCGCGCGCAGACAAGGACGGTATTCTCACTTATCTGGGGCGTAAAGATGATCAGGTGAAAATTCGCGGTACCCGTATAGAACTTTCAGAATTAGCGGCGGTGCTTGAGCAGGCAGAACATGTTCAAAGTGTGCATGTGGATGTCAGAACCAAGCAACATGCAACCAGGAAATCGAGTGAGGTTTTTTGTCGACGATGCGGAATTTCGTCATTTTATCCAGTGGTCGATTTTGATCAAACCGGAACCTGCAATATGTGCAGGGAATATGACTCCTATCGAGACCGGGCGCAGAGCTACTTTCGAACATTGCCGGAGCTGAAAGAAAAATTGACCCGTGATATCGGGACTGAAGACCAGCCTTACGATTGTGTGATGTTGCTTAGTGGCGGCAAGGACAGCACTTATGCGTTATGCCGGCTGGTTGATCTTGGTATCAAAGTGTTTGCCCTGACACTGGACAACGGATATCTGTCCAACGGTGCGATAGAGAATATACGTAAGGTGGTAACGGATATTAATGTGGATCATGAGTTTGTTTCTACCCCCCATATGAACAGGATTTTTGCAGACAGCCTGAAGCGTCATTCCAGCGTCTGCTATGGGTGTTTTAAAACGATATACACACTTGCCCTTATCAAAGCCCATGAACTTGGTATTCCCAAGATAGTGACCGGTCTCTCTCAGGGGCAGTTTTTCGAAACCAGACTGGTCAAGCAGGTGTTTGATTGTGCGGATTTTGATCCGGATGAAATTGATCGACAGGTGCTTGAGACGCGTAAAATCTATCATCGTCTCCCCGACGAGGTCACCGCCAGTCTCGACATGACGTTGTTCGAGACAGATGACATATTTAACCAGGTCGAGTTCGTCGATTTTTATCGATATTGCGATACGTCTGTCTCTGGAATCTACGCTTACCTGGATCAAAATGTATCCTGGTTGCGTCCGGAGGATACGGGGCGGTCAACCAACTGCCTGATTAATGAAACCGGTATACATGTTCATAAAGTAGTCAATGGTTATCATAACTATGCATTGCCCTACAGCTGGGATGTGCGTCTGGGTCATAAAACGCGCGAGGAAGCGCTTGGCGAGTTAGATGATGAAATTGATTTGGTCAAAACCCATGAAATTCTTGATGAGTTGAATATTGACCCGGTATCCATTGCAAGGGAGATAGACACACCTGAAATTATTGCTTATTACACTGCTGATTGTGCGTTGAACGGGGAGGAGCTCCACGCATTTATGGCCGACAGGTTGCCAGCTGTCATGGTTCCACGGCACTTTGTGCAGTTAGAAAATCTTCCGTTCAATAATAACGGGAAATTAGATCCGTCGGCCTTGCCGGGACCTGCTTATCACGAGCAAAAAGACGGTTATGAAGCTCCGGTAGGTGATGTTGAGAAGACCCTGGCCAGTGTGTTCGGGTTTGTTCTTCGAATAGATAAAGTCGGAAGACAAAACCGGTTTTTTGATCTGGGTGGCGATTCTATCGTTGCGATACAGCTGGTGTCGAAATGTGCAAACGAGGGGATAATCGTCACGCCGAACGATCTGTTTCTCAATCAGTCTGTTTACGAGCTTGCGAAATTTGTTGTAACCCATGATCGACTCAAACCTGAAAATAATGAGGCATCAGTAGAGGACGGGGCAGACAAAAATGTGGCGAGTCAGGCGCAACCGTTTCGTGTCGCCAACGACCAGCTCAAGCACATTGCCGATTTGCTAAAACAGTAGTTGAGGTTCACACATGTCCGAACCTCTAGAAAACGTTGTTGATGTCTACCCACTGTCGTCCCTGCAAAAAGGGATGCTGTATCACAGCCTTTCCGATCAGGGGTCGGGTGTTTATATTGAACAACTGGCGATAAACATCGAATCTGATGGGTTTGATCTGTCGCGGTTCAAACAGAGTTGGGTTTTACTGGTTGAACGCCACGAAGCGCTGCGCACCGCATTCGTATGGGAAGGGCTGGATCAGCCCCTTCAGGTAGTCCATGGGCATGTTGATCTGATTTGGAAGGCAATCAATCTTTCCGCAAACAAGACGGCTGAAGTCGACCGCATACTTGGCGATTTTGAAGAGAGTGATTCCCTGAATGAGTTCAGGCTAAATATCGCGCCAGTGATGCGAATGACTGTTTTTCAGTTGCCTGGCAATCGCACGCGCTGGTATTGGACTCGACACCACATGCTGGCAGATGGCTGGTCAACATCGATTATCTTGCAAGAATTAAAGCAAATCTATAATTCCCTCGCTAACGGGACTGAAATCTCGTTGCCCGCAGCCGGAAGTTATCGTAAACATATTGACTGGTTACAGGAAAAGGGTTGCCAACAGGAAAGTGATCGCCAGTTCTGGATTGACTACCTCGGATTCAACCCGGAAAAAACAGACATTCTGCTGCCAGACTACGGCGAAAAAGGTAACGTATCCTTAGGCCACGGAAGAATAAACTTTAAGCTGGGTGTGGACGCAAACAGCGCGCTTCAGGGGGTCTGTAAGCAACTAAACGTAACGTTAAATACGATTGTTCAAGCTTGCTGGGCAGTTCTGTTAAGCCGTTGTTCCACCGCGCAGCAGGTTGTCTGGGGGTCTGTCTATTCAGGGCGCGCCCACGCGGTTGCCGGGGTTGAATCTACCGTTGGGCTTTTTATCAACTCCGTGCCTTTGAGCGCCCGACTGGATGCCAACACGACTACGGCTGATTTTCTTCGGAATTTAAACTCCGATATCTTAACCGTCATGGAGCATGAACATTGCAGTCTAAGCGATATCCAAAACTGGTGCGAAAGCCCGGCCGTGAATGGCCTGTTCGACTCGGTAGTCGTATTCGAGAACTATCCTGCCCAGCAACCGCTTTCTGGAGGGCTGCATTTAGCGGCGCCGGAATACAATGAGAAGAGTAATCTGCCGTTAGCTTTACTGGCGATTCCCGCAAAACGGCTGGAATGTATTCTTATTCATGATCGTAATCTGGTAGGTGATGTCCTCGCCAACAGAATTCTCGGTTATATGCATACCTTGCTGGAGACCTTGCCAGAAAACCTGCAGACAGTCGTTGGCAACTTGCCGATGATTGGAAATCAGGAGCTCAGTCTTATTCAGGCGTATTCGAACTCGCCCGGAAAGGACTCGAGGTGTCAGGAACCAGATAATATGCTGGTGGATGAGATGATTCTCCATCAGTGCAGATCGACGCCGAATGCCGTGGCGGTGAGCTTTGGCAAGCAGACATTGACTTATGCCCAACTGGATGCACTTTCTGAAAAACATGCGGAAATCCTGCGTCATACGGGAGTTAACCCGGGGGATCCTGTTGTGTTATGCCTCGGCAGAGGGGTTTCACTTATTGCCTGGATGCTTGCTGTGCTCAGGGCCGGTGCGCCCTATGTGGTTGTTGATTCCGGTATTGCAGAATCCATTCAGGTGCAAAGATCGAAAGCTGCCGGTGCCGGTCTGATCGTGACCGAATGTGAGCCATCCGACACCCTGCGCGCGAGCGGGATTATGTGCCTCAATATGACATCCGGGGCAATCTCCGGGAAGACGGGCTCAGCGGTCTTTCCAAGAAGCACGAACGATCCAGCCTACATTTTGTTTACCTCGGGTAGCACGGGCAGCGCCAAAGGGGTTGTCGTCAGTCACGCTAACCTGCGGGCTTCTACCGTGGCGCGATACCATGAATACGGATCTCCTCCGGAATCATTTTTATTGTTATCCGCAATGTTTTTTGATAGCGCGGTGGCGGGTATTTTCTGGACATTAACAACCGGGGGCAAGCTGGTTATCAGCGAGAACAGGGCAGAGCAGGATATCGACAATCTGGTTGGGCTGTTCTCAAATCAGCGCATAACGCATACCCTGTGTCTGCCAGGGCTCTATCGTGTTCTGCTTGAGCATGTCCAGTTAACAAACAAAGTCGAGGCATTGCAATATTTAAATACCGTTATCTGTGCTGGTGAATCTCTGGATCGGGATTGTGTATCGCGGCATCAGCAGATGTTTGGAAGTCGGATCAGGTTGTTCAATGAATACGGCCCCACGGAAGCCACCGTGTGGTGCACTGTCTATGAGGCAACCGAGCATCGTCCCATAAAACCGGTTCCAATAGGATATCCGGTTTATGGGTATACGGTTTTAATTCTGGACCGCTTTTTACAGCCCGCACCGCTGGGGGTGCCGGGTCAGATTGCAGTTGCCGGGCCCGGTGTCGCGCTCGGTTACCTCAATGGAACACAGGAACCCGGTGCTGCTTTTCTGGATGATCTGGACCTGCTTGGCCAGAACATTCGACTCTATCTGACAGGTGATCTTGCCTGTTACGACCAAAATGGGGCAATTGAATTTCTTGGTCGAAAGGATTCCCAGGTGAAAATTCGCGGATACCGCGTAGAGCCAGAAGAAATCGAGTATCACTTGCGGCGAGCTCCCGGAGTGGAAGACGCTGCGGTGATATCGGTTGACAAAAACGGCGCAAGCTCCGGGGGCCCACAGCTTGCCCTCATTGGGTTGCTTTTAGGAGAATTGCCGGACGGGCGGACTGCTGAACTAAGCGCGCATCTGCAACAAAATCTGCCGGATTATATGGTTCCGGAAATGTTCCAGTCAGTGGAATCTCTGCCCCGACTTGATAATGGAAAACTGGATCGTAAACGGCTGCTTTCTGATTTTAGAGAACGGACGGAACAGACAAGGCAACAAGCGCAGTCAATTGAACCTGCATCCTTGCATACGGATGCGGAACATCTTCTAGCCTCAATATGGATGTCGGTCCTTGGGGTGTTATCCGTTGACCGAGAAAGTGATTTTTTCCGTATAGGTGGCGATTCGATACAAACTATTCGGGTTTTGTCACAGCTTGCCAGCAAGGGCTATCAGCT
>Ga0055584_100007514_pt1 | contig 10683 bp, 9 predicted proteins | sample OSDHelmetaG_FD_58716 | JGI IMG/M metagenome (GOLD analysis project Ga0055584, IMG submission 58716) | Pelagic marine sediment microbial communities from the LTER site Helgoland, North Sea, for post-phytoplankton bloom and carbon turnover... | ecosystem: Environmental > Aquatic > Marine >...
GCCCGGGTATTTGCCTGACTATCTGTTTCGTTCATACGGCGACGGAATTTAATTCTCCATTCCGTAATAATGAATGTATAGGCAATGTAGCTTGAGACCGTCACGAAGGTCACCAATGCGTACCAGAAGTTAAATAGCCCCCATAAAATGCCACACACCATCAGGATTTCGAGGAGGGTGGGGAGGATATTGAACAGCATGAAGTTGAGAAGAAAATCGATACCCTTCGTGCCGCGTTCGATAGCGCGGGTGAGGCCACCAGTTTGGCGATCAAGATGAAACCGCAAGGCGAGGGCATGCAGGTGTCGGAAGGTTTCCAGCCCGACCGTTCGGATGGCACGCTGGCCAACTTTGGCAAAAACCGCGTCTCGTAACTCTGCAAAGGCGATCGAAAGCACCCGAACGACGCCATACCCAACAAGCAAGCTGACGGGAAGAACAAGAATCAGACTTTCTTTTCCCGAGAAAGTATCGACCGCATCTTTGAACAAAATGGGAGTGTAAACATTCGCCACTTTCGCCAGGGCAAGCAATGTGAGAGCGATAATCACCCTAAACTTTATTTCGAGGGCATTGGGGGGCCACAGATAGCGGGAGAGGGTCCGTAGAGCACCCCATTCAAATCCAGCCTCTGTTTTTCGAGCACTTAGGGTTCGTTGCCTGTCAGTCACACAAGTATCCCAATCGCGTATAGTTCAGAGCGATATAGGCTTATCTTTACCATTGAACCAGCGACATTTAGCACTGTTGTCGTCTTCGAAGGGGATGCTTATGAATCGCACATGTTCATAATCTAGAAAATATTTTTAACACTTACAGACCCCGGCGCGTTGCTGTTGCTTCTGTTAATAATTGCAACATTCCTGATTTGGTTACGTCCCCGAATTGGTAAATGGTTACTCACAATTACTATTGCCGCCTGTGTTGCTATATCGACCCTTCCTATTGGTACTCTGTTGGTCGCTGTTTTAGAGGATCGGTTTCCGGCTGTTCATTCTGTGGAAGGCCCAATAGACGGAATTATTGTACTCGGTGGCAGCGTCGATCAATATTTGAGCGCACATCGCAAACAAATCGTTTTGAATAACGGTGCCGAACGGCTGACAAGCTTTGTCGCACTCGCAAGACAGTTCCCAAATGCGAAACTGGGTTTTACCGGGGGATCCGGCCAACTGGATCAAACCCACAAGGAAGCGGATACTGTCCGTCAATTTTTCACCTTAATGGGCATCCCGCAATCCCGGGTCATCTATGAAGATCAATCAAAGAATACGTTTGAAAACGGCGTCTTTACGCACCGGCTCCTAAAACCGAATCCTACCGAACGATGGATATTGATTACCTCAGCACGTCCCATGCCGCGATCAATGGGTGTTTTCAGAAATCTTGGGTGGAACCCAATTCCCTATCCTGTCGACTATTTTACCTATGGCGTGGACAAAGCCGACTTTCAGTTCAACCTCAAAAATGAAATGGGGTCGCTTCATGCGGGTATGAGAGAATGGATGGGGCTTGCGGTATACAAACTTCTCGACCGCACCAATGAATTTTTTCCAGCCCCACGACAAAAACCGCGTTGAGGTAACGACATGTTTGCCCGATTCGTACACCTATGGCACAAGGCTAGGGTTTAATCGTTGAAAGGCGCGCATGATGTCAGCCACATGCGGGTTACAGCTTCCATCCAGAATTTCGATACGCCTACTCAAGTTGGTAGTCGTTTTAGGAGTTTTGACGAATCCAGCTTTTTCACAAACCAAGCCCGAGTTCTCGGTATGGCTGAATGACGTAAAGAGAGAAGCAGCGAAACGCGGCATCAAACAATCGATCATCGATAGTGCGCTCAAAGACGTAAAACCAATTAAGCGCGTTCTCAAACGTGACCGCAACCAATCTGAATTCAAGCTTACCCTTAATCGCTATTTGAGCAGGGTCGTAACAGAAAATAATGTAAAACGTGGCCGACAAATGGCACGAAAGCATCAGACAACTTTAAAAGCCGTCGCAGAAAAATACGGTGTAGCGCCACGCGTTATTCTGGCGATTTGGGGAATCGAAACGCGGTTTGGTCTCGTCAAAGCAAATGTGCCGCTTATCCCCTCTGTCGCGACCTTGGCTTATGACCGGCGACGTTCGAAATACTTCAGGGCTCAACTTTTTGCCGTACTGGAAATGCTGAACCGAGGTTATATAGATCAAAAAAGCCTCTATGGCTCTTGGGCCGGAGCTATGGGACAACCCCAGTTCATGCCATCCAGCTATCTCGCTTATGCCCAGGATTTTGACGGTGATGGCCGCCGCGATATTTGGAAAAGCGTACCTGATGTACTTGCCTCAATTGCCAACTATCTGGCAAAACATGGCTGGCAGCCTTACTTGACCTGGGGTAGGGAAGTGGCCCTTCCCGTTTCCTACGCGGAGAAGCTAGGCCCCGCAAGGAAACGTGCCGCACGCGGCTGCCGGGCTCGAACCTCAGATCAAAAACCTTTAGCAGAATGGCAAACAGATGGTGTCCGGCGTGTCAGTGGCCAAAACCTCCCAGCTCGCAACATTCCGGCTGTGCTCGTCCTTCCTGACGGAAATGAGGGCCGCGCTTTCCTTGCCTACAAGAACTACGCCGCAATTATGGCTTATAACTGTGCCCATCTTTATGCCGTGACCGTCGGCATTCTCTCGGACCGCATAGGGGGAAAGTAAAATCTTACTAAACGGAAAACTCCCCATCGTAGCTTCTCTTTTGTTGTTTTTAACGGCCTGCGCCGAGACCGAACTGGCGATGCATACAGCAAAGAAGTTCACAAACTCTGGACCTGGTCAAAGCAAAGGGGCCTACAAAATAGGGAAACCATACCAAATAAAGGGGACCTGGTATTACCCGGCGGTTAATTATGGCTATGTCGAAAAAGGGATCGCCTCCTGGTATGGGCCGCAGTTTCATGGGCGAAAAACCGCTAATGGTGAAATCTTCGACATGAATACGGTTTCCGCAGCTCATCGAACACTGCCTCTTCCGAGCGTTGTACAAGTCACAAATCTCAAGAATGGTCGCTCATTAAAAATTCGGATCAATGACAGGGGCCCATTCGCGAAGAACCGGATCATCGATCTGTCGCGCAGAGCAGCGCAGTTACTTGGTTTCGAACGCGCCGGAACTGCCCTTGTCAGGGTTGAAATCATTTCGGATGAAAGCAGAAGAATGGCTGCACTCGCGCAAGGAAAGGTAAAAAGCCTTCCTGCGCCAAAACCAGCCAAAGTTAAAATCGCAAACCTAGACGGCAGCGACAGCGATACCGGGCCAAAGACCATAACCAAACAGCCACCCCGGATATCAAAACGAGAAATTAAGAACCCGACACAACAAAATGTGGTCAAAGTGGTGCCCGTGTCAGGTACCAGGAGAATTTATGTCCAAGCTGGCGCTTTCGTTTACCGCGATCTAGCCACCAAAATGCAAAAACTGTTGGATCCCCTTGGCCCGACTCGAATTGTCGAAGCGGTGATTGGAAAACGACGGTATTTTCGGGTTCAGGTCGGCCCAGCGCAGACAGTTACCCAAGGGGACCGCTTACTAAACCTTGTTATCGCAAGTGGCTACCCGCAAGCACAGCTTGTCGTTGACTAGATAATAGTCATCGTTTCACCTTAAATTCTGGTATTAATTGGGACGACAATGTTTGTGAAAGACATGAAGGGTATATCTGTGTTTCAGCATCATTCTTTGCGCGCTTTAATTTCGATAGCTGCCTTTCTTGTTTCGAGCACCTTAACCGCTCAAACAATTGAAACTGCAGCGCGCCATGCGGTCCTTTATGACCTAACAACGGACACCATTTTGCTGGATAAAGCCTCGGATGTCCCAATGCCCCCCGCATCGATGAGTAAATTGATGACGGTCTACATGGTATTCGAACGGCTGAAAGCCGGGCGACTAAGCATGGATGACAAATTTGTCGTCAGCCGTAAAGCATGGCGCAAAGGCGGCTCCAAGATGTTTGTCATGGTAAAATCGCGGGTTAGCGTAAAAGACCTGTTGCGTGGCATTATCATTCAATCTGGAAATGATGCCTGTATAGTCATTGCCGAAGGCCTTTCAGGTTCCGAAGACGCCTTCGCAGAAGAAATGACCCGCAAAGCAAAAGAAATCGGCTTAACAAACAGCTCGTTCAAAAACGCCACTGGATGGCCAGCCGACGGCCACTACATGTCTGCCCGCGACATCGCAACATTATCGAAAAAACTCATTCTTGATTTTCCAGAATATTACAAACTGTTTATTGAAACTGAATTTACCTTCGGTGGCATCAAACAGGGAAACCGGAATCCACTTCTGTACAAAGGATTTGGCGCTGATGGTCTCAAAACTGGACACACAGAGGCTTCCGGATATGGGTTGGCCGCATCGACCATACGAAAGGGAAGACGGCTGCTCCTCGTTATAAACGGATTGAATAGTAAACGAGCAAGAGCCTCGGAGTCCGCCAGGTTGATTGATTGGGCTTATAGAGAAACATCTTCTTATGCTCTCTTCAAAAAGGGCAGTGTAATCGAAACAGCCAATATCTGGTTGGGTAAAACTGCCAACTTGCCGTTAGTAATAAACCGCGACATAACTCTTACAATGTCCCGTAAAGCACGGCAGGAAATGAAGGTTAAGCTTTCCTATAAAAACCCGATTCCAGCACCAATCAAAAAAGGTAGCCAGGTTGGCCTCGTCTCCATCACAGCCCCGGGCATTTCTCCAATTGAAGTCCCCTTGCTTGCTAATTCAGACGTAGAACAACTCGGCCCTATGGGACGGATAAATGCAGCCGCTAAATATCTGCTATTCGGTGGATCTTGAGGTAAATATATCGCGCTAGCGACGATTCGGCCCACGAATGTGAATATCGGGGACAGTTTACCTACAGACAACAATTGTTGTGGATAACGTCAGGCAGTGATGTCCAGTAATAGAGACGCGTGTTACCGTCATTGCATGTATCCGGAGGCACAAAATGTTCATCGCAATTGATGGAATCGACGGAGCCGGCAAAACGACTTTAGCGCAAGAGATTTGCAGACGGCTTCCTCAGCAAAGCACAATATTAGAAAAAGAACCCACGGATTATACTGTGTGGGGAAAAAGGCTTAAAGAAAGTGCGACTAAAGGTCGGCTTCCCAAGTCAGTGGAAATTGAATATTTCCACAAAGATCGTCTCAGCCATATCGAAAAGGTTATCAACCCCACCATCAAAAATGGGGGAATCGTGATTATGGATAGATACGTCGACTCAACTTTGGCATTCCAAGCCGAAGACGTTGATGAGGCAAATGCACTTTACGAGCAATTCCTTCGTGACATTTTAGTGCCCGATGTCACTTTAATTTTGGATTGTCCGCCAGAAGTTGGATTAGAACGAATTCGAGTGGGACGCTCAGAAACTTCTACATTTGAGAGACTCGATACTCTAAAAAAAGCAGAAAAAATTTACCTATCGCGACAAGGCCCTAACTATCATCATATTGATGCTACAGGACCGATAGAAAGTACTCTTAGATCCGCTCTTAGCGTTTTAGCGGAAAGTTTTCCAAACTTTTCGCATAGCTTCGATTTTGAAAATGGAGCGGGCGCGGTCTGTAATAATGGGCCAATACGAGTCAACGCGTAACCAATAAGACTACGTACTGAGTCAGATGTCTAAAATAGAATCCGACTCTGCAAACCATCCGCGTTTCAATCCGAATCTCATCGGCCATAACGATGCAGAACAGAAATTTCTTTCGATTTGGCAATCTAATCGTCTGCCTCACGGATGGCTCATTACGGGGCCTCGTGGGATCGGCAAAGCAACGCTAGCCTTCCGAATTGCGCGGTTTGTGTTGTCGAATGGTGGCGATCAGGCTGCCGCGCTAGGTCTATTTGGAGAACCCGTTGTCCCCAGCCTGGAACTCGATGAAGAAAACCCTGTTTTTCGGCGAATAGCATCTGGTGGCCATGCAGATCTCCTGACACTCGAACGGACAGTTAATCAGGATACTAACAAACTACGAACAACCATCGCGGTAGAGGATGTTCGAGAAGCCGGTGATTTCCTTCGCTTAACCGCTTCTGAGGGCGGCTGGCGTGTTGTGATAATTGATAGTGTCGATGAACTCAACGTCAATGCCGCCAACGCCCTCCTTAAAATATTGGAAGAACCACCTGACAGAGCGCTCCTACTGCTCATTTGCCATGCGCCCGGCCGCCTTTTGCCGACAATCCGTTCCCGTTGCTGCCAGATGCCGCTTACGCCTCTTCAGGACGAGGAGGTAATTTCGATTTTACAAGATAGTAACCCCGATTTACTGCCGAACGATTTGCAACCACTTTGCCAGTTATCAGACGGAAGTCCGGGACGCGCGATGGCGCTGGTTGAAGAAGGCGGGTTAGAACTATATCGGGAGATGGTTTCGTTACTTGCCACGCTTCCAAATACCGAAACGTCAGCTTTACACAGTTTTGGTGACCGTCTTGCGAGACGAGGTGCAGAAGACAATTTCAGAATTGTAACGGAGCTTCTCGCATGGTGGGTAAGCAGACTCGTCCGTATCGGCGCCCGCGGAATCGATGTTCCCAACATTATCCCGGAGGAAGAGGGCTGTGCAGCCAGGCTGTTATCCGCAACGGGGGTTGATCACTGGTTGGAGGTATGGGAGAAGATTAACTCGTTAGCCAGTCAGACAGACGGGTTGAACCTAGATAAAAAACAGGCCCTGCTTAATATGTTTCATGCGCTAAAAGGCGCTGCGACGAATTAAACAACGCCTCAATTCCCAGGTGAACGGCATGCCCGCCGACAAGCGCTATTACCTCACAACGCCGATTTATTACGTCAATGATGTGCCCCATATCGGTCACGCCTATACGACATTAGCCTGTGACGTACTGGCTCGTTTCAAGCGCTTCGACGGTTTCGATGTCCATTTTTTAACCGGAACAGACGAACACGGACAAAAGGTTGAAAAATCGGCCGCAGCCGCTGGTGTAAAGCCACAAGAGTTTACAGACAGAGTATCGCAAAACTTCCGAGACCTCGCGGATGCGATGAATTATTCGCATGACGACTTTATCCGAACCACGGAAGAAAGACATATTGAAGCGTCACAAGCCATATGGGCAAAACTTAAAGAAAACGGCCATATATATTTAGGCAGCTATGCTGGTTGGTATGCCGTTAGAGATGAAGCCTTCTACGATGAGAGTGAGTTAACAGAGGGCGAAGGCGGGACAAAATTAGCGCCATCAGGTGCTGAGGTAGAATGGGTTGAAGAACCCAGCTACTTTTTTGACCTGTCTAAATGGCAAGAACCCCTTTTGAAGTTCTACGAAGATAATCCCGATTTTATCGCACCAAAATCACGTCGAAATGAGGTCATTAGCTTTGTTAAAGGCGGCCTCCATGATTTATCGATTTCGCGCACAAGCTTCAAATGGGGTGTTCCAGTCCCCGACGATCCCGATCACATCATGTATGTCTGGCTGGATGCCTTAACAAACTATATCACTGCCATCGGATATCCGGACGAGAACTCAGAGAACTATTCAAAATTCTGGCCTGCCGATCTCCATATGGTCGGCAAAGATATTTTGCGGTTCCATGCGGTATATTGGCCTGCTTTTTTGATGGGGGCGGACATTGATGTACCCAAGCGGGTCTTTGCGCACGGCTGGTGGACCAATGAAGGCCAAAAAATCTCAAAATCCGTCGGTAATATCATCGACCCTAATGAAATTGTAGAAACCTATGGGCTAGACCAGGTACGTTATTTTTTGTTGCGCGAAGTCCCATTTGGGAATGATGGTGATTTTTCCCATCGGGCGATGATCTCGCGCATTAATAGCGATCTTGCCAATGATCTTGGCAATCTTTGCCAGCGCGTACTCTCAATGATTCATAAAAATTGTGATGCAAAGGTTCCGGTGTGCCAAACTGAAGGGATCGAAGACTTGCCGGTATACGACACGCTGCTAGATGTCCACGGTGCCTTGGCAAAAGTCCGGGTTGATATGGACAATCAGGCTTTTCACGAAGCATTAGAAGAAATCTGGCGGGTCATTCGTGATGCCAATCGGACTGTTGATGAGTCGGCACCCTGGGCTCTCCGTAAAACTGATCCGGCAGCGATGGCTAGTGTTCTCTATATCCTTGCCGAAATCATTCGCCATTTTGCCATTCTGTTACAGCCCTTTATGCCCGAATCCTGCGGTAAAATACTTGATCAGCTGGCGGTTCCCGAGAATGCAAGGGGCTTTGAACGTTTGCACAACGATAGCACGATCACCTTTGATAAAAATGTTCTTTCATCAGGCACGCCATTGCCAAAACCTGAGGGTGTATTCCCCCGGTTTATCGAGGACACAGTCGTAGAATAGAAATCTAATATATTTTTTAAGCCCAATTCTCTTGTCGTACGATAGCCTTTGCCCTTAGTCTCTTATGCCTAAAGACAAATAACGAGTTGTCCCAAGACAACCGGTCAATTTTGGACACAGGAGGCTTAACCAATGCACAGCAGGCAAACGATCGCAGCAGTTATCGCGATAGCAGCAGCAAGTATCACTTCCACATCAACCTTCGCTGCCGACGTCGCTGACCTATATAAAGGTCGAACCATTACAATTGCCATCCCCTATGGACCGGGTGGAACCTACGATAAATACGGCTCCACTTTTGCCCGCCACCTAGGGAAACATATTCCTGGCAAACCCAATGTTATCGTCCAACATCGGCCCGGGGCCGGTGGTGCGAAAGCGATGAACTATACTTATAACGTTGCCAGAAAAGACGGCACGTTTGGAATTGTGCCATTGGATGCTGCTGTCGTGAATCAGCTTATCCGTCCAGACAAGATGAAATACGACGCCAATAAATTCCAATGGCTCGGGTCTTCAAACCAAACCAATTCTGTTTTGGTCGTAAGGTCTGACACCGGTGTCAAGTCGATCCAGGATATGAAGAACATTGAAATTATTGGAGCAAATAGCGGCAGATTTAATTCCGGCTATATGAATCCGAAACTCGCCATGGGGCTTCTCGGTCTTAAAGGCCGTATGGTTACCGGATACAAAGGCTCTTCGCGGTCAATTCTGGCTATCGAGCAGGGCGAAGCACAAATGTCGAGCTTCAACTGGTTAACCTGGGACTCCAAGGTGCCTCACTGGTTTGAAGGAAAAAACCCTTTCGCCAGAGCTTTGCTACAAAATGGTACTGAAAAAGATCCTGCATTACCGAACGTGCCAATGCTCGCAGACCTCGTTCAGGAAAAAGATAAACCTTTAGTCGCTTTCATCGCCTCAATGGGCCCGATCGGTCGCGGTATCACAATGCCCCCGGGCGTACCAAAACATGTGATAAAAGCTCTCAGAAAAGCCTATGACCATATGAATGCGGATCCGGCATTCGAAGCAGAGCTTAAGAAACGGCGGTTACGCCTAATAGCAAGTTCTGGTGAAAAAATTCAGGCCATTGTCCGCGACGCCCTGAAATCTTCTTCTCCGGAAGTCATCAAGCGCGTCCGTAAGGTCATCTTTGGTGGCGCAAGCTAAAGAGCGCCTTCTTATCCTAGAAAAGGGCTGTTTGATTGACAGCCCTTTTTTTGTGAATTGGATGGAGTAGGGCGACATAATCGTCTCTATCAAGTAAAATAGCGTCATCATGTACCGGATATTATTACAATGCTGGTAGACAGCCACTGCCACCTCGATTTCGATAGTTTCGATGACGACCGCTCTGAAACGATACAACGTGCGTTTGATGCAGAAGTCGGAACTCTTGTCACCATTTGCACGCGTTACAGTAAATTTGAGAAAATCGCAGCTATCGCGGAATTGGACTCCCGAATTTACTGCTCTGTCGGCATCCATCCGCATCAAGTCGAAGAAGAAGAGGAAATTAGCCTCGAAAACCTTCTGAGGGCTGCAACACATCCAAAAGTTATCGGGATAGGAGAAACTGGCCTCGATTACTTTTACGATCAAAGCCCCAGGGAAGATCAGAAAACCAGTTTTCGAACCCACGTCGCTGCAGCGAGGGAAACCCAGCTACCGTTGATTGTTCATACTAGGGACGCTGATGATGACATGGCCACAATTTTGACTGAAGAAATGCAGAATGGTGCATTTCCCTGCGTACTCCACTGTTTCTCTAGCGGACGTGCTCTTGCAGAGAAGGCCATCGAGCTTGGGTTTTATCTGTCCTTATCGGGGATTTTAACGTTTAAAAATGCCCAAGACCTTCGCGACATAATCCGTGACATGCCGGTGGACCGGCTGCTCGTTGAAACTGATTCTCCCTACTTAGCGCCTGTTCCAAATCGCGGTAAACGCAACGAACCCTGCTTTGTCGTCCACACTGCTGAAAAAGCGGCAGATATCAAAGGCTTAGATAATGATTCTTTTGCCAGGATGACAACAGATAACTTCTTTAAGCTTTTTTCTAAAGCGACACGTAATTTGGACAGGAACTGATGAAAGTCACAGTACTCGGATGCGGCCCATCGAGTGGCGTACCAACAATCACTGGTGACTGGGGCGCATGTGACCCTACAAACCCTAAAAACCGGCGCCGCAGACCATCCATTTTAATGGAAAAAGATGGTTTTTATGTCCTTATCGACACCTCACCAGATTTGCGTGAACAATTGATAGATGCCCAGTGTCGTCAG
>Ga0055584_100007515_pt1 | contig 10683 bp, 9 predicted proteins | sample OSDHelmetaG_FD_58716 | JGI IMG/M metagenome (GOLD analysis project Ga0055584, IMG submission 58716) | Pelagic marine sediment microbial communities from the LTER site Helgoland, North Sea, for post-phytoplankton bloom and carbon turnover... | ecosystem: Environmental > Aquatic > Marine >...
AGAACCGTCGAAGGTCGTCCAAGGAATCGTTGGATCGTCACCGCTCCTCCACCGGTCAGTCCGACGGTTTCCGGTGCCAGGGCGGCGACTCGCTCGGCAAGCTCGGTGTGGGCGTCGCGCGCGAAGTTCTCGAGCTGGAGGTCCCCCGAAGGATGCTCGATCGCAAGCTTCACCAACGAGGTTCCGGCGTCGATTCCGATGGCTGCGCTCATGTTGCGGCCGGCCTTTCCAATATTCCTGAAATTTTTCGGCTGACATTGGAGTTTGCGATTCGATCGTCACGATCTTGTCGCTGGCCCTACTCACCGTCTGAACCGGGCTCATTTGCCCGGGCCGAACGATCGACCTTTCGGTTCGTAGTCGGCTAACGGTTCGAGGCGTCATGTATACCGCGTTCTATGGGCTTCGTGAAAAGCCCTTCATGCTCAGCCCGAATCCCAGGTACCTGTATCTGAGCGAATCGCATCGCGAGGCGCTGGCTCATCTGCTCTACGGCATCGAGCAGGGCGAGGGCTTCATCGCGATCACCGGTGAGGTCGGCACCGGCAAGACGACGCTGTGCCGTACGCTGCTCGAACGTCTCGGGCCGGCGACCGATGTCGCGTTCCTGTTCAACCCGAGCCGCTCGGGGATGGAACTGCTTCAGACGATTTCCCAGGAGTTCGGGCTACCGGTCGATGGTCTGACGCGGCGCGAGCTACACGACCAGCTCAACCGCTTCCTGCTGGAGCGCAAGAGCGACGATCGTCGGGTGCTGTTGATCGTCGACGAGGCGCAGAATCTGTCGCACGGCACGCTCGAGCAGATTCGCCTGCTGTCGAACCTCGAGACGTCGTCCGAGAAGCTGATCCAGATTTTGTTGCTAGGTCAGCCCGAGCTCGACGCCAAGCTCGATTCGCACCGGCTGCGCCAACTTCGGCAGCGCATCAGCGTCCGCTGGATGCTCAAGCCCTTGTCGGCCAAGGATACGCGTCGTTATGTCATGCACCGGCTCCAGGTGGCCGCCGGGATGAGCCGCGACATCTTCTCGCAGTCGGCGCTACGCCTGGTGCACCGCTACACGCACGGAACGCCTCGCCTGATCAACGTGTTGTGCGATCGCGCGCTGTTGCTCGGCTATGCGGAGAGCGAGGCGACGATCTCGGCCCGCACGGTCCGGGAGGCCGCGCGAGAGATTCCGGACGCGCGCCGCAGCCTGATGGCGATGCAGTCGTGGCGCTGGGTTGCCGCCGCGGCGGTGCTCGCGCTCGTGGTCGCCGGTGGAATCTTCGGCTGGCGCTGGCACGCGAGCTCGCAGGTTGCCCCCGCATCGCAGTTGCAGGCCCCGGCGCCGGTTGCGACGCCGAGCGGGCTTCCGTCGAATACCGCCCGTGCCGCGCAGGCCGGCTCGGGGGCCTCAGCGTTTGTCTCCGGCGCGACTGCGAGCGACTCGTGAGCACGATCCTCAAAGCCCTCGAGCAACTCGAGAGCGGGAACAACGAGACGCCGGCGCACCCGCCCGAGCCGGGCCAAGCGGGCGATCCGATGGCTAGTGCGGAAGTGATGATGCCGATGATGCGTCGGCGCCATCGCCGTCGGCCGATCTGGCTGGGAACCGGGCTGTTCGTCGCCGGAGTTTCGCTCCTCGGCGCAGGCCTGTTCTGGAGCGGTGGCGCGAGCGAGCCGACGCTGGCCAATGCACCACTGCCCCCCGCGGTGCCGGCGATCGCGGCTGTCGCGGCGCTCGACCCCGATGCAGGTCGCCCGCCCTCACCGTCGCCGCCGGCGTCGGATACGAGCATCCAGCCCTGGTATCCCGAGGGGGAGGTTTCGGTCCAGCCGTCCGTGGCCGCCACCGATGGCGATGAAGTCGAGATCCCGGACGACCTCTCGGACGACCAGTGGGCGATGCTGATGCTCGAGGAAGATCCCTCAGCCATCGGCATTGGCGCGCCCGACCCGGAGCCAGATTTTGCGGTCGTCGAGCGAGCGCCCGAACCCGCGGTCCCCGTGGCCGTCGCGAGCCGCATCGAGCAGCTGCTGAAGACGCCCGAGCCGCCCCCCGTCGAGCGCCGCCAGCCGGCACCGCGCGGGACCGAAACGCGGCGGACGGCAGCCCCCGCTCCCGAGCCGTCGGCCCTGGTCGTTCCCGTGGCCAAGCAGGTCGAGCCGCCCCCGGCCCCGGAGCCCGAGGTGGTGATTGCACCGGCTCCCAAGCCTCGGCCTCGCCGTGCGGAGCCGGTTCTCGACGAGGCCGCTCGCGCGGTTGCCGGAATGCAGCCGCCCGAGGAGCTGGCCATCGAGCCCGAGGCCGCTCCGGAGCCGATCCAGCGCCGCCAGCCGTCGCGTGAGCCTGCGGTTGCCGATGCGGAGGCCATCCTCGACAGCGCTCCGGGGATGTCTGCGGCACCGGCGGAGCCCGAGGTGTCGTCCCTGGCGGAGGCTGCGCCTCCGAGTCCGGTGGCCCCGATTGCTCCGCCTGCTCCGTCAGAGCCGGTCGCACGCGTCGAGGCCGTGACACCGTCGCCCCCGGCGCCGGAAGTGGTGGCGCCTTCGCCTCCGGCCGACGAGCCTGTTGTCGCCCGCAAAGTCGAGGCCGTGATCGATGCTCCGGTCGCCCGCGGTGAGCTGGCCGCTCCGCCGCTGCGGCTTGCGAGTACGAGTTGGCACCCGAAGCCGGAGCGCCGCGAAGCCGAGCTGGCCATCGACGACATGCAGCGCTTCGTCCGCGAGGGCGACCAGACGCTCGGCTACACGGTCCAGGAGATCACACCGTCGTCGGTCGTGTTCTCGAAGGACGGGGAGACGGTGCGAGTAGGCGTCGGACGCCGATAGCCCGCGCAGGCTGCCAAATCAGCGCAGCGAGATCGTTCCGTTCGAGGTGCGCAACTTGATTGGGGTACCGCCGCGGCCAATGCGCCCGCGTAGCCGGCCCGCGTCCTCGCCATTGCGCTTTTGGAGTTCGCGCAGCGTGCGGATGACGCCGTTGTCGACCCGAAGGTCGACGTCCACATCGACGTCCTGCGGGAGCTCGAGCACGATCCGTCCGTTGCTCGTCGCCAGCACGACGCCGTCTACGCCCACTTCCTCGAGCGACGCGCGGATCAGGCCGTTGGACGTCGTGGCATCGATCGAGCCGCGGTGCTCGCCGAGCTCGATCTTGCCGTTGCTCGAGCGGGCGGTGAGCCGGCCACAGGTGCCGTCGCAACACACCTTGGCGTTCGATGTCGTCACGTCGACGTCGCCGACGATGTCGCTCACGCGAACCGAGCCGTTGCTCGAGCGCGCAGAGACGTGGGATCGGATTCCCTCGATGCAGATCTTGCCGTTGTTGGCCGACACGGAGATTTCGAGCTCGCGCGGCACACGAACCTCGAGATGGGCGTTGCCGTGCCGCTTCCACCGACGTGGGGTCTGAACCTCCAGCGACAGGACTCCGTTGATTTCCTTGGAGACGAGCTGAATGTCCTCCACGAGATGCTCGGCGGCGTCGCCGCTCTCGGCTCGGGCGCGCTTGTCGATGCAGACACCGATGTCGCTTCGATCTTCGCCCAGCACGCGGGTGCGGCCCGAGGCATTGCTGATGCGGAGGCTGCCGCTGCTCGGCGTATCGTAGGTCCGCTCTTCGCGGCACTCCGCGCACTCGCTCCACGGGATGCCGGAGAGCAGATGGCGAAGAAACGAACCGATGCCTTCCCGGTGCCCTTCCGCCGGCGTCGCGGAATCGAAACCGGCGTTGGGCGAATCCGCGTGGCTGCGGCTGCGCCGGCTCATCGAGCCGTTCCCTCAGTGCATGCGGTTGTTGTCATCACGCCACTTCCGTTGGTCGCGATCCGTCTCCGTCTGCACTGCGCGAAGCTTCTGGCGCATCTGATAGCGCTTCCACTTGTGCGCAAGGCCCTGGAGAGTGGGCGCTCCGGGAGTCTTGCCTTCGTTGAGTAGATAGATCCAACCGACGATGACGCCGCCCAGGTGGCCCAGCGAGCTGATGCGCGGGTCCGGATTCAGCATCTCCATGAACAGGATCAGCGGAATCAGATAGAGCGCCTTGATCGGGATCGGCGGGAACAACAGCATGATCGTGCGCTCGGGCCAGGTGAACGAGAAGGCGAGCAGGATGCCGAACACGGCGCCCGAGGCGCCGAGTGTCAGGCCGTTGATGTTGCCGGGGTCCCAGCCTCCGATCAGCGCGATGTACGGCATCGTCGCGATCACGAAGCCGGCGCCGAAGCCGCAGGTCAGGTAGTAGCGGAGGAAGCGCTGCTCACCCCAGTGGAGCGCCAACGTCGAGCCGAACATCCACAGAGCGAACATATTGAACGCGATGTGCATCATGCTGGCGTGCAGCCACATGTAGGTGAACGGCTGCCAGAAGTATCCGTGTTGCCAGACTTGCGACGGCACGACGGCGCCGATCTGCGTGATCGGGCTGTAGATCGGGCCGCCACTGAAGACACACGCCACGAACACGACGACGTTCGCGATGATCAGGTTCTTGACCACCGGGGGTGTGAACTGAGGGCCGAAGCCTGTCTGGTTTCCGCGTCCGTGCAAAGTGCCTCGAGGCTCCTGTTTGGTTCGTGGCCGGCTTTGCCCGCGGCCACGCGCGCCGGGCCCGCAGTGTGGGGGAACGCGTTGGAGGCTTCTGGGTGGGTGCCGGCTGTAACGAGCCGGAGGTCGCGGGACGGGCGCGGAGCCCCGCAGAGATGCTCTAGGAGCGAAAGCTACGGATCCTTGATCGGAGAGTCAACGATTCGTCACCCGCGGGTAATGGGGATTCGCGACCCTGGCCGCGCGGGGGCTCGCAAGACGGTCGCCCAAGTCCCCGCTGCGATAGGGGACCGGAACGGCGGCTCGTTTCGTCTGGCCGCGCAGGTTTTCTTCGGCTTCAGTCCGGCGCCTGCGGCAACCGCTGCGCAGCGAGCAGCACAGCCAGCGCCGTCTTGGAATCTGTGAGCTCGCCGGCGTGGACCAGAGCGACGGCCTCACGGAGCCCCATGGGGTGCAGTTCGATCACCTCGTCCGCTTCGAGTTGTTGCCCGACCTGCTCCAGCTCGAAGCCCGCGTAGAGGTGGATGATCTCATCGGTGAAGCCCGGAGTCGTCCAGATCGAACTCAGGTGCTCGATCCGCCCCGCCCGGTACCCGGTTTCCTCGATCAGCTCGCGGCCGGCACAAGCCTCCGGGTCTTCGCCCGGGTCGAGTTTGCCGGCGGGGGCCTCGAGAATCGTGCCGCCGGTGGCGTGTCGGTACTGCTGGATCAGCAGGATCCGCTCGTCGTCGAGGAACGGCACGATGCACGACGCTCCTGGATGCCGCACGACATCGAGCTCTGCGACGTTCCCGTTGGGGAGCTCGACGCGCTCGGTATCGATGCGTAACCAGCCACTGGTCCAGCTGCGCAACAGGGTTCCGCGGGGCATCGCGTCTCGTACCTCACCTACGGTCGTTGCGTTCGGGCATTGTCGCCGGCCCGGACTCGAGCTCGCCGCGCTCGTTTGGCGAGCTTGCCGGCGGTGCGTTGTAGCCGCAGCGGCAGCCACAGCACGGAGGCGTGCAGTAGATCGCCCGGAGTGATCTCTCGCCGCGCCGGCTCCGAGCGTTTGCGGAGCGCGAGCAGCGTTCCGGCTCGCCCGATCTGCTCGTACTCGGGGCGCCGGGCCGTGAAACGATCGACGGCCACGCGGACGCCGCGGTGCGACCAGCGATCGTCGTAGTCGTGCAGACACACGATCCCACCCGGTCGCAGCATTCGCGTCCAGCGCAGGTCGAGCGTGACATCGAGCAGCTTGTGGCCAGCATCGATCAACATGAAGTCGAACTGTTCCCGCGAGGCGGTCGCTGCACGCCAGGCGCGAACGCTCGATGCGACCCGCAGATCGACGCGGTTGCGATCGATCCCGGCACGTTCGAGGTTGGCCTCGACGGCCTCACGCTGGCCCGCAAAGTATTTCAGCCGGTCGACGACCACGAAGCCGCGTTCCTCGGGCAGACAACCGAGCATCGCGCACAGCGTGCCGCCCGCAGCGGTGCCCAGCTCGAGGTGCGGGCCCGGCAGCGCCTCGTCGCACAGCAAGCCGAGCAATAGCTCGTGCTCTTCGCTCGTCATCTCGGCCGCGCCCCGGGCCTGGGATTGCTTCATCGCGCGGGCAGTATAGGTGGCGTCGGGCGCCTCGTACCGGATGCGTTCCCGTTGGGCCCCGCGGTCTGACTTGCATCGACTCGATTCCAGGGGGGAGCGGCTGCTAGCCTCGCTTCATGCGTCTGGAACAGCCCTCGACGATTCCGTTCCTGGGAGCTCAAGGCGAGCAGGGGATGGTGCTCGAAGGGCTCTATGTCCCGGGCGATCCGGAGGGCGGCGGCGTGCTCGTTGCACCGCCGCACCCGCTCTACGGCGGCAGCATCCTCAACCCGGTGGCAACCGAGCTGGCGCTCCGGGGTCAAACGCTCGAGCTGACTTCGCTTCGCTTCAACTGGCGCGGTGTCGGTGCGAGCGCCGGAGAGGCGAGCGGCGAGCCCGGCGATGCGTTGTCCGACTACGCGGCGGCCCTCGAGTTCCTCGAAGACTGCGTGAGCGGGCCGATCGTGGCGTGCGGCTATTCCTGGGGCGCCGTCGCAGCACACAAGGCGACCGAAGGGCACGGCGCGGTGCGCAAGCTGGCCCTGATCGCCCCGCCCGCGGCGATGCTCGACCGCGATCGGCTCGAGGCGTTCCGCGGTCCGATCTTTCTCGCGGTGGGGGCGAACGACGAGCTCGCGGGTGCGGCGGCGCTGCGCGAGATCGCGGGTTCGCTATCCAACGTCGAGTTCGTGTGGCTCGACGGCGAGGATCACTTCTTCGGATCGGGCGCGTCGGCGGTGGGCCGAGCGTTCGAATCCTGGTTGCGCTCGAGCTGAGCGCTCGACCGATCGACGGGTGGAAGCACGAGCCGAAGCTCGCAACGTGCCCGCCGTTTGTTATTCGATCGGGATCTCTTCGCTCTCCATCACGTCGGCGACGTCGCGGGCGCGGAAGTCGAGCGGGCCGCCGAGCGGGCGCTTCCAGAGCAATCGCCACGGCTCGATCAACAGATCGTCCTGGAGCTTGTCGTGGCTGTCCGGGTCGAAGACCAACGTCGGGCCCACTGCGATCCCGTACGTCATTCCGCTCACGATGCCGAGCGAGATGGTGACGGGGCGGACGAGCAGTAGGTCGCCCCAGCGGTCGAGGCCCCAAGGAACCCGGCTGAGGATATTCGTGTCCGAACCGAAGCGAATCTCGCTCATCGTGCCCAGCCGTTCGCGGACGGTGTCGTCGTCTTGTGCGTCGGCGGAGTTGGGATCGACCGAGCCACCGGTGTAGTCCTCGATCTTCTCCTCGGGCTCGTCATCGGTGGCCGTCTCGTGATGGTCTGCCGATGCTGCGACCCCGACCGTGGTCAGTAGGATGGCGAGCAGCAGGCAGAGCAGGAGCCGAATCGGGCGCAGGCGCATGGGAACACTTCCTCTGAGGGGTAGTCGAGGATACCACCGCTGCCTCAGGACCCTCAAGCGGGTCGGGGATGCGTTGCACTGGCGTCTGCCAGTGAAATCAGACGATTTGTGGCCCTGGCCGGGGCCGGGGCGCGCGAGCCAGCCTAGAACGACTCCGAGCGGAGCATGCGCATCGTGTCCTGATCGTTGACGCGCTGCGTGGCGGCCTCGGTCGGTTCGGTTCCTTCGAGGAAGGGCTGGAAGTAGGCGCGCTCGGTGGTGGCGCTGGCGAGCAGGCCAGTTTCCGGATCCACGCGCACCGAAACGATGCCCTCGGGCTCGGGGAAGTTGCGCACCGGGTAGCGGGCGATCGCCTCGCTCATGTAGTCGCGCCAGACGGGGAGCGCCGCGCCGGCGCCGGTCTCGCCGAATCCGAGCGGTCGTACCTGATCGTGGCCAACCCATACGCCTGTGGTCACTTCGGACGAGAAGCCCATGAACCAGGCATCGGCCTGCTCATTGGTGGTGCCCGTCTTGCCGGCGAGATAGCCGCCAAGCCGTCGGACTCCGCCTCCAGTGCCCTCGGTTACGACGGCCTTGAGCAGATCCGTCATCAGGAAGGCTTCGGCCTCGCTGATGACGCGGTCCGTCGGCATGATCTCGCCGTCGGGATACGGCTCGAGGTTCGCGTCGGGGTCGTCGGAATCGGCATCGGCCAGCGGCTTGAGCACCGGCGGCGCCTCGCCGAGCGGGACGTCCTCGAGCAGTACCTCGCCGTGCTGGTCGGTGACCCGCGTGATGAAACGGGGCACGACGCGGTTGCCGCCGTTCGGGAAGACGGCGTACGCCCGTGTCAGCTCGAGCAGGGTCAGCTCACTGGAACCGAGGGCAAGGGACAGGTCGCGCGACAGCGAGGATTCGATCCCGAAGCGGCGTGCGTAGTCGATGACGTAGTCGACGCCGACGTCGCGGAACAGGTGCACCGTCGCGTTGTTGACGGACTTGGCCAGCGCGCGGCGCATCGAGATCGGTCCGTAGAACTTGCGACCGTAGTTGCGCGGCTTGTACTTCCAGCCGGTGACCGGGTCTTCGTAGACGATCGGTCGATCGATCAATTGCGTGACGGGCGTGTAGCCCTTCGAGACTGCGGCTCCGTAGATGAAGGGCTTGAACGAGGAACCCGGTTGCCGCTTCGCCTGCGTCACCCGGTCGAACTCGCTCGCTTCATAGTCGTATCCGCCGACCAGCGACAGGATGTCTCCGGTGTGATTTTCGAGTGCGAGCAGCGAGCCCTGGACGACCGGGAGCTGGTGCAGACCGAGCCGCAGAGGCTCCAGCGGGGCTTCCTCGTCGGACGCAGCGGACTCGTCTTCTGCTGTGAGTTGCTCATCGTCGCCGTCTTCTGCGGCTTCAGCCCGCAGCCGGACGAACCGGGCGACGTCGCCGACCTTCAGCACCTTCTTGATCTTCTCGACGGCGCGCCCGCGCGATTTGATGTCGGGCTTGCGCGCCCAGCTCACGTCGGCGACCGCGACGAAGCCTTCGATTTCGGGCGAGAGCGCGACGCGCGCGATCTGCTGGCTCGTATCGAGGTCGACCACGACACCTTCGTAGGGCGTGTCGTACGGCACGACTTCCAAGGGCTCGGCGTCCTCGTCCCCGCCGCGTCCCATCGCGAGATCGGCGGTATCGATGAGCGCTTCGTCGGCGTGTTCTCTGCCGCCGCCCGTCTCGGCACCCTGTGCCGGTTCGGCGATCTGTTCCGGCTGAGTTTCGTCACCGAGCTCGGGCGGTGCGAGAGAGAGACCGTTGGTTTCGCCGACCGCCGCGATCTCGGTCTCGATCTCGTCGGCGTTTACGCGCCGCAGCGGCCCTCGATAGCCCTGGCGTCGATCGTGTGCCTCGAGTCCGCTGCGCAGCGACGCGACGGCCACGGTCTGCAGGTCGATGTCGAGCGAGGTCTCGACGCGCAGGCCGTCGCGCAGCACGCGGTCGCCGCCGAAACGTTCGTACAGATAGCGGCGCACCAGTTCGGTGAAGTAGGCGGCGGATGCGAAGTGGTCGAGGTCGACTTCGGCTAGCTCGGGCGGTGTGCCCAGCTCCGAGTCATGGACCGCCTGGTCGATCATGCCGTCTGCGAGCATTCGGCCCAGCACATAGCGACGGCGCTTTTCGGCGAGTTCGGGGTTCCGGAACGGTGTGTACTGCGAGGGTCGCTGGGGCAGGCCCGCAAGCAGGGCGCTCTCCGATACGGTGAGCTCCTCGACCGGCTTGTTGAAGTAGGTTCGCGCGGCCTGGCCGATGCCGTAGGCGCCGCTGCCGAAGTAGATCTGGTTCAGGTAGAGGTAGAGGATCTCATCCTTGGTCAGGTTGCGTTCGACCTCGAGCGCCAGCAGCGCCTCGCGGATCTTGCGCGTGTAGGTCTTCTCGGGACTGAGCAGCAGGGTCTTCACCATCTGCTGGGTGATCGTGCTGGCGCCCTGCACGCGCTCGCCGCCGGCCTTGGCGACGGCAAGGGCCGCGCGTAGGATGCCGGTGTAGTCGAGCCCCTTGTGCTCGAAGAACGCGCCGTCTTCCGCGGCGACGAACGCCAGGCGGGTAAGCTCGGGGATACGGTCGATCTGCACCGGCCGACGCCGTTCCTCCGCGAATTCGGCGATCAGCTTGCCGTTGCGGTCGAAAACCTCGGTAATGACCGCGGGCTTGTAGTCCTCGAGCGTCTCGATCGTCGGCAGATCGCGCATAAAGACGATGTAGAAGCCGACCGCACCCGCCGCAGCGGACACCGCTCCCAGGGCGACCGCAGCAAGCAGGATCCGGACTCCCCTGCGCTGTCCGAAAGCCATGGAATCTCCAGTAGTTACCGAACCGTAGCCGACAGCCCGCGCGGTGCGCTACGGCTTGGACCGGTCCTTCCGGCCCCCATAGGGACACCACCGAGCCCGCTCCGGCTCCACTCACTCATCGGCAGGCGGGCCGCAGTTCTACATCGCCAATCGGCAGAAATGCAGCCATGACCCAAACGCGTTCCCACCCTCTGACACTCGCCTTCGTAATGGACCCGATCGAGGCCGTAAACATCGACGAGGACACCACGTTCGCGCTGATGCTCGAGGCGCAGCAGCGCGGGCATCGGGTGCTTTACGTCCAACCGGGCGATCTCGGTGTGATGGATGGCCGAGCGACGGCAATCGGCCGAGCGGTCGTACTGCGGCGCGAGCGCGGGAACCACGCCGACCTCGGTCCCGAAGAG
>Ga0055584_100007516_pt1 | contig 10683 bp, 10 predicted proteins | sample OSDHelmetaG_FD_58716 | JGI IMG/M metagenome (GOLD analysis project Ga0055584, IMG submission 58716) | Pelagic marine sediment microbial communities from the LTER site Helgoland, North Sea, for post-phytoplankton bloom and carbon turnover... | ecosystem: Environmental > Aquatic > Marine >...
AAACCCCCTCAATTGATTCGTCAGGTACGGGACGGCGTTGTAGATATCGTCTGGACTGTTAATGGCTATACTCCCGGACTTTTTCCCCGCACCGAAGTCTTCGAGTTACCGTTCATTCACACCAACAACGCAGCGGCAACCAATCTCGCAATGCGCGAGATGTTTGACGAACACCTTGCTGCGGAGTACACCGGCCTCAAAGTCATGTTTCTCCATGTCCACGCGGGGCAGGCTATTCATATGGTCGACAAAGATGTGCGTTCACCCGCTGATCTGGCAGGCACCAAACTACGTATTCCAACCCGTACCGGTGCATGGGCTATTGAAGCAATGAATGCTTCACCTGCGGCAATGCCTGTGCCTTCATTGCCCCAGGCATTATCGAAAAAAGTAGTGGACGGCGCGCTGATTCCATTTGAAATTATTCCGCCACTGAAATTGCAGGACCTGACAAATAATCAGATCGAGGGGCATAACAGCACCCGTTTCGGCACCACAACTTTCCAGGTATCGATGAACGAAAATACCTGGAATGGTCTGCCCGCTGATATTCAGCAGATTTTTATGGACGCTTCAAATGAAGCCTGGGTAAAAGAAGTTGGCGAAATCTGGACAGCAACCGACGTATTTGGAATTAATCTGGCAGTTAAAGCCGGTAACACCCATACCGTTCTTACGGAAGCCGAGACCGCCGAATTCCAGAAAGTCCTTGAACCCGTTGTTGACCGCTGGATAGAAGAAGTTTCCGGACAGGGAATTGATGGCAAGGCGCTGGTGGATATGGCGCGTGCACTGATCTCCAAACACTCCGGTAACTAGCATTTGCCGGTTAACCGTATTTATAAAATAGCGTAGGGCCAATATGGCCCTGCTGCTGAGGATTATCTGCGGCTGGGCTTTTTGCGGCGGCCTGTTGTTGATTGCCGTTGTACTGATGACCACCTACAGTGCAACGGCAGGTTTCCTGATCAATAAGCCATTTCCTGGAGATTTTGAATTAACAGAAATGGGGGTGGCAATTGCTGCATTCATGTTCCTGCCCTATTGCCAGATCACCTTTGCCAATGTCTCAGCAGATATCTTTACTGCCAGCGCCGGACCACGACTGATCAAAAACCTCAGCCGTCTGGGCTCCATCATGGCACTTGCATTCAGCCTGTTACTGATCTGGCGTATGTTTGCCGGACTGCTGGATTATCAGACTTATCTTGAGATCACCGCGATCCTGCAAATTCCGTTGTGGTATGCCTTTGTACCATCGCTGATTTCGCTGTGTTTGCTGGCAATTGCAGCCGTGATTACCTTTATCTATCCGCAAAACCATACGGATTCACCGTTGTCGACGATCTAATCTAATGTCCTATGAAATCCTGGTGGGATTGACAGGGCTGTTCTGTCTGATCGCACTGATTGCTCTGCGTGTCCCCATCGCTTATGCCATGATCTTCGTTGGCGGGATCGGTGTCACCATTCTGAATGGTCCCGCGATCTTCATGTCGCAACTAAAGGACCTGGCTTATATTCAGTTTTCAATTTACGACCTGTCGGTGGTACCGATGTTCGTATTAATGGGTAATCTGTCTTCCCAGGCTGGTTTGTCTAAAGAACTGTTTCGTGCGGCAAATGCATGGATTGGCTGGGCCCGGGGCGGCGTTGCAATGTCTGCGATTTTGTCCTGCGCAGGCTTTGGCGCAGTGTGCGGCTCTTCCCTCGCCACCGCCTCCACCATGGGCAAAGTGGCCTTGCCGGAACTCAAACGCTACAACTATGCAGGTTCATTGGCCACCGGAACGCTGGCTGCCGGTGGCGTACTGGGCATTCTGATACCGCCTTCCATCGTGCTGGTGATATACGCCATTCTGGTTGAGGCCAATATCATCACCATGTTTATGGCGGCCTTTATCCCCGGCGCCCTGGCAGTACTGTTATTCATTCTCACTATTGCCATCTATGTCCGGGTATTTCCAGGATCTGGCCCTGCCCGCGAAGCCATAGACCGGCAGGAATTCTGGTCCGCAACCATTGGTATGCTGCCCGTTGTACTGATCTTTGGCGCGGTGATCGGCGGCATTTATTTTGGGTTGTTTAACCCCACACCTGCCGCTGCTGTAGGTGTTTTTCTGGTGGCGTTATACGGTATCGTCAGAGGCACCATCCGATTGCCTCAATTCAAGATCGCTCTGTTTGATACCGCCAAAACCACTGGCATGATCTATCTGATCCTGCTCGGCGCGGAGATGTTGAAGATTTTCATGTCACGCGGTGGCGTGCCCCAGGCCGCCGCTGAAATGATGGCCACCTCAGGTCTGTCACCGATGCTCATACTGATCTTGTTGCTGATCGCACTGATCATTCTCGGCTGCCTGATGGACTCGCTATCCATGATATTACTGGCGATTCCATTTTTCTGGCCGGTGGTGTCTGAACTGGATTTTGGCATGTCTGCCGAAGATCTGAAAATCTGGTTTGGCATCCTTGCCCTTATCGTTGTCGAGCTCGGATTGATTACCCCTCCGGTAGGCATGAACGTATTCGTAATCAGTGCAATCGCCGAAGACGTGCCGATGCGGCAGACATTTATCGGCGTGGTGCCCTTCTTTATCGCTGAGCTGATAAGAGTAGCTTTACTGGTTGCATTTCCAGTCATTACCTTATGGCTGCCACACTACCTGTCTGGTATATAACGCTATGAGCGGGCTGCGATATGCGGTACTTGGCGCCGGCGCCATGGGTTCAGTCTTCGGCGCCAGGCTTCACCTCGCTGGCTTTCAGGTTGAATTACTCAACCGCCGACCGGACCATTCCCGTGCAATCAGGCAAAAGGGGCTCCTGGCGAATATTGACGGCGTTAGTCACCGGCTCGACATTGCCGCCGGCATGGTGGACGATGCAAGGGTCGCCGACGTCATCATCCTTTTTACCAAGTCATACCAGATTGAGACAGCTCTTGAAAACCTGCCGAAGAGCCTTCAATCCGCACACGTCATGGCATTGCAGAATGGTCTCGGTAACGGTGATCGTGTCGCCGCAATAGTCGGAGAGGACAAAGCAATTCACGGCGTTACCATGATGCCCGGAGAATATATCCAGCACGGCGAGGTAGCATCTTCGGATGCGGCTGAAACCTGGTTTTATCATGTCAGCGGACAATCCAGCGGGATCGTTGATCGCATCGGTAAGGAGTTCAATCAGGCAGGCATCAGGTCCACCGTTACCGCGGATATCAACCGCTTTATCTGGCAGAAAACCTGCTTCAATATTGCGATGAATGCACTTTGCGGGCTGACCCAGGGATCTCCAGGTTTATTGCACCAATATCCGGATGGTCAGGCCCTGGCCCATGAACTGGCCGACGAAGCAATTGCCGTCGCCACTGCCAGCAGTGTCACCGTGGATGCAGACAAGGTACACAATCTTATAGATTTTGCCTGCGCCAACCACACCTGGCACCGCCCTTCAATGTTGCAGGACCTGACACTGGGCCGTCTTACTGAAATTGACAGCCTCAATGGTTACCTCGTGAATAAGGCCCGGTCACTGAACATTGACATCCCGTTAAACCGGACGTTGACCCGCTTAATAAAGCTTCGCGAATCGTCTGCAACCTTCTGGACCAACCAGCCGGCAACCACTCAGCACTGAACCGTGCGGCTGAGCCGTGCGGGTCTATCGATTGCGCCAGCTTTCCGCGTAGGATTCTCGCGCTACGCTGGAATAGGGAACCGGACTCACAATCACCCTGATTGCAATCTGACGATGACGCTCCACCGTTGTCTTTGCCGAGCCACCATCCTGTTCGCCCCAGATCAGCGTCAGCTCGGTTCCCGGCGCAATATCCGGGTCAACAAAACCCAGTGAAAGGTTGGTGCGCTCGTTAAAGCTGTAGCCACTGAACATCGACAAACCGACTACCTTGTCATCGTGCATCACCCGGTCATAGGAAGAAGAGGCATAGTTGGTTAAAGGAAAATCGATATACTTATACGGATCACCTTGATCATAGAGGGAAGCAATACACTTCAGCACATCCTCGCGGTTCCAGGCAAAGGTAACCTTACGTCTCTGCCTGGACTTGTCCATTTTTTCCAGCGCCTCTCGTCCTATAAAATCATGATCAAACTTGACGAAGGGACCATATCCAAGTTCATAAGGGGTAGTGTAGTAATCCTCGATGTTATCTGAATAATAACTACCACCCAGGGAACCAGAGCCTTCATAGCCCATTGCAGGCAGCCATTGGCGATAATCCTTCATCTGCTCGCCAGTGTAAATCGCCGGTAACGGCGAAGGAATCCAGCCAGACTCCAGGGTATTGGTGGCATAGGCACGAGCGCCAACCTGTACCAGACCGAACTCTTCACCAGCCGCCAGTATGGTCTCCCGCACCTCTTCCCGCTCCCCATAGGGGCCCCAGATCTCCAGACCTGGTGCACCGGCCATGCCATGGCGTAATGCACTGACCTTACGACCACCGATATTAATTTTGTCCATGGTAAAAAACCTGATATCGGGAATCGGGCCGCCATTTATTTTCTCAATGATCTGCGCAGCCGCCGGGCCCTGGATCTGGAACCGATAGTTGATACGATTTACCGCCTGTCCTTTCGGGTTGCCGGGAGAACGATCATCTTTCGTCACGGTGACATCGTAACCACCGGTCACGGCGTGAAATTCTATCCAGTTTGCGCAAGGTGCGCGGCCAACGAAGATAAATTTATTGACATCCAGATAGAACAGAATGCCATCGCCAATGACATACCCGTCATGACTGCACGGAACGTATTGCTTGGCCTTATTTATTTCAAAGTTGCTAAAACTGTTAATCGCGGTTTCCGACAGCAGTCGCAAGGCATCCGGGCCCTCTATATAGATATCCACCATATGATGAGATTGATCGAATAACACAGCTGTTTCACGCCAAGCCCGCTGCTCATCTCTCCAGTTCGAGAACTCCATGGGCACCACCGGGTAAACATAAGCACCGATCCTGGAGTTCCTCAGCATATCCACCGGATTACCTGTGGACTGTAGTAAATCTTCGAGATTTTGATTTGGCATGTTCTGTTCTCTTTTATGATGAATTCTGAAAGCGACCCCTTATCCGTATCAGTGAGCATTGGCACTCAGCGGATGGCGCCTGTTATTTTAAGGAATCTCACCTTGTCATGTATACAATATCTAATTGGTCTGTCAACCAACCAGCTGCAACCAGGGTAATTAAATTATTCGGTACAGACTCGACCCGGTGTCATCGAACAAGACCATAGGCACCTACCAGAATTAACAGGCCGAGGGTCAGTCGGCGATACAGCTGCTCGCTTGATTTCCTGAACAACCGGGCACCAAGATAAGCCGTAAACAGGAATGCCGGCAGCAGTAAAATGGTCCTTAACAGAACGCCGGAGGAGATAAGGCCTTTAGTGACCATAAACAGTACCAGCGCGGTTAACGTGACGGCAAAGTAACCGGTGAAATTTGCTCGATTGGTCACTGCAGAATCCTCGCTGGATAGCAGATACAGCATCACTGGCGGATTTCCCAGACTGGTCGCGGCCATCATTATTCCAGAAAGCGCACCAACCGCCGTAGTCGTGGTGATACGTTTAGCGCCAGCGTAGCGCCAACCCGCTAACAGGATAATGGAAAAAACCAGAACAATTGCTGCCACCCATCGGGCCAGGGCTTCTGAGTCCACAGTCAGCAATAACCAGCTGCCCGCAGGCATAAACAGTATGGCGGCAACCCCCATGGGGCCAATGAGTGTCCATTGAATATGCCGATAAACACCAGGCAGAAGCTGAACCGTAGTCACGATCTCAATCAAGATAATCATGGCAACCGTTTCAACCGGTCCAAACAGCACTATAAAAATCGGCGCCATCAGCATACCAGACCCTACACCTGCAAACCCTCTGATCAAACCGGCAACGATAACAACGATCAATGCCAGCAGAAAGTTAACATCAATGAGTGCGATTAGTGACTGGATCATACCGTTGAAGCTATCACATCAAAGCATTCGATTCTGCTGGCAATCAAATGATTCCACCACAGCAATCATGATGGACATCGGGGTCAGCTGGAACTGGGTTAGTGGTTGTGCTGTTGTTGGCAGCCTCAGGTGTTCTTTTTCGGCAAAGCTGATACTGTCAGACCTCAGCTGACACGCTCCAGCACGATCGCGATACCCTGCCCTACACCAATACACATGGTGCAAAGCGCAAAGCGTCCGCTAATATCATCCAGTTGATTAATCGCTGTTGTGATTAATCTTGCCCCACTCGCTCCCAGAGGATGTCCCAGGGCAATTGCACCGCCGTTGGGATTAACCCGTTCATCGTTATCTGCAAGTCCGAGCTCCCTTGTCACTGCAAGGGCCTGGGCAGCAAATGCTTCGTTCAGTTCTATGACATCAATCTGGTCAAGACCGATTGATGTTTGCGCCAACACCTTGCGTGTTGCCGGCGACGGGCCAAAGCCCATAATACGCGGTGCAAGCCCTGCTGTGGCCATGCCTGCAACGCGCGCCCTGGGTACCAGGCTGTATTTTTCCACCATGGTTTCGCTTGCAAGCAATAGCGCGCATGCACCATCGTTAATCCCGGCCGCATTGCCCGCGGTCACCGTGCCGTCAGCTCGTACAATGCTTTTAAGCTTCGCCAGAGCCTCCAGAGAAGTGGCCCGCGGGTGCTCATCCTGATCGACAATTTCCGGATCTCCCCTTTTACCTGCAACGTTCACGGCGGTAATTTCGCCATCGAAAAACCCGCGTTTTCTGGCGTTTTCAGTATTCAGCTGCGACCGCAGCGCCAGTTGATCCTGGGCTGCACGTTCAATGCCGAATTCGGTGGCAACATTCTCCGCTGTTTCAGGCATCGAATCGATGCCAAACCGGGCCTTCATCTGTGGGTTGACAAAACGCCACCCTAAAGTAGTGTCATAGACTGTGTTATGCCGGCTGAACGCTGTTTCGGCTTTGGCCATCACAAACGGTGCTCTGCTCATGCTTTCTACTCCACCTGCCAGCATCAGCGATGCCTCACCACTTTTAATGGCCCGCGCAGCAGTGCCTACCGCATCCATCCCGGACCCGCACAGTCGATTAATGGTTACCCCTGGAACCGACTGTGGCAATCCGGCTAACAAAGCGCTCATCCGCGCCACGTTTCGATTGTCTTCGCCAGCCTGATTAGCGCAACCAAACAGCACGTCATCTACCGCTTCCCAGTCCACCGACGGGTTACGTTGAATAAGTGCCGTAAGCGGAACCGCACCAAGGTCATCTGTGCGCACCGCTGACAGCGACCCACCATATCGACCGAAGGGTGTACGTATTGCATCGCAGATAAATGCCTGTTTCATGGTCAACTCTAAATTAAAATTGAATTGAGCTGCCCTGTTTCACAGAACGCTCAGGATTGCATCGTGCCGATGAAATATGTTTGAAAAAATACTCTAGCAGGTCAACGTCGGCAAGCTTGAACATTTTATTGCAGAAAGCTTCTCCAGGACCACAAGAACGAAATATTAAATACAGCAAATTACCTGCCTTGGGGATCCAGTTACTGCCAGAATCTGCAGGCGCTTCGGCTCTGACATAGAGAGTAACACTACCATTTTCATTCTGCGGCATATTGGAAATTTCCCGGTGTACCCCGTCAGTACAATGTGGACTAATTAGCCTGCTTACCTGTCTTGTTGTAAATTGGCTTGTTATTGACAAGCATACTGATTGCTGACTCTGACTCCTCTTAATTTCGCAAGCAACACTATCATTTTTAAACTGAAGATATTGAACACGTGTCAATTGCAAGAAACCAGGCAGGAGATTGACAGCACCCCGCTCAGAAGCAAAGCAAACACAGTGAATTCAGAAATTTCATCACTACAATACCCTCGCGACATCAGCAGGTCTTATCATCTTCTATTACACCACTATATTCAGGTAGCAATAACACACCGGAAACTGAGGGATTGCATGCACGGGATAGAACAACCCGGGGACAGTTTACAGCTTAGATAAATATGCTCAAATTCAATGAGATTGGTCCGCACCTAATACCGACTGTCGATATGTTCTAGGAGACTGACCGGTCCATTGTTTAAACGCCCGGGAAAATGCACTCACCTGTGAAAACCCGAGCTGATAGGACAGTTCCGTGAGGGTCAGTTGACGATTAAGGATATATTTCAAAGCCAGCTCCCTTCTAACTTCAGTCAACAATTTCTTGTAAGTGGTTCCGGTTTCGGCCAACTTTCTCTGCAAGCTACGACTACTCATATGGAGTGATTCCGCCGCATTTGCGTCTAACGCTCCGCCATCAGGCAGTATCTCGATAATGGTGGCCTTGGTGCGTTGAACAATATCCTTTGCATTCAGTTTGGCCAGATACTTGGTCATCTCATTGTCGTGAATTTGCGCCATCAGGGGATTCGCACTCGGTAGCTGCTTATCGGCTACATGTTTTGGTAACACCAGGCGGTCAACCTTGGAATCGAATAACACGGGACAGCGAAAATACTCGAAATAGTCCCCCGCCCGAGCCGGTTCACTGTGTTTGAAATAGATGGCTGCAGGGTCAAGATTCTCACCATAATTGGCCCTGCACATTCTCGTCAGAATAGACATGACGCCATCTGCCCGCCATCCATCGCCTGCTACGGGAGAGGGATTTATCCAGTCAACGGAAACCAGTTCATCTTTTTCAGTCAGCTCAAAAATCACCCCTTGATTCACAATATGAATAAAACGGACCAGTCGTTGCAAAGCAGTCCGCAGTGAGGAGCTTGCCAGCCATGAATAACCCAGCGCATGCATGTATGAAGGGTGCCAGAATTTACCCAGTTTCAGGCCAAAGCAAGGATCGTCAATAGCCCTTGCGACGCTAAACCAGAGGTTATCCAGTGTCGACTGGCTGATACGGGCAGACATATCTTTGATAAGCGCCGGCTCAAGGTGAGCTTGCTGAAACAGGGGTAATGGATCTACCTCATAGGACTCAAGAAGTACCCAGGCGATTTCTGTAGATTTGGCGAGGGCGGAAAATGTCATGCAGGATCCCAGTGCCCGTCAGTGAATACTAGCTAATAGTCAACTTTGTGGCGGGTTTTGTCAAGAATATAATTATAAAATCGCTAGAGTAAAGTCATGTATTTAATCAATTGTTACATGGACAAGGTTCACAAAATTTTAATAGCGGAAGTGGAGTTCTGGGAGAAGATTATATCCGCCTGGGAACTCAGCACCGATAACCAGGGTTACCAGAGCATTAAAGAATCCTTTCAGAATGCTCAGTTAACATTATCGCGATATGAACTACAGTTACAGAAATCTCGAAACCATGACGCTCCCCATGGAGTAAAAATGAGCCAGGATTAAAAACCGCTTTGCTCAAATATTCTGTACGCTTTCATAGAGATTCGGTTGTAAAGCGTTATGCGAAAAGTCTTCTAAAGCTGAAGGCAACAGCAGACTATAATAATAATGGCTGTGGGGAGAGTAACCGAACCACCAGTCGATATCCCTTCAAAAGCATTGTCTAACCAGGCAGGAATACCTGACCTGTTGCCCAACGTAAATGCTGAGTCCGCTACAGCCGCATTCCCACATTTTCAACTGCATCAATTTTTAATCGTCCAGCGAATTGCCATCTCCATCAATCAGACCCAGGCTCTGTCACCAAGGTGACATAACCATCAAATTATTAGTACTGGATTGCAGAGCCAATGTCAGCGTCAACACAATGCCAATGATCAGTCGACAACAAGTACCTGTCCGCTACTGGCGCCTGTAATACTTTTCAGATAAGCGAGCCCCACACGCTCTGAGGAAACCGGCTCAAATCCGGTAAAAAATCCTTCATAGCGCTCAACCGACACGTCCAGAAGACCAGGGCTCACAGCGTTTATTCGGATGCCTCGCGGCATGTCTACTGACGCGCCGAGCACAAAGCTGTCTATCGCTCCGTTTGCCGCTGCAGCAGCAGCGCCGCCGCGAATTGGATCGCGATTCAATACTCCGCTGGTGAGGGTAAATGAACCACCGTCATTCATATGTTTGATGCCTTCAAGCACCATATTCACCTGCGGCATCACCTTGTGTTCGATCCCCTGGAGGAATTGATCTGCCTGCATTTCTGCAACCGGGCCGAAAAATCCATGGCCTATAGCAACAACCACGGCGTCGACACGACCGGTTTTACTATACAACCTACGTATATCTTCCATGTTTTCCAGATTACAGTGAATATCTCCGCTGGTACGCCCTACTTTGATCACATCATATTGATCGCCCATTGCATTGATTGCTGCTTTTCCAACGGCACCGAGTGCGCCAATTACGATAATTTTCATGTCTGGACCTTTATTCGTTAACGTGATCATACTGGTTCACTCGGTTCAGGCTGCGGGGCCAGATACATGGCGGGGTAAACCGCGCCTCAGCACCTATCGCATTCAAACTCTCACCGAGAAAACCCGCCCTCACCTATCGGAATTTCCTTTTAGCCAATGGCTAATAGAATATAGTATTTGCACGTCAATTCTACCTCAATAAACACGCTGAAAAATCAGCCTGGCTATTGCAGTTACAGTTGAGGAGAGTACGGAACTTTTCGAGTCGCAGTAGAATCCGGGCAATAGGCCGCACCCGGGCTTTCCTGACAAAGGTCATCCGCCCCCCCC
>Ga0055584_100007517_pt1 | contig 10681 bp, 9 predicted proteins | sample OSDHelmetaG_FD_58716 | JGI IMG/M metagenome (GOLD analysis project Ga0055584, IMG submission 58716) | Pelagic marine sediment microbial communities from the LTER site Helgoland, North Sea, for post-phytoplankton bloom and carbon turnover... | ecosystem: Environmental > Aquatic > Marine >...
CTTGCAGGGCGATGTGCCCAGTCCAATTAATCCACCCTCCGGATGCAGCTTTCACCCACGTTGTCCGTTTGCCCAGAAAATCTGTTCAGAGGAAGAGCCGCCCCTAGTATTGGATGGCAACCATGGCGCTGCCTGTCATGTCTTTGGACCGGGTGCCACTGTGAAGCCAAACTAGCTATAGTTGGGGCATCAAAGAAATTAGGAGAGTTTGAAATGGCTAAGTTGCGTCATATCGCCATCAGCGCGAAGGACCTTGAAACCACCGCACAGTTCTATGAGAAGGCCTTTGGCATGGAGCGGGTCCGGCAATCCAAGGTGGCGATCATGCTATCTGATGGCGTTGTATCGCTCGCGATCCTGCATTTGCGGTCAAATGACAATGCGCCTGATGAACGCGGTCCTGATTATATTGGGCTGCATCATATGGGTTTCCTGGTCGATGATGTACCGGCGGCCAGTGCCCAGGTTGAGGAAGCCGGGGGGACCTATCATGGTCAAATCCTAAATGTTGGTAAGGGCCCAGAGTCCGAACGTAAATATCGTGATCCGAATGGCGTCGTTCTAGATGTGACGAGCCCGGAGCACGCCACCTCATCCTGGCGGGTGCCGGTCTAAGTCGCCGGTGGATACCCCTTAACAGGTTGAGAATTCACCGTTTCTTTGTTTGACAGGCGATTTCTCCTTTGTCATAGGAAGATTGTATTCTTTAACGTTGTCGCTTGACCGGGGGGTCATAGATGCGCAGGGGGAAGATCGCGGCGATCGCTGCACTCCTATCGTTAGGACAGGTCTCCGCAGGGGCTGCTGATTCGCGCCTGCCTGATGCCAGCCCCTCTGGTATTAAAGGCGTGGATAACCGCATCATCGCCGATAGCGCCAAAGCGCCCTGGAACGCTATCGGCCGCATTAATACCAGCAATGGTTTCTATTGTACCGGCGTGCTGATTGCACCTGATCGCGTTACAACCGCGGCCCATTGTTTATGGCGCGCGAAGACCCAGCGGTGGCTGCCGGTTTACGAAATCAGTTTTCTCGCGGGGTATAAGGCTGGCTCCTATGAAGAACGTGCTGCTATCGAGTCCTATTTCCTTCCCAATGGTTTGGTGAATCAGCAAACGCGTCGGCTTCGAAAGACCGGCGATTGGGCCATTTTGAAACTGCGCCAGCCAATGGGAAAGAAAATCAAACCAATCCCCTTGGCGGATTTCACCCGGGCCTATTGGACGAAAACCCGACGTAAAGGCGAAGGCCTGATTCAGGCCGGGTATAGTTATGATTTGAGTGAGTTCCTCACCTTGCATAATGGGTGCTCGATAACCCTGTTCTATCGTAACGATGCGCTGATGCATCACAATTGCGATGCAACACGGGGCGATTCAGGATCGCCCATTATGATCAAAAGGCGCGGCAAGTATCACCTCGTCGGGTTACATGTCGCCACCAGACGCTTCAGCAAGACGGCAACCAGCGGCGTTGCTGTTACCGGTCATGGTCTCATAAAAAGCCTCATGAGCATGGCACGGCGCGGCATTGAAGATCGCATTATTGCTGAGGATTTGCGTGGTTATCAGGCTGTGAAGCCAGCGCACCGTCCTCTTGAAGAACCGCTGGAATCCGTGCCGCAACTATCCGGACGTTAAAGCCGGTTCGGCGACCGGTAGCCATCCTCTTTCCGTTGTTTCATATAGGCTTTGTATTTTTGCCGCTTATCAGCGTCGCCATTTTCCTTGAATACATAAGGGCAGACATCGACACAGATGTGACAATAGGCTTCATGCAGACGTGAAAACGGGTAGCACTTCTCCATATCGATGCGCCAGCGCTTGATACCTTCGGTGAGTATATGGTCAGTAGCGATGGCATCTCCCGGACAGTTGTTGCGACAGAGGTTGCAGTTTTCACAGTATGCCTGAACGCCAAACTCCAGCGGTGCATCAAGATCCAGCGGCAGGTCAGTCGTGACAAAACTTGGCCGAAAATTAGCGGCAATGTCGGGGTTGATCAGGCTGCCATGGCGACCCAACTCGCCAATGCCGCAATGGTAGAGAGTCGGGATCGCCTGAATCTGGGTAATGCCATTGTGGTGCGCCCAGGCCGGGTAGCCCATCTCGCGAACATAGGCAGCAAGCTCGGTAGCGATGCGGGCGACCTCGACATATACGCGGAAAGTCTCTGCCTCGATGGCCAGCGATCCCTTCAGGACGTTGCCGTAATCCTCTTTCACCACGATACCGATGACATTCTTGTGCGGCATGTCGAAGTCGAGATCAACCATGATGGGGCGGATTTCAGCGCAGCCGACCAGGTCCGCACCAAGCTCTTTTGCCTTGGCGATTATGTTTTGCGTGGCGGTGACGGGATTATCGAAGATTTGTCTCTCCGGGTTTACTGGACTATCGCGATGCTCGGCGAGCTCCATCCATCGGTCATGCGCCGCTGTGCGAACATCATCCTCCTTGTTCCATTGCGGAACATTATCCAGCCCAGCTTCTTCGAGAATTCTCTTCAAAAGCGGGTCGGCAAGACCCTGTTCGCGACGCCAGCTAATGCCGATCATATTTGACCCCTATCCTAATTCTTTTTCGCTAAGCCATTTGCCAATGTGGCCAAGCGTGAAGTCTTCATGCGGGTATCCCATGATCTGGATACCCATTGGCATGCCGCGATCCTCAAGCAGCGGCAGATTATAGCCAGGAGATCCCAAACAAGATGTGACATCGCCATAAATTGGGTTGCCAATGCCTGTCGATGCCAATGGTGCGGGGCCCTGGGCCGATAGCAGGATAAAGGCATCGCCTTTGCCGCGAACGGTTTCGAAGCTGGTACGAAGGGCCTGCCGCATATCGAGGCAGCGCCGGTAATCTTCGATGGTCATCGTTTCACCATGCGCGATGCGGTCCAGCACGCCTTCTGAAATATACATCTCGCCCTTGTCGCGTTGGGTCTTGCCGGGCCACTGCATTTCCCAACAAAACATGTCCCGCAGGAAGTCGGGAATTGTTCGCAGCATTATTTCAAAGGCTTCAATGTCAGCATCGTCTTTGCGTGAGACAATCTCGACTCCGTCATCTGCCAGCGATCCAAGATATGCCTCGAATTTTTCCTTGGTCTCATCTTCGGTGCCATCCCAGCCGAGGGAATCCAGTCGCACGAGGCGGGCAGGTTTCTTTGCTGCCCCTAACGCAGCGTCGCCATAGAGGCCCGGATGTCCCGGATCGCCACCGGCTGTCGAGGAAATATAGAACGCGGTATTCCAGACATCTTCAAGCGATCCACCCTGCACGCCGAGCACTGATTGAGACGGCGACATGGAATGGCCGCCCAATCTATTGAGTGCGCCAAAGGTTGGTTTGAGTGCAAAATTGCTACAATAGCCAGCGGGTCGCAAAATTGAGCCACGGACCTGACTGCCGCTGCCCGCTGGGACCATGCCCGCACCAATGGCCGCAGACGTGCCGCTCGAAGAGCCGCCTGGAGTACGCGTGATATCAAACGGGTTTCGGGTCGGGCCGGCATCAATCGAGCCGAACTCCGTTGTAACCGATTTGGCGAGGACTGCCGCGCCACCCTCGCGCATTGCACGGGCATGGGCGCAGTCCTTGTCGCCGCCATAGCCACGCATCGCCGGACTGCCAAGTTCGGTCGGCATCCCCTTGACCTCATACAGGTCCTTCACAACAAACGGCATGCCATCGACCACCGAGAGCGGCTGGTTCTTTTTGTAACGGGTTGATGCTTTATCGGCGGCCTTGCGGGCGACTTCGATATCAATAGAGACGAAAGCGCGGACGGTTGGCTCGCGGGCATCGATGGTTTCGAGGCAACGTTCCAGATAGGCCCGCGGTGTATTGCTGCCGTCAAGAAAGGACGGGATGGCATCGTGCCAGGTAATGACGCCCGATGCCTTGGGATTGTATCTGCCGGTTGATGCACTTTGTGATGTATCTGCTACCATGACGCTGGCCCCAAATTATGATTGATTTAGAGAAACCCTACTTCTTTTCAGGTTTGAGTGGAACGGCGTGGCGGTATTGGAGAATGCAGGGAGAAAGAGATGAGCGAAGAAGACATTGTTGTTTTACCAGAAGATAACGGCATCCTACCCAAGGAAACGGTTGCCGCGATCACCGCCTGCGACGCCTATCCTGAAACAACCGGTTTTACCAAAACTGTCGAATACATCGACTTTGACCGTTACGGAAAACCGTTCACGCAGGTGTTGACCACATTTAAACCGGATACACCACGTATACATAATGGTCGCGAAATCCTGCTGGTCTGTGGCGAAGGCGGTAAGGATAACGGCAACGGATTTATCGAAACCTACGAGAAGAAGCCCGGCATGGCACCGTGGCTTGCCAGCCGTGGCATAACCGTTGCAATAGTGCCCCGCCTTGGTCGCTGGAATTTCTTCGATGAAGGGGGTAGCTGGAAAAATATTCCCCTCGGGGAGCGGATGCCGGTCTTTACCCGCCACCAACCGGGATACTGGTCATCAAGTGATTATACCAGCCACGCTTCGAAAGGGCAGGCCAGCCCAACTGGCAGTGACACCTATCGTTTGCCGGTAGAAGGATCAGAGCTTTACGATCACATGTTGGCGACGACGCCGGACTCGATTGTCGAAGGATACCGACAGGGTGCGGCGCGCGCGCTGGAAAATCATGCAAAATCCCGCGAGGAAATCCTTCTTCTATATTGGGGGTTCTCCACCGGTGGACCTTTCCTGTGGGCATTGTGTCGGCATCTAACACCCGATGGTATTTTGGGATGGGGAACATCGAATAATCCCTCTGCCTACCTCTATAGCCGTGCCAGTACCGGTAATCATGATTGGCCGTATGAAGAATCGTGCTTACGGGTCAGGGAACGCGGGCGGCCGGATTTTCTGTTTTATACGACTCATATTGATGATGATCTCCGCGAAGAATGGTTCGAGGAGTCGATGCATGCCCCGAATTTCAAGTCGGTTGAAGACGTATTTATGCATTACAATGTTGCGGCGCTGACCGAGCAGGCAACACGACTTTGGCAATCCGATTTTTTACCCGAGGAAGATCGCGCGGCGGGGTTTGCAGCGTTCCTGCAGAAGATCATGTTGCCACTCTATCCGGCGGACGAATTGCGCGATGTGGCTGTATTGGAAATGAACGGCACACTCGATCAGGTGATCCAACCTTGGAAGGTTGATGCCGCGCGCAAGGTTAGTGAACGATATTGCAAACGGTATCGCGTCGCCCGGCTTGAGGATTTCCGCCACGATATCCTGCATGACACCTGTAAAACCGTCGGTCGGATCTGGTTTAAACTGATCGAAAGCGGTCATTACGATTAATTCCATAAGAAGCTTGTGGAGGACTCGCCAGCTTCTAATTCCCATGGTAGCGTTATGGATAATAAAACTGACACGCTTGATTAAGGGCGGTCACTAGCCTTACGGGGAGGCGCGTATGGCGACGAAGGCAAAGCGATCTGGTGGCTGGGAGCCACCGACACGGATTGAAAAGGATGAGCTCGTCCGAATTTCGGATGCGATTCTGGCTGAGCCTGACATTACCTATACCGAAACCGAAGATGTTTTTCGGATCCATTCCAACGGGCTGGATTGGGATATCGGCAATATCGTCTATGAACCCGACGATCCATCAGAAATTGCCGTAGGGCCGGATGGCAAAAAGCTCGCTGTCTTTATGATGCATGGCGGCGCGTCGGATTGGCGATCTATTGAACGGCTGGCCCAGACATTCTGCGGCAAGCGCGGCTATAAAGTCTGCAACATGACCTATCCAGGCCGGTTCTACTTTGATGACCCGGAGCATAACTGGCCGGACGATACTTTTCACGAAGATGGCACGGTCCGGACGCCGATTTGGCTCAAAGGCGAAGAGATAACGCCCGACCAATATGATGTGAAAACAGATGATAGCCATCGCGAGATTTATGGGTCTCGGCGTTATGCGGTGTCTAAACCGGGAACGATGTTCCATGTCCGCATGGGGGCCTGGCCCAAGGCAATCGTCGATGCGATGCTGGATGTCTGCGCGCGCCATTTTCCGCCCGATGAATGGTCGATCTATGTGCATGGCCATTCTACTGGCGGCCCGTTTGTCCACACCACAATGCAGCGGGTGGAGAATGTTCGTGGGTTGATCGGCATTGAGAATTCACCCTTTGGTCAGTTCTTCAATGAGATGACCAAGCATGATTGGCCGACACCGTTTAACTACGTGCTGATCCGCGACTGGCGGGAGCTCGCCCGCTACAAGGGTGCTGAACTTGCCTTGGCCGAAGGGGATAAACCACTTTTCCGGCTGGCGCAGGTCATGGAAGAATTGTTTGAACAGTGGAACGAGGCCAAGCGCTTCCCACAATTCAAGGCGGAGAACTGGTACCACAACCGAACGCCATCCTGCCTGACTGAAGCCGCCCAGGTGACGGCAGAATATCAGGGCTTCAATCAAGAAGAAACCGATGCCCTGGTTGAAGAATATCTCGGCTACGGCGTGCCGCTTGAGGGTGACGGGGTGAAGCCGGTACCAAACTTACTGCACGGTATTTGCGATTATAGCCGTGACCACACCGTGCCGACTTACGAGTTTCTGACCGAGCGCTACGCGCAGCTAAATCCGGCACCGAAATTCCGGTTTATTCAGCTGGGCACGGGTGTTCATTCCTATTGGCGGACCGAGGAAGGATTGCCACTCGGTGTTTGTCCAGTCGTTACCAAGATTTGGCATGACGCAATTATGAACGGTTATTTCGATCAATAAAATTTCACATACCTGACTTTAAACAGAAGAAAGGGAGATGGAGATGCGTAAATTACTGAGTTTAAGAACCGCGGCGGCGGCGCTGACAATGGCGGCGGCGGTGACGCTGACGGCGACGTCAGCGACAGCGCAGAAGAAGGTCGTCATTGGCGCGACCGGTAACATATATGGCTGGAATCCGTATCAGGATTCTGCGGCCCAGATGTATGGCATCTGGTGCAACGTCTATGGATGTTTGTGCCGCTACGATTTTAAGAAGGCTAACTACTCCCCGATGTTGGCGGAAAGCTGGTCGGTCAATCCGAAGGACCCCAATGAATGGACATTTAAGCTCCGTAAGGATGTCAAAAGCCATTCTGGTGCCGAGCTGACGGCCGCTGATGTTGTGCATACCATCAACCGCATCAAGACCGACAAGCAGAGCTCGCAAAAGCAAAACGTGCGGCCGTTGAAATCAGCGACGGCTATCGACAAACACACTGTCCAGATGATCACCAAAAAGCCAACGGCCCATCTGTTGCAGCATGTCTGTGATATTTATGCCATTACGCGAAAAGAGGTGTTCGACAAGCACGGGCCGCGGAATGCGGATCGGAAATACCCCGATGGTTTCGGCCCTTACGCGCTGGACCGCGTCGTGATCGGTGAGCAGGTTATTACAAAGCGTGCCAAGAACAGCGTGTTTGGCAATAAGGATAACCCCGATATTCTAATCTGGCGCAAAATGGCTGAGGTCGAACAACGGGTGACAGCCTTGTTGAATGGCGAAATTCAGATCGCTCAGTTCATTCCACCGCATCTGATGAAACGTGTTGAAGATGGTAAGGGCACCAAGCTGTCTTTCACCGATTCAGTTGAAATCATGATGCTCTTGATGAACCCGGCCTTTAAGCCGTGGGACAACAAGAAACTGCGGCAAGCGGTGGCGCATGCAATTGATCGTGACACGATCATTAAAACCATTCTGCAGGGCATGGCAGGCAAGCTGAAAGGTGCCATTGGCCCCGGTCAGATTGGTTATGATGCGGAACGGTCAAAAGCCTTTGATCTCGCCTATGACCCCGCGAAAGCAGCACGTTTGGTGAAGGAAGCAGGTTATCCCAACGGGGTGGATGTTGAGATGTCGACGCCGGTTGGTCGTTATGTGAATGATAAAATCATTTCTCAGGCGATCGTACCGATGCTGGCTAAGGTGGGTATCCGCGCGAAACTAATGACACCGGAATGGTCGACGCAGTGGGCTAATGTTCGAAAGGGCAAAAGGTCGTTCTTCTATCAGGGTCGTGGTTCGGTCATCGATCCCGGTCCAGCCCTGGCGCAGTACTTCAAAACCGGTGTGTCACCGCGCATCAAATATTCAAATCCAAAATATGACGCGCTGTTTGACGAAGTCGCCAAGGAGTTTGATCCCAAGAAGCGTCAGAAGCTGATCAATGATGCGATTGCGGTTCTTGTGGAGGATGTTCCTGCTGTCTTTATGTGGCGTCACCGTCTGGCATATGGCGTTGCCAATAATGTCAGTATCTCGCCGCCGGCTAATGGTCGGATCTATGGTGAGAATATCCGCATCAAGTAGAGCGGAGTTTGAAGACCAATCGTATGAGGGCCCGCCCAGAATTTCGGGCGGGTCCTTACGCGATATCTAGTTAAGGGAAACGGGGAAGCAATTATGCCAATGCCGAAGAAGGGGAAGTTCGTCACTGTTGATGGCGTAAAGACCCATTATTACGAGAAGGGTCGTGGCAAGACGGTCATTCTGGTGCATGGCGGCAATTTTGGCTCGGCCGAGGCTTCCGGCAATAGCTGGACCTGGAGCCGCAATTTCGACTTCCTCGCCAAAAAATTTCACGTCATCGCGGTCGACAAGCTGGGTCAGGGTTATACCGGCAATCCGCGAAAAGATTCTGATTACACCATGCATGCTGTGGTCCAGCATCTTGGCGCTTTCCTCCGCAAGATGAAGCTTGAGAATTGTCATCTTGTTGGTCATTCAAGGGGCGGTTATGTGGTGGCACGGCTTACCCTTGAACAGCCCGATTTGGTTACCTCCTGCACCTGTGTCGATAGCAATACCTTGGCGCCGGGCGTTGGGATGAATGAGGTCGTATTGGCCAATCCGCCCCATCCCGCCCTCAGTCGTGAATGCCAGCGCTGGGTTCTGGAGCGCTATTCCTACGGCCATGAACATATCGATGATGACTGGCTCGATGTGCTGGTGGATATCGGCAAACAGCCGAAACATCTGGAGGCCGTCGCCAAACTTGAGAAGCAAAAGCTCAAGACTCGTCAGTTCCTGCCAAACCTGTCGGCGGATCGATCAGACACGTTTGCGCGTATTCGCGATACCGGCATGCGGCGGCCAACGATGATTATGTGGGGCTATAACGATCCCACCGCATTGCTCGAACAAGGTCAGCGTCTCTATGACCTGATAGCCTCAACGGAACGTCGCACTTACATGCATATTCTTAATCGCGCCGGACACTTTTCGATGCGCGAACAGGCTGATAATTTTAACGCGACCCTGAGTGGTTTTATTGAGAGCGTGGCTGTTTGATGCGCAAAGAAGACGGCAAATTTATCGATGCGGGGGGCATCAAGACTCATTACTACGAGAAGGGTGCGGGGTCACCGCTGATCCTGTTTCATGGTGGTGCCTTTGGCCATCCAACGGCCGCTGATAGCGCCTGGGACTGGAGCACAAATTTTGATGATCTTGCAGACCGATATCGGGTGATTGCGGTCGATAAGCTGGGCCAGGGTTTTACCGATAATCCGAAGAACGATGAGGATTACTGTATGGCGGCTGTGGTTGACCATGCTGCGGCTTTACTGCGTGCCCTCGATATAGGCCCAGCTGATTTGGTTGGGCATTCGCGGGGTGGTTATCTGACATGCCGTCTAACACTCGACTATCCAGAGCTGGTTCGCAGCTGCACCATTGTCGACAGCAATACCAGTTCGCCGGGTGTTGAGCTCAATGGCATTGTCCTGGGCAATCCACCTGAGCCGCGCCTGTCCCGCGAAAGCCATAAGTGGATTTTCGAACATTATTCTTATAGCCCCAATCACATCACGTCTGATTGGCTGGATATTTGTTGTGAAATCGCCACACTGCCAAAATATCAGGAAGCCTGGGACAAGATGGAAACTGGTGAATTGAGAATTAAACAATTCGCGCCGGGTCTTGCGGCAGACAAATCGAAAATGTTTGCCATGCTACGCGATGAGGGATTGAAACGTCCCACCCAGATCATCTGGGGCAAGAACGATCCGACGGCATCGTTAGAACAAGGATGGGTGCTGTGGGATTTAATCGCCAAACATCGTTCTGATGCCCAGTTTCATATCATCAATCAGGCTGGTCATTTTTCCTATCGCGAGCACCCGAAACAATTCAACGAGCTAATCCACGCTTTCGTGGATGGCCGTGGGGTAGGCTGACAATGTTTGGATATATCGTCCGCCGTATGATCGGCACCCTGCCGGTCATGTTACTGATTTCTTTGCTGGTGTTTATGCTCGTCCAGGCAGCGCCGGGTGATCCCGCGGATCTGCTGCTCTCGGACGAAGCGTCGAAAGAAGATATCGAAGAGGCCCGTATCCGCTGGGGGCTCGATCAGCCGGTTTATATTCAATATTGGCGTTTTCTGGTTGCTGCCCTGCAGGGTGATCTCGGCATGTCGTTCCGCTATGCCGATCCGGTTCTTCTGCTGATCGTTGAACGGCTTCCGGCAACCATTGAGTTGGCATTCTTCTCCATCGTGATCGCCGTGATCGTTGCCTTGCCGCTTGGTGTCTGGGCGGGAGCACGGCCAAATTCCTGGGCAGATAATCTGGGATCAATTGTCGGCTTCTTTGGGATCAGTATGCCGAATTTCTGGTTCGGTATTATGCTGATCCTGGTGGTT
>Ga0055584_100007518_pt1 | contig 10680 bp, 9 predicted proteins | sample OSDHelmetaG_FD_58716 | JGI IMG/M metagenome (GOLD analysis project Ga0055584, IMG submission 58716) | Pelagic marine sediment microbial communities from the LTER site Helgoland, North Sea, for post-phytoplankton bloom and carbon turnover... | ecosystem: Environmental > Aquatic > Marine >...
GAGCATGACCGCCACGCCGCCCATGCCGATGGCGATGCCAAGGGCGCGGCGAAAATCAAATCGCTCCGTGCGCACCCCGACCGCGAAGACGTAGGTCAGCATCGGCACGGTTGCGATGACCAGCGCGTTCACCCCTGCCGGAATCTCCGCTAGCGCGATGTACATGTTGGCGGTCGGAATGGCGCTGCCGATCCAACCCATGATGATGTAGTAGCGGATTGTTTCGCGGGTTAGCGGCAAGCCACGCCCACGTCGGAAATTTACGATCAGCAGGATCATCCCGGCGCCGAACATTTGCCAGAAGGCGTATCCAAACGCCGGCACGCCGGAGACCGCTACAAATCGCGCGAGTACAGTCTGGCCGCCCCAAAGCGTGCCAAGCCCGAGCAGCAGGAGCAGGGCGAGGATCGGCATGTAGGAGCGAGCAGATTTGGCGGTCGGGACAGGCTGGGTCATGTGCCGGGACTATGTCACCCGACCCCTGAGCTGTCCAAGCAAATGGCCTGACTATAGCTGTTGGCCAGGCTCACCTATTGCGGCACAAAAACGAAATCACCGCCCTCGTGGCCGGCAAGGCGCACATCGGAGTATTGCGGGGTCTGGTCAGCGTTCAGAACCACCCGCTTGCGCACCGGATCAAACAGGCTCTGGGCATCGACAATTTGCTCGTTGGTGGCAAGGGCATCAAGCAGCGCGCTGGCAAATACGGAATGCCGACCGCCGCCAGCATCGTTCACTGGCTCCAGCCCGCCTGACGACAATGCGGTGCGTGAGCGCTTGCCGGATACCCGTTCCAGCCACGCGCGACGATCCTCCCAGGTGTCGAGTTCTGCAGCGGATGCCCGCGTGAGAGTGCCGGAGTAGCAGGAATCAGCGATCACCAGCACGTGGCGTGCGGGCATGGCTTTCAGCTGATCGGTAATATCGGCGTTCGATATCCAGTTCGCCGGATTGCTCTCATCGGCATCTACCGGCAACCAGTAGCCGCGCTCGGTCACCGCATCAACGATACCGTGGCCGGCATAGTAGATGAGCAGGTTGTCATTATATTGCAGCGAAGCGCGCATCTCGCTCATCGCGCCAAGAATATCGTAGCGGGTCGCATTCTCAAGCGTGCGCACGGTGAAGCCGTAGTTCGATTTAAGAATGTTCGCAACAGCGCGGGCATCATCTACAGCCGTGTTCAGATCAGGCATGACGCCATAATCGTTGTTGCCAATAACCAGCGCTACAAAATTGCCGAGATTGAGGTCTCCTGCGTTCAGTTCTGCCGCCTCGCTATTGGGTTCAACAGTGGCGGAGCGGCGGATTACTCGCACACGTTGCTCGCTTCGGTTACCCCATTCGTCAACGGCGCTGACAGTAATTTCGCTGGTTCCGATTGGCACTGCGCGCTGGAGATTCACGACGCCGCTCTGCCCCAGAGAGAGTATTTCGCCGTCGATTTGTACTTGAGCGACGCCAGACGCATCACTGATGGCTCCAATCACGGTGACAAGCGGACCGTCAGTCAGAAGTTCACCGGGCAGAGCAATCACCGGCGCATCGATATCGCGGCGAGCCGACGTTGTGGTTGTTTCGGTTGTCGCGCGGGAGGACTCGCCCTCGGCACTCTGTTGCCGGCCCTGGCCGCTCAGGCGGGTCATTTTCCAATTGGCCTGACAGTCTGGCACCTTGATCTGGCCTTTGGCATTGGCCGAACTGAACTGTCCCAGCACACGGGCGATCAGGATGCCGCTGGTGACCCCCTCCGCAATGCGTCCTTTACGATCTATGTAGCCCTTCAAGGGATGAGTGCCGTCCAGCTCGCCTGTGCCACGAACCACCAATTCGCCAACTATGTCGCCATCGCGAACGGTCATGTTTAGCGTGCCGCGCGCATCGCAGGTGGAGCTGTATTTGCCGCTCCACTCGCCGTCCCAGGCATTGTCATCTGCCGCCCTGACAGGTGTCTCAAAGATCAAGGCCGGCAGCAGGAAGGTGCAGGCCGCCAACAGCGCGGTCGCGGAGCAATGACGAAATGCAAAGCTGCGGCACATGGTCCAGGTTCCTTCGATTGATAATGCGCCCTTAAAACTACTAAAACCGGGATGAAGCAGCAATCGAGGCGCTATTTGCGTGTGAGATCGAGCACACCCTGCCAGTCCGTAGGCGGGGCGGCATCAAGCGTAGCCGCACGTTCCTTTTGGGCGCTAGCTGCGGGATCGCTGTCCGCTGTTGTCGCAAAATCGGCTACTGCGTCGGCAAATCGCCCTGCGTGAAGATGGGCCAAAGCCTCGGCGTAGCGTTCATGGATATTCGACGGCGGCGCGGCCAACGGCTCGAACACGACCAGTGGCGCCTCACGCCCGATGACACGCAATTGATCAATTTCGCGAAAAGAAATTGATGCGCCTGCCAATTCAGCTGTGCGTGGCCCGGCTAAAATGCCGGTGCCGAAAGCCTTGTTTGCACCTTCCAGACGTGCGGCGACATTCACGACGTCACCCATGGCGGTATAATTGAACCGTCGCTCCGAACCGATATTGCCAATGAGGACCTCGCCGCTGTTGACGCCAATGCGTGCGCTCATTGGACTGCCGGGACGGGCAGCGAACTGTGCACCTTCATTGGCCAACAGGGCTTGTGAGGCCAATGCCGCACGACAAGCGTTGGCCGCGTGGTCCGGGTCGCTAACGGGAGCACCAAATACGGCCACAACGGCATCTCCGATATATTTGTCCACCATGCCGCCGTGCGCCTCGACAATATCGGTCATGGCGGAGAGATAGCGATTGAGCCAGCTAACGAGTTCCTCCGGTGTGAGATCCTCGGAAATGCTCGTGAAGCCGGCGATGTCGCTGAAAAAGATGGTCACCTCGCGGCGCTCGCCGCCAAGCACCGGGGGTTTGCCGGAGTCAATCATGCGTTCGATTAGCGCGCCTGGCAGATACAGGCCAAAGGCCTTTCTGAGGGCACGTTTGTCACGGTCGCTCACCGCAAGACGAATACCCAGCGAGCCGGCAAATACGACAATCATCGCCGCTGGCGGATCCTGCAACGGGAGTAGATAGCCATAGCGAACCGCGACCGTGCTACCGGCCCCCCAACCCAGTATCAGGGTAATCAGCACGGGCAGCCCAAATCGCAAGGGTAAAAACAACGCAGGCACAATGACCATCAGGCTCAGGGCCAGGGTCATCAGGGCCCGTGTCAGCCGGCTCGGCGTGGTCATCGTGTCACCGCGTAAAAGATCGTTGATAGCGGTCGCATGAATGTAGACGCCGGGCAGGCTGGAGCGGCGCAGGTCATCGCGATAGAGCGACGTATCGATTTCGCGCACGCAGCGTTCGGGGAGTGCCTGGCCGTCCGGTCTGGTCATGAATCGCTTGGTCGTAAGTTTGCGGTCCTCGACATCAAGCACAGCGCCGATTAACACCACTCGTCCGGCAAATGCGTTCTTGAGATATTCGGTATTGCCAGCCTCGGCGCAGGCGTGAATATCGGCCAGGGAGTATGTGGGGATCACCCCGTCGCCACCGTCGAAATTCAGAGTCAGGCTATTACCTGCTGTGCCAGGAACTACGCGCCCGGCCAAAATCAGTGAGCCGTCCGGCGCCTGTGTTGGCAGTGCGCCCATGGCCCGAGCGGCGATCTCGGTTGAGAATGCCGATTCCATTTTGCCGTCGTCCTTGCGCGGGAAAAACGGGTGGACCTTGCGGATAACGCCATCGCGATCCAGCGGCAGATTTGTGGCGCGAATATTCTTTCCATGATCAACAGCAAAGCGTTGGCCCGGGTGGGGCTCGATGGGTTTGACCTGATGCTGCACTTTGGCAAGCACGACGCGGTTGTCTTTGGCGCCTCGCTTCAACGCGAGTAGAAAGTTCCGATCATAGCCGGGCAGCCTGTGCTCGGCGGAGGTCGGGAAGATCATGTCCATGCCGATGACCGTCGCGCCGGCATCTAGAGCGGCTTCAATTACGGTCGCAATTTCCTTCGTCCATAGCGCCTTGGGCACATTGGCAAATCCCGGCGCGCGGTACGTCTCCTCGTCTATGGCAATGACGACGGTGGGCGATTCTGCAGGATTGTGTTTTTGGTCAAATACCTGGTGACGTAGCCAGAAAGCGGAATCGTGTCCAATGCCGGCAAACCAGTCGAACGCCGGCGAGGCCAGAATGCCTGTGGTTGCCACGGCTAGCGTGACGGCAAACAGCAGCGGCTTGAGAAGGTTAGTCCGGATGTTCCAACCCTCCGTCCTAGAACGGGACGAGGCGGCTGAGGGTTGCGGCCTCGCTCCGGGCTAACTTATCGATCCGGAAAATGACTTTCGTTCCGCCGGCGGTCGCGCGATAGAGCGCGCCGCGGGCGAGCTCTTCGGTGGCATTGCCGGACGTAATTAGATCCGCCCGCCCGCCAACCACCGGGAGCGTTAGTTTCCAGCCCGGTCGGTCCAGACGCTCGATTGCAACGTCAGAGCCTTCGACGCCGATAAAAAGTGGGCGAGTACTATGAATCGTGATGTCGGGCTCAGCGCCCGGTGAGTCCACCCGTCGAACGAGAAACACACCTGAGCCGCCGGCCTCGTCGGCTGTCAGTTCAAGGCCGCCGGAATCGCAGGGCACAACCCGGTGGCCGACCAGCCCATCGGCGACGATGCTGCGCCGACCGCCGATTTGCACTGGTCCGCCCTCAATCGTCTCTTGTCGGCACGAAGCGAGGTAGCCAATGACAATACGCTCGCCCGGAGCCAGATCAAAAGCATGGCCTTCGGGCAGGAATTCAAAGAGAGCCACCGCAGCACCTGCGGGCGCGTCTTCAACTATCGCTGCGAGCTCAGCGGAAGCCGGGTCGACGGCCTTTGCACTGCCAATGCCGGCAAGTGCAATGCTCAGGATTGTGATTATGGTCTTGCGCAAGGAGCTCCTCCAGCCACGCGTTACGTGACGGATACCATGCCACGTGCCGCCTATTCGTGCCACAGCCCCCGATGCGCTTGCCGGGCGTGCCGCTCCGTTTCTCTATAGTGTGCGTTGGCGTCATCCGTCGCAGTTGCCCAGCCCGCATAAATCATGCCGAAAGACAAATCATATCCGTCGGCCTCGCAATAGGCCGTGCGGGTACCGTCATTGGCAGACAGTAATTGCGCTTCACACCGCACGGTCGCGCCGATCACGATATCCATCAGCGCGGTTGACGAGATGTGGCCGCAATCGTGTTCATTTCCCCGGACCACGCAGTGGGTGCCAGGTGCCAGAACGTCAATTTCGGTCAGGCGAAATTTCTGGCTGCCGATACTGAGGGTCGAGGCATCCTGGACTTCGGCCGACCCGGAAATGGGGTCGCCGGTCACAAAAGGCCGCCAGTTGGCCAGACGATGGTCAACGCGCTTCAGGGCCGCGGCACTTAGCTGCAGGTCCTGTTTATAGGCGGGCAGGGCCGCGATCGCCCAACTGTGCCCGCTGCGCACGGCCAGGTTAAGCCAGAAATAAGCGGCCTCCGGGTCATAGCCCGGGTTCGTGCTGGCGCGGATCAGCTCGGCCAGATTGATCTGCGCGACCGCATCGCCGCGTTCTGCCGCTCGACGGTACCAGACGGCGGCGCCAGCGATATCCCGCTGCATGCCCTCACCGAAATGCATCATGTTGGCGAGGGCGAGCTGCGCGCCGGTATCTCCGGTCTGGGCGGCTGCGGAAAATTCTGCGATGGCTGTCTCGTAGTCCCCGCCGTCATAGGCCGATACGCCGTCGGCCAGGTCCGCGTGAACGGAGGATACGGTGACTATCGTAAGCACAAGGGCGGCTGCCAGGGCCGCGATGGTCGGCATTGATACACGTCTCATGCCGCTACTCTATCGGTGAGGCGGTTCAGCCGGAATCAAATTTTCCACACAATGACGCGAGCGCGGCGACTTAATCGAGCAGAATTTGATGGCTGAAGGTGTCGCCATCAGAAATTGTAATGCGCTCGAATCCGAATAGTTTGGCGAGGTCAAAGAAAGTAAAAAAATCCTGTACACCAAATTCATTGAACAGCCGTGACGAGCGGGCGACCGAGGTAAGTACAGCGAAGGCAGCCCGGGCGCGATAGATCGTGTCGATAACGCCGCCCCGAAGTGCGACGATGATCAATTTTTCGGCATTCTCGCCCTTGGCGAAAATCGCGTAGTCGGGCGGGTGCGGTTTGCCCAGCATCTGCTGAGTCAGACCGACGATAAATTTGATCCGGTTTTGGCGCGAGGCCTCAGCCATAGTAACCGCTCGTGCCTTATATATTTCGGTGCTGACTGCTGGAGGGTAGTAGTAACCGGCGTGCCGGTCGGCCCGCGCATCCTGTGGCGCGATGGCAGCAAAAAGAGCGCCGAGCACCAAGGCTGGCAGCACCAGTCGCAGGCGAACAAGAATTTTTACTGCCATGGATACCAAGCCTCCCCGGTCTTCGTCGGTTCATTGTGGGCTGCGCGTTGGCAGTTGTCACCCCGGTGCGAACAAGGGCGATCAGACCTGATCAGGCAAGCGCGACTCTGAGCTCGAGAGCTGCGAGCCACCGCTTTATGCGCCGCAGGTTCACGCCAAAATCGCGCACCCCATACCGGGATTTGCTGTAAATCGCCAATTTGGTGCTGTAGTCGCTCAGCGGTATGGCTTCTACTTTGACGTCGTCGGGAAATCTGAAAATCATGCTGCGCTGGCAAAACTGGATACGCCGGTGAACAAGGTCATTATCGACAACGTGGGTCCGCCGCTCGGACAACGCGACTTCCCTGAGCGCATCGAGCACGGTTCGCCAGTCGGCGCCAAACAACGGGCAATCGGCATCCGGCGAAGCTGTGCTCCATCCTTCTGGGGCGACAAAATAGTGGTTGGAAGTTTTGGCTCGGGAAAAATTGCTTAAGTCGTTCATTAAGGCTGTCGTGTTATTGTGAAAACAGAGGCGGAAAATACCGATGATCGGAGGAATTGCAAATAGCTGTTATTGCCCCGACGGCGTGTTGGACGAAATGGAGCAGCCTTCTGGAGGCTTGGAGATGAACGACCAAACGAACGGTGACTGGGACGACCTTTGTACCCGGTTCGGCATTGATGCAGCAACTATCGAGCGCCGGCGCAACCATGTCGCGCTTGGGCCTGAGGATGATCAGGCGCTGGCTGAAATATGCGCGGCCCTGCCAGAGATTGCCGAGAAGGTTGTTGTTCGTTTCTATGAACACCTGCTGGCCCAACCCGATCTGCGAGGCGAACTGGGCGGCGATAGCGAGATTGAGGCGCTGAAGGGCACACTGCGGGCCTATCTGATGGGCCTGGGGCAGGGCAGTGCTGATCCAGCGTATTTTGAATCGCGGTTACGTGTGGGTCTTGTTCACGAAGCCAAAGGGTTGCTGCCTCGACACGTTATGGAATCCTTTGCGGTTCTGTTCGACGCCCTGGCTGAGCAATTTGAGATTTGGGCACGTGCGCAAGGCAAGGATGCCGCGCCGCTGGTGCGCAGCTTGGCCAAGTTCATGTGGCTTGATGCATCTCTCGGAGTGGAAGCGTATCAAGAGGCTGCGGCCAGTCGGATGCAATCCGTCGTGGAACGGGCACAGGAAGCCGAAGGGCAATTGCGCGAAGCTTCGGCAATCGACGAGCTTACTGGCATCGCCAATCGTCGGGAATTGATGTCGCGGCTCGAAGTCGAATTCGACCGTTCACGGCGCTATGAAATTCCGTTCGTGCTGCTGTTTGCGGACCTTGACCTCTTCAAGCGGGTCAATGATGAGCGCGGCCATGAGGCTGGAGACGCAGTGCTGAAAGACATCGCCAATCGTTTGCGTGAGGGCACGCGACCAGCAGATGTCGTTGGGCGTTATGGCGGTGAAGAGTTTGTGATCGGGTTAGTCCAGACCCCACTTGATCGGGCGGTCAAGATCGCCGAGCGGTTGCGCCGGGCCATTGCCCTGCAGCCGGTGAACTATGGTGACGAGCCAGTTTCTATGACGATCTCAATTGGCGTGGCGCCATTACGCGATACGACCCCAGACCTCGCGGCGCTGCTGGTGGAAGCCGATGCCGCGCTCTACCGAGCCAAAAGACAAGGGCGGAATGCCGTTTGCCAGGATGCGGCAGTGCCGAAAGATGAGTAGCGGGCGCGTCAGGTCGTGGCTCGCCTGAAGACCAGAAAAAGATTGTTGGCGGGCATTGCGGTGGTATCGCTGAGCGCAAGGCCGTGTGCTTCGCTTGCCGTGACCAACGCGTCGAGATGACGTACGCCCCAAGCCGGATTTCGTGCGCGCAGGGATGTATCGAACGCTTGATTGCTCGGCGCGGTCGGTTGTCCGGCCACAAGATATGGCCCGTAAAGACACAGGCTCCCATCCGTGGGTAGAAGCCGGCTTGCCCCCTGGAACAACCCTTCTGTGGCGCTCCACGGCGAGATGTGGACAAGATTTATGGCGAGAATGATATCTGGCGGTGATCCCTCAAGCCTGTGCAGCCAGTCCGGGTCAGTGGTGTCGATATTCAGCGGCGCCAGGATGTTTGTGCGGGCGGCATCTGCGGCCCAAGCAGCGATGCTCGAGCGGGCTGCCGGGTCGGGGTCGCTTGGCTGCCAGGTGAGCTTCGGAAATTGATCGGCAAACGCGGCGACGTGCTGCCCTGAGCCGCTGGCAATTTCGAGCACATGCCCGTCGGTTGGCAGAACAGGGGCCATCGCCTCGATGATAGCGCCGCAGTTGCGGGCAGCGGCGGGGGCGTGGCGTCGGGCGTCGTCGACAGGGTTTGGCATGGTGAGCAGCCTAGGTCGGGACACAACCGGCAACAAGCGTTGACTGATTCTCGGGCTCGGAAAATTTGGCTCAGAGCTGGAAACTCCGCGAAGTCAGGTCATAATCCGCGTCCACCCGCAACCCGGAACAGTTCATGACGGCTGAACACGTTACCGCCGACGGTCCCTTGGCGGCATACCATGCCCTGCTCATGCAGGACGGCCTGGCCTTTGACCCAGTGCAGGAGGCGGCGGCGACCAGATTGCAAGCCCTGCATGATGCGCTTTCTGCCTTGAGTGCTGCACCGGCAAAGCGCGGCGGGTTGCGGTTGTTTGGCCGGCGCGCAGCCATTGAGTCCCCTCGAGGTGTTTACCTTTGGGGCAGCGTGGGGCGGGGCAAGACCATGCTCATGGACCTGTTTTTTGCTGGCGCGCCCATCGGTGAAAAGCGCCGCGTGCACTATCACCGCTTTATGCAGGAGTTGCACCGGGAACTTAACACCGGCCGGGTCTCGGGCGATGCCTCCGTTGACCCCCTGGCGCCGATTGTTGATCGTCTGGCAGCAGAGGCCCGGCTGCTCTGTTTCGACGAGTTTCATGTCACCGACATAGGTGATGCGATGATTCTCGGCCGGTTGTTTAAAGGATTATTCGAGGCCGGTGTCGTGCCCGTTGTCACCTCCAACCGGGCGCCGGACGGGTTGTATGAAGGCGGGGTTAACCGCGACCGATTCCTGCCGTTTATCGACATCGTCAAGGCGCGTATGGATGTCGTTGAGCTGGGCGGAGAGATGGACTACCGGCAGCTTTACCTGCGCGAGGCGCGTCTCTATCACACGCCGCTCAGTGCCGAGGCGGATGCCGCGCTTGACCAGGCATTTGAACGCCTGACCGGTGGGGCCGAGCTGGACCCGGTTACGCTGGAGGTTCAGGGGCGGCGTCTTGAAGTGCCGCGCGCGGCCAAGGGAGTTGCCCGGTTTTCGTTCAATGAGCTTTGCGGGCAGCCGCTTGGTCCGGCGGATTATCTGGCTATCGAAGCGGCGTTTCACACCGTTATTCTTGATGGTGTTCCGCAGATGACGCCGGCATTGCGAAACGAGGCCAAGCGTTTTGTGACGTTGATCGACGTGCTCTACGAGCACCGGGTCCACACAATTATCGCTGCCGATGCGGCGCCGTCTGACCTCTATGTTGAAGGTACCGGTGCGTTCGAATTCGCCCGCACAGCGTCACGTCTCGTTGAGATGCAGTCGGAGGATTACGTCGAGACCACACATGCGCCCTAGCCGGTGTGATGCACTTCTCGCAATCGTGTCGGCTTGCGGGCGAGGGTCGGTGGCCGCATCATGCAAGCTCGCGTGCTGATCAGAGAGTTAAGGAGACTTCATGTTCAAAGGGTTTGAACGCCTGACCATCGAGGTCGACGGAATTGCCATCAACCTGTTGAAGGGTGGCAAAGGGCGCCCGCTATTGTTGCTGCATGGCTACCCGCAATCCCACGCCATGTGGCATCTGGTGGCCCCGTTACTGGCGCAGCATTTTACGGTCGTTGTGCCGGACCTGCGGGGCTACGGCGATTCCGCGAAACCGGCATCCGACGACGCTCATTTGGTCTATAGCAAACGGGCGACGGCGGCGGATCAGGTCGGTGTCATGAAAGCGCTCGGGTTCGAGACGTTCGGGGTTGTCGGGCATGATCGGGGCGGCCGTGTCGGGCACCGGATGGCGCTCGATTTTCCGGACCAGGTCAATCGCCTCGCCGTCCTCGATATCGTGCCGACGCTGCTGGCCTTCGAAGAAACGGATCAGGAGAAGGCATCCGGTTACTACCACTGGTTCTTCCTGAGCCAGCCGCCTGGTTTGCCCGAGCACCTGATTGGCGGTGATCCGGTATTCTATCTCCACTGGTGCCTGAAGAGCTGGGGCGGCTCGCTGGATTACTTCATGCCCGAGGCG
>Ga0055584_100007520_pt1 | contig 10679 bp, 6 predicted proteins | sample OSDHelmetaG_FD_58716 | JGI IMG/M metagenome (GOLD analysis project Ga0055584, IMG submission 58716) | Pelagic marine sediment microbial communities from the LTER site Helgoland, North Sea, for post-phytoplankton bloom and carbon turnover... | ecosystem: Environmental > Aquatic > Marine >...
TGGCGACGCACACGCTCGAAGCGGCCCGGCAGCACAAACCGAAGGCCTGCAGGAAGATGATCTCATCTATCTATCAACCCGCCGGAAAGATGGCTCCTGGAGCAGTCAGGCTCCCATCTGGTTCTGGTATAATGAGAACACGATCTATTTCACCTGTTCGCCCGACAGCTTCAAAGGCAAGCGCCTGAAGGAAAGCGGCCCGGTCCGGATCCGTGTCGGCCAAGCCGACGGTCCGGAAATCATCGGTGAGGCCACCCGCATCAAAGACCTCGACCTGGTCGATACGCTCGGCGAAGCCTGGAGTGCAAAGTACTGGATTTCCTGGCTGGGCCTGTTTCGTCCCCGTCGCGAAAGAATCGAGAACGGCAAGACATTGGCCTATCAGGTGAAGCTTTCCTGACCGAATCGCCTAGTGGGACGAACCCTCTGCAGGATCCTCCGGTCCACGCACAAAGAACCCTGCCAACAGCAAAAGAATGACTCCGGTTGTGATAAACGCATCGGCGACATTGAACGCCGGCCAATGCCAATCGCCGACAAACACGTCCAGAAAATCGATCACCGAGCCATAGGCGAGACGATCGATCGCATTCCCCAGGGCGCCTCCTAAAATACAACCGCAGGCGACCAGCGTAAGCTTGTCCTCGCGTGGCGTCGTTCGGGTGAACCAGCCTATCCCGACCACCGCAACAATCGTGACGACCATGAAAAAAGGCTTCCGGAAGGATGCCGGAAAATCGGCAAACATGCTGAAGGCGGCCCCACTGTTCCGCACATAGGTGAGAGAGAAAAACCCATCGATCACCGGAATGGACTGATAGAGGCGCATGTCCGCATCCACCCAGAGCTTGGTCCACTGATCGAGGAGAACGATCACACCGGCGATGCACCCCACCAACAGATATTTCCCCGGGCCATCCCCCGGTCTTTCCTGTTCTTTCTGCAAACTATGGCTCCCTGACGCGCTGCGCTTTTCCCCTGTTCGGGACAACCGACGGTTAGACGCAACCCCTTTGGTTGTCATCTCAGCGCTCGATGTCAAATCCGGATGCCCCAACACCCCAAAAACAGGGAATTCCGGGATGGGTGCGAAGCCAACGATCGTTTGGTTAGAACAATTCTAACCAGGGCCACCTGCCCGGACGGAGGAAATGAAAATGAAGGCAGTCGTCTTTCGAGGTGAAGGAAAATACGGGGTCGAAGAAGTCACGCTCGATCCGCCCCAAGCGGGCGAAGTGAAAATTAAAATGGGCGCCACCGGCGTTTGCCATTCAGACCTTTCGGTCATCAACGGAGTACTACCGTTGCCCAGCCCCATCGTTCTGGGACACGAAGGCGCCGGCACCGTATCCGAGCTGGGCGACGGCGTCACCGGTCTGGAAGTTGGAGACCACGTCGTTCTATCGTTCATCCCTCAGTGCGGCACCTGCAACGAATGCCGCAACGGTCGCTTTGTTTTCTGCGAAGCGGGAGCACCCCACGGAAAAATGATCGATGGCACCGCCCGCGTGCATGGCGCTGATGGCGAAGACCTCAATGTCATGCAATTCCTCGGCTGCATGGCCGAAGAAGCCGTCGTGCCGGCCACAGCCTGCGTCAAGGCAGACACCTCGCTTCCCTTCGATCGCGCGGCCCTGATCGGCTGCGGCGTAACCACCGGCGTGGGAGCAGCCTTTAATACAGCCAAGGTCACTCCGGGCTCGACGGTCGCAGTTTTCGGATGCGGCGGCATCGGCCTTTCGGTCATTCAGGGTGCCAAGCTTTCCGGAGCCAAGCAAATCATTGCCGTCGATCTGGCCGACAACAAACTCGAAATGGCACGAAGCTTCGGCGCCACCGACACCATCAACGGTGGCGACGGCCTCGCTGTGATGACCATCCACGAAATGACAGGTGGCGGCGTCGACTTTGCTTTTGAGGCCGTGGGCGCCCCCGCACTGATGTCAGCCACATACGATGCCTGCCGACGTGGCGGCACCGCCACGATCGTGGGCGTCGGCAGCCTGACCGACAGTTTCCCGATCAATGCCCTGATGGTTTCGATGTCAGGCAAAACCCTCAAGGGGAGCATGTATGGCGATGCCAACCCGCACGTCGATTTCCCGATGCTCATCAACCTCTACCAGCAGGGCAAGCTGAATCTCGATGATATGATCAGCGCCACCTACACCATTGACGAGGCGGCCAAGGCCTTCGAGGACATGGAATCGAACAAAAATGCTCGCGGAGTGATCACCTACAACTGATCTTCCCTCCGAGTTCAATCGTGAAACAAAAAGGGCTGCACCCGAAAAGGTGCGGCCCTTTTTTTATTGGAAAAGACTCCCGCTCAAGCCGAAGACTCCACCAAGAACGATCGTCACGAGCACCAGCATCGGAATCACCAATGCGAGCACCACTCGACCGAGTCCGGTCCCGTGAGCCGCCGCGAGACCCACCACCTGAATGATGCCCCCCCACAACAAGATCAGCAGTGGCCCGAGAATCGGAAGGAGTTGGAAAACAGAAGCAGCACCGGTGGTATAGCAACTGACCCGAAAAGTCGTCTCGTAGGAATGATTGGCGCCACCCACTGCGAGCAGGCAGGCGTGTGTGATAGCCGCTCCCAGGAATTGGCCGAAAACCACCATGAACGGGTAGCCCATGAGATAGGCGATCTCGAAAAAGCCGGGACCCCCGAGAACACGATCGAAGCTCTGTCCGCTGAAGTCGTACTCTCCCAGCATACGAAGCGAACCATCCGAGAAGAGAGTGGTCGACAGGATCACCATCGGCCAACCGACGGCGAGCAGGAAAAAGAGGGGAGTGCCAAACCCCCCATCACGTCGCATGGAACTAAAGGTGTCCCGAGGTTGCGTCAGCACCAGACTGATCGTGGTAAATAACGCGGTGAAAAACCCTACTGTATCGCGGTCCTCGAAAGGCGGTCCGTATTGGGCCTCCGGGGCCGCTTGGTTCATTTCCGGAGGCATCGTTTCCGGTTGCGGCGGCGAAAACGCCGGCAGTGATTCGAGGGGTTGCCAGTCTGTCATCCCCGCCATCCAGGCAAGGTCCGTGGGTAGAAAACGACCCGTCAGCAGACCTTCCCGAATCTCATGCTCGGGGAAAACACCCAACTCCTGCTCGTCTCGCCCAAGGTGATAATCTGCCATCAGAACTCCGTTCCGCCATCCGGCGCGATCGTGATCACCGCACCCCGCACGACGACCGGAACGATTCTGCGACCGTTCGTCAGTTTGAGAAACTCAGTCATGGCCTGAGGTTCATCTGTGAGGTTCACTTCCTCGACAATATCCTCGCCGGCTCCCAGATCTGCGAGCAAATCACGAGAATGGGCGCAATCGCTGCGCGTGTAGAGAAGAACTCGGGCCACTAAAATAAAACAGTACCCAGAAAGAGATCATCTGCCAACGCTGGAGTGATTCACTCCCGCGCTCCCTCGACCCGCCGCGTGGGGCGACGCCATAAAGGCCGCAAGCGCAGCCAGGCGTTCGAGCCAAGAAGAAAGAAAATCGACAGCAGGCTCACGATCGGCACCACAGTCAGCTTTGCGATGGCCCGGCGCAACATCTCGAAACGAGTCCGGTCTTCGCCCAAAAGGCCTAAATTTGCGATCAGACCGGGCAACCGGAAGACGGTCACGGCCCGGGCCTCGAGCACCTCGTCGAAAGCCACAATCGAACGGGTCCGCAGCAAAAATGGCAGAAGACGAAGCTCGCTTGTAGCGCCCCCCACCTGCAAAACCACAACATCATAGGAAGTGCGGCGCAGCTCGGGCAGCAAGGAATATCGCTCTTCCCATCGAGCGACACGCGTCTCGGCCACATCGATCTCGTCGCGCAGGGAGGCATCCCCCTCACGCAGAAGAACTTCCAAACGAGCATCACTGAACAAACCGCGGCAACGGTCAACCAGTCTCGGCAGACGCTTCCCCAATCCCGTCTGTACGATCAAAACCCGCTCGACTCCAGACAACGGAATCGGACGAAGGAATGTCATCAAGCTACTCAACGTCTTCCTCCAATCCATAAGCCGCAAAAAGCTCGCGACCAATCGCGCCCCAATCGTATCGGGATTCGACCAACTGCCGGGCTGCTCTCACCTGCGCCTCGCGCATTGTCGAGTTTCCTAGTGTTTCCAAAACCGCCTCTGCGAAAGTATCCGGATCGTCGGCCACTCGGATTTCACCACTTACGGCCAGAATACCCTCAGCGCCGATCGTGGTCGAGACCACGGCTGCGCCGCTCGCCATCGCTTCGAGAATCTTCAAGCGGGTCCCCGAGCCGCGCAAAACCGGCGCCACAAACACCGAGGCGGCCTGGTACTCGCAAGCGGTTGAATCCACCCAACCGGCGACCTCAACTCGTTCATCGACAGATGGAAGATCCAGCACTTCGGGCGGCGGATAGGCACCGACGATTCGAAACCGTGCGTTCGGTAGCGTTTGATGGATCAGGGGCAGGACTTCCCGCGCGAAGTAGAGGGCCGCCTCGACATTTGGTTCATGACGGAAGAATCCGACAAAGAGAATTACCGGATTGGTTTCGCTCAGAGGGCGAAACGGGAAAGCCGCACAGTCTACCCCGTTGGGAACGACGCGCAGATTCTCCGAAGGAAGGAATTTCGCGAGAATATCGCGATCGTTTTCGCTCATCGTGATCGCGCGATCGGCACTTTCAACCGCAAGAATTTCCTGACGAAAAGTGCGCAACCCATCGATCCACAGGCCGACCTTCCGCAACAGCGAGCCGGGCAGCCGGCGCGCGCGCTCCAGGGCAACGAAACTGACATCGTGTTCGACCAATACCCGCAGAACGCCTTCGGTCGGTGGCGGAAGGAAATGAGCCATATGTGTGTATTCCACCTGAACGACGCTAAACGAGCGGCGCTCCATGCACTCGCGGATTTCCTCGGCGAGCCGTGCCGAGTGAAAGCCGCGCAATTTGGTCGGAGCCAACCAGCCGCCTCGACTGCTGCCCGTGTCGCGAGGAACGATCAGCGCCTCCCGGCAGAGTTTCGCCAATTCTGCCAGGCTGCGTGGGTCGGTCTCAGCTTCGGTATCGGCCAGCGAAAGGACCGTCACATCCGCCCGCTTGCCCATTTCGCGCAGCAGGTTGGAGATCCGCACCGCACCGCCATGCACCGCCGGTACGGGACTGTATGGCGAAATCACCAATATCTGGGGACGCCCCCCTGCCCCTTCGGGGTGAAACCGCCCACGGTAGGCAGCACGCGAGCGCGACAATTTGAAAACCTCGCGATCCGAGAGCGGGCGGCATACCGCATTTTCCCGAAACCGCGCCTTCAGAACGGCAGGCACCTGCCGGTAAAGCCCACGCACCGCAGCGAATGCAGCTGCCGGGCCGATTTCGGCAAGGATTCGCGTTGGCAGAATCGTCAAGCCTGCCAGATGGGGTAGCAAAAGCCTCCAGGAGGAAATGTTCTTCCACACCAATGCCGCGAGGTTTTTGACAAAGAACGAGTGGATCGTCGCCTCGCTCCAGCGACGTCGGGTGGTACCCCGATGTTTATGATGGACGCGCGAGGCAGGTGCCAGCACCGAGGGCCACCCTCGCCGCCAGGCACGGTAGCCAAGATCCACGTCCTCGATATAGACCGGCGAAAACACCGCCTCATCAAAACCACCCAACTGAAGAAAGCGGCTGCGATCGTAGGCCGATGCTCCACCCCCTGCGAAGAAAATGGGGTAATGAAGATCTTCTTCGAAGCGGTCCAGATGAAAGAGTTTCACACACCCCCACGCAAACTCGGCGTGAACCTTGCCCGTCTCCCATCGCGGTTTGCCCGGGTCGATAAAATCAATCTGGCTGGAAACACCGAAGACGCCAGGCTCCTGATCAAAAGCGTCCAGAAGAGGCTGCAGGAAATCGGGCTCCACGACCATATCATTGTTCAGAAGGACCAGAGCCGGGTTGCGTGCCTGACGCGCCCCTTCATTGGTGGCACCTGCAAAACCCTCGTTGCGCTCCATGCGTACGACACGCAGGAACGGCATTTTCTCCTGCAGGGAGGCCAGGTAATCCAGCGTCTCGTCTTCACTCGCGTTATCGACAACGAGGACTTCATCATCCGGGTGGCCGTGCTCTTCGATGGCGGCGGCCAGCGGCGGCAGGCTCATCGCCAGCAACTCCTGTCCGTTCCAGGTCGGGATCACCACCGAAACCGGATCTCCGGACCGCACGCGCGCGGCATCTGAGGGGTCCGAAGAAATCGATCGGCCACGGGAAATCAGGTCGGTAAGCAAGATTCCGATCCCGACGAGAATCGCAAGAGGCACGCCCATCAGAACCAGAAGCGTCAGCAGGATCGCCTGCATCGCGCCACGAAGACCATGTGCGCCGAGGCGACAGAAGCGCAGCAGCTCATAATAAATCGGAAACAGCAATCCCCGGTAGCGCACTTCGACATGGGCCCGGTGCTGCGCGACCGAGGCAAGGCGTGCTTCCAATCCGATCACCCGCTCCTCGGCGCGAGTCGCGCGCAAGGCCACTTCAGCAACCGCTGCCTGGATCCCCTCGAAGTCGGTCGCGTCGCCGGAAGCGAAATAATTTTTACTCTCGGAAAGTTCGTCTCCGGGCAGAATCGGCAGGCTGGTATTGTGGAGAAAAAGGAATTCGTCTTCCGGAACCCCGGTCTCGGGCGCGACACCAACAATCAGATAGCGCGCGATAAAAGCCGGCTGGCAGCCTGAGCCGGCGGTCACATCGCCATAATCTGTATGTTGGACCCAGACCCTCTTACATAGAATTTCTCCGTCATGCGCGGCCACACGAATCGAGAATTCAAACTCGCGCCCCCGCGAATGCGGGATCGGTCGGAATTCAAAGCGTTGCCAACCCTCCTCCGTCAGATCCCGCACCGACATGAGAACACGTGCCACCAAACCCCCTTGATGGCGGAGTTCGAAGACAAGGTTGCCGTCTTCCGGCGCACCCGACCGACCGAGCAGAACGTCGACCTGCGCCAAGCCGTCAAACGCAGCGGCGAACTTCTGCCGGCAGCTATGGTCGGCTCCGAGCGGCGAAGAGATTGAGCGCGCGGTGCCGTTGAATTCGTCGGCAATCATCGCGGCTTCCTTGCGCGGTACATCCGCGCGAGAAATACCGGCGACCCATGCATTCCCTTCTCGATCCGGAGCGCGGCGCGGCGCCTGACAAAATTCCACCAAGGGCTCGGCCACCCGATCCCAAGCCAGCGCTGATCGTTGCTCTTGAAAGGCTTGCTGACGCTCGGCCGTCCAAGGCATTTCCAGGATCTGATCGACGGCAGCCGCGACGCCCGCGATATCACCGGCACCCACAGCAAGTCCCAGCCCGGCTCCTTCGATCTTTGTGGCCAGCTCGTCGCCTTCGGTCAACACCATCGGCAAGTCGCACCAGAGGTAATCCAGCAGGCGAGTCCGAAAGGCGAATTCCGACTCTATCCCCGGCCGATGCAGGCTCACCCCCACATCACTTTCGAGCAGATATAGGTGGCGGCGATCATAGGGCACCCAATCGAGAAAAAAGAATCCCTCACCGCGTGGATCCAGATCACGCGCCAGATCTCGCGCCTCACGTGCCACCTGCATCTCCCCGATATCCGGGTTCGGATGAGTCGCTCCGAGAAGTACGATTTTCACGTCAGGGCGGGTCTCACGCAGCTTCGCTCCGGCGCGGACCAAAGTGACAGGATCGACCCAGTTCCACATGCCACCTGCCCACAGCACAATACGATCCGAGGCCCCGATCCCGGGAATCACCCCACGCAGGACAGACCCCTCGGCCGATGGCTTCTCGGACGCGAGACCGAAGGGGACAATACCCATCAGGCGCTGCAAAAGAGGATCGCCCTCGTAGTTTGCGCGATTCAATCGACCCGCTGCGGCCAGCATCCCGAGCCAGAAATGACGCTGTGTCTCGCTCGCGCAGAGAAAGAAGTCTCCGTTGACCAAATGATGCTGCAACCAGCGTAACGCCAGCAGGGCGCGCCCTCCGCCCCGATTGAAATCTTCGCCAAAGAAATCCAGATTCGAAAGAACAAACGGATCGTATAGATCGACCGCCATCGGCTTCCGGATCGCATGCATCAACTCAACGCGCCCGGGTACAAAAACCGAGTCGGCCTCAGCGACAGCTGGAGCTGGAGCTGAGCCTTGTTCGAATTGGATCAACTGCAAATCAGTTCCGGCCGGCAATTCACTCCCGGAGGGAGCAGCAATACCAACCTCGACCCCACGACGCGCAACGGCCTGCGCCAGCTCCAGCGAGCGGATAGCCGATCCCGCCATCGAGCCACCAAGTCGGTCCCAACTCAGGAAAAGTGTTCTCACGAGTCCACCTCGGAGAACACACGAAAGGAGATAGAATCACCCGAAACCTGTCGATCACCAACGCGCAGGCTTGCGGCAGGTTGGGGGGAGCGCCAAACCAGTACTTCATTACCCGGCCCGGCACCCTGGCTGCGAATCTCGACCCGCAACTCCCCGCCGAAATCTGCCTCGGCCAACGGCACGTCCACGAAGGCGCGATCGACCAGCAACTCGGCCGCCACCGAACGCTGGCCAACGACTTGCCCCGTGGGGTCGAAGACCGCGATGTGAATTTGATGAGAATTCTTTCGACCGTATGTGCCAAAACGCACGTCAATCCGGCGCGGTCGCTTTAGACGGCAGCTGATTTCCTGAACCAATGGATATTTGTCGCCAAGAGGCTCGCCGGAAATCGCAGACAAATTTGCGATATCGGTGACGAGGCCAGCGGGCTCCAGCGCCACCCGAGAATAGCCCGGACCGGTCGGGGCTCCAGATGGAACGAGAGCCGAACGCGGAACTCCTGTCAGAATCTCGCGCAGGGAATCCCCCCAATCAGTTGCAACACTCGACGGACCCCGCGCGCGCAAAACCGCGGCCCTGGCCGAGTCTCCCAAACAGCGCCGACGTAGCGGCGAACGCACAATCTCCACAACAGTTTCCTCCCATGCGGGGAGCGTATCTGCCAGTCGAGCAAGCCGCCCGTCCAGAGTCCCCCGGAGGAATTCAGGACTCGGACTCGCCACCGTGGGCACACCCACCAAAGCCGCCTCGAGAAACTTCACATCACTCTTGGAGGCGTTGAACCGTCCGGAACTTTCCAAAGGTGCGAGATTCACCTGCATCCGGGCGAGTTCCGCCGGAAGTTCGCTCCAACCCAGCAGCGGTACCTGCTCGATCCGGTGCTCCAACGGCCTCAAGATCGAAGGTATCCGAAGGGGGCCACCCAGCGTCAGGCCCAGCGCCGGAATTTCCTTCATAGCCCCCGCCAAAGCCGGCGCGATGGCGGCCAAATCGCCGTCATGGGTATCTGTGCCCGAAAAGTATCCCATCCGCGGGGCGTCCCCGGCGCCGGTCGAGCAGCGTTGAGAAATGTCTTCCAGCAGAGAGCCCGTGGAGTTCCGCAACAGAAATCCCGGTAACCCGAGATCCTCTGCGGCTGCGATCAAACCGGGCGAAGAACCGATAATGGCGTCACAAAAACTGGCCGTTCGAGCGCACGCCATTGCCGACTCTCGAAAGCCCTGCGCGAGCGCTCCGTCTTCATGTTCGAGTGCCGGGGCATCCAGAACCCACTCAGGATGAAAAATCAGATCATCCGCAGAAAAGACGACCGGCAAATAATATTCACGCGCTTTTCGCAGCAACCGCTCCACGGCCGCATCGTAGGGCGTCCGAAACAGAATCATGAGATCCGTGTGTCGCATCTCTTCGTCGACCTCAGGTGCGGCATAGTGCAGAACCCGAGAAGAAACTCCGATCAATCCCAGCGATTCAGCCGCATGATGCACTCGGTAGCGCAGCGGTGCGCCATCAGAAGCGCTCAGGAAAAGGACGCGAAGGCCCTCCAGCGCCGGTTTCTTCGGCGAAAACCAGCCACAAGAGTTCTCGCGCAACACCTCATCGTAGACGCTGGTGGTTTGACGCACCTGATCTTCAATCGAGGGAAATTCAGCTGCGGTGCGGCTTGCCCCCTCTGCCAGAGAGGCTTCAAGGGGTCGATCATCTGCCAGCCGTTGCAGAATTGCGGCCAGCGCCCTCGAGTCCCCGATGGGGAATCGAAATCCATTGCTTCCGTCGACGATTGCTTCTTCCGGTCCTCCACACTCACTCGCAACGACCGGCACGCCTCGCACCATGGCCTCTCGCGTGACCAGCGAAAAAGATTCGCGCATCCGCGAGGGTACGACGAGAACATCGACACCAGCGCAAACGGTATCGAGATCCGCTGGTTCAAATGCGGGTGGGTGCACGACATCACTACGGTGCAACTCCAAGTCCGTGCGAGGAACGCCGTAGAGAAGAAACTGAAAACGCCCGATCGGAAGCTCGCGGATCGCAGCGCCCAAATCGGCCAGACCCTTTTCTCGATTCCCCGCCCCGCCAAAAAAACCGATCCGAAGAATTCCCGGGAGCGACTCCTTCTCAGGTGCGTCGCTGCTCGGTCGAGCCGTGCCATTGGGCGAAATTTCGAGGCGCTCCTCCGGGAAACCCTGCGCCAGCAAACTGTCGTAAAGAAAATCTGACGGCACAAGAAAGCGATCCACGAGAGGAAGGGCGGCTGCAAGAGCCTCACGGCGAGCCTTGAAGTCATACGAATCGCAACCGGAGCAGCCCTCGGGCCGCAGCGGCATCGGACAAACCCGAT
>Ga0055584_100007521_pt1 | contig 10678 bp, 11 predicted proteins | sample OSDHelmetaG_FD_58716 | JGI IMG/M metagenome (GOLD analysis project Ga0055584, IMG submission 58716) | Pelagic marine sediment microbial communities from the LTER site Helgoland, North Sea, for post-phytoplankton bloom and carbon turnover... | ecosystem: Environmental > Aquatic > Marine >...
AGCTTGTGTGTGGAAGAATCAGTGGATCACTCTGCGGCCAAATGGGGATAAATAGCTATTTTTACTTACATCTAAAACTATCCACAAAAAGAGACTATTAGCCCACAGCATATCGACTCTTTTCTACCAGCAAACTACGGTCTTTTACCTATAGTTGTAATTAATATAAGTTGTTAATTTAATTATAAAAAACACAATTATTAACAGATAATAGGCTCAGTAATAGTAGTAGTAACAATAAAACTACATATATATACAATATATAAATAATACTTAATAAATAAATAGAAAGACCAACATAAACAAACCATTGAACAAATTTTGATCGCTTTAGCATAAGGCCGTATAATCGCGCGCCCACTGAATGAAAGGTCTGTGTTTAACCATGAACTTCTCCAAGCAATTTGATGTAATCGTGATCGGCGGCGGACATGCTGGCACTGAGGCTTGTTTGGCAGCAGCACGCATGGGTTGTTCTACTCTGTTGTTATCTCACAATATCGAAACCCTGGGCCAAATGTCATGTAATCCTGCTATTGGGGGTATTGGTAAAAGCCACCTGGTTAAAGAGGTCGATGCTCTCGGTGGTGCCATGGCTTTAGCAACAGATAAGGGTGGAATTCAGTTTCGGACACTCAATGCACGTAAAGGACCAGCGGTAAGAGCGACTCGAGCCCAAGCTGATCGCCTGCTGTATAAACAGGCTATCCGAGAAATTCTCGAAAATCAGCCCAATCTTAGTATTTTCCAACAGGGTGTTGACGATCTCATTTTCGAAGGTGATAGAGTTACCGGCGTTGTCACAAATATGGGCTTGAAGTTTTATGCGCCCAGTGTAGTTTTAACAGCAGGTACCTTTCTCGGTGGCAAGATACATATAGGTCTTGAAAATCACAGTGGTGGTCGTGCTGGCGACCCACCATCGATAGCGTTGGCAGATCGTTTGAGAGAATTACCCTTTAGGGTTGAGCGACTCAAAACCGGTACACCGCCACGCATTGATGCTCGTAGTGTAGATTTCACCGATTTGCAGGAACAGTGGGGTGATCAGCCCAGGCCGGTGATGTCATACATGGGTAATCGTGGCATGCACCCTCAGCAACTGTGTTGCTGGATTACCCATACCAATACCAACACCCACGATATAATTCGCGGTGGGCTTGATCGTTCACCTATGTATACAGGGGTCATTGAAGGAACAGGCCCGCGCTATTGCCCATCCATTGAAGACAAGATTCACCGTTTTGCCGATAAAGAATCACATCAAATATTTATCGAGCCAGAGGGTATAAATACCCATGAGCTCTACCCTAACGGCATATCCACCAGTTTACCCTTTGATGTGCAGTTTGAGTTGGTAAGGTCTATCAAGGGTTTTGAAAATGCGCATATTACCCGGCCAGGATATGCTATTGAATATGATTTTTTCAATCCTCAGGATTTGAAGTACTCACTAGAAACTAAGTTTATCAATGGCTTGTTTTTCGCAGGGCAGATTAACGGCACCACGGGCTATGAGGAGGCGGCTGCTCAAGGTTTGCTGGCTGGGATGAATGCTGCACTCAAAGTTCAGGAAAAAGACAGCTGGACTCCTCGGCGAGATGAAGCCTACATGGGTGTGTTGGTTGATGATCTTATTACCATGGGCACATTGGAACCCTATCGTATGTTCACCTCGCGTGCAGAGTATCGTCTGCTGCTCAGAGAAGATAATGCCGATCTCAGATTAACAGCAACCGGTCGCCAACTAGGTCTGGTCAACGATAGTCGCTGGGCGCGATTTGGTGAAAAAAAGGACGCAATTATCAAAGAAAATCAGCGCCTATCCACTACCTGGGTGCAGGCCAATAGTTCAGAAGCTAAAGCGCTGGAGACAAAACTAGAAAAACCTATTAACAGGGAATATAGTCTTGCAGATTTACTCAAGCGTCCAGAGTTGAAATACCTTGATATTTGCAATTTAAAAGGCCTTACCGAAATTGATGAAGAGGCCGCAGAGCAGGTCGAGATCCAGGCTAAATATGCAGGTTATATCGATCGCCAAACTCTCGAGATCGATCGTTTGCGGCGTTATGAAAACACCCAGCTACCAGTAGATTTCGATTTTAATATTATTGAGGGTTTGTCTAACGAGGTTAAGCAAAAGCTAACCGAAGCCCGCCCCGAAACTCTAGCTAGAGCATCAAGAATACCCGGGGTTACTCCTGCAGCTGTTTCATTGCTACTCATTTATTTGAAAAAACGTGGTGTATTAGGTAAGAAAATTGCCTGAATTGAAGAAATGAGAGAGCAACTCAAAGACCAGCTCGCAGCTGGTATTGCTGTACTGGGGTTAAATGTAAATAACCGGCAACAAAATAGTTTACTGGATTATGTTGATCTGCTCGCCAAATGGAATAAGGCTTATAATTTAACTTCCATACGCCAGCCAGAGCAGATGATAGACCGACATATACTCGATAGTCTGGCAATTGCTGAGCATTTATGCGGCCAACGCTTTGTAGATATTGGCACCGGAGCCGGATTGCCTGGCATTCCACTGGCTATAGTGTTTCCTGAGCGAGAGTTTGACTTGGTAGATGGGCTTGGCAAACGGACTCGATTTTTGTTTCAGGTGAAAACTGAACTTGGCTTGGATAATATGCAAGTTCACCACAGTCGTGCTGAATCATTTCAAAGCAAGGTGGGTTATGATGGCGTGCTCACTCGAGCTTTTGCATCATTGCCAGAAATGCTAAAAGCCTGTGGCCATATATGCGATAGTCGAGGCATTTTTTATGCCATGAAGGGTGCTTTACCCAAGCAAGAGCTGGAAAATATTGGTCAGAACTTTCAATTAATTGATGTCAGACCTATAAAAGTTCCTGGACTTGATGAACAGCGGCATCTGGTTTTGATATCGCCAAGGTCTGAAAATTAAAGGGTAGTTATGAGTCAGCAAACACGTATTTTGGCAATTGCTAACCAAAAGGGAGGTGTGGGGAAAACAACCACCTGCGTTAACCTGGCAGCATCTCTGGCGGCAACTAAAAACAAGGTATTGTTGGTCGATCTAGATCCCCAGGGTAATGCAACCATGGGTTGTGGTATCGACAAGTACGAACTTGAATCCAGTGTTTATGATGTTCTTGTTGATGGGATGTCAGTCGCCCAGGTTAGGCAGTTTTCAGAAAGTGGAAATTTTGATGTGCTACCAGCTAATGAAGACTTAACCGCTGCTGAAGTCGAGTTGCTAAATACCGACAATAAGGAACGCCGTCTTGCCGATGCCTTGCAAGATCTGTCTTCACCCTATGATTTTGTGTTGATCGATTGTCCGCCATCATTGAATATGTTGACGCTTAATGGTCTGGTTGCCGCTGATGGTGTGTTAATTCCCATGCAGTGTGAATACTATGCTCTAGAAGGTCTCTCAGCTTTAATGAACACCGTCAGGCGGGTAGCTGAGACAGTGAATCCAAAGTTAAAGGTCGAAGGTTTGATTCGTACCATGTACGATCCCCGCAATAGCCTTACCACTGATGTGTCAGCCCAGTTGAGCCAGCATTTTGGTGATCGATTATACCGAACTGTAATACCGCGCAATGTAAGGCTAGCTGAAGCCCCCAGCTTTGGGGTACCTGCTATGGTTTATGATGAAAAATCCAGAGGTGCAGTGGCTTATCTGGCACTGGCTGGAGAGATTTTACGGCGCATAGAACACGAAGAAGGTGTTGAAAGTCAGTTAGTAAGTAATTAATTGGGACGTTAGATTATGGCGGCAAGAAAAAGAGGTTTGGGTAGGGGGCTGGATGCTTTGCTTGGCAATGCAGTAGTGAAAGAATCACCTGGGTCCACAACTGAAGCCGTAATTGAAAGTAACAAGCTAACCGAACTACCGTTAGAGTTTATTCAGCGCGGAGTTTATCAACCCCGTCGTGATATGGACCCTGATGCACTTGAAGAGCTGGCGGCCTCTATTAAATCACAGGGTGTAATTCAGCCGATAGTTGTGCGCACCATTGGTACAGAAAAATATGAAATTATTGCCGGTGAACGCCGCTGGCGAGCCAGTCAGTTAGCGGGTCTTGATAAAATACCCGTAGTTATCCGTGAAGTGGCTGATGAAGCCGCGATTGCGATGGCATTGATTGAGAATATTCAGCGAGAAGACCTTAATCCCATCGAAGAAGCCTTTGCTTTGCAGCGTTTACAGCAGGAGTTTGAGTTAACGCAACAAGAATTGGCCGATGCTGTGGGTAAATCGCGACCAACAGTCTCTAATTTATTGCGTTTGATGTCTTTGCGCGAAGATGTGCGTAAGCTGGTTGAGCACGGTGATCTTGAAATGGGTCACGCCCGAGCGATCTTGGCCTTACCCCAAGAGCGTCAAGGAGAGGCGGCCAAAGTGGTAGTCGCAAAAGGGCACTCGGTACGTCAAACCGAGACTTTAGTCAGAACAATGCTGGCGGCACCTAGCAAGTCGTCCAATAATACAAATTCTGCCAATTCAGATATCCGCAACCTTGAGCAGCAGCTGTCAGAAACATTGGGAGCCAGTGTTGTTATCCAGCACGGCGCCAAAGGTAAGGGGAAATTAGTCCTTAAGTACAATAGCCTCGATGAACTCGATGGAATATTAAGCCATATCAATTAAGCGCCGTATCGATAAAAACACTGCATATAGTGTTATTATAAATACAGAACACAAGATAGGGTGTTTAGCTTAGCAGGCAATAGTCATCCTTAACAAACTTCGTTGATCTTGCTCGAAAAATCCTGCTAATAGCGCCAAATTTGGCGGCTTTTGCTGTTGAACCAATTTAGCATTGCCCCTATAATGCGGCGCGCTTGACAGTAGTGTTTATGTTTTGCTGTCAGGTAAAGCAAAAAGCCTGTGGGAGTATGGCAAACTGTCGAGGATTGCAGCACCGCCGGTGTACAAAATTACGATAGTGCAACTGCTTATTTTACTGGCAGCGTCACTGTTGTTAAGTGCTCTGGATCTAGTCGTCGCTTACTCCTTAGTCTTGGGTGGTTTAGTAGCAGTTATGCCCCAAGCCTATTTTGCGGTTAGAGTTTTTCGTCATCGTGGTGCTAAGTCGGCTAACGCGATAGCGAAATCGAGTTATCGCGGTGAAATTGGCAAATATGTGCTCAGCACAGCCGGGTTTGCCCTGATTTTTGCTTTGATAGAACCGGTTAATGCATTGGCTGTGTTTGTGGGTTTTTTTGCAATGCTAGCAATTCAAATTATAGGGGCTTGGCTGTTGTTAACACCCAGGCTCAAGTGATAAAGACTAAAAGAGTTTTTACAGATGGCAGCTGACGGTCAAACGGTCTCTGAATATATAGTTCACCACCTTACTAACCTTACCTATGGTAAGTTGCCGGGCGGCGCGATCCGTGATGACGGTACGGTAATTGCCGATGGCGGTCTGTGGACCATGGCCGAAAGTGCCCGTGAAGCAGGTGAAATGGGCTTTATGGCAGTTCATGTCGATAGCATGGCATGGTCAATTGGCCTCGGTATTATTTTTTGTTGGTTCTTTCACCGGGTAGCTAAAAAAGCCAGTTCAGGGGTTCCTTCGGGCTTTATTAATGTTGCTGAAATGATTGTCGAGTTTATCGACAATACCGTTAAAGATACCTTTCATGGGCGTAACCCTTTGGTTGCACCACTGGCGCTGACGGTTTTTGTCTGGGTTTTCCTGATGAACCTAATGGATTTGATTCCCGTCGATTTGATTCCTTGGCTGTTAAGTATGGCTGGAGTTCATTTTCAGAAAATTGTCCCATCAACCGACCCTAATATCACAATGGGTATGGCGGTTGGTGTATTTATATTGATGGTGTATTACTCCATCAAAGTGAAGGGTATGGGTTTTGTAAGAGAGCTCACCATGAACCCCTTTAATCATCCAGTATTTATTCCCGTAAACCTGTTTATGGAAGTGGTGGGCCTTTTGGCCAAGCCCTTCTCACTGGGTCTGCGATTGTTCGGCAATATGTACGCCGGCGAAATGATATTTATTTTGATTGCTGCGTTGTATAGCGGTGGTCTTTTGTGGAGTGGCATGGCCGGTGTATTACAAATTGGCTGGGCGATCTTCCACATTCTTGTAATTACTTTGCAAGCATTCATTTTCATGGTACTGACTGTGGTTTACCTCAGTATGGCCCATGAAGATCATTGATTTACTTTAATATTTAGATCTTTTCACAAGGAGATAATCATGGAATTAATCTACGTTGCTGCCGCCATTATGATGGGTTTAGGTGGCCTTGGTGCCGCTATTGGTGTTGGCCTGTTGGGCGGTAAGCTGATTGAAGGCTCTGCTCGTCAGCCAGAACTGGCACCACAGCTTCAGGTAACTTTCTTCCTGGGCGCAGGTCTGGTAGATGCGATCCCAATTATTGGTGTTGGTATCGCGATGTATTTGATCTTCGTTGTTGCTGGCTAAATTAGAGCTAATGACGTAAAGGGATCACCCTATGTGGTCTATTAATAGCAGGTATTCTGTGAGGAGCGAAGCGTGAATATTAATCTTACGCTTTTTGGGCAAATGATAGCATTTGTCCTATTTGTGGTCTTTTGCATGAAGTATGTGTGGCCCCACATTATTGCTGCCATGCAAGAGCGAGCTGAAAAGATTGCCGATGGCTTGGCTGCCGCTGATCGCGCCAGCCACGATCTAGAGTTAGCTCAGGAAAAAGCCGTTGAGCACTTGAAAGAAGCCAAGGCGGAAGCCGCTGGCATTATTGATGCGGCCAACAAGCGTGGCAATCAGATCGTCGACGAGGCTAAAGGTCAGGCAGTAGTAGAGGCTGATCGTATTAAAGTTTCTGCTCAGGCCGAAATTGACCAGGAGGTCAATCGTGCCAAGGAGCTATTGCGTACTCAGGTAGGGGCTCTGGCTCTGGCCGGTGCAGAGAAGATTCTGGAAGCATCTATTGATGAGAGCGCACACAGCGGTCTGGTCGATAAGCTTGCGGCTGAACTCTAAGAGGTTGCCATGGCAGAATTAAGCACATTGGCTCGTCCGTACGCCAGAGCGGTTTTTGAACACGCATTGGCAGCGGGAGCGCTGGCGCAATGGTCAGAGCAATTGGCCACTGTAGCGGCAGTTAGTCAGCAGGAGAAAATGGTTCAATTATTGTCATCTCCTTCACTGACATCAGATCAGTTAGCGCAGATAGTGATAGATGTTTGCGCCGATCAATTGGATGAACAGGGAGGCAACTTTATAAAAGTGGTTGCTGCGAACAAGCGACTGTCCCTGTTACCAGAAATTTTTTCTCTGTTTGCGCTATTAAAAGCCAATCAGGAGAAAAGTGTAGATGTTGAAGTGGTCTCTGCTTATGAACTGGCAGAAGCTACCCAGCAAAAACTTTCCGATGCCTTGGCGGCAAAGTTGGAACGCACCGTTAAACTCGATTCTGTTGTAGATAGCAGTTTATTAGGTGGTGTTTTGATTCGCGCAGGGGACTTGGTAATCGACGGCTCGGTGCGAGGCAGGTTAGAAAAACTTGCCGAAGCAATGAATTCCTAGTGTTTAACAATAAGCACTTAAGAACTAGCGTTGAAAAAACAGGATTGAGGAACACAGCATGCAGCAACTGAATCCATCAGAGATCAGCGAAATTATTAAACAGCGCATCGACCAGCTTGATGTGTCTAGTGAAGCCCAAAATGAAGGTACTATCGTTTCGGTAACCGACGGTATTATCCGTATTCACGGTCTTGCCGAAGTTATGTATGGTGAGATGATTGAGTTCGAAGGTGGTGTTTATGGTATGGCACTAAACCTTGAGCGCGACTCTGTTGGCGCCATCGTACTCGGTGACTACCAGTCTTTGGCTGAAGGACAGACCTGTAAGTGTACTGGTCGTATTCTTGAAGTACCGGTAGGTCCGGAACTGCAGGGGCGTGTGGTAGATGCGCTGGGTTCACCTATTGACGGCAAAGGGCCAGTTAACGCTGCATTAACCGATGCGCTTGAAAAAGTTGCACCGGGTGTAATTGAGCGTCAGTCGGTTGATCAACCTGTACAGATTGGTCTAAAAGCAATTGATGCTATGGTACCTATTGGCCGTGGTCAGCGTGAATTGATTATTGGTGACCGCCAGGTTGGCAAGACAGCTATTGCGGTTGATGCCATTATCAACCAGAAGGGCAAGGGCATTAAGTGTATTTATGTTGCTGTTGGCCAGAAGGCTTCTTCTATTGCAGCTGTTGTACGCAAACTCGAAGAACATGGTGCCATGGAGCACACAATTATTGTGGCGGCTACCGCTTCTGACCCTGCTGCGATGCAGTACTTGGCGCCATTTGCCGGCTGTACCATGGGTGAGTATTACCGTGATCGTGGTCAAGATGCGCTGATCATTTATGACGACCTGACCAAGCAGGCTTGGGCATATCGTCAGATATCACTGTTATTGCGTCGTCCCCCGGGTCGCGAAGCGTATCCTGGTGATGTTTTCTATTTGCATTCGCGTTTGTTGGAGCGCGCTTCACGGGTTAATGCCGACTATGTAGAAAAGTTCACCAATGGTGAAGTGAAAGGCAAAACCGGTTCGTTGACAGCTCTGCCTGTTATTGAAACCCAGGCGGGTGACGTGTCGGCCTTCGTACCGACCAACGTAATTTCGATTACTGACGGACAGATCTTCCTTGATACCGACATGTTTAATGGTGGTGTACGTCCTGCTATGAACGCCGGTATTTCGGTATCTCGTGTAGGTGGTGCAGCGCAAACCAAGATCATCAAAAAATTATCAGGTGGTATTCGTACTGCACTGGCGCAGTATCGCGAGTTGGCTGCCTTCTCACAGTTTGCCTCAGATTTGGATGACGCCACCAAGGCGCAGCTTGATCACGGTGAACGCGTAACCGAACTGATGAAGCAAAAGCAGTATTCACCACAGAGCATAGCCGAGATGGGTCTGGTTTTATACGCCGCCGATAATGGCTATCTGCAGGATGTTGAAGTTGAGAAGATCGGCGACTTTGAAGCCTCTTTGCTGTCTTATATGGCTAGCGAGCATGGCGACCTGATGAGCAGCCTGGCTGAATCTGGGGATTATAACGACGATATTGAAAATCAGTTTAAGGGTGCTTTGGATAAGTTTAAAGCGACCCAAACCTGGTAAGCAATTTTGGACAAAGCACGGATTGTGCTTGGGGGCCATTAGATGGCAGTCGGAAAAGAAATACGTACTCAAATTTCGAGTATTCAAAGTACGCAGAAAATTACCAGCGCCATGGAAATGGTGGCGGCGAGCAAAATGCGTAAGGCACAGGACCGTATGGCAGTGGGTAAACCCTACGCCCGTCGTATGCGCTCTGTTGTAGGTCATATAGCAAACGCCAACCCTGAATATAAGCACTTGTTCACACAGGAACGCCAGGTAAAAAGGGTTGGTTATATTGTGGTCTCCACAGACCGTGGTCTTTGTGGTGGTTTAAACATTAACCTGTTTAAAGCCACGATCAAGTCTATGAAAGAGTGGGCTGATCGCGATATCGAAATAGATCTGTGTTTGATTGGTGCTAAAGCAGCAGCTTTTTTTGGCAGTTACGGCGGCAATGTGACTGCAGCAATTCGCGATATTGGTGAAGAGCCTGCGATTGCCGATTTAATCGGTGGTGTAAAAACCATGCTCGATGCCTATGCTGATGGCAACATCGATCGTCTGTATCTGGTGGGTAATGAATTTATAAACACCATGACTCAGCAGCCCCAGGTAGAGCAACTTTTGCCTCTATTGGCAGAAGATAGCGATGAGATGAAGCATCACTGGGATTATATTTATGAGCCCGATGCCCAGGAGCTTCTTGAAGGTTTATTGACCCGTTATATCGAGTCTCAGGTTTATCAGGCAGTGGTTGAAAATGGCGCCTGTGAGCAAGCGGCAAGAATGTTAGCGATGAGAAATGCCACCGACAATGCCGGTGACATAATCGATGATCTGCAACTGATCTATAACAAGGCCAGGCAGGCGGCGATTACCCAGGAATTGTCAGAAATTGTGAGTGGTGCCGCAGCGATCTCCTGAGGGAGAAAGCGCAGACACTTTTGAAAATATTTAAAGTAAACCCTGAATAGGTTTAAGAGGATCCGGAAATGAGCAGCGGTCATATTGTACAAATTATTGGTGCGGTAATTGATGTGGAATTCCCACGTGATTCAGTGCCCAAGGTATACGATGCCCTAACAGTAGCTGACAAGGGTTTGACCCTTGAAGTTCAGCAGCAATTAGGCGACGGTGTTGTTCGTACCATTGCCATGGGTTCTTCCGAAGGTGTCAGCCGCGGTTTGGCTGTTGAAAACACCAACAAGCCAATCGCAGTACCGGTCGGTATAGAAACCCTGGGTCGCATCATGGATGTTCTCGGTAACCCTATTGATGAAAAAGGACCTATTGGCGAAAAAGAACGTGCTTCTATTCACCGTAAAGCACCTGCCTACGATGAGCTGTCAGCTTCTGAAGAATTGCTCGAAACCGGTATTAAAGTTATTGACCTGGTTTGCCCGTTTGCCAAGGGGGGTAAGGTTGGACTGTTTGGCGGTGCCGGTGTTGGTAAAACCGTAAATATGATGGAATTGATTAATAATATTGCAACCGAGCACTCGGGCTTGTCAGTATTTGCCGGTGTTGGAGAGCGTACTCGTGAGGGTAATGACTTTTACTA
>Ga0055584_100007522_pt1 | contig 10677 bp, 10 predicted proteins | sample OSDHelmetaG_FD_58716 | JGI IMG/M metagenome (GOLD analysis project Ga0055584, IMG submission 58716) | Pelagic marine sediment microbial communities from the LTER site Helgoland, North Sea, for post-phytoplankton bloom and carbon turnover... | ecosystem: Environmental > Aquatic > Marine >...
CTCATTATCGGTCCGGAAGGAGACTTCAGTCAAGAAGAAGTAAACCAGGCTTATGCCCTTGGGTGTCATGGCCTAGACCTCGGACAAAAACGCCTGAGAACCGAAACCGCCGCCATTACAGTGGTCATTGCCGCTGCATTGATGCGGGGTTAAAACCTTATTTTCGAACCATGAAGCAAACCCTTCTGCTCCTGACCATCCTTTTGGCGTCATTGGCGACCCTTGCTCAAGGACAGTACAGCTATCGCATTGGGCTGCTCAAATACGGCGGAGGAGGCGATTGGTATGCCAACATCGAGACGTCATTGCCCAACTTGGTCGCATTCTGCAACGCAGAACTCGGGACCAATATTGACCCAGAACAAGCAGTGGTGGAAGTAGGAGATCGCAGTCTTTTCAATTATCCATTTGTACACCTTACCGGTCATGGCAACGTGATTTTTTCAAATAAGGAGGTTCAAAACCTGCGGAAGTATTTGATCTCTGGTGGGTTTCTGCACATCGATGATAATTACGGCATCGACCCCTACATCCGCCCTCAAATGAAAAAGGTGTTTCCGGAACTTGAGTTTATGGAATTACCTGCTTCGCATCCGGTCTTTCATCAGCGATTCGAATTCTCCAAAGGACTGCCCAAAATCCACGAACACGAGGATATGCGTCCCCAAGCATTTGGTTTGATTTACGAGGGTCGACTGGTTTGTCTCTACACATTTGAATGCGACCTAGGCGACGGTTGGGAGGATCCAAGGATACACAACGACACCCGCGAAAATCATCAGGAAGCGCTTCAAATGGGCGCAAATATTATTCAATACGTATTTACAAACGATGCAGACCGAGCCGGATAACAAACCACTGCGCCAGAAGCTCTACGTCATCATCTTCGGGACAGAAACCCCTGCAGGAAAGAATTTTGATATCATCCTGCTTTGGCTGATTGTTTTGAGCACCGTGGTGGTCATGTTGGAAAGCATTACCGACCTGCGAGAAGCTTACGGTCCTTGGTTCATGTGGGCTGAATACGCCTTTACCCTGGTTTTCAGTATAGAGTACGGCTTGCGTCTTTGGACGGCCAGAAAGCCTTTGGGCTATGCCTTGAGTTTTTACGGGATAATTGACCTGCTTTCTATCCTTCCTACCTACTTGGCTTTGGTCATCACTTCTTCCCAATACCTCATGATCATTCGCATTTTCAGGCTTATGCGGGTTTTCAGGGTGCTGAAGATCGCTCGTTTCATGAATGAAGCGGACGCCTTGTGGAATTCATTGAAAGCCAGCCGCGCTAAAATTGGTGTATTCCTGTTTGCAGTATTGAACGTAGCCGTAATCATGGGCACAATCATGTACATCGTCGAAGGCGGAGAGAATGGTTTCACAAGTATTCCACGAAGTATTTATTGGGCCATAGTAACAATGACCACCGTAGGTTTTGGAGACATTCACCCACATACCGATTTGGGCCAGTTCTTTTCCGTGATTTTGATGATTCTGGGTTATGGAATCATTGCAGTTCCAACCGGCATAGTGGGTGTTGAAATGGTAAGAGGGAGTCAAGGCACATCCATAGAATTGAAGAAGACGCATTGCAACAATTGTGGTTTAACCGGTCATATAGAAGGTTCAAAGTTCTGCAGGCAGTGCGGATCACCGCTTTAGTGTCAATCCAAACTTTTCGCCACAGATATTTATAGATCAAGCCCTAACCTTTAACTTCGCGCCGCGTCTTAAAAGCACGTTTATCAAATCAACAAACTATGAGAAATTTTACTCGACTCCTTTCACTTATCGTAATGTGCTCGATCGTTGGTATCAGCAACGCACAGACCTACGACCTCGCCATTTCTGAGGTAGGTACGGCAGCCAACAGCAGCAACCAGATCCCTCCGAGCATGGTAGCTCCGATCTTTTTTACCATTAAGAACAACGGTAGTAACGCAATTCCTACTGGATCTGAAATCTGGATTGCGGTACAGGTAAATTCAAATTACTTCATTCAGCCTGATACGCTTGTTTTCAATGGCGACTTCGCAGCTGGAGCTGAGATCACCCTCTATACAACAGCTGGGTATTCATTCGAAGCTTCCACGCCGAACTACGAAATTTGCGCTGGTGCTTACTTCACCAATACTGCGCTGGAGTCAAATCCTAATAACAACCTCAATTGCGATGACTACATTGTTTCTTCAGCCGTACACAACGATTGGGCAGCTTTGTCAATGGCCATTGCAAACCCAACCAACTTGGATGGTTTTGACCTGGACAACATGACCAACACCGTACCTTCAATCGATAGTGTTGTGTTGATTCTTCAAAACAACAGCAGCATTACCTTCCCTGCTTTTTATGCAGTTAACTACCAACTCGCATTGAACGGCGATACGCAAAACGTTGCTGGTGTACTCAGCGGTAACCTTGCTCCAGGTGAGATGACCACGCGCATTGTTAACAATGCAAGCATTATCCCTCCTACGCCTCAAGACTCAGGAACGTACACATTCTGTGTGATTGCCAATGAAGTGGGTGACAATGTAGATTCCAATGATGTTACGTGTGAGTCATTCACAATCATCGACAGCTATGATCCTTTCCACCCTTCTAACTGGCCCTTAGGTACGGAAGAGCTCAACGGAACAACGCTTAAGGTGGTTCCAATGATCGATGCAGTGCGCGTTGAAGGCGTTGAAAACGCAACAGCAGTTACGGTTATGGACATGCAAGGACGACTCGTTCGCAGCGTGAACCTTACCGAAGACGCCAACATCCAGCTCAACGATGAGAAGAGTGGCGTTTACATCATCCAGGCTGCTGACGAGACCAGCGGCGCCGTGGAGGTGAAGAAGTTCTCTAAGCAGTAAGCTGCTAACAATACACTTTGTGAGAGGCTGGCCTAAGGGTCAGCCTTTTTTTTGTCCCAACCCCACCCTTCGCAATCACGTAGTTATATGCGTAACTTCACGTATCAATTTCATACCATGAAGAACCTGTACCTGGCCGTCCTTTCCTTTCTAGTCATGTCTGCTGCGCCTTTCTCAGGCAATGCACAATCGATTGACCTTACGGTGACCAAAGTGCACCTCTCAGCCTACCAAACCGCAATTCCCTTGGGCATGCGATCGAGTATGGCCTTGAGCATTGAAAATACAGACAGTTCTATCGTGGAAGCGGGTGAAAGCATCGACCTGATGCTGTCTATTGATGGTATCGCATATTCATCTTCCGTAGAACTCACTTCCGATTTGGCTCCCGGAGATAGCCTCTACCACAATTTCGGCTCCAGTTCTTTGCACCAGTTTCCAGATACGGGGATGACACATTCCATTTTCGGGGTCGTGCAGCACGCATTAGATTCAAACAGCGCCAACGACACCTTGGTTGCAGATTTCGTAACGACTCCTTTTTTAGACAACGATTGGCAGGCCGTATCCTTGGAAGTACTTTCACCTTCTGGACTAGACAGCTTCGACATCGACAATGGCACCAATTCGCCACCCAACATTGACTTGGTACGAGTCGTATTGAGGAATGCGGGCTTTGTACAGTACTTGAAATGGACGCCTATTTCCTATCGTCTCGTTCTGGCACAAGACACTACCCTCCTCGCCGGGTCTATTGAATTTGACAGCGTTGGAAACGGCGACAGCACCTTCCGCATGCTCTCAAACCAGGCCATCATGCCGGATGTTCCAGACAGCGTGGGAAATTATTCTTTCTGCGTGATTTCAAATCAACCTTGGGATCAAAACGCCAGCAACGACACAGCTTGCTACACATTCGCCATCGTAGACCTCTATGATCCAAACGATCCAATCAATTGGCCTTGGGCCATTGATGAGCAGGAGGCCAACACCTTCTCCCTCGTAGCGCAAGCAGATTATATTCGATTCGAAGGCATTGACCAGGCGTTAGAACTGAGGATTTTCAATGTGCAAGGCGGACTCATGGCTACTGAGTTCATCGACGGACCGACGACCTTGTCGACCAATGCCTTGGCGCCTGGCGTCTACATGGTCCAAGCCATTGCCAACGACGGACATACTTGGGGAACAAAATTCGTGAAGTACTAAGCAATCATCGCCTCGAATTCAGACTCGGAAATAATTTGAACTCCCAGCTTTTCGGCCTTTTCGCGCTTTGAGGGCCCCATACCTTCACCGGCTAAAAGGAAGTTTGTTTTTCCGCTGACCGAACCCGTATTCTTACCCCCATTCTTCTCGATGAGCTCCTTGAGTTCATCGCGACTGTGTCGCTCGAAAACGCCGGATATCAGAAAGCTGTTGCCGCCTAATTTATCGGTTTGGTCAGCCAATTGATCCTCTGGAATCGAAAATTGGAGCCCAGCATTCGCAAGTCGATCTACCAACGCCACGTTCGCTTCTCGCTCAAAAAAGTCTACTACGCTTTCGGCAATGCGTTGTCCGATCTCATCTACGGCAACGAGTTCCTCGAGCGAGGCTCGCTTGATCGCTTCCAAGGAATGAAAATGCCTGGCCAGCTTCTTGGCCACCGTTTCACCAACGTAGCGAATGCCCAAGGCAAAAAGAACGCGCTCGAACGGAATCTCCTTCGACGCTTCGATCCCTGCCAGCATGTTGTCGACGCTCTTTTCTGCCATGCGCTCCAAGGGGAGCAACTGCGCACGCTTCAAATCATAGAGGTCGGCCATGTTACGCAGCAATCCTTCTTCGTACAACTGATCGATGGTTTCCGCACCCAAGCCCTCAATGTCCATGGCCTTTCGGGAAATGAAATGCTGCATCCGCCCCTTTATCTGCGGTGGGCACCCGGTCTCGTTTGGACAGTAATGTTGGGCTTCTCCCTCTCTTCGGATCAATTCCGTTCCGCACTCCGGACACGCCGAGATGTAGGAAAAAGACGGAGCGTTAGGATCACGCTTCTGCAAGTCTACTGAAGTGACTTTTGGAATGATCTCACCCCCTTTTTCCACGTAAACTTGATCGCCAATGCGGAGGTCCAGCTTGGCAATCTGATCTGCATTGTGAAGCGATGCTCGCTTTACGGTGGTTCCGGCTAACAACACCGGGCTCAAATTGGCCACCGGAGTGATGGCCCCTGTCCTTCCGACTTGATAGGTCACCGATTCCAGTTTTGTTGTGACTTCTGCCGCTTTGAATTTATAGGCAATCGCCCATCGCGGAGATTTGGCAGTGTAGCCGAGTTCTTCCTGTTGTCGGTAGTTGTTGACCTTGATTACGATGCCATCGATCTCAAATCCCAATCCGTGACGATGGGCATCCCAATAGTTGATGAACGCCATCAGTTCATCCACGGTCTTACAAGTACGGATCATGTTCGCTGTGGCATCGGGTACTTTAAACCCCCACTTTCCTGCTTGGTCCACGCTGTTATAATGATCTTCCGCAATAGAGGCTTTGGAATAAACCCCGTAGAGGTAACAATCCAATCCGCGGGAAGCTACGACCGCCGAGTCTTGCATTTTCAACGTACCACTCGCCGTATTTCTCGGGTTCGCGAACAATGCCTCTCCTGCATCCGCGCGCTCCTCGTTCAGCTTTTGAAATTTCTCCAATGGGTAGAATATCTCTCCTCTGATCTCGAAGTCATCCGGGTAATCTCCTGCTCTAAGTTTGAGAGGAATCGTTCGGATGGTTTTAACGTTGGCACTGATGTCTTCGCCTTTTGTTCCGTCACCCCGTGTTACTGCTCTGTCTAGAGCTCCATTTACATAGCGAATACCTATAGCCACCCCATCGTACTTGAGTTCACATACGTATTCCAATTCGCCATCGGCTATCTTTCGGATCCGGGTCTCCCAGTCGATGATCTCCTCCTTGCTGTAGGTATTGGAAAGAGAAAGCATCGGAAAATCGTGCACGACCGACGCAAACTTCTTAGTGATATCGCCTCCGACGCGTTTGGTGGGACTGTTGGCATCCGCAAATTGAGGCCACTGCACCTCCAACCCTTCTAACTCCTTGAGCAATTGATCAAAGGCATAGTCGGAGATCGAAGGAGCGTTCAGGACGTAGTATCGGTGGTTATGTTCTTCCAGCTCAGTGGTCAAGTCCTGGATACGTTGCTTGGCTTGCGCTTCATTCATTTGTTGAAGAGTGCTTTGAATGCTTTGTGTCTTTTCTGCTTTCGCCATTCGTAGTAGGCTTTCTCCTCTTCGATGGCCGAAGGCTTAAAAATACTCTTCACCGCGTAGCCAAGGAATATCTTGAGCTTAAAATCTAAATAAGGTGCGCTATAGGTATCCTTGAGGTAGTCGTCCTTAATGTTCAACACATTCCGGTAGCCGACGCCTGCACCAACTCCAAGCCATGGAATGATCTTGAATTGAGCGTTCAACGCGACGTCTCGCACTTTGACGTTTTCATGCAGCATTTGTTTTGGTGCACTTATGAGTGTGGGTCCAAGGGTGAGGTCCCTCACTTCCAAATTTCCGCCTCCTAAAGCACCGATGGCCGACAATTCCCAACGAAAACTTCTATAAAAAACAACCTCGGTAAAAAATGTGGAATAGGTAAAATGTCCTGATTGGGTTACGGAGTCTTCGAGCAGGGGATTTGACAAGCGATAAAAGCCATTGTTCGCATAGAATCCAAAGCCCATCCGTATCCTTTTGTAAAACTCGATGCCGAGTTTCAGCCCATTCATCCTGGCCTTAAGCCCATCGTATCGCTCGTTGCGGTTGTCGAATTGAAATACCACGTTGGAAATAATTCTGGTTCTCGGTGCTTCCGGAATAAGCGTGGTGTCCGCATTTTGGGAGGCACCCAAAAACGGCATCGATAGAAACAAGAAGAGGATAAGATGCTTGTGCACGATACAAAGCTCCTCAAAGGATCGATTGAAAAAGCAAGCCCTTTGCAGAAGATGTTCAGGATACGTTGTCAGCAGCTTGGCGCAACACCTCTAGCAATTCCTTCGGAGGATTCATCGGGCGCTTGGTCTGGTAGTCCACGAACACCAGTGTGGTGGTAGCCTTGTTGAGGGCCTCATTGGCTTCATTGAACGTGGTATAGCTGAAGTAGAGCCGAGCTCCTTTCACCGCTTCGATCTTGGTTTCAATGCGCAGTTCTTCATCGTAGTATGCAGGTTTGAAATACTTGATCTGATACTCTAGCACGGGGAGAACCACGCCCTCATCCTCCAATTCTTTGTAGGTAAATCCTAGTGACCGCAACGCTTCTACACGCGCTACTTCAAAGAAGGCAGCAAAATTCCCATAGTAGCAGTAACCCATTCGATCGGTTTCAGCATAGCGCACGCGCAGCTTTGTCTCAAATACTTTCATACAACAAAGATGCCCATCACAGGCATCTATGTCTTGATGTATCCTTTCAAGGTATTCACATAGTTTTCAAACGCAGCTCGCCCCTTCTTGGTAATAGTACACGTGGTAAGTGGACGCTTTCCCTTGTACCCTTTTTCAACCTGGATGTAGCCTGCTTCTTCCAGCTTCGTGATTTGCACGCTGAGATTACCCGCCGTCGCCTCCGTCTTTTCCTTTAGATAGGTGAATTCGGCCTCGTCTATGGTCATCAACAAGGACATGACCGCCAAGCGCAAAGGCGAATGCAATAATGGATCTAGTGTACCGAAGCTCACGACTCCATAGATCTCATCATGAACCCAGGAATCACATACCCCAACACCATTGAAAGTGCGAAGATCAATGAGCTGTACTCACTCATAAAGTAAAGGCTCAACAAGCCAAGCACCCAAAACACAATCCCACTCCACTGGAGGGGTTTGAACTTGAGGATGTACCCGGTAAGGAAGGTTGGAAAACCAGTGACGATCATGATGTAGCTACCCGGGCTGATGCGATGAGACACCCAAGCCACGATGAGTATGATCAGGGTGACGAAGTAGACCATCCAAATCGAGGAATAGATCTTGTCCAAATGGGTGGTCGGGCCATCGCTGTATACTTTGCGAGAGTACAGAGCACTAAAAATCCCTCCAAGCATGCCGGCGATCGGCCAGCCTATCCACGGCATAGACAAATCAAATACCGAACCTGCCAAGTATTCGTATACAGCCGCCCCAAAAAGGATCACTCCCCAAAGGATGAAATAAAAACTACCGCGACTGAAATTGAATCGAGCCTTGTTGATCATATCTGTGATCAAGGTGAGTCGCTGCTCATTGGTCATGGAATCTTGCGTGGTCATAATTCATTTGTTTGATTGATGGTACAAACATATATAAATTAGTTTATTTTATAAACCTTTTCAAGAAAAAATATATTACACCAAAAATTCTACGGCCTTGTGGATCAACTGACTAAGGACGACATCATCTTCAATGAAAGGCACGTATTCCCTCAGATCCGTCCGCAATTGCTCCAAAGCGGGGGATGATTTTCCAGCGCGAAAATCGGCCGCTTGAGCAGCGGTAAGCAATTCAATCGCATTCACCTTCACAAGGTTCTTATACACCCTCAGGGCCTTGGTCGCTCCGTTTGCCCCCATGCTAACATGATCCTCCTGACCGTTAGATGAATCAATGGTATCCACCGATGATGGCGTACACAATTGCTTGTTTTGACTAACAATAGACGCAGCTGTATACTGTGCGATCATCAAACCACTGTTTAATCCTGGACTGGCAACCAAATAGGCGGGAAGGCCCCGCTGACCTCCGATGAGTTTATAGGTTCTGCGCTCAGATATGCTCGCCAACTCGGCCATGGCGATCGCCAAATGGTCCAAGACAAGCGCCAAAGGCTGTCCGTGAAAATTTCCAGCAGAAATGATCTTATCCTCGTCCGGTATCAAGGTGGGATTGTCCGTCACCGAATTGATCTCCACCTCTAACACTCCCATCACATAGTCAATCGCATCTAAGCTCGCTCCATGCACTTGAGGAATACACCGAAAGGAATACGGATCCTGCACGTGCTTCTTCTCTTGAGTGACCCACTCGCTCCCTGCAAGGAGTTCGCGCATCTTCTCCGCAACTCGTCGCTGCCCTCGATGTGGACGCACCGCATGCACCGCATCATCAAACGGCTCTATACGCCCATCATACGCGTCAAGCGAAAGGGCCGCAATGGCGTGCAATTTATCCATATGTGCATCCAGCTGGCCAAGCATATACGTTGCATAGGCAGACATGAACTGTGTTCCATTCAACAAGGCCAAACCTTCCTTTGCACCCAAATCCAACATCGGCAACCCCTCTGCCGTCAATGCTTCGTGCGCCGGAACAATCTCCCCACCGTAATGCACTTCACCCAATCCAAGCAATGCGAGTGACACATGTGCCAACGGCGACAGGTCTCCCGACGCTCCCAATGAACCTTGCTCATAGACAACAGGAATGACCCCATGGTTATACAAATCGAGCAATCCTTCCACGGTCTGTAGCCGCACCCCAGAATGTCCCTTCGACAATCCGAGCACCTTCAGCACGATCATATACCGCACGATCTCCGGGTCCACTATGTCACCAACGCCACAGGCGTGAGACATGACTAAATTCCGCTGCAGTGTTCCGAGGTCCTTCTTCTCAATTTCGGTATCACACAAGCTTCCAAAGCCCGTGTTGATTCCGTAAATCGGCTTTTCAGCCCGTTCGATGTAGTCTTCTAAAAATTGACGTGCGTGCTTGATCCGCTCGATGAGGGCGTCCGAAAGTTCCAGTTCTTCTTTTGAAGCAACCATGTCTCGGATCTCCTGGATCGTATAATGGCGGTGGTCAAGTTGGATCATCAACGCAGGGTTTGAAGGATAAAAGAAGTCAATTCTTTCTGCGCCACCAATTCCTGATCGCCCGTCGCCATGTTCTTCACCGCAGTCATGCCGTTTTTCAACTCCTCCTCGCCGACGATGATCACCACACGAACCCCTTTGTCATCCGCGTACTTCATTTGCTTCTTCATCTTGGCGCCGTCTGGATATACCTCTGCAGAAATGCCCTCGCTGCGCAAATCAGCAGCAAGCTTTAAGCATTGCATGGCTTCGGCATCGCCGAAATTCACAAACAACACCTCGCTCGAAGCCTTGATACTCTTCGGAAACAAATCCTTCGCTTCCATCAGGTCATATATACGATCAGCACCCAAGCTTACGCCTACGCCGCTCATTCCCGTCAACCCAAATATTCCAGTCAAGTCATCGTAACGCCCCCCACCACAAATGCTAGAAGGAAAGTCAGGATGTCCAACCTCAATGATTGCTCCTGTGTAATAATTCAGCCCACGCGCCAAGGTCAAGTCGAGTTCCACTTTCTCACGCACTGCCTCAGGCAGGGCCCTTAAAAGCGACCGCACTTCCTCCATTCCTTTGTATGCCTCCTCTGCACCAGTGACCGCGCCGGCCAGCATCTTTAAGGTACCGAAAGGCTCACCTTTCAGCTTGATCAAGTTCAGCGCCTTCTTCACCCCCGCTTCGGGCAGTCCATTGCGGATCATCTCCTGCTTCACCCCATCCACACCGATCTTATCCAGTTTATCGATGGCCACGGTCATCTCTTGGAAATACCCGCTCAATCCGGCCGATTCTGCAATGCCACTTAAAATCTTTCGGTTGTTGATGCGAATGGTGACATCTCCAAGACCAAGTTGGTTGAAGACATCGTCAATGATGCAAAGCAATTCCGCTTCGTTGAGCAGGCTGTTGCTACCGATCACATCAACGTCGCACTGATAAAACTCACGGTAGCGCCCCTTCTGAGGACGGT
>Ga0055584_100007523_pt1 | contig 10677 bp, 7 predicted proteins | sample OSDHelmetaG_FD_58716 | JGI IMG/M metagenome (GOLD analysis project Ga0055584, IMG submission 58716) | Pelagic marine sediment microbial communities from the LTER site Helgoland, North Sea, for post-phytoplankton bloom and carbon turnover... | ecosystem: Environmental > Aquatic > Marine >...
TCGATCGTACGTTGAATCCGGTCTTCGCGAATCGACATCACCAGCACATTATCGAGGATTGCGTACCAGAAGCCTTTCGCATTCTCGTCGGCGCTGGCTTTTACGGAATGTGTGTATTCGACGTCGCGATACTTGTGAGTCTCGGCGCGTTGTCTTTCCAGAACGTTCCATGTGGCCAGTGCCGATTTTGCCGCGGCCGGACTTTCGACCTCAAGCAGCAGCACGCTGTTCCGTGCAAGGTCAGCTTTGGTGCCCGGTGTGTGATACCAGGCGAGAACCACATCCTTACTGAACAGCTCTCGTCGCGACTGATCAAGCGGTTTCCCCGACGCCGCCTGAACGGCAACTTTGACGAGCTCAAGCTGCTGGTAGTCGGGACTGTTGACCCAGTCCTGAAAGAAGGACGCGCGTTTCAGCCGAGCGCCAAACTCAGAGTCACGTAACCGTTGCCACTGAGCGTCCAGCTTCCGAGCGTGGAGACAAGCGACTGCATCCCGGTCAACGAGTTGAAACAGGTCGCGTGCTTCGGCGATTGATTGCCAGCCGCTCGCTGACAGCACAACTGCAATCAATGCGGCCGACACTCGCCGAGAGATCAGGGTGACAGCGGACCGAGCCTGATGACGACAGGATTGCGAATTGAATTTTAAGTTAGCCATTTCGTATTACTCGCTGATTTTCTCTGCGGCCCAAAACCGGACAGGGTCGCGTTTCCTCGCAGGGTGCCCTGGAGCATCCCGCCGTTACTTAAATCGTAAGTGTGCCCGACGAGTCGTCGTCTTTGAAAAGAAACTCGAACGCCTTTTCAACGGCTGATGGCTCCGAGGATTTTCGCGGTATAGCGTCGTCACTTGAGTTGTCCGAATCTGTAGCCGATTTCAGTTCGTTTGAAATTCCGAGGTCGTCCTTCAAATCAGGAACGAACACGCTGAAGCCGCTGGCCTGATGTGAAACGCGACTCGTGATGCCCTGCCATGCCGACTGAGCATCCGCCACCAGGTGACTGACATCTGCGACCTGATCTTGCGGTGGCTGAAAAAGCTCAGGCGGTTGCTCAGGAACCAGTTGTTTCGGATCGGGATTGTTGTCCGCGACAGTTCCGGGCTTCTCTCGAAAAACGATCGCGACCGCCATCAGCACCAACGCGACTGTGACGACAGTTGGCCAGATGTTGCGGCCTTGCGGTGATGTACTATCAGCAGTCGGCGGAACCACGACGCCAGCATCCGAGTCCAACCTGCCCACTCTCGGATCTGCATTGCCCATGCTGGTACTGTCAAACGTTCCAGCGACAGCCGAGCCGTTCGACGAGACAAGGCCTGCCTGCCGAGCTGCGTCGATGACTCGGTCAGTCAAATCATCGGCCGGACGTTGCGGAACCCACGCTGCCAACGCCGTTCCGATCACCAGATGCTCTTCGTAAAGCACACGGCAGTCCGAGCATGACTCGATATGCGACAGCACTTCGGCATGCCGAGGGGCGTTCGTCTGGTTGGAGATGACGTGCTGATTATCCAACGCTGCGTCCAATTGTTCGCGAATTTCCTGACAGTTCATATCCGCTCCTCGCTTCGTATTCTTCTCATTCCGTAGTCTGCTATGACTTCGTTTTCCCAGATTGCTCTTCTTCTGTTGGCCTTGCTGCTCAAGTTGCTTCTAACATCGATGGGTCCGCCACGACGCCTCGGTCCTGCAGCCGTTTCGCCAACTGAGCACGCGCCCGGTGCAGCCATGTTTTGATCGTGCCCTGCGGGCAGCCCAGTACTTCACCGATCTCCTGGTAGCTCAATTCTTCCTGGTGATACATCACGAAGCACGTTCGGTAGTCTTCCCTGAGTTCGCCAAGAGCCAGTTCCAACTCTTCGCCAATGTCGAGTTGCTCCTGCTCATGCTTTGAGTGTTCGCGTCGCTCGGAAGCGAGATCGATGGCCAGATCGTTCTGCGACGGCAGCTTCGATCGCTTTTCCAACGCGGTCCGACATCGGTTAGCAGCGATCGTCAGCAGCCACGGTTTGATTGGCCTTTGTTGATCCCATTTTTCGAGGTTCCGGAACACTCGAACCAGCGAGTCCTGCGCGACGTCTTCCGCGTCTTCACGATGACCGAGCATTCGAAGGCAGAGTGAAAACACCAATCCCTGATACTTGCTGAGAAACGCGCGCATCGACAGCTCATCCCCGGTCAGGCATTGCTGAACAAGCTGCACGTCTTCCGACACTTTGTTTCCTGTTTGACAGTTGGTGCCCCCTGTGGGGCCGGTTAATGACTAAATCACGTCTCTGCCATGCGGCAGATGCTGGACTGTTACCCTCACTGACTTACAGAAGTTTCACGCGGCAGACTGTCGCCAGGTCCCTTGCTGAGCTGATCTTGCTTCGGATTGCCGGAACCGTTCGAATTCGCCGACTTCTGGCGATGAAACTGCTTCTTTCGACGAAATCGAAAGAGTTCAAACATAAATACACGCGATCCACTTGCCCAATGGGAAACAGCGTACGCCGAGGATGCGATTCACGGCAACGTTCGTCCCGATAAGATGACTGATGGAATCAACAATGCGAATCTGGCCTGGGCGTCCTTACCCAATGGGGGCGACCTGGGACGGCACGGGCGTCAACTTTGCCCTCTATTCGCGACACGCGACGGCCGTCGATCTTTGCCTGTTCGAGGATCGAACATCCACTGAAGAGTCTGTCACCGTACCGCTCAAGCGAGGGACTGGATTCGTCTGGCATGGATATCTTCCAGACATTCGACCGGGACAGCTTTACGGATTCCGCGTTGACGGACCATACGACCCAGTCGCCGGACACCGCTTCAACCGGAACAAGGTGCTGCTCGACCCGTACGCAAAGGCGCTCGGTCGTGACGTTACCTGGGACGACTCACTGTTTGGATATTCCGTCGGTGAGTCAGACATTTCGTTCGACAAACGCGACAGCGCTGCCGTAGCGCCGCTGGGAGCCGTCATCAACGATGCCTTCGTTTGGGGTGATGATGAGCGGCCCGATGTTCCGTGGAATAAGATGCTTATCTACGAGGCCAACGTTCGCGGCCTTACCAAGCTCAATCCGAAGGTCGCCACTTCACGGCGAGGCACTTACGCGGGACTCTGCGCGCCGGCAGTCATCAGGCATCTTTTGAAACTCGGCGTAACATCGGTCGAGCTGATGCCGGTTCACCATTTCGCGAAGGATCAGTTTCTTGTCGAACGAGGCCAGACCAACTTCTGGGGCTACAGTTCGCTGGGATTCTTCGCGCCTGAGATGACGTACTCGTCGGCGGATTCGCCGCAGGAAACCGTGCGCGAGTTCAAGCGAATGGTCAAGACTCTGCACAAGCACGGTCTCGAGGTCATTCTGGACGTCGTTTACAACCACACCGGCGAAGGCAGTGAGATGGGGCCGACGCTGAGTTTTCGGGGAATCGACAACTCAAGCTATTACCGACTCGCTGGCAACCATCGGTACTACGACAACTTTTCCGGCTGCGGAAATTCGTGGAACGTCAACGATCCGTTCGCGCTGCAACTGATCATGGACAGTCTGCGATACTGGGTGCAGGAAATGCACGTCGACGGTTTTCGATTTGATCTGGCGTCAGTGCTCGGCCGAGAACCTCGCGACTTTGATCCTGGTGCCGCGTTCTTTGATGCCGTGCAACAGGACCCCGTTCTGTCACAGGTCAAGATGATCGCCGAACCGTGGGACGCAGTCGGCAGTTACGACCTCGGAAACTTTCCAGGACTTTGGAAAGAATGGAACGGCCAGTACCGTGACACGGTTCGAGAATTCTGGCGAGGCGATCACGGAAAACTCCGCGACTTCGCGACCAGAATCTGTGGCAGCAGCGACGTCTTTCAGCACAATGGCCGCAGCCCTCTGGCAAGCATCAACTTTGTGACTTCGCACGACGGATTCACGCTCAAAGACCTGGTCAGTTACAACCAGAAACACAACGAAGCAAATCTGGAAAACAGTGGCGACGATCACAACCGCAGTTGGAACAGCGGCTTTGAAGGCGAGACAACTAACAAAGACATCAATCAATTACGGGAACGCCAGCGAAGAAACTTCCTGACGACATTGTTCTGTTCGCAAGGTGTTCCGATGCTGCTGGCGGGCGACGAATTTGGTCGCACTCAAGACGGAAATAACAACGCCTACTGCCAGGACAATGAGATCAGTTGGGTCGACTGGAATCTCCAACCCGAACAGAAGGCGTTCCAGAAGTTCGTCCGGCGAGCCATTCAGATTTGGAATGATAATCCCGTTTTTCACCGACAGACGTTCTTCAAGCCGTCGATGCACGGTGAGTCAGAGAATCTCGATATTCACTGGTTGACTCCCGCTGCCGAGCCTATGACCAGTGCCGACTGGGAAGCGGGTTTCGCGCGGTGCGTCGGTATGCTTCTCGACGGACGAATGGTTGAAGAATTTGATGCCAGTGGGGAACCACTGGAAGGCGAAACGGTACTGCTTCTCATGAACGCCAGCGAGGACGACATTGCGTTTTCGCTACCACCACTCGACGAAGACAGCTATTGGCAGTGCGAACTCGATACATACTACCCTTCGAGACGTCCGAAGAGCCTGCCGCCTGGGTACATCTATTCGCTTAAGACTCGCTCTATGTCACTGTTTGTTCGCCGCAAGGAAAGGCGGAGTACAATTCGTAAACGCGCGGGGCAAAAACGAAAATAGTTGAGCAAATCGGAAGCGTTGCAGCCTCGACACAAAGTCTTGTCACTTCAACAGTGGCTGTATCGCCTTGGCCCAGATTTTGTAGCCTTGCTCATTCAGATGCAGGCCGTCCTTGAGAAACAACTCCGGTCTGGGTTTGCCATCTTTGCCGAGCATTGGTTTGAAGATGTCGACATAGTCCATCTGCTTATCTGCGGCACAAATTGCAGCAATTGCTTTGTTGGCTTCGCGGATTTCACCAGCCAGATTCCATCGCTTGATGCTCGGCTTAATCGCAATGAACGCGATTCTGGTGTCAGGCAGTTTCTTCCGAACGACACTGACAAACTTCTGAAAATCGGCTGTAACGACTTCAGCCGATTTGCCGTGCGAGATGTCGTTGTCTCCAGCGTAAAGAAGGATAACTGCCGGTTGATGCTTAAGAATGATTCTATCGGCGAAGTGAATCGAGTCTGCAATCTCTGATCCGCCAAAGCCTCGATTGATCGTTTTGAAATTCGGAAACGATTGATCGAGTTTCCACATGCGAATGCTGGAACTTCCCACAAACAGATTCGCCCCTTTTGGTTGTGGTGACGTCTTGTCTTGCGATTCGAACTTCTGAATCGAAGCTTCCCATTTCTCGAAGTTCGGTTTGCTGGCTTTCTCGTCAGCAGAAAATGCTTCTCTGGCCGGAGACAAACAAAGAGCCAGGCAAAGGACAGCAAGCGATGTTACTGAGAATTTTAAACAAGCATTAATCTTCACAACGTTTACTCCTGAAGAATCGGTAAGCATCCAAACTCGTTCCAAACTGCTTAGCTCTGAGACATCGAAGTCGTGGTTTCCGCCAGTCGCTCGACGACTGACTTTGCGTTTCCGTCGTCGATTGCTGCCGCCGCAAGTTTTGCGGCTTCTGCAGGGCTGGCCGCTTTACCTGCCGCGACCAAAGATGCGGCTGCATTGGCGACGACAATGTTTCGCGATGCTCCCTGAGCACCGTCGAGGATTTGTCGAATCCGATCAGCGCTTTCGGCAGCGCCATCGACGACCAGTTCATCGACGCTGCATTCGGGTAGCCCAAAGTCACTGGCTGACCAGGTTCGCTCGACGACGCCCTCACGCGAAACGTCAAACACAGCCGTTTGGCCCCAAAGGCTGACCTCGTCGAGTTCGTCGTTTCCGCACACCACTAAAGCGCGATCGCAACCGAGTTCAAATAATGCCGTCGCGAGTTTTTCTGCAAAGTGTTTTCGGTTGGAGCCGAGCAATTGAAATTGAGCACCGGCCGGATTGGTCAGTGGTCCAAGAAGATTGAAAATTGTTCGGATTCCCAATGCCTTACGAACCGGTACGACATTTTTCATTGCAGAATGAAGCAGCGGTGCAAAACAGAAACCGATGCCGACTTCGTCGACGCACTTTCCGACCTGTTCGGGTGAAAGTTGCAGATTGATTCCGAGAGCCTCGAGCACGTCGGCCGACCCGCTCTTACTCGACACACTCCGGTTTCCGTGTTTCGCGACGGGCACGCCGGCCGCAGCGGCGACAAATCCCGTTGCCGTGCTGATGTTAAAAGTGTGCAGCTTGTCGCCGCCGGTCCCGCAGGTGTCGAGCAATCCCTTCGACTGGCATTCGATACGCGTCGCGCGTTGCCGCATGACTGCGGCGGCTCCCGCAATTTCTTCGACTTCTTCCCCACGAACGGTCAGAGCGGTCAGCAACGCGGCGATGTCAATCTCTCCGCATTCGCCGTCCATGATTGCAGCAAATGCCGCCTCGGTGGCGGGACGAGGAACCGTCTGCCCGTCAAGGATATGGTTGAGTGCCTGGCGAATAGAGTCGTTCATAGCGGAGCCTGATGAGTTGCCGAAATCGGAAAATGAATCGCGTGTGGGGCAAAGTGTCCTGCGGCCGCCCGGTGACGATCGTGTAGGAAGCCGCCAGTATTTCGCTTCACGACGCCGTCGTCGAGTGTGCACAGGCTGGACGAGCTTCGATCGTGACTTTAGCTTTGACATCGCCGAATGACACTTCGGCGGAAAACTCGCCTGCTATACCGAAAACGAATTCGCGAATCAGCGAATTCAGTCACGAATCCGGAGTTTCACCATGCCACTGAATCGACGTCAGTTTATGAAACGGACCATGCGTGGCGTCGCCGCCGCTGGTGCTGCGAATCTTGTCGCCAACGAAGTTGCTCAATCCGGCCGATTCTCGATTCCCGGACTGTACGCGGCGGAGACTTCGCCGAAGAAAGCCTCGAAGTACATCGACGTGCACACGCATATTGGCACAACGTGGAACGGGAACAAAGAACTGACGGCTGACGACCTTTTACATTGGATGGACGAGCACGACATCGAAAAGTCGGTACTGCTACCTCTGACGTCTCCAGAATCGTCGAGCTTTCTTTTGCTGACCGAACCGGCGCTGGCCGCTGCGAAAGCGCATCCGGATCGCTTTATCCCGTTTTGTTCAATCGATCCTCGGACGTCGCTGCGAGGTGGCCGGAAGGGTTTCCTCGAAGTCATCGGAAAATATGTTGATCAAGGGGCTCGCGGGTTCGGCGAACATAAAGTGGGACTCGATTTTGACGACCCGCTCATGATGCAGATTTATGACGTCTGCCAGGAATTGCAGATCCCGCTGCTCTTCCACATGGACAACTTGCGAGGCAAGGATCAGCCGGGACTTCCGCGGTTGGAACATGCTCTGGCAACGTTTCCGAAGCTCAACTTCCTGGGACATGGTCCGGGCTGGTGGGCATCGATTTCTGGTGGGCTGACGCAGGCCGAACTGATGAGCTACCCAAAGGGCAAAGTCCGGCCAGGTGGGGCGATCGACACGCTGATGGGGAAGTATCCGAATCTGTACGGCGATCTTTCGGCCGGCTCCGGAGCGAACTCGATCAGCCGCGACCGCGAGTTCGGGCGCGAGTTCATGATTCGTCGGCAGGACCGGTTACTGTTTGGAACCGACTATCTGCAGCCCGGCCAGGCCGTTCCGCAATTCGAACTGTTCGACAGTCTCGATCTTCCGGCCGACGCTGCCGCGAAAGTTTTCCGCGGCAACGCAGAACGAATTTTGAAACTCAACTCGTAGATCGCTCAGTCGTCGATTCGGATTTCGAATAGCTGACCGGCATCTTTCTTGCCCGACCGTGCTCCGCCAGTTGCAAACAGGCGTCCGTCGTCGCTCGACTTAATGGCGATGCCGTTCACCGTTGCTCCTACGTCGAAAGATCGCAGCAGCTTGCCTTTGGGTGAGAGCATTTCAACCCGATGTCCTTCTCCGTGGGCGACAAAGACTCGCCCTGTTTTCGGCTCAACGAGCAGTCCGTTTGCAAATCCGTTCTCGTCGTTGTCGGACTCTGCATTAAGTCTTGCGAAGACTTGCTTCGGTCCAACATCTCCCGGAGAGCGAATCTCAAATTCAATCACCTGCCGATTCTGACTCTCAACAACAAGCAACTTTGATCCGTCAACGGACAACGCAATTCCTTCAGGAAATGCCAGAGTCTGAGCAACAAGGGTCACGCTTCCGTCGGCAGCGATGTAATGAATTCGGCCGATGGGATTTCGAATTCGAGCGTAGCCTGGGTCGGTGAAGTACACGCCGCCTTTTGAGTCGGCAACTAAGTCATTCGGTGCTCGCAGGAAGTATCCGTCACTTCGAGTCGCGACTTTGCGAACCTGCTCACCAGCTTCGTTCAGTTTGACGATGGCTCGCTGCCCGGCATCAGCAACGATGTGAGTTCCGTCGGGAAGAATGACGTGTCCACGTGGAGAACCCATCGTTGCCCACGGCTCGACCATACCGTCTGACGAGACCTTCGAGATGTGTTTACCGTGTGAGACGAACGCGTTTCCAGAATTGTCAAACACAACATTGTCGGCCGGCGACCAGACTTCAGCGACTACTGATACGGCATCTTGAGCAACAGACGGCTTAGCCGGTTTCGGCGAAGCCTTTGGCTTAAGCGGTTTTGAGGCCGGTTTACTTTTTACCGAATCAAGTGCCGGAAGTTTTCTATCGGGCTTGGCGATCGAAGCAAGCTGATCCTGTTCTGGTTTATCGATCGATGTTGTCAGTTCTGGCTTCGCTGGTTTGGTCGCTTCGGGCAGAGGTAGATCCAGGTCAATGCTCGGCGCTGTTTTCTTTGCCACCGTGGCTGGCGTGATTACCGGCAGGGACGCCGTCTCGCCTGTGCCTTGCTCCGATTTTTTTGTCTTAACTTCACCCTTGGGTGTCGTTACGGGAAGTTCAGTCCTCGCGTCGCCGAGCGGTTTGGCTGAATCAATCTTCGGCAGCGGCGATTTCGTCTTTGGCGGTGGAAACAGGTCGAACGTTGGGCTGTTCGTCGATTCAGGCTCGACGGTCGGCTTGTTTTTCAGCGGCGTTACTGGTGTCAGGTCTGATTTCGGTTTCGAAGCGCTTGCCGTGTTCTTACCAGGGTTTGGAACTGGTACTTCAGGATTGGCCACGATTGGTTCGAAGGGCTTTTCGAGAGGGTTCTCGGCCTTTTCTTTGGCTGGCGAATCTGGCCCTTTTTCGACGGCCGGCTTGCTCACGACCACGTCGGTCTCGTCCGCTGCGTCAGTCGGCGTGCTGGCTGATTTCGGACTGTCCTCGGGGAACAGTTCTGACGGGGCAAAAGGGTCTAAGGCTGTATCAGTGCTGGCGGCTTCTTTCGCGACACTTTCGGGCTGAGGCTTCGTCTGTGTCAGCTCTTTAGTCGGTGACTTTTTTGATGTTTCGATCTTTGGGGATTCGATCTCGGGCAAAGGCAACGCCTGGGAAGAGCCCGTTCCCGAGTTGCTTCCTGAATCAGCCAGCGGAGGCGTGGGAGGTTCGAGGACCAGCTCTTTTGTCACGTCTTCCGCAGACGGTGCTGCATTCGGCTCGGAATAAGGCGCGGTCTTAGTGTCGGCCTCGGGTACGACTAATGGAGCGGGGGAGACCGAAGGAGCTGGCGACACGGAAGGGGCTGGATAGATTGTTGGAGCGGACTCAACTTCAACCGCGGTGTATTGAGCACTGCGGCACCCTGACAAGCCGGTGATCACTAGCGATCCAGCGATAACAAGATGTGGCGAGGTCTTCTTCAACCAGCGATGAAGGTTCACCATAGCAGCACGCTCCTTACGGTTTTCTCGTCATGTTGGGTGAGCCGTTCCGGCTCCAGCGACCTCGCTTCATACGACCCGAGCGAAGTCGTTTTGAAGATCGGCAGAAGTCAAACGGAAAGTCATCTTCAACACGCAGAGAATCGCCTGATCCACTGACTTCGGCGCAGTAGCGACATTCAAAGCGGCTGATCCAGAAACGTCGATCGATCGTCTCGTGGTTGCCGTGAGCATGTTGCCCGAGGCGACGGTCGTTCCGAACCTGCTGGCGCGATGGGTTCTTTTGCCTCCGGTTTGGGCTTCAACTTCGACCAGACCGTAGCATCGTCACAGCCCGACCTGTGCAACCGGCGTCTTCCACAATCCCGCTTCGTCACGCAGGAAGCGTTCGCAACGAGCAGGCCGACCAGGCGTAACGATTGATTCTCACAGCTCGTTCCGTTCGGCTTGCCCGGTCACAGCGACCAGCAGCCGTTCGGCAAGTAAATCTCGTGGATTCGTCCAACGTCGTGGTAACCGTCTTCCTCGCAGATATACTCACGGACTTGTCTAACACGTCCGGAACCGTCTTCCTGCGACACGATTTGCGAACCTCTTACTGAGTAAACTGCTGATTGGAAACCTGCGTGCTTTCGCAACTCCGACAACATCATGATTCGCAGATCAGTCGGCCAGTTCCGTGGGCGATGCAGTACTCATTGCCGTTGCTGCTCGCGGGAGTGATGTTTGGAAGCCTGCCGGCTGTTGCCTTCAGCCAGGTTGAGCCCGCATTTCAGCCAGACGGTGCTCCCGGAGAAAACCTGGCTCCTGGGGCTGTCGGAGAACCGTTTGCTCAGGCGGCGACCGAAGAAGCGGATGTTGCAGCT
>Ga0055584_100007524_pt1 | contig 10676 bp, 5 predicted proteins | sample OSDHelmetaG_FD_58716 | JGI IMG/M metagenome (GOLD analysis project Ga0055584, IMG submission 58716) | Pelagic marine sediment microbial communities from the LTER site Helgoland, North Sea, for post-phytoplankton bloom and carbon turnover... | ecosystem: Environmental > Aquatic > Marine >...
CGAGACCAAACACCGCATCGGCGATCGCCGTCTCTTGAAGAGAAGCCGTGGCATTCAACTGCACTTCCTTTAACGAAATCCCCTGCACTAAAGGGAAATCTATGCTTAGAAGTACATCGGCACGCCCAGACACTCGAGATCCTGATATGCCAAGTTTAGATGCATATCCAAGCGACGGATTATCGAGCAGCGCAATGGCATCCTTAAGCTGGCCATTTATACGAATATCAATATCTGCGGAGTCCGCCTTATTATCCAGGCCATGCAAACGAACACGTGCCTCTTGGATACTCAATCGGCTGTCTTCCTCATTGAGTAACCTAACGTCCCCACTCGTCACGTCTATAACCACTTCGGATTTGCTAAGGCTCAGCCTGCCATTTGTACCATCTACGGGAGGCATTTCGCGTAAGTAGGTCAACGAGATGTTGCTTAAGTCTCCACCCCCATCAAGGCTAGAAGCTTTCAAGTTCGTCACATCTGGACCAGTCAGCCCAATATTGAATTGGGCATTTTTTATTTCGCCGCCGTTTAGATTGTTCGTGATCCAACGCCGCGTATTCGGCTTCATTTCCTCCGGCCAGTACGCTTTTAGTTCGTTAAGAGTGACTTCATCTATTTCAATAGATAGGTCCAACTCAGGTGTAGACAACATGTTTTCGCCGACGACCTTGACGACAAGGCCTGGGCCACCTTCACCAGACTTCACCTCCAGGGAATCAATTTTAATCGAGTCTAGATTCCGTCCAGCGCTAGCCGCCATGCGTACGGTTTCAACTGGATACGTGCGGCCAACCGGCCCTGCCAACGTAAGTAGGCCGTCCCCTTCACGAATCTCTATTCTAGCGCTCGTAATAGATAATTTAGGACCGTTAAATTCCAATGAGAAGGATGCCTCACCACCCAAGTCGAGCTCAACGCCATCTAGAATCGTTAGTTGCGATGCTAGGCTCGAAAAAGAAGAAGGCCTGATATCTTGGAAGTTCAACGTGAGAGATATGCCCTTCTCTCTAACGTCATATGTTCCATTAACCCCAACCTTAGATGTGCGCCCGTCATTTAGGAACGGGAGGTCGGCAATTATTAATACATCACCGCTCTGGCGTTCAAGCGAGATATCACCGGAAGGCACCAACCATTCGGACTCAGATGCGATATCAGAAAAGACAACCGTAGACTTTTGAATCAGCACCTTATCAAGATAGCCGGCCCGGTTACCCGCTCCACCAGGATCGGTTAACGCTCGGATCACAACGTTCAGTAGTTGATTGGCCGATTCTTCATTGCTACTCAAGGTCTGCTCAGTTGGAATACTGAGTAGGCCGCTACTAGAAGAATTCGAGCCCGACAGGGCATCAAGACCAAATAGGATTTCTCCGTCTAGCGATCGTGTTAGACGAACCACTGGGCTTTCCAGAACAATTTCTTTGGGCGCAAACGCACCCTCAAGGATTGATTGGAGGCTAAGCCGTACGAGCATCTCAGGAAATGACGCGATCACGTCTCCGCCCTGATCAATGACGGTAATATTCTGAACTGCCACGTCAGGGGAAGATTGGAATCCCTTCCAGCTAAGAACAGCACCTTGGACTTGGAAACTAACGCCGTCACCTTCAGCGCTCAAAGCATCTGAAACATATGGCGCCAAGAAATCAATCACGACTGGCCCATCGGATAGGCGCCAAGCTAGTAGAGCTAGCCCAAACACGACTATCGTGACGCATGCCATTATTGTTCTAAACAGGGTATTGACTGCGCCGTGAACCAAATCTCGTATCCAATACGTCGCGACATGAACGTTTAGCCGGACTTTTTCGGTATTTCAAACAAACCAATCCAGATAAGCTAATTTATAATGCCACACTGAAGACCCCAAGACCTGGAAGTTATCTATGACGAACAGCGAAACTCCAAATCATGGCAGAAGTATGCCAGAAAAAGAGGTTCCGCGCGCCCATGATATTGAGCAGCACGATAGATTTCTTGACATATGGAATCAAAAACACGGATCAACTATAGATGTCGGTGCTCCGCTATTTTCCTCAGAGTCGAACTCCGTATCCGTTCTCCTAGACAGTATTTTCGGGAACAGCCCGTACCTCTCAAAGTCCGCCATTAAATACCCAGAGTGCATTGCAACCTTTAGCACTCTAGGGGCGAATGCCACGTGGCAGGTATTCATTAAAGAATTTAGTAATGATATCGCTGCTGTAGAGCATGACCTTGACGCTCTAAAATCTTTACTCCGGCGAAAAAAGGACCAAGCAGCGTTATACATCGCCCTATCCGATATATGTGGTGCGTGGGGATTATCAGACGTTACAGGGCACTTATCCGAATTTGCAGATCTCTGTGTATCGACGTGCCTCAACACTCTTCTGAACGCCGAAGCACAAAAAGGAAATTTCGATGCCGCGGATGAAGACCAACCACACCTGAGTAGCGGAATATTTGTTCTAGCGTTAGGCAAACTCGGCGCCAGTGAGCTTAACTATTCATCCGATATAGACCTCATGGTTTTATATGACCGTGAATTACCAAGATACACAGGAGGTAAATCTCCTCAGGAATTTGCTGTCAAACTGACGAAAGCGCTCATAAGCCTACTTGATGAACGAACAGCCGATGGCTACGTCTTCAGAACAGATTTGCGCCTAAGACCGGACCCTGGCTCAACATCTATTGCTATATCAACGGAGGCAGCCGAACTCTATTATGAGAGTTGGGGACAAAACTGGGAACGATCGGCGCTCATCAAAGCCCGCGTCATCGCAGGTGACTCAAAAAGCGGAACCTCTTTTCTGAAAAATTTAGAGCCGTTTATTTGGCGAAAATCTCTAGATTTTTATGCCATCCAGGACATTCATTCCATCAAGAGGCAAATATACGCGGCAAAGGGCGGTGCAAAAATAGACCTCCTAGGGCATGACATTAAGACCGGTCGCGGCGGCATTCGGGAAATCGAGTTTTTCGTTCAAATACAGCAGCTCATCTGGGGTGGGAGGAATAACAAACTACGACCGGCCAAAACGCTAACCGGGCTAAGAAGACTAGAAGAGAATGGTCTTATTGAGTCGGAAGTTGTGATCGAGCTTTCAGACTCTTATGCTTTTTTGCGTCGTCTCGAGCACCGCATGCAAATGATCAATGACGAACAAACCCAAAAAATACCCGACGACGAAAATAGCGCACTAGCGCTCGCATTTTTTTTCGGTTGCGAGAACCTTAACCAATTTGAGACTGAGGTCACTTTTCATCTCCGGCAAGTTGAACGACATTACGCAGACCTATTTGAAGACGCGCCAGAACTTACAATAGAGGGAAACCTGGTCTTCACTGGGACTGAGCATGACGCCGATACACTCAAAACACTGCAAAACTTAGGTTTCGATAACCCAGAAACGGTGTCACAAATCATCAGGTCCTGGCACCTTGGTAGATACCGAGCAACTAAAAGTACACGATCACGCCAAATACTTACGGAAATTGTCCCAAGCCTGTTGTCTGCATTGAGCAAAACCACCCAGTCGGACAAAGCACTTACAAAATTTGATAGTTTCCTGGAGCAACTACCCGCTGGCGTACAACTATTTTCGGTATTCTATTCCCATCCAGAGATACTAGACCTGCTCTGTGAAATTATGGGCGATGCCCCACGTCTTGCAGATTATTTAACAGCCTCAAGTGCACGCATCGATTACATTCTAGACCCGAGTTTTTTCGAAAGTCTCCCCACGCAAGACGAGCTATCATCTGAACTCGCCTTAACTCTCAAGAACACTCCTGACTTTGAAGCAAAACTTGATACGTGCCGGAGATGGACGAATGATCTTCGCTTTCGGACCGGCATACAAGTTCTGCGCTCTCTCATCACACCGACTGAAGGAGCCCGAATACTAAGCTCCATTGCAGAGGCCACGATTTCCGGGTTGGTGCCCTGCGTCTGTGCGGAATTCGAAGATAAGTTCGGCAAAATAGAGGGCGGGAATTTAGCGATCCTGGCCTATGGAAAACTCGGTAGTGCAGAGTTAATGCCAACGTCTGACCTCGATTTGGTCATCATCTACGATTCACCGCAAAATGCAGAATCAAACGGGGGTACACGTTCGTTACCGTCAGCAACCTATTATTCCCGACTCGCCCAACGGATTTTCTCAGCCCTAACCATCCGTATGTCTGAGGGCAAATTATATGAAGTGGACCTCCGGCTTCGCCCCTCAGGCGAGCAAGGTCCAACCGCAACAAGCATAGAGGCATTTGGGAAGTATCACTTTAACGAAGCTTGGGCATGGGAACATTTAGCTTTGACTCGTGCTCGGCCAGTATTTTCTACCGGGCAGCTTGGAAGACGAGTTGCTGAAGTTATACATGAGGTTCTGTCGAAAAATACACACGCAGCCACCCTTGCCAAAGACACGTCTGCAATGCGCGCACGAATAGGGCAACAGCACCCCGAATCAGGGCCATGGGATATAAAACATATGAAAGGCGGTCTATTGGATACAGAATTTATAATCCAATTCTTGACACTACGCTATTTCACTCGCATTGGCGCCACCGAACCTCTAAATCCCGTTGCATCACTAAACCAATTTTCAGCCGAGGGTCTCTTAGGCGCGGATGACGTCAGCACATTACGCGACGCCCTATCCTTGTGGATCAATATTCTATGGCTCTACAGACTGAGCATTGGCGAGCACAACAAAGGCGCAGAAATTTCATTAGGCCTAGAGAAAAGATTCTTAAGGGTTTCTGCTTCATCATCGATGGAAGACCTTCGCCAAAAAATGCGGGAAGCTAGCCAAAATGTATCTCGAATATTCGAGAACACGATTGAAAGTGCAGCAAAAAATAGTTAGCTGAGTTAGATAATTATTCACTCCAAGAGGAATTGTTATGTCAATCAAGATCGGCAACAAAGCACCAGCTTTTAATCTCCCAGCTAATGGAGAGCAGATGGCTTCACTCAAGTCGCTTACTGGCAAGAACGTAATCGTATATTTCTATCCCAAAGATGACACGCCAGGCTGCACCAAAGAGGCGTGCGGTTTCAGAGACGCAATGACTGACTTCAAAAAAGCCAACACTGTCGTCATCGGAATTTCAAAAGATACCGCCGCAAAGCACGAGAAATTTATTAGTAAATATGATCTCAATTTTTCATTGGCATCAGATGAAGATAATTCCATGTGTGATGACTACGAAGTTTGGAAAGAGAAAAATATGTACGGCCGCAAATATATGGGCATTGAAAGGTCGACTTTCTTAATCGACGAGAAGGGCGTTCTGCGCGCTGAATGGAGGAAGGTGAAAGTTCCAGGCCATGTGGATGAAGTGTTAGCGGCGGTCAAAGCGCTATAGGGCCATTTAGAAAAGGTGGGGGTATAACACGGAGTAATCAAACAGACAGCCACACGCCTATGCCATGTCGACTGTATCGCCTTCTGTCTTAATCCGAGCGGCTAAAGACGCCGCCATAAATTGGTCTAGATCCCCATCAAGAACACCCTGCGTATCTGAAGTTTCCACGCTGGTACGAAGATCTTTCACCATCTGGTATGGCTGTAAGACGTACGACCTGATTTGGTGCCCCCATCCGATATCGGATTTATTGGCCTCCGTCTCCATTGCTTGTTCTTCTCGGATTTGTAGTTCTCTCTCATACAGCCTGGCACGCAACATATCCCAACACTTAGCTTTATTCTGATGCTGTGAACGTTCGCTCTGACATTGAACAGCTATCTTGGTAGGAATATGAGTAATTCTGACAGCACTGTCGGTCTTATTCACGTGTTGCCCACCAGAACCCGATGACCGATAGGTATCTATACGGCAATCCTTCTCATCTATTTCGATCTCAATTGATTCATCGATAACCGGAAATACCCACACAGATGCAAAACTCGTGTGTCGCCGGGCGGACGAATCAAAAGGTGAGATTCTGACTAGCCGGTGAACACCACTCTCAGTCTTCATCCAGCCGTAGGCATTTAAGCCGAGTATTCTGTATGTGACGGATTTGATACCAGCTTCTTCGCCGGGACTTTCCTCAACAAGCTCCACCTTATGCCCATGGGCTTCAGCCCAACGCACATACATACGAGAGATCATTTCAGCCCAATCCTGAGCTTCCGTACCCCCGGCGCCTGCATGGATTTCGATATAGCAGTCGTTAGCGTCAGCCTCACCCGATAGCAAACTCTCAAGCTCAAGCTTGCTAGCTTCTTCAGAGAGGACATTAAGCCCAGCCTCCCCCTCTCGGATGACGTCATCATCGCTCTCCATCTCCCCAAGCTCTATTAGAGTTATGGCGTCATCCAAGCCCGCTTCAAGGCCCTTGTAGCGATTTATAGAAGTATCTAGATGCGTGCGCTCTCGCATTATTTTCTGAGCCGCACTTTGGTCGGACCAGAAGCTTAGGTCCTCTGTTTTTGAGTTCAGTTCTTCTAATCTGAGAAGCGCCTGATCCCAGTCAAAGATGCCTCCTCAGCAGAGTCATAGACTGCTTAATTTCGGATACCAAAGATTCATGTTCTGCGCGCATAGGACTACATCTTAGCTATGAGTTTTATTTTCAAGGCTTCACTTATCAAGAAAACGACTGATGCTGCAATATTACCTGATAGCAATAAATTAATGGCGACTATTTTGGCAATCGATGGCCAGTTGGATCACCACCAGCTTCTTTGATCGCCTTTTTGTAAGCTTTGTCTGATGTGAACGGCTTAACTGGACGAAACGCCGATTTTTCAGTTGGAATCACACGACCACCAGACTTCGGTAACACAAGAAGGTACGTCATTTCGCGCCCAACGATTTGAATCGGTTCATTACGTTTTGAGAACACACGACGCATTGTCGCGGACTCTTCATAATATGCTTCGTACTGCTCGTCATCAACGTCGAACAGATACTCATATGCTTCGATCATTTCACTGACGAACTTCTTATCCGCGACTTGAACGTTGGATATGACCCAACAACGGTCTTCAAAGGTCCAGTAGGTCGCAAGACCAATCAATTCACCGTCTTTAGTAAAGTAGGGAAAGTATGGAAATGATCGACATGCCAAAGACCGATTGTCTCTTTCACAGAATGCGACCCCCTTACATTCCACAGCGCATGTCGTCTTGGGCAACTCTTTTACAATTTTTTTGGATTCTTTATCGAATGGCTTAAAGGGCTTCCATAAATCTGTCCGGGACTTCAGCAGTTTCCACTCTTCATCTTCAACGATCGGAATCGCATTTTCGGTACTACAACAGACAGGAATTCCATCATTCAGAGGGGCGCATATTCGACCACAGTCCAATTTCTTCGCGATCGGCGCCGAGAACTTGTCATAGATAGTTTTAAAATCTTTTTTTGTCGCAGTCATTGAACGTCCTAATAGAGACCGCCAGCACTCGGCTGGTCAGATGAAGAAAAACCAACCGCATCAGGCATGGCCCCAACTACAGCAGCTCGCATTGTTGGTGCCGTACCCCGCTTAAACGCCTCTAGAATAGCCCTCCTCGAGCCAGGCTGGGCAACCAGCCCAGTTTCAGGCGTTACGCGGACCATCACAATCCCCTCAGGAATTCTAAAGGGCGTAGCGGGCTGATCTGCAAGAGCAGCGGCCATAAAATCCCGAAAAACTGGAGCCGCAACTGTAGAACCCGTCTCATTTGAGCCAAGAGTTCGAGGTTCATCAAATCCAACAAAAACTCCAACGGCTAGATCAGGCGAAAACCCTAAGAACCAAGTATCAAAGCTGTCATTTGAGGTCCCCGTTTTACCTGCCAACGGCTTCCCGACAGTTGCCACCCTTCGGCCTGTTCCCCGCTCGACTGCTCCTTGAAGAATTGAAACCATCTGATACGCGCTTGCAGGATCAGTTAGCTGCTCACGGTTGTCAGGTAATATCGGCGGCTCAACACTAGACAGGTCTCGCTTAGCACAGGACGGGCATTCGCGATCATCCGTCCGGACAATTGTCATTCCGTACCGATCCTGCACGCGATCGACTAAGGTCGGAATAATTTTCTTTCCACCGTTTACAAGCATCGCATATGCGGCAGTAACAGAGATCAAGGTCGACTCTTGCGAGCCAAGCGCAGCAGAAAGGTTGGTGGGTAAGTCGTCAACAAGCCCAAATTTACGGGCATAGGAACCAACTTTTTCCATGCCAATCGCTTGTGCCAAGCGAACAGTCATAAGGTTCTGTGACTTTTCTATTCCGGTCCGAAGAGTCGACTCCCCATAGTATCTCCCGCTGTAATTCTTTGGCTTCCACTTTGGCAACCCGGGCCCTTGGTCAATTACAAATGGCGCATCCAGCACAAGAGTTGAAGGGGTATAACCATTGTCTAGCGCTGCCAAATATACAAACGGCTTAAACGACGAGCCTGGCTGACGCATGGCTTGAGTGGCACGGTTAAACTCGGATAACTCATATGAGAACCCCCCTGTCATGGCTAACACCCTGCCGGTGTGAGGGTCCAACGCAACAAGGCCTCCTCCAATATCTGGAATCTGCCTCAAGCCATATGTGTGATCAGGATAAGGTTCATCATCAGCATTTCGGTGAACACGTTCGACGAACACGACGTCACCAGCTAACAAGACTTGGTCGACACGGTCGACACGGGGACCAAGTTTCTGCTCTGGCTTCCAGGCTCTCGCCCATTTAACTTCAGCTAAGGGAATTTCACCGGACCGTCCACCCACAAACACCAAAATGGCCACATCGTCTGAGACCCGTCTAACGACTGCCAACTCCCAGTTTTCTGGTCCACCACCTGGAGGGTCAAAAGCAGCAAGACGATCTGCCCACCCTGCCCCAACTGAGATGCGACCAACCGGCCCTCTCCAGCCATGCCTTCTATCATAGTCGATTAAGCCCGCCCGTAAGACGCGATCAGCTATCCCTTGTAAATTCGGATCGAGAGACGTTCGGACTGCAAGACCTTCTCTGTACAATGCATCGGACCCAAATTGTTGAACGAGGTTTCGACGGACCTCCTCAGCGAAATACCCACCCCCATCAACAAATTCTAACTGATTGCGACGACGAACAACTATGGATGCCTGTTTCGCAACATTGGCATCTGCCGGGGAAATATGTCCGTCATCTGCCATGCGGCCCAGAACATAATCACGGCGGTCTCTAGCAGCCTTCGCACGTCGAATAGGGTGATAATTATTGGGCGCCTTTGGCAACCCAGCCAAAAACGCAACCTCTGACAAAGACAGTTCGTCGAGTGACTTATTGAAGTAATTTACTGCAGCTGCGGCCACGCCATAAGATCCGAACCCGAAATAGATTTCGTTGAGGTACAGTTCGAGTATCTCATCTTTGTCAAAGGCTTGTTCTATACGAAGCGCAAGAATTGCTTCTTTGATTTTACGGTCAAAACTATATTCGTTAGTCAGCAGGAAATTCTTTGCGACTTGCTGTGTGATTGTCGATGCTCCGACCATCCTACGATCAGTAAACCGTGCTTCAACATTTGTTAGGACGGCCCTCGCAATACCAAAAAAATCTAGCCCAGGGTGAGAATAGAAAGTCTTGTCTTCTGCTGACAGGAAAGCATTCACTAGTTTTTTCGGTATGGCAGAGAATGGAACGAAAACTCTACCCTCAACTGCATACTCTTCAATTAAACGCCCGTCTCCAGCATAAACGCGAGACATGACAGATGGTTCATAGTCAGCCAACTGTCTGTAGTCAGGAAGATCACGGCCATACTCGTAGAACACCCAAACCAACGCCGATCCTGCGGCAAAAACCGCGAGCATTAACAGGCAAAATAGGATTGCGATAATTCTTGTCATACTAAAGAAACAGCACTTTCAGGGTTTGGAAAAACGAACAAACATAACAGAAACTATGGAATTCTCATGCTAAACTTGCGCCACTCGATAGCGCGCTAAAATGGTGATTCGAAGGCACGCATTTCAATTCGTCATGTGCGGCTAGCAATAGTTGTATCCGCGAAATAATCGTCAAGCGCTCGAGTAATGGAAACCACAAGTTTCTGACGGTATGCTTTTCGCTTAAGGGCTTTCTCTTCCTGACGGTTGGACAAGTATCCCATTTCAAGAAGCACAGACGGAACATCAGGTGCCTTGAGAACTGCGAACCCCGCAAACCGGTGTGTATTTCTTAACAAGGTCACTTCTCTCTTCAACTGGGCGATCAACTTTGCTGCAAGGTGAGCACCCAAATTCATACTTTCCCGCTGCGCCAGATCGATCAATATGTTGCGCACGTCTGTTGACTCATTGGTAAGGTCCATCCCAATGATTAAATCTGCTTTATTCTCTTTTTCCGCAAGTTTACCTGCTTCACGGTCTGACGCCGTCTCGGACAACGTGTAAACAGACAAACCTTTGACATCTGGCCTTCCGACTGAATCCGCATGCATCGAAATAAACACGTCTGCTGCGGCCCGTCGGGAAATAGCAATGCGCTGCCTAAGTCCAAGCGATACATCACGGGTTCTAGTCAGCACTACCTTGTAACGCCCCGTTCGCTCCAATGAAGACTTAAGTTGCCGTGCCGCCGCAAGCGTTATGTCTTTTTCCTTAACGCCACTGACGCCGATTGCCCCAGGGTCAACGCCGCCGTGCCCAGGATCAATGGCGATAACCGGCTTCCGGTCTAACCGCCTTACTGCTGGTTTACGCTCTGG
>Ga0055584_100007525_pt1 | contig 10676 bp, 10 predicted proteins | sample OSDHelmetaG_FD_58716 | JGI IMG/M metagenome (GOLD analysis project Ga0055584, IMG submission 58716) | Pelagic marine sediment microbial communities from the LTER site Helgoland, North Sea, for post-phytoplankton bloom and carbon turnover... | ecosystem: Environmental > Aquatic > Marine >...
GCACCGCTGGACCTGCATGTACATGGAGGCGGTGGTGCGGATGTGATGCAGGGTGATGCCGCCCTTCGCACGGTACTGGAGACGCATGCTGCGCATGGTACGGCAGGTCTGCTGGCCACATCTGTGACAGCACCCTTCGAGGCCATTGACGAATTTCTGGCCAGTGCCGGGCGCGTCAGTCGCGAACTGCAGCGAGAGGCCGATAACACGTCCGGGGGCGGCAACAGTAAAGGCACTGCGCGGATGCTGGGTGTGCATCTGGAAGGGCCATTCATCAGTCCGGACAAGCTGGGTGCGCAGCCGGATTTTCCGGCACCTCTGGATCTGCAACGCCTGGAGTCCTGGTTTGCTACGGGGTTGGTGAAAGTCATCACCTATGCCCCCGAGTTGAGTCAGGCTGAACACGTACCACAATTGTGTCAGCGCTATGGAGTGCGAGCACAGATCGGGCACAGCGTGTGCACCTGGGCACAGGCTGCGGCGGCGTTGATGCAAGGCGTTGGAGTGACGCACTTGTATAATGCGATGAGCCCGGTACTGCATCGTAAGGGTGGGGCGGCGGTAGCGGCACTGGCGTATGCCTCACATGCGGAGATCATCACAGACGGTATTCATGTCGACAAGGCCGCTTTTGACGCAGCCAGACGGGCCATAGATGGTCTTTACAGCATTACTGATGCTACGGCTGCCGCCGGGATGCCCGATGGACAGTACCAGCTTGGTTCCTTGTCCATCGAGAAAGTCGGGCATCGGGTGGTTCTGCCGGACGGAACACTGGCCGGTAGTTGTCTGACGCAGCAACGTTCTTTGCAGGTATTGCGCGAATGGGGCTTGAGCTGGCAGCAGATCGCGCGCTTGAGCAGTACGGTGCCGGCGCAGTGGCTGCAGCGAGAGGACTTCGGTTCCATCGCACCGGGCGCCCGGGCCTGTTGGCTGGAAATCAATAATGACGAGCCGGAAGCCCTCTGGCTTGATGGATCAAGACGAACACTGGATACATTGCCATGAGCCTGATGCCGACTGAAAGTATCGATGCTTCACTGAAAGATCTCGACCTGAAGCCCAATGGCGAGATTCTCGATGCACTGCTCGACAGTCAGATGCAGGCCGTGGTCGCCGTCCGGGAGGCGCGTGATGCACTGGACAAGGCGGTGGATGCCGCCGCGCAGCGTTTGCACCAATCCGAGGGCCGCCTTGTTCTGCTGGGTGCCGGTGCCTCGGGCCGACTCGCGGTGCAGGATGGCGCCGAGCTATGGCCCACCTATGGCTGGCCGCATGCGCGCTTGATGCTGTGCATGGCCGGAGGGGCCGAGGCCCTGTTATCGAGCGTGGAAAACGTCGAGGATGATGCCGAGGCTGCCCGACGGGATGTCGCTGCCGCATCAATCAACGCCGAGGATGTCGTCATTGCATTGGCCGCCAGTGGGCAATCGCCCTGGACTTGCGCCTGGTTGGAAGCGGCGGGAGAGCGTGGCGCTCTGACCATCGGCTTTTCCAACAATCCCGATACTCGCCTGTTACGTGCCGCCGAGCATCCGGTCTGGCTCAACAGTGGTGCCGAGGTTCTGGCCGGCTCGACCCGGATGGCGGCAGGTACCGCTCAGAAAATTGCCCTGAATCTGTTCAGTACGACATTGATGGTTCGACTCAATCGCACCTACGGCAATCTGATGGTGGATATGGCAGCGGTGAATCGTAAGCTGGATCAACGTCGCATTCGTTTATTGCAAGGTGTCTTGCCACAGCTTGATGACGATGCGGCAGCGCTGGCCGTGGCTGCCGCTGATGGCTGGGTGAAGCTGGCAGCCTTGATTGCGCTGGGGGACAGTGCCGAACAAGGGCGGGAACGCCTGCAGGAACATGATGGTTCCTTGCGCTCGGCGATGCAGGCTGTAACCAGGTAACGCGCTTGATACGCATCGAATGTGTCGTTTTGTGAGCTCTGCACATTTGTTTACAACTTGGCTGGCCAGGTCCAGCAGTGTGATCAGAGCGGGCGATTGGCGGCTTCGGTGGTACGCAGCCTGCTGACTATCTGCGCTGGAGACCCCGCCAGCTCTTCAAGAGTGATGCGGGGCGGTCGATATCAGCAAGAGGTGTGCAGGAGATGTCATCGGCTCGTCAGTCATTGAGAGTCCATCGACACTTTTTGTATGTGCACGACACTTGAGCAACTGACAGGTCGATCAGATGAAGAGCGATAGCGCCGTGCCCAACGACGAATCACAACAGCATGGGTTGGCTGGCGTCGATGAGTCACGACCCGAGGCGGGGAAACGCCCTGAGATTGATCGCAACGCATCATCACATGATCTGCGTGCCTCTCTGGCTATTGTCAATGGTTTCAGTGCAGCTCTGGGTGCCAGTTTTCAGGATTTGAGCGATCAATACAGTGAAATCATCGAATTGGAAAGCGACAAGATCAGCACCGAGTCAACTGATCGTCTCATGATGCTCGACGCCGATTGCAGGTTTTGCCTGTCGAGGCTCAGAACATCCATTGATCAGCTCAAGCATCGCCTCGCGACCGAGCACGAAATACTGAACCCGGGTCAACTGAGCGACTCTGAGCAATGAGTGTAGACCTTGCATTGCCGGCGAATGTCAGTTGCCCGCTCAACGAACTGGTGCTGGTCGATGATGACGCACTGACAATTGAAATCGTGTCGTGGATTCTCAAGAAGGGAACTCACGACTCCCACCTGTTCACGAACACCGGTGCGGCACTGAGCTACCTGAAGCTGAATACGCCTCGTCTGCTGATCGTGGACTTCTACATGCCTGAAATGACCGGGCTCGATTTCATCAGCGATCTGTACGAGAGTACCAATCTGGAGCACACAAAGATCTACCTGTGCTCCGCCGTTCGTCCTCCTCGGGACTCTGTCGAACGGTTTGCAGACATGAACGTGGACATGCTCGATAAACAGCTTATCTGTGATCGTTCAAAGCTGACCGAGCTTCTGGACAGGCATCTGGCTGAATCGTAGCTTTCGCCTCAGGGCTCGATCGTGTCTGGCCTGCCTCGACGCTCGGGTGGGCCGCAGACGTGGGTGACGTCAGCAGTACGATGCAAACTGTTCGAAGTACTTTCCGAATGCGGCCAAAGCTAACGTCTGTGATGTAGCCAACGGTTCAGTCAGGCGCCGTTGAGTCGATAGCTGACTAGCAGCAGTCGTTCCCGGCTCCACGAGCTAGTATTCGAGAACACGTACCATGTCAGACGTACTTCTAGAGTTTCTGTCCAAAGGCACTGATAGCCTGAATCAGCTGGACACCGAGCTTGCCTCCTTGCTGGAGACGCCTCAGGACAGCCAGGCACTGATTCACATCATGTCGATTCTCCATTCCATCAAGGCCGATGCGGGGCTGATGGAGTTCTCTGGTACCGAGGCGCTCGCCCATGCCGGGGAGTCTGTACTGCATGGACTCCTGGCCAGAGTGGAGGCTGTCAACGACGATACGATCAATCTGCTGATCGAGTTGGCTGATACTCTGCGCTTCCAGGTTGAAAAGATCGCGGCAACCGGTGCAGAGGAAGAGGGCGGCATTGCAGAGCTGAGTGACAAACTGAGAAGCAAGGCCGAAACCCTGGCCGAGGCTGCCGCTGCACCTGTTGTCGACGCACCGCCTCCCAGTGCTGAGCTTGTCGAAGAGGAGCTTCCGGAAGATCCCGTCGTCATGGAACTGGACGATGAGATGAAGGAGGTGCTCAAGGACTTTCTGCAAGAGAGCTACGAGAACCTGGATCGGGTTGATAGCGAATTGATCGAACTCGAGGAACAGCCTGACAATCGTGAATTGCTGTCCTCCATTTTCCGCTCCATGCATACCATCAAGGGTACCTGCGGTTTCTTCGGCTTTGACAGGCTGGAGAAAGTAACGCACATTGGCGAGAACCTGCTGGTCAAGCTGCGCGATGGCGAATACAGCATGACCGAGGATATCGCGACCGGTCTGCTTGCCATGGTGGATGCTGTCCGAGTGATGTTGTCGGAGATCTCTGACCATGGTCATGATGGTCGAAAACTGTATACGCAGCTGATCAATCAGCTGAGTGAGTTGAAGGATCATGGCAAGATTCTTGACAAGAGCGGCATACAGCTGCCCTCACCAAGTGCCGTCAAGACGCCTGTGCCAGACAGTGCCGTGCCTGTTACCAGCGATGCCCCTTCCGAGAGTGAAAACGAGGCGGAAGATACGGGTGCTCCGGTGGAGGCGGCAAAGCCTGTTGTCGCGGCGGTGAAGCCTGCAACCGCTCGCGACGAAAAATCATCAGCGAACATCGTGGAGGCTTCCATCCGGGTAGATGTGCCGGTTCTGGATTCTCTGATGAACCTGGTCGGTGAGTTGGTGCTGGCGCGCAACCAGATTGTCGAATATGTCGGCGCTCACGAAAACACTCAGGTTGTCGCCGCGGCGCAGCGTCTGAACCTTATTACCAGTGAGCTGCAGGAAGGCGTCATGCAGACTCGAATGCAACCCATCCACAGTATCTGGGCAAAATTGCCAAGGGTGGTACGTGATCTGTCACGTGCTTGCGGCAAGCAGATACGCGTGGAGATGGAAGGCAAGTCGACCGAGCTGGACAAGAGCCTGATCGAGGCGATGAAAGATCCGATTACGCATCTTGTGCGCAATTCGGTAGATCACGGCATCGAATCTCCTGAACAACGTCTGGCTGCGGGCAAGCCTGCCGAAGGAACCTTGCTGCTGCGCGCCTTCCATGAGGGCGGTCAGGTGCATATCGAGATCTCTGATGATGGTGGTGGTATCCACGCCGACCGCATCAAGAAAAAAGCCATCGAGAACGGTGTTGTCACCGCCGAGCAGGCATCGCGTCTGTCCGATCAGGAGATCTGCAAGATGATATTCCTGCCGGGTCTGTCAACGGCCGAGGCGGTGACCAATATCTCGGGTCGTGGCGTTGGCATGGATGTGGTGAAAACCAATATCGAGAAAATCAGTGGTGCCATAGATCTGGACACGGAGGTGGGGCGAGGCACCGTGTTCAAGATTCGTGTGCCGTTGACACTGGCGATCGTGCCAGCGTTGATCGTCTCGACCGGAGGACAGCGTTTTGCGATTCCGCAAGTGAATCTGATCGAGCTCATCCGGATTGATGAAGAAGATCAGTCCAGCGCCATCGAATTCATACACGGCTGCCCGGTGCATCGGCTCCGTGGGCATCTGCTGCCCCTGGTGTATCTGAACAAGGAGCTGATGCTGGATACGCCACAGCAAGGCGCCTTGAACATTGTGGTCCTGCAAGCGGAGAAGTGTCGCTTTGGATTGGTGGTCGATCAGATCAACGATACTCAGGAAATCGTGGTCAAGCCATTGGCCGAGGCGCTCAAGAGCATCCCGGTGTTTGCCGGAGCGACCATCATGGGGGATGGACGTGTAGCGCTGATACTCGATACCCTGGGTATCGGACAGCGAGCCCGTGTGATGAGTAACAGCCCCGACAGAACCGTCAGCTTGTCCGTGAGTGGCATGACAGAAAAAGTCGGCAAGAGTGAAACGTTACTGTTGGTGAGTACCGCCAGCGATGGTCGTCTGGCGATACCTCTGAATCGCGTGGCCCGGCTCGAGCAGTTCGATATGCAGAGAACCGAGAAGGCGGGCAATTCTTCCGTCGTGCAGTATCGTGGGCAGATATTGCCGTTGGTACAGTTGTCCGATTTTCTGCATGAGCGACGCAGTGGTGTCGATGAGCAGGAGGCCGAGTCCGGCTTGATCCAGGTCGTGGTATTTGGTGAAGAAGGCAGTCAGGTCGGCTTGATCGTGAAGGAGATCATCGATGTAGTTGACGAAGTACTGCAAGCCCGGGGGAAAGCGAGTCGCGACGGTGTGCTTGGTACGGCAGCCATTGACGGCCAGGTCACCGAGTTGCTGGATGTCACGGCATTCATTACATCGACATCCGGTCTGATCGTCAACCTGGAAGAGGCAGCATGAGCGCATCGAAACCCCAGACCTATTGCACCTTCTATCTGGACAACTACTACTTCGGTATCGAAGTGGAGCAGGTACAGGAAATCATCCGGTTTCAGGAAATAACCCCGGTGGCATTGGCGCCTCATGTGGTCAAGGGGCTGATCAATCTACGTGGGCAGATCGTGACGGCGGTGGATCTTCGCAGCTTGCTCGAATTGCCGGACAGGCAATCCGATGAGGTGCCGATGAACATCGTTGTCCGGACCCCGCTGGGAGCCTTCAGTCTGCTGGCTGATCGTATCGGTGATGTACTGGAGTTGTCCGATGACAGTTTCGAGGCGCCACCAGACAATCTGAACGGTATGGCGCGTGAACTCATCCAGCGAGCCTACAAGCTCGACGGCGTGCTTCTATTGACGATGGCCATCGAAAAAGTGGTCAGTGCGGATGTCTTGAACAGGCGTCAGGTGGCCGCTTGACCTTGCAGGCCAGCAAGGCTGCCATGGCACTACGCGCTGCAGGAATCGCCCGGCAGTTGTCAACAGTATATTTCATCAACTTTCCGGCGAGGCAGCCGTTATCAGGTAGGCGCCTGCGAATCTCTAACGAGACGATACCGAACAATCAAGGAATATGGTCATGTCACAGTCTTCTGTCCACGCATTGATAATCGATGACTCGCGGGCCATGCGGGCAATTCTCAAAAGAGTATTGCACGGTGTGGGCTTTCGAACATCCGAGGCTGCCAATGGGCTGGAAGGTCTGGAGTGTCTCAAGCAGCACAGCGATATTTCCATCGCGCTGGTTGACTGGAACATGCCTCAGATGAACGGCTATGAATTTGTCAGAGCAGTGCGTTCCGACCCTGCGAACAGAGAACTGTGGTTGATGATGGTGACGACCGAGACGGAAATGTCACGTGTGGTGAAGGCGATGGCTGCCGGTGCCAATGAATATGTCATGAAGCCGTTCACTGAAGATGTCATCATCGACAAACTTCGGTTATTGGGCCTGGTTGCCGCCTGACCATGGCTCGCAAACGCGTACTGGTCGTCGATGATTCCTCGATGTATCAACGACTGCTGTCGGATGTCATCAACTCTCATCCGCAGCTGGAAGTTGTCGGGGTTGCCGTCAATGGGCGTGAAGCTCTGGAGCTGATAGACACGCTGAAGCCACATGTGGTGACGCTGGATATCCTGATGCCGCAAATGGACGGGATTCAGACATTGATCGAGCTGCGTCGTAGCTGGCCTGAGGTTCGGGCGGTCATGGTGAGTTCACTGACTTCGGAAGGCTCGGATGCGGCACTGGATGCCTTGACACTGGGGGCGCACGAATATGCCGCCAAGCCCGTGTCGGCTGGTGGAGTCAGCTCCATTCGCGCCGCATTGACTCAGGATCTACTGCCCAAGATCGAGGCACTGTGCAATCTGGACTCAGTCAGCGATACCGCTGTGCCAGAAGCACCAAGGATCGTCGAAGCTGCGCCTGTCAGGTATAGCGCACCGTCAGGTGTCGCCAGACCGGAGCTGGTCGTGATTGGCGTGTCGACGGGAGGCCCGGATGCCTTGACGAAGCTCTTGCTGCAGTTGCCGGCCAATTTCGGGGTGCCGATCTGTATCGTGCAACACATGCCAGCGGAATTCACGGCAAAACTTGCAGCCAGGCTGGATTCAGCCAGTGCATTGGCAGTGCGTGAAGCGCAAGCCGGAGATCGCTTGCAGGCTGGTACTGTTTATATTGCCCCGGGTAACTATCACATGGTCCTGGAACGAGAAGGTGTTGAGGACGTCATCCGCTTGAACCAGAACCCCTTGGAAAATTCCTGCCGCCCATCGGTGGATCCGCTGTTTCGTTCTGCCGCCGCCATTCACGGTTCGCGTTGTCTGGGTATTGTCATGACGGGTATGGGGCAAGATGGCCTGAAGGGGTCAGAGGTGATGTATGCCGCTGGCGCCAGCATTCTGGTGCAGGATGAGGCGAGTAGTGTGGTCTGGGGTATGCCGAAGCTGGTTGCACAGGCAGGTCTTGCCGAAGCCCAGGTGTCACTGGAGCGTATGCCAAAGGTGATTATCGAGCGAATCATGGGGTCCGGCAGAGCCGGCGTCCAGCAAGTCGGCAGTGTCTTGGACACAGCCGCCAACGCATCGAGTCATCAGCGCCCCGGTTCTGGAGGGATGGGCTCATGAGTGAGATCAGCACAGTTGATTTCGATTATGTGCGCGAGCTCGTCTATCGAGAATCCGCTATTTCAATCGAAACCGACATGAAGTACCTGGTCGAGTCCAGATTGACCACGCTGGTGAGAAAAACAGATCACTCCGGCATTGCCGAGCTGGTGTCCTGCTTGCGACAGAAAAAGGAGCCTGGGCTGGCCGATCTCGTGGTGGATGCAATGACCACGAACGAAACGTCGTTCTTTCGTGATACACATCCTTTTGAAACCCTGTGCAAAGAGGTGTTGCCTCAGATTGCACGCTCACACAGTGAGCCGATAAGAATCTGGTGTGCAGCCTGCTCCACGGGACAGGAAGCCTATACGATTGCGATGGCTCTGCGTGAATACTGCCCTGAACTGGCCTCTCGAGTGTCCATCATCGGAACGGACATTTCGCAGGAAGTGGTTGCCAAGGCTCAGGCCGGAATCTACAACCGACTGGAGGTCAATCGAGGTTTGCCCGTGCAGCTTCTGGCCAAATATTTCATACAGCAGGGTCTGGTCTGGCAGGTATCACCCCAGTTGATGGAGTCCGTCAGTTTCCATCAGCTGAACCTGATTCGAGACTGGGGAACGTTGCCACAGATGGATGTCATCTTTCTGCGTAATGTGCTGATCTACTTCGATCCGGAGACCAAGTCATCGATCTTGCGTAATACGAGTCGTATTCTGAAGCCCGGTGGCTGTCTGTTCCTGGGCTTGTCTGAAACCACGCTGAATCTGAACACCGATTATGAGCGGGTCACTGCCGAGAAAAGCCACTACTACAAGGTCGCCTGATCAACGAGACAATCTTGTTGCCATATGCGGGTTGGGATAAACATGAATGTATTGAGTGAAGAAGAACTGAATGAGATCGTCGATGTGGTTTGCATGACGGTGCTCGATATGCCTGTACACCCCGGGGGAAAGTCAAAGCTTCAGTCCGGAGAGTATCTGACGGCAAGTATTGGCATTTCAGGTGCGTGGAACGGGGTTGTCAAGGTCAGGGCCAGTCTTGATCTGTTGGCGCGAGCGGCTTCCGATATCTTCGATATACCCATCGATGAGGTTCAGTCGAATGATCGCACCGATACGATTACCGAGCTCACCAACATGCTGGGCGGTACGGTGAAATGCATGTTACCCGAGAGCTGTGATCTGGCCTTGCCGGAAATCGTGCGAGACGACAGAAAAGGGCGTGTGAAGCACGACTGGGTCTATTTCAGTTGTGAGGACATGCCGCTGGCAGTGGCGGTCATCGATGCCGTTGCCGGAGCCAGGGCTGCCTGAGAGAGGCGGAAGCCGCTTCGAAGCCCGATTACAGGAAATACAGTGCAGGGACGTGACTCGCCGAGTGACATCCTTGGCTGCGCTGTGTCTGCAAACTATTGTCGCAATACCTCCTGAAGAACACATTGATTACTCACCGTCAGTTGAGATGCACTAGACTGAGTCCTGATGACGGGCTGGTGAGAGCTTGTCAGACCTGTATGTGAACCTGCCTCTGCATGGTTTGAAGCAGAGAGAGAGTCGCGGGTTCCCCGACAGGGGCCTTCGCAGGCTTCTCACATGCATCGTGTGATTGACAATGCTGGAGTGTGACATGGCAAGAACGAATTTCCGACTCGGTAAACAGACCGGTCGATACCTGCTGATAGCGACCATGAGCGGGCTGCTGGCCAGCTGTGGTGGCAGTAGCAGTACTGATGCCGATAGCGGCGTGCCTCTGGGCGAGCAGGATGCCGACCTGGACGGAATCATCAACGACGAAGATGACGATGCCGATGGGGATTCGATTCCTGATCTGTCAGACAATTTTGTCGATCTGGACGGCGACGGTCTGGATGATATCACCTTGCTCACCGAAGCCGAGGCAGAAGGAGACATCACCGAGGGTGATGAATTCGTGGAAGTGTCGGCGCAAAATCCGTGTGGTAGTGAATCAGGTTCGGATAATTCTTCGTCCACGGCCAGCTGGGGCGACAATTGCCTGGTTGAGCGCTCGCTGACAGGTGGACAGTTTGCGGACAGCCTGTTTGCCGCGGGCATTCAGCGCGTTCTGTACTGTTCCGGTTTTGGGTCCGCCAGTAGCTATACCGCCTTTGCCGATGGTGAATACGGTGAGCTGAGTGAAGCGGCCGCCATCGAATTCCAGAACGCCGAGTCACTGACACCCGATGGCATCGTCGGTAGCCAGACCTGGGCCCGATTGCAGGAACGAGTGCAACTACTCACGCCGGGTGTGCCAGGTGCAACACCGGATATCTACGGTTTTTCCTCAGGCCGTTGTGAAGGTATTCCGATGTTCTACCAGGAAGTATCGTCAGCCCTTGTCGCCGGTGGCTGGACGCTGGCTCGCAACCAGCCAAACGAGAGTGAAGAGGTTCCTTTCTCCTACGAAGCACCTTTCAACAGGCTTTGATTCGGTACTCGACAAGCGTGAAAACCCCCAAGGCTGACTGACTGTGCCTGCAAGTATGCGAGTAGCGGCAGCCTCGGGGGTGTTTGCCGTTTCGGTGGTCGCCTGGCTCTG
>Ga0055584_100007526_pt1 | contig 10674 bp, 8 predicted proteins | sample OSDHelmetaG_FD_58716 | JGI IMG/M metagenome (GOLD analysis project Ga0055584, IMG submission 58716) | Pelagic marine sediment microbial communities from the LTER site Helgoland, North Sea, for post-phytoplankton bloom and carbon turnover... | ecosystem: Environmental > Aquatic > Marine >...
ATTTCGCGCAGGCGGCGGCGGCAGGGTTGATGTCGGTGCCGATCACGTTGGTGGCCCCATGCGCGAGCGAACAGAGAGAGAGAAGTCCGGTCCCGACGCCGATTTCGAGCACTTGCTTCCCTTTGGCGACGCCGTTTGTACGTATCTGTCCCCGCAGAGAAGGCGTGTCTCGCGGGTCCCAAAACACAGAATCGAATTGAGCCACGGACCAGCGGAGATCTTCGATATGGCGCCAGCCGACGATCCGGTGTGGCTCAGGAGGCGGTTTGTAAACCACAATTCCCAGCGGTGCGGTCAGCGATTGTGACGGCGTCCAGACGGTCCAGGTCATCAAAAACACCAAGAACGCCAAGAGTTTCAGGAAAGACATGGGGGAGATCTTTCGCGGGGAAGCGACAAAGGTCAAAACTGATTTCGCACAATGAGCAATTTCCATTTCTATTTTCCGCAGCACTTGAAATACTGTCGGAACAGATGGCAAGGAAGGGATCATTGCCGGAGTCAGACTACAGGGATGAAGCCGACCGGGTGAGGTCGGTCAGCCTGCCCGTCGTGCTCATTGCGATTCTTGGCGTGGGCATCAGTCTGGTGATCGGCTGGCTGGCTTTTGCGGAGCACCGAGGTGAGCTTGCACAGACCCTGCAACGACAGGCAGAGGGTGCGACTTCCCGCTTGCGTGAGGATTACCTTGTCAACCAGGAGACGTTGTATTCGATCGGTAGTTTCTTCCGTTCATCCGAGCAGATCACACGAAAAGAATTCAGCACCTTTGTCGGACGAACGTTTGAGCGGGAAGGCGTGGTGACCGGATTGGGGTGGATCCCAATGGTAGCGCAGTCCAGGCGCGATGAGTTCACCAAGCGGGCCCGCGACGAAGGCCTGAGTGATTTTGAATTCAAGGAATGGAACAAGGCCCGCAAATTTGTCAGCGCGCGCAAACGGAACCAATACGCTCCAATCTATTACGCTGAACCGATGGCTACGAATCACGGGGTTCTTGGTTTTGACCTGTTGATGCATGAGCCCCGGAAGATCGCTTTGGAGAAAGCAATAGACGTCGGTCAGCCGGTGGCGACTGATCCGGTGGGTACGGTGAGCAGTGGCGGTGAGGAATCGGCACTGATTGTCTATCTGCCAATCTATTCCGCCGATCCGTCGCCGGAAAAAATGGAGGACCGGCGCAAAAGTATCCGCGGGTTCATCAGCACCAAGATCAATTTGAGCCGTCTCGTGGCCCATGCGGTTGAAGAGCTGGATCTGGGAGTGACGTGGGAATTGCGTGACGGTTCGCAGGCGGACGGAGAGGCCATTTATCGACATGGTCTGGAGCCGACCGAGGCCGAACGTCAGCGGGCGGTTCATCACACGCTGCACATGGGGAACCGGGACTGGTCGATGGCCTTCATTCCGACTGCTGAATTCTACGCCGCCCGGCCAAATCTGAAAATGTGGCTGTCGGTATGCATCTGCCTCGCGTTTACGACCGTCGTTTGTGCTTGGATCCATTCTTTGGCGAGTCGTCAGGTGCGGGTGGAAAACATCGTCAACGATCGGACTTCGGAACTGGTGATTGCCAACTCCGCGCTGAAAAAGGAGAACAAGGAGCGTCGATCTGCAGAGAAGCAGATCGTGGAAAAGACTTCGGCTCTGGAAGAGGCAAACAAGGAATTGGAATCGTTCTCCTATTCGATCTCGCACGACCTCCGAGCTCCTTTACGTGCGATCATCGGGTTCACCGGATTTGTGCTGAAGAACAATCGAGAGGCGCTTCCCGATGATGCCGTGAACCAGTTGGAGCAGGTGAAGAAGGGGGGGGAGCGGATGAACGAATTGATCGATGGTCTGCTGGAGTTTTCTCGGGTGCAACGGTCTGCTCTGAAACCGAGAAACTGCGACTTTGGGGAAATGGCGCGGAAGATTCTGAGTGAACTTCAGACCACGATGCCGGAAAAGCCGGTCGATGTGATCTGGGGCAAACTGCCCACCGCTTATGGCGACCCCACGCTCTTGCGGCAGGTGTGGCAGAACCTGATTTCAAACGCGCTCAAATATTCGGGCAATAAAGACGATTCGTTGATCGAAATCGGATCAAGGACCGAGGCGGGGCAAGCGGTCTATTACGTAAAGGACAACGGCGCCGGCTTCGACATGAAGCAATACGACCGGTTGTTCGGAGTGTTTCAGCGAATGCACTCGCAGACACAGTTTGAAGGTACGGGTATCGGATTGGCCACGATTCACAAAATCGTTCAAAGGCACGGTGGGCGGATCTGGGCTGAAGCGGTGGTGGATGAAGGGGCCACGTTCTTCTTTACCTTGGGAACGCTCAAAGCCGATCCTGATGATTCCGCGATGTTAGATGTGGTTAAACCGTCGGCTTGAACCGGGGCAGATCAATGAGTGAGCGCAAACGATTTGAAGGAATCCTCGACCGGTATTTCGAGAATTTGCTGGCGGACAATCCCGTCGCCGCCAACATCGCCGGACTTGAGGCGGGTGAGGGGAAGCTCGGACGGCTAAGCGAATCCGCGTTGCGCCGGGAACGTCGTCGTCGGCGGCGGACGTTGGCGGAATTGGAAGAGGTAAACCCACGCGAACTGACAGCCGATCAACACCTGGATCGCCTGGCCCTGCGTTCGCAATTGCTGCGGGAAGAAGAGGATGACGCGCGTGGGTGGCATCGTCTGAATCCCGAAGCGCCGGAATCGGTGATGAATCTGCTGCTGCATGAGCTGATGCGCGGAGAGGATGAGCCGGACCGTGCCGCAGGCAACCTGCGCGGTGTGTTGAAACAAACGCCGAGCTATTTGAGTTCGGCGGTGCAGCTGGCGGACCGACCAGAGGCCGTCTGGCGTCAGGTGATGACGGATGGTTGCGCCGGCAGCGAATCGCTGTTGGGTGCTGTCAGCGCTTTTCTTGGCGGGCACGGAGCCAAACGCACGGATGCCGCGCTCATCGCAGGGGCGCAACGGGCCATTTCCTCATATGCCGATTCGGTAAACGCACGCGAGCCGGCTCCGGCGGGCTCGTTTGCGATCGGAGAGAAGGCCTTGGCAAGACGGGTGCGGGATGAGTTGGGGCTCAACTATACCTTGGGTGAGGTGGAATCAATGGCCAATGCGGAGGCCGGCCGCATCGGGAGCTTGTTGGACAAGGCCTGTTCTCGCTATGGCAAGGGGCGTTCAGTGGATGAAATCATCGCGGAGGCTCGCGGCAATTGGGATCCGGGCGAAGATCTGTTGGGGCTATACAAATCGGAGACCGATCGTGTTGCCGAAGGATTCAAGGGCGCCCAAGCGGTGACCTTTCCAAAACGGGAAAAACTGGTGGTTCGTCTCGTGCCGGAATTCATGCGGCACCTGTTTCCAACCGCAGCCTATTCGTCGCCAGGTGCATTTGAGAAACGGCAAAAGGGTACGTTCTGGGTGAATGATCTCAGTGCGGCGCGTGAATCTGCCGCGGACAAGCTGAAGGAACGGCAACAACATTTCGGCGTCAGCCTCACGGCGGGTCACGAGGCCTATCCGGGGCATCATCTTCAATTCGTCACCGCCAATCGGCATCCGCGGCGTTGGCGGCGTATGTTTGCCCATGCGGTTTTTTATGAAGGGTGGACGTTGTGGTGCGAGCAGATGTTGATCGATCTGAAGATTGACCGTTCGCCGTGGACGCGAATCCAACAACTGCATGATGCGCTTTGGCGCGTTCACCGAATTCTTGTGGATCTTCGGCTCCAGACCGGGCGATACAGCGCCCGGCAGGCGGCAGGTCATCTGCAGCGTCATTTGGGATTTACCAAGGCGCGAGCGGAGGCGGAGATCAATTGGTATTCAATGGCCCCGGGCGTGCCGATGAGCTATTGGCTTGGCCGGCTCGAGAACGCGCGTCTGCACGAACGATTGGTTAAGGGCAGGGGGTGGGATCTGAAGCAATTCAACGATTGGCTGTTGAGCTTCGGAACCCTTCCTCAAGGATGGCTTGAGAAATACGGGTTGGACTGAGTGCGAATGCTAATCGTTGCTCGGTGGAGCCAATTCCTTCACTGCGTCCACGAGTTCCTGGAAATCGATAGGTTTGTGGAAGATCTTCGCCGCTCCGAATTTTTCGGCAATCGGAAGAAAGTCCATCGCGGTGAGCTGGCTGCCACCGGACATCGCAATGATTTTGCAATCTGGATGCTTCTCACGGATCTGGCGGATGGTTTCCAAGCCTTCCTGCTTGGGCATGAGGATATCCGTAATCACGACATCCGCAGGCACGGCGTTCATCTGATCGACTCCTGCGAGCCCGTCACCTGCTTCATCGACTTCATATCCAGCGCCAGTGAGGAATCGTTTCACCAGAGAGCGGATCTGGGGTTCGTCGTCGATTACTAGTACGCGCGGCATGTTGTGTGTCGGTTGGACAGGTGTGACCTGAATCCCCGACAGCTTCCGAATCACCTCCCGATTTCTCAAGCAAATTCTGCTGTAACTCTGGCTGGCACAGGCAATTGAAGCGGAGCCTTAGGGGGTGGGCGAATAGGCGTCCACCATGCCGGATTGTCCGGCGAAAGAGCTACTTGCCGAGCTTGGCTTTTCGATCGCGTTTGCGCTTCTTGTCTTTCGGTTTCTCGGGCTGTTCATCCGATTTTTCGGAGTTGCCGGGACGGCCTTCCCCGACAGTCGGCCGTCCCGGCCTGATTCCTCTGCCCCGATTGTTCGAGAGAAAATCGCTGGCATTGTTGCCAAATCGTGGGGCCCATTCCGCGGGGCCGATGTTGCCGTCGCCGTTTGCGTCAGCCTGTTTGAGCAATTGGGAAGCCCGGGCGAGTTCATCCGGGCTGATGCAATTGTCACCGTTGGCGTCAAGGGCCACGACCAAGGGTGATTTGAATCCGGCCCGCTTGGAGGGTGCAAACAGGAACTGGCGGATGGGCAGCTCGCTGCCATTTTCGAACTGGGGCCGGCCTGCTGCCGCCCGGCCCCGGAACGGGGGGCGGGGTTGCTGGGGCGGGCAGACATTTGGCTGCTGGAAATGTTGGAATGATTGATATGCCGGCCATTGATGGGGTGCGGGCGGAGCAAATCTAGACTTCATGTGAAGGGACCGTGCTCGCGGGGCCTTGTGCCAAGCCGGATTGGAATATGCCACTGCCGCTCCCACGATGGACACAACGAGCAACGTCATGGCGATCAGAACGGTTCGATTGTGTGCCAGAATTCTTTTCATCACAGATTCCTTTGAGTTCTTACTGCCGGGCAAAAAGGTGGAGGTGAGAGTCGGATCGCAATGCGATTTCGTTGTCAGCAATGGCCGGTGTGGCGTTGAATTGCGAACGATCACTGTCGATCTGATTTTGAGCGACGACCTTGAATTGCGGTTTTGCTGCGATCACGTAGGTGCCGGCCTGTCTGGTCACGGCGTAGTAGTTGCCGTTCGCCATGACGGCCGAGGCATACACCGGTCTGCCGCCCCGTCCACGACCACCGGCCAAACCTGGCAGACGCTCTTCGTAGACGATGTCGCCTGTCGATCCGTGTATGCAGTAAGCGAATCCCTGGTCATTCACGAAATAGAGATGACCATCATGGTAGATGGGCGTGGGCACGTAGGTCGTCTTGCTGATCCGCCAGATTTTATGGGACTGCGAGACATCGCGACTGCCTCCGGTTTTTACTGCCACGGTTGCGCGCGTCGGGTAGCCCCCGAATGCGTAGACCAGACCGCCACCTTGAACGACGCTGGGGGAGACATTTCCGGGGATTCCTGTTTCTGCCAACCAGCGGAGCCGGCCGTTCTCAGGATTGATGCCCCAGAGTTCTTGGGGCAGGGCAATAAGCAGGCTTTCGCGTCCATCGTGATCGACAACAATCGGAGTGCCGAATGCGAGTTCGAGACCGTCGCCCGGTGCTTTCCATATTTCCGAACCGGTCGTGGGATCCAATGCGATGATTGCACGTGCTTCGTCCGCGGCGTTTACGATCAGTTTGCCATCGTGCAGCATCAGGCTGGCGGCGGAGCCCCACCGACGGTTGTTGGAACGGCGACCGACATAGTAGCTCCATTTTCTCGTGCCGTTCATGTCGTAGGCATGTACGCCGGATTTGCCAAAGAATGCATACACGTTCTCACCGTCGCTGGTTGGCGTGTGGCTCGCATAACCATGCTCGGTGAGGTACCCGTTGTAGTTGTCCTCGGGCAGGGCTGCTTTCACCGATTTTTGCCAAAGCTCGTTCCCGTTCTTTCTGTCAAAAGCCAACAACCGACGTTGCAGGTCTTCCATGCGTCCGTTTGATCCATCGCCGTATCCGGTGTAGCAGGTCACGAAGATTCGGTTGCCCACAATGATGGGACTGGATGTTCCGGGGCCGGGCAGGGTGGCTCTCCATTTGAGGTTCCTCTGGCCGTCCCATTCGCTCGGCGGGTTCGCGTTCTTGGCGATCCCTGACGCATTGGGACCTCTGAACTGTCGCCAATCTGCCGAGTTGGTCGTGATGGCCACGCAAAGCAGGATTGCGATAGGGATTATGTGCCTGATCATGTTTGAATTTCTGAAATGTTTGCCTTCCCGCAGATAGGTATGTCCCTCATTCGTTGGTTCTGACTTTGTAAAGTTGCCGTTCGTTTGTTAAATCCATGTGACTCGCGCCGGGAAAAGTTGTTAAGCAAGTGTAAATCTTGCGGCAATTCTGCCTTGGACGGATTAAGCCACATCGTCCGGTGCGTCCGAAGACTATGTCCGACGAGAAGAAATCCCGACTCTTGGTGATCGATGACGATCAGAAGCTTTGCCGACTGATCGGGGATTACCTCGCGCCGCACGGCTACGATGTCACCGCAGTTCATAACGGCACAGAAGGCGCGGAACGCGCCACGCTTGAGTCCTGGAATGCCGTCATTCTTGACGTGATGCTTCCCGGTTTGGATGGCTTCGAAGTGCTCAAGCGGATCCGCGCCAAGTCCAAGGTTCCCGTGTTGATGTTGACCGCCATGGGGGACGAGGCGGACCGTATCGTCGGACTGGAACTGGGTGCCGATGACTATTTGCCGAAGACGTTCTCAACCCGTGAACTGTTGGCGCGATTGCGGGCGGTCACGCGGCGGGCTGAAACGGTGGAAGAGGTTCTCGATGTCCAATCTGAAGTTCGCCTCTTTCGCGCTGGCGATGTGGTTGTGAATGCGAGTTCGCGCACAGCTGAACGAGAAGGAGAGCCGCTGGATCTTACGCCAGTCGAGTTCGATCTGCTTGTATCTCTGGTGCGGGCAAAGGGCCGGGTCCGGACCCGGGAGCGACTGCTGGAAGAGATCCGCGATCGCAACTATGACGTTTTCGATCGCTCAATCGATGTGCATGTGTCCTCGCTGCGTAAGAAACTCAAGGATGATCCCAAGAGTCCGCGCTATATCAGAACCGTGCGTTCGGCCGGATATATGTTCATCAATCCCGCCGTCGATACGGAATAGACCATGCGTCCGGCCCTGACACTCTATGCGAGGATAGCCGGGTTGGTGGTATTGAATCTTTTGGTTCTCGCGACGGCGGCATATCTGCTTCGGCATCAGTTTGAACCGTCGCAGACGGAGGCATTGCAGCCATCGTCTGAAAAACGCCTGCAAGCAGTTGCTGATCGGGTGTTCACTCATCTTTCGACCGCTGCGCGAGCGAACTGGACTCCGATACTAATCACCGAGGGCGATGCGGAGAGTGTGACTCTGCTGCTCTTTGACGACTATGGAGGCGTAATGGGCGGACCGATGGTATCGATCCCGACGGGTGTCTTCGATGAGGTGAATGCCAGTGCTGGCAAGCGCATGCGTTCCCAGTTTGAGGATCCGGCTGAGGAGTTCCTTTTTGGAACGAACGGCGTCGCGACTGAACCTGCTCAGTTGCAAGGGGCAAATAGTGCCGAGGGAGCGAAGTTGATCACTCGATTCAAAAACAGCGCTGAACGTCCGGACTTTGTGTGGTTTGGATTACGTGGATTCCTGTCAGACTCGGGACGTCGGGGACCGTGGCCGGTGACCCTAGCCGTCCGGGGGCGCAAGGCTGAGTGGCTCGAGATGAGGCCGGTGAATTGGTGGCTTCCGGCCGGTCTCGGCATTGCCGTCTCGCTGATCATGTGGCTGCCCTTTGCTCGGAAACTCTCCTCCTCCCTCGCCAGCATGACCGCTGCTACGGAAGAGATCGCGGAAGGCCGATTTGACATTGAAGTCGATGAACGGCGCTCGGACGAGCTCGGCCGATTGGGCGGGGCGATCAACAAAATGGCGGATAAGCTGGAAGGCTATGTGTCCGGGCAGAAACGATTCCTAGGTGATACTGCGCATGAACTTTGTTCGCCCTTGGCTCGAATGCAAATGGCAGTCGGGATTCTGGAGAACAAAGCTACGGAGGATCAAAGCGACTACGTCTCGGATCTCAAGGAGGAGGTTCAGCACATGTCGGATCTCGTGAATGAGTTGCTCAGTTTCTCGAAGGCCTCGCTCCAGCCCGAGGAGGTGAAGATTCAGGCAGTGTCGGTGAAACAGATCGTGGAAGTGGCAGTGCGGCGTGAAACGCAGGGTAGGGCAGACGTAAAAGTGACCGTGCCCGAAGATACCCGCGTGATGGCAAACACCCAGCTGCTGGCGCGAGCGGTTGGCAATCTGCTGCGGAATGCCGTGCGCTACGCCGGGCACTGTGGTCCCGTGGGAGTGACTGTTGAGGCGCGTGATGAGCAGGTCTACATTGTGGTTTGGGATAGCGGACCGGGTATTCCGGATCAGCACGTCGACATGATCTTCGATCCGTTCTATCGCCCCGACGCATCGCGAACTTCGACCACCGGTGGTGTGGGATTGGGCATGGCCATCGTGAAGACCTGCGTTGAGACCTGTGGTGGCCAGCTGATCTGCAAGAATCGGAAATCGCAGGGGCTGAAAGTAATCATCCGTCTGAAGCGTATTGGTTCGACCGATGTCACCGGGGTCTCAAAAGTCGAATTCGATTCATCCGACAGCAATTGAACATGGCTCACATTCACGAAAAGATAGATTTCACCGTCGCAATATTCGTTGTGCACGAGGGCAAGGTGTTGTTGATCCACCACCGTAAGCTCGATCAATGGTTGCCCCTCGGAGGGCATATCGAATTGGACGAAGATCCGGAACAAGCCGCCCTGCGCGAGGCGAAGGAAGAAAGCGGGTTCGATGTGGAACTGATCGGTGATCGGCCGCCGACGACCGAGGATGGTTGCCGCGCGTTGATTGCTCCGCGTTTCCTGGATATCCACCGCATCAATGAAACGCACGAGCACATTGGCATGATTTATTGGGCGCGACCGGTGGACGGCGAAATACAGCTCGCCGAACGTGAACATCATGCCATCCGCTGGGTGACTGCGGCTGAGCTGGATTCGATGGAACCGCCAATGAAGGAATCTGTGAAGTGGTATTGTCGCGAGGCGATGCGCGAATTGGGCGTTCGTTGAAGGTCAGTTTTCGACGCGAAGATGTAATGATGTGACGGTTGTACCGTTTGCATCGAGGTCGAGCTTCACATGGTTGTTCGGCGTCACCCATTCGGGCGGAATTTCGATGACCACCTGTTCAAACAGTTCGGCGATACCGCTGGCCCATTCCGTGTGCTGCTCGAAACTGTGTCCATTCAACGTTCCACGAACAGGCACGTGAAGTCCGCCCTTGCGATGGAGCCCCAGAAATAGCTGGGCTCGGGTCAGACCGGGGTCTGGATCGGGGAACCGAATTCGGAATCCATCGGCCGGTTGCTTGGCGGTGGCAGTCGCGGTTTCCGGGGCGAAGAATTCCCGGCGTTCAATCGTGCGCGTGGGGGAGAGGGGATCTGCGATCGAAATGGTCAGTATACCGGTTTCTTCCACTTCAACCGGAACGGCGTCGAGACTGACTTCGGCCGCATCTTGGTAGACAATTTTGCCATCCATTCGAAACATTCGCCGTTGGGTGATCGAATCCACGCGGATTCCACTGCGGAGCATCTGCAGATCCACGAGTTGGCGTCGCCCGGACATGTTGGACAATGCGACTCGGATTTTCTGTCCGTCATGGACAGCGACCGCCTTCAGATAGCGGTTCCCGGTTTCGACCGGCAGTCGGCGACCGGTGAAATCTCGCCACAGATCGAGGTAGAGTCCGCATTGGGTGCGTTGGTAAGCGGACAGATCATTCGGGAAACGATTGCCCCAATTCGGTATGAAGACTGCGTGGCCATTGCTCGGATCCCACGGACTGGCGAGGAAGATGAAGGGAACGGCGAGGTCGATCTGGTGCGGGCGATCCATGAGACGGGTAATCATGGCGCTGTAGGTGCGGAGACGGAGCCAGTAGTCGGCTTCGCTGTTGCCGATGTTGAGGGAGCCGAGTTCGGTTAGGATGAGTGGGCGGACATTGTCGGTCCGTTCCATGTGGGCGCGGAACATGTCGAGGATGGCTTCCATCCGGCCGAGAAGGTAATTCCGATAGCCGCGATCACGACGAGCATAGGCGCCGATCGTTCCCATGTCCTCGTAGAAGTGGTGCGAATAGAAATCCAGGTGGCCCTTGGTCAGGTCCATGAACCTGACCTGGTTGCGCCAAAGTTCGAAATCCTTCACCTGAACCTGCATCCACGCCGAAGCCGGGCCGCCAATTTTCACTCCGGGCACTTCGCGGTGAACTCGATCAGCGACGGTGTTG
>Ga0055584_100007527_pt1 | contig 10674 bp, 6 predicted proteins | sample OSDHelmetaG_FD_58716 | JGI IMG/M metagenome (GOLD analysis project Ga0055584, IMG submission 58716) | Pelagic marine sediment microbial communities from the LTER site Helgoland, North Sea, for post-phytoplankton bloom and carbon turnover... | ecosystem: Environmental > Aquatic > Marine >...
TATTTTTAAATAAAAAAATATATATAATATATAAATGAATAATAATGTTATATTTATTTTATTTCTTTTAATAATATGTTTTTATTTTATACTTACTAATAATAATAAATCTAAAAAAGAAAATACAGAAAATTTTAAAGCTGTTGAATTGCCTTCATTTAAGAAATTTTTAAAATATTCAAAAGGTTATTCTTGTGATCAAGATTTAGATAGTATTCCATTAGGATTAAAAAAAGAATATGATGTAAAAACTTTTTGTGATGAAAATCCAGCAATGGATACTATAGGAAAATTAACAACTAAACTAGTAAAAGGCAAAGACGTAAAGATTTCCAGCCAATATAAATCATTAACATCGACTGATTTAAATGTAAATAAAAGTTTTTCAGGATTAATAAAAAAAACAGGTAATAATTTATTTATTAAGAAAACAGAAAAAAATAATAAAGAATTAAATCTAACAAAAGATGAAGCTTTATCTGAATGTTTAAAAGATATAACTTGTAGTTATGTGGCAGTAGGTAATCTAAAAGGTAAAAAATTAGGAACTTCATTAATTTATAATGGACCAAAAGAAAATTTAACCCCTAGTATTTCTAAAAATGGTAATTATGATTTGTATGAAAAAATTTTTAATATTGAATATACAATTGTATTTTGGTTAAAAATAGATAAAAAAAATGGATCTGAGAGAAATATATTTCATCATGGTAATTCTAAATCTGATATGTATCCATCTTTAAATATAAAAACAGATTCTACAGGCTTATTATTTAGTTTAAAAACTTCCGCAGGAATACCCGGTGGTGAAAAAATAAATATTCCAGGTGGATCTATTATACCCGGACAATGGGTTCATGTTGCTGTATCTGTTTTTGGTAAAAAAGTAGCAGCATATGTTGCAGGAAATGAAGTTATAAATTCAGAATTAGCTGGTTTTCCAATTTGGCCTAAAGGTAAAAAAGTTTTTGTTAGTAGTCCATATAGTGGTTCTGGTGGATATAATTTATCAATTATGGAATGGTTTCCATTTCAATTAAATAAAGAATTAATTGAAAATTTATCTACTAGCACTAAACCTACTGATAAAGTTGATAAATCAACAAAAGACTTACCAGGAATTGATAAATCAAAGATAGTGCTTCAAAATGGATGGAAAGAAGATAAAAAGTTAAATTATAGTAAATTTAAAGTCGAAGTTAAATTAGGAGTTGCGTTTTTAGATGGATTTATTAAATGCACTAATAAAGCTGGTATAAATCAAACATGTGGTATATTACCTGATGGAACATTTCCTGATAGATTAATAGTAACAACCGTTGGAACAATTGGTGGAAATGTGCTTAGATTAATGTTATATCCAAACGGAAACATAAATTTATTTGATGGTAAATCTAAATTTGGTCGTGGAATAAAACATAATTATCAATTAGGTGATTCTGTTATTTTATCAAATGTAAGATATCCATTAATAGGTGGTAATGCGGTTAAATTGAGAAATGGTGTTACTAATGAAACAAATACAGGTTATCCTTCTTTCTTCTCATTAGGATCATTGGTTTTTTTAACCGGAGGAATATCTAATGTTAATGGTAAATGGTTTTGTCAGTTACCAATGGGAAAAAGACCACCTGTTAGAGGAATATATTTAAGTAATGATCAAGATGGTAACCCAGGAAGAATAGATATAACTTCAAAAGGATGGTGTTTAGCAAATCGTTCAGGTTCTAGTGTTTCTCTAGAAGGTATTAATTTTTCTACAATGAAGGGTGTGAAATTATTATTATATTCTGGTTTTAAAAATTTTAATTCTGATAAATTTGAAGAAGCTAGAGTTGTTTTAGATAATGGTATAGTTAAGGTTAGTGGATTAATCGCTTTATTTTATAATAAATTTAATGCAAATAAAATTAATCAAATAGGTTGTTACAGAGACGATGAATCAGATAAAGATTTACCATTTAAATCAGGATCTAGAATGAATAAAATGACATGTGCCAAATCAGCGTTTAAAAAAGGACATACTTACTTTGCTCTCAATAAAAAAGTATGTAGAACAGGTATGAATTATGGAAAATATGGTGAAACTGCATGTAATAACAGTAATGCAAATGAAGTATTTACATTAGATAGTGAATGGCTTCCGATTACCAGATTACCCAAAGGATATAGACCTAAAAATCATTTATCATTCTTATGTGTAACTGATTCTGTAGGTGAAGGAAAACCCGGTGGAACGGCTACAGTAAATATTAATAAAAATGGTTGGGTTCATTTATTAAAAAAAATCAATACTAAATCAGAGTTATTATCATTAAATAATATTCTATTTTTTGTTTAAATATTTATTTAATTTTTATTATCATATTAATGTTAATAAAATAAAAATAAAAAAATAAAAACATGGAATAAAATAAAAAAATATAATTTTATAGGTATTCAACTTAAAATTATAATTTTGATAAAAATTAATCTTTTAATACTAATTTTTGATCTTCTGTAAAATCTATAAACTGTTTTAATTCTTCAAAAATTTTTATTTTATTTGGAGATTCAAAATGTTCTAATACAGTATGTAATGCAAATCTATTTAAATCTTTACTACGCATCATCTTCCATAATAAAAATACATTAATTCGTTTATCTAGCTCTTTATCGGTCATTTGTTTCCATTTTTCTTTAAAAACATCATATAATTTCATATAAACTAAGCTAATTTTGGCTTCTGACATATTTTTGAAATATTTTTTAAAAAAATTGTTAAATTTAGGTTCTTCCATTACATCTGACAAATCTTTAAAAAAATCATTATTATCTAGAATTTCATCGCCTTTTTCTAGAATTTCAAAAGAAGCATTTTTAGTAATTATTTTTTTTTTATTCATTATTTATTATTATTATTAGTTATTTATTTTTAAATTCAAATTTTTTAAATTTTTAATTTGAAAATGCTAATCCACCCATTCCACTCATTATTCGCAATACATTATAATTAATTCCATATACTTTAATTATACCTGGTTTAATAGAGTTAAAATTTAATACAGCACTATTAAGTTTAGAAAAATTACATGTTCCTGATGGCTGATGATTTTCTGGCTTACTAGCAAATGAATAGACATAAAATCCACCTGTTTCAGAATCAGATATATCCTGCATTTGATTTTTATTTAAATTATTCCATGATAATTTACCATTTTGATGAGTTCCATTTCCAGCAACTTGCAATGAACCACCTTTATGATATTTATAAGGGGTAATAACTCTAAAATAATGTCCTTCTCTTCTAGAAAAACGATTAGTTCCGTTTAATTGCAATACTACTTCTTCTATCATATCTTTATCATATAATGCATCCGCATCAATATTTGTGGCTCTAAAATAATTGTATCCTGAATTTCCTGTAGCTTTGATAGTCCAAATTAATTCTTTTACTGGATGAATGAATCGTATAGGTATTTCGTTAATTCCAGTTTGAATATTTATTTTATTAGTAACTTGTAATTGTTCGATTAAATATTCGTGAGAAACTTGTGCAAATCTTCTTCTTTCATCAGTGTCTAAAAAAATAAAATCACAATATACTTTTAAATTTTTTAAATCTACATTTTGAACATTTGTATGTGGAGGTAATTCTGTTGTAACATTTTTTTCACCAGATACAACAGCCCCTAATACTTTAGTTAATAATGTTCCTTCACTCTCAGGAGTTGGTATTATTTTACTAATACCATTATCAGGTTCTGGACCTACTTTGACTTTAAAAGATGGATCATCACCAGTTCCTATTTTACCAATTCCTCCAAATGTTACATCAATTAAATCATTTTCTGCACCATAATTTTTACCAGATTCTAGCACTTCAAAATTAATACCACATGATAAAAATAACAAAGATGGATTTATTGCTACTAATTCAGTATTCTTTTTAGTTATTTTTAAATAAGTATTACCTGGTATTCCTTTACCAGATTTAAGAACAGAAACTTTTAAAGAAAATGATCCACCAACAGTCCTTTGACTATTTATAGATGCTCCAGTTACACCAGTAATCATTTTTCCGGTATTTTCAGGAGTAGGTATAATAGTATCTATTCCATAAGGATCATCAGATACTTTCACTTTAAATATTGGATCTTCACCATTTTCTAATTTAGAAATTCCTTCAAAATCAACATTTACTAAATCATTTAAATGTCCATAATTTTGTCCTGATTCTTTAACCTCTAAATGTATTCCTAATGAAAGTGATATTACATTAGGATTATTTGCATCAACATCATTTTGATTTTTAGTTATTTTTAAAAATGTATTATTTGGAATTTCTTTACCACCTGAGACAATAGTGGTTTTAAGTGAAAAAGTTCCATTTTGAACGATTCTAGATCCAGTTATTGAAATATTATCTAGACCAGTTATTAATGTTCCTGAAACATTATTATTTGGTAAAACTGTATTAATTCCAAATGTCGGATTTCCTAAAATGTTTAATTTAAATGAAGGAGAAATTCCACCATCTAATTTAGTTAAACCATTAAAAATTACATCAATTTCTGAATTTTCATCACCATAATTTTTACCACTATTTTCAACCTCTAAATTTATTCCTAATGATAAAGGTATTTGCACTACATGAGTTGGATCAGATCCAGGACTTATTTTTACTATAGTTCCTGCGGGAATTTCTTTACCGCTATTTAATAATGTTACTTTTATTGTAAATCCATTTGCAAAAGATCCTGTATTTTTAACTATATTAAATGTAGGGATCTCTGTTAAAGTTACATTGTTATTTTGACTATCCACAAATGTAATATTTGTAGCAGATCCCTGTGCTAATGTATTTCCAATAAAAATCCAATTTGTATTAGGAACATCACTATTAAATTCTTCGATATGTTGATTATTAACTATAAATCCAACTACTTTAAATGAAACTTTTACGTCAGCATTAATACCAATAAGTGAATGAGGTAATTCTGGTCCTTTTTCAATTTTAAATGTAGGAGGTTCTGCTGGATTGACGATAGCATTATTGGAATCAATTAATTTAAAAATTATTCCAGTTGCAATATTATTTTGATCAAAACTAGTGAATCCAGTTCCAATTGTATTTGTAGGGGTTCCATCTCCAGATAAAAATTCTGTTATATGTGTATCATTATTTATAAATCCAACAACTTTTAATGATGTTTCTAGAACACAACCAGTTCCAGGAGTAGATGTTTGTGTTGGATTTCCCTTTTCAATTTTAAATTCTGGATCAACTGTAGGAATAGGAATTGGGTTACCATTTTCTAAAACTAGAGAAGTTTCAATACCAGTTGCTAAATTATTTTCATCAAATTGAGTAAATCCAATTCCACCAATATAGTCCAGACTATGAATATTATTCAAAACAAAACCCAAAACTTTAAGAGAAACATCAAATGTTGCTCCAGAACCAGTAGTAACTACAGAATTAAAAGATGGAATAAAATCTTCATAATCATGTAATTGTAATCTTAACTTAACTTCGTGATATTGTAAAGCAATTAATGGTAATGATAAACCTGGATTTCTACAAAACCAAAATTGTAAAGGAATATATACTTTTTTTTCATGTTTAACTCTTAGATTTTCATTTTGATTTACTTCACCTTCAATTACATCAATACCATTTAATAGTCTGTTTAATTTTTGCCATTTTTGCTGTTTCATTGTTAATTGTGACCAAATATCCATCCAATCACCATAATGTGTATCAATAATCTGACCGCCTATTTCTAATTCAACTGATTTAATTATTTTATGTCCAACTCTAAGACCAGTTATATTGCTACCAGAACCAAAATTACTATTTAAATCTGTTCCAGAATTTTTAGCAATTAAATCTAATTCTAACCAAATATTACTTAATAAATCTCCATTTCTAGAAATAGTAATAGTATAATTTTTACCCATTACAATATTTCCCTCTATATTTTGTTTAATACTCTCTATAGTAAAATTAGTATATCTTCTATATACAACTTTAAAGTATGTCATTTGAGGATTTCCTGTTAGATAAATATCTTGTGCTCCAGTAGCTGCTAATTGCATTAAGCTTCCTCCCATTACTATTATATTATGTTAAATTAATTTATGAATAAAACTTTAATATAAAATATAATATTAAATTTTTTAATTTGAATATGCTAAACCACCCATTCCACTCATTACTCGTAATACATTATAATTCATGGCATAGACACTGAATGTTCCTTTTTTAGAAGAGTTAAACATTATAGCAGCATTATCTATTCTAGAAAAATTACATGTTCCCGATGGTTGATGATTTTCAGGTTTTATAGCAAATGAATAACAATAGATACCTCCCATTTCTGATTGTTTTATATCAGTAGGCATTTTATCTTTATTAACATTATTCCAGTAAATTGTTCCATTTTTATGACTACCATTTCCTGGAAATTGTTTATCACCACCAGTATGATGTTGGTATAAACTTACTGTTCTAAAATAATTTCCTGTTCTCCTTGAGAATCTATCACTTCCATTTAGAATTAAAACTATATCTTCTAACATATCATTATTATATTCAGGATCTTTATCAATATCAGATGCTCTGAAATAATTATATCCCTTACTATCCTGGGATTTCATTGTCCACATTAATTCTTTAACAGGATGATTAAATCTTAATTCTTGTTCATTAGATCCCTTTAATAATGATTGTGTTCCTCCAGTTTGAACTTGTTCTATTAAATATTCATGAGATACCTGTGCAAATCTACGTCTTTCATCTGTATCTAAATATATATAATCGGCCCAAATTTTAATATCATCTAATTCAACATTTTGAACATTTGTATCTGGTGCTCCATCTTCAGTTCCAATAAAAGAATCTACATCTAATAATTGAATATGAATTTTAACTTCATGATATTGTAAAGCTATTAATGGTAAAGCTAAACCTATATTTCTACAAAACCAAAATTGCAAAGGAACATACACTTTTTTTTTTTCTTTAACTCTCTGATTTATATCATTATGAACCACTCCGTCTACGGTGGTAATACCGGATAACATTCGTTCTAATTTTTCCCATTTTTGTCCCCCATATGTTAATTGAGTCCATAAATCCATCCAGTCTCCATATTGTTTATCCATTAGTTGACCACCAATCTCAACTTCCGCATAATCTATAATTTTATGTCCAATTCTTAATCCAGTAATATTACTTCCAGAACCAAAATTACTACCACCAGCAGCTTCATCAATTTCTGTTCCAGAATTTCTGGCAATTAAATCCATTTCTAACCAAATACCTGATACTAAATCTCCATTTCTAGCTAAAGTTACAGTATATCTTTTACCCATTTTTGCACTACCATTATATGTTTGTTCTATAGTTTCCATTGAAAAATTAGTATGTCTTCTATATACAACTTTAAAGTAAGTCATTTGTGGATTACCAGTTAAATAAACATCTTGAGCGCCATAAGCAGCTAATTGCATTAAGCTTCCACCCATTTATTATAATATAATATATTTTTATTTTATAGTTAAACTCTTTAAATTTTTTTTATAAAAAATGATAAAAAAAATTAATTAGAATATGCCAACCCACCCATTCCACTCATTATTCTTAATACATTATAATTAATTGCATATGCTCTGAATTTACCTTCTGAAACAGCAGTATAATTTAATACAGCATTATCTATTCTAGAAAAATTACAGGTTCCTGAAGGCTGATGCTCTTCAGGTTTTAAAGCGAATGAATATACATAAAATCCACCTTCTTCCTGACCAGGATTTTGTCTATGTCCTCCTGAATGATGCTGATATGTTTGAACACATCTAAAATAATGTCCTTCTCTTTCTGTAAATCTATCATGTCCATTTAATTGTATAAGTGCTGTTTTAATATTATCTACACCATTACTACCATTTGTTGAGAAATAATTAAATCCAGTATTATCTTTTGGTTGACAAACCCATATTAATTCTTTAACAGGATGGTTAAACCTTAATTCTCTTTGATTTTTTCCAGAAGCAGACATTAATGAATTAGAAAATTGAATTTGTTCTATTAAATATTCATGAGAAACTTGGGCAAATCTTCTTCTTTCATCCGTATCTAAAAATATATAATCACACCATACTTCAACTTCATCTAAAGTTCCAAAATTTTGTATTCCTGAATTATTTAATTCTTCTAAGGATTTTAATGAAACATTTATTTTAACTTCATGATACTGTAAAGCAATTAATGGTAATGCCAATCCTGGATTTCTACAAAACCAAAATTGTAGTGGAACATAGCATTTTAATTTTTGTTTTTTATCATTTGCAGCTGCAACAATTTGTAATCCAGATACCATTTTATCTAATTTAGTAAATGAACCATCACCATGAGATAATTGTGCCCATAATTCTAACCATTCTCCATATTGTTTATCAATAGTTTGTCCTCCAATTTCTACATCTACAAAATCAATTAATTTATGACCAATTCTTTTTCCTAATACTGATTTATTAACATCAGATGAAGTAATATTCATTGCTAAATATATTCTTGATAGAAGATCACCATTACGAGATATATTACATGTAAATTTTGTTCCCAATGTTGATTTACCACTAAATGTTTGTTCTTTACTTTCTATAGCAAAATTAGTATGCCTTCTATATACTATTTTAAAAAAAGTTATCTGGGGATTACCTGTTAAATATATATCTTGTGCTCCATAAGCGACTAATTGCATTAATCCACCACCCATTATTTATATATACTATAAAAAAACATTTTTTTTAAAATATATAAATTTATTTTCTTAATTAGAATATGCTAATCCACCCATTCCACTCATTATTCTTAATACATTATAATTTGTTGCATATACTCTCATCACACCCTTTGAATGACTATCTGTCAATAATACTGCATTATCAATTCTAGAAAAATTACAAGTTCCTGATGGTTGATGTTCTTCTGGTTTTAATCCAAATGAATAAACATAATATCCACCTAGTTCTTTTGTAGGATCTTGAAGATTACCACCAGTATGATATTGATATGGTTGCACTAATCTAAAATAAGTTCCATCTCTAATAGAAAATCTATCATGTCCATTTAACTGCAATAAACTAGATCTTAAAATATCCTTACTAGTTGATGTTGTTCCATTAAAATAATTAAATCCAGTTTGTTCATTTTTTTGAACACTCCATATTAATTCTTTACATGGATGATTAAATCTAAGTTCAAATTCATTATTACCTTCATCTAAGGTAACTGTATTTGAAAATTGAACCTGTTCAATTAGATATTCATGAGAAACCTGTGCAAATCTTCTTCTTTCATCAGTATCTAAAAATATATACTCACAATATACTTTACCTGTTGATACTATTAAGTCATGCTTCATAGTTGCTCTTACTTTTAATTCAATACCTTCTGTGGGAATATTAATAATTTTAGTATTCAATTTATGATCAACTAATTTTGATTCCAATTCGTTTTTTTCTTTAACTGAAACTACATTTTTTAAAGTAGTTAAATTTGTATAAGATAATGAATCTTTAAATTCTATATTAATATTAACTTCATGATATTGTAAAGCGATTAACGGTAAAGCTAATCCAGGATTTCTACAAAACCAAAAATGTAATGGCACATAAACTTTTCTTTTTAAATCACCTGCAGTTGGTAATGACCCATCAATTAATTTTGATAATTTTTGCCATTCTTCACCGTTAGAAACTAATTGTGTCCATATATCCATCCAATCTCCATAATGTTTATCAATAGTCTGTCCTCCAATTTCTACTTCAACATATTCTATTATTCTATGTCCAACTCTTCTAAGATTGATATCAATATCATCTAAATTTAATGGATTTGTTCTAGAACCAATGGTTCCATTAATTACTCCATTTAAAGCATTTGTTTTATTTTTATCTGAAAAAACATTAAGAGTTGTATCTGATTCATCTATAGTTTTTATTGCATCAATTGTTATTTGTGAATTATTTGCATTATATCTTTTTAAAGAATTATTAGTAACAGTAATAATTTCACCAACTGGTTCATCGTTTTCTATTTTTTGAAATGACATTGGTTCAGTTGTATCTACATCAGTAATCAAATCTTCTAATACTAATTCTAAATAAACTTTAGTTAATAAATCACCATTTCTAGATACATTACATGAAACTTTTTTTCCTAAAGCCAATGAGCCACTAAATGCTTGTTGAATCGATTCCATAGAAAAATTAGTATGTCTTCTATAGACAACTTTAAAAAAAGTTATTTGAGGGTTACCTGTTAAATATATATCTTGTGCTCCATAAGCTACGAGTTGCATTAATCCACCTCCCATTTATATTATAATATAAATTAACATTTTATTGTGAAAAAATTTAACTAACAAAAAAATGATATAAATAAATTATATCAATTTTATAAAAAAATAAATAAAATTAATTAGAGTATGCAAGACCTCCCATACCACTCATGATTCTTAATACATTGTAATTAACAGCATAAACTCTCATTTCATAAGATTTATCAGCAGTTCCAGTGAAATTAACATTTAATACAGCATTATCAATTCTGGAAAAATTACAAGTTCCGGATGGTTGATGTTCTTCTGGTTTTAAAGCAAATGAATAAACATGTGTTTTACC
>Ga0055584_100007528_pt1 | contig 10674 bp, 14 predicted proteins | sample OSDHelmetaG_FD_58716 | JGI IMG/M metagenome (GOLD analysis project Ga0055584, IMG submission 58716) | Pelagic marine sediment microbial communities from the LTER site Helgoland, North Sea, for post-phytoplankton bloom and carbon turnover... | ecosystem: Environmental > Aquatic > Marine >...
ACTCAATAAAGTTGCGAAAACTGAAAAAGAAAAACAAGCAAATTCATTGGTGGTGCAATTACGAGCAAGACAAAAGTGTGAACTTATTAAAGTTCCTTTGTTCGTAGAACTTGCAGAAGAAGCAATGGAAAATGGAATGAGTATCGTTTTGTTTATGAACTTTAAAGATAGCATAGATGCGTTAGCAGAACGATTAAAAACCAAATGTATCATTGACGGAAGAAACAAACCAAAAGAACGTCAGGCAAACATTGATGCGTTTCAGAATGATAAAAAACGTGTCATCATCGTCAATGCTCAAGCAGGTGGTGCAGGTATCAGTTTACATGACCTCAATGGAAAGTATCCAAGAATGGCATTGATTTCTCCAAGTTATAGTGCAATCATTTTAAAACAATGCCTTGGAAGAGTTCACCGAGATGGATCAAAAACAAAAGCACTTCAAAGAATTGTATTCGTTGCAAATACCGTTGAAGAAGAAGTTTGTGAAAAAGTTAAAGACAAACTTCACAATCTTGATTTAATCAACGATGGAGTTTTAAGTTTAGACAACGAAAAACTGTTTGAACGAAAATAATTAAGTTCTTAAAATTGTATTAAAGTGATGTGGGTATTTTGCTACTCCAGCACGACCAAACAAGTTAATTACATGATACATCAAAAGTCTTTCACTTTCAGCATTACTTCTTACACGATTATTAGTTATATTTCTTGCCAACCATGCTTCGGTTTGTTCTTTGAATACAGGTAATTCATGATACTCGTAATAGTGGTCTGCTAATCTTAAAACTTGTTTCATTCTTTCGGCAATTCCAACCACAACGCAATCACTTCTCCAAAAAATTTGCTCTGTACTGATTGCAGAGTCAATTATTTCTAGTAACATATTTTTATCTATTGAAATATCAGCACGAGCACGAATAATTAAATCAAACTCGTAATTGTTTTCTATTTCATATTTTTCCGCAAGAAGTAAACCTTCTTTTATATTTGTCCATTGTGATATAATTCTATTTGAAAATCCTCCGCGATCATACTTCTCAAATGCATCTCCGGGAATATACTTTACATCTGTATAATAATTGTTCAAAAACTCATAATCAAGAGGTTCGTTTCCTGTATACTCAATATTGTCACGACTTCGTTTTGCAGGACACAAAAAGTCAAAGCATTGGCCAAAAATTTTATATTCATGTTGACTTTCATCTTTGAATATCATTCCCAAATCATTTAAATGTTTATAGTTTTTAATTAAACCAGACATTATTACTGCAATTTTCATTTTATTTATTCCTGTTAATTACTAAGTGTTGATTATTTTTTCCGTCAGTATTTGAATCGTAATTTTCTTTCAGCATAAAATTTATATTTTTTTCTCCTATACTTTGACACAATTCAGGATACAAATGATGTCCTGTTCCACGAATTCCACCCGAGAATCTACTATCAATACACGCATTATTAAAGTTGTCTATGTATCTAGGGGGCATTGCAAACATTAAATCAGTAACTTTTCTGTATCCTAAAGATTTTCGGTAATGCTTTTTTTCTTCCCATGTAAAATTGAATTTAGAATCATCTATATCAAATTCTGTAATTGGAACTTGAAACAATAAATCAAATCTTAAATTCAAAATTAAATCATATTCATTTAAATTATCAACTTGATTATTTGATTCAATAAATGAATCACTTATAAATTCAGTTTTTTGAAATGAATATTTAATTGGTCTTAACAACTCAATTAAATTATTATCATTCTTGATACCAGTTGAATGTGAGTGAAAATATACATCACTGTTTGGTAAATGATTAAACAACATCTGCTGATGATTTTCATAGCATAGAAAAAAATTAGAACCCTTTGCTTTGGTTCTGTAATAATGACCACGATAACATAATGCAACTTTCATTGTTATTCATCTGCTCCAAGCATTTTAGTATTTTCTTTGTTATGCCCACAATATTTGTTGCAAATGTGTCTCCAACTAAATTTCATCAACGAACCAGTGCCTATATCTTTTTTACAATGCTCTCGTAAATGATAATTTAAAATACTTTCAGGTGTTTCACGTGGTGGTTTTGGTCCTCCGCGAGTCTCAAAATTCACCAAATATGTTTTATATTGATCGTATAACGAAATAAACGCATCTATATTTTTCTTTTTAAATACAAAAAAGAAGTCTCTTACTCCATTGCTTGTAGTTTTCTCAACAACGATGTCGTGTTTATTTAGCAACTCCTTTGCTCTTTCGTGGTCATAACTGCGAATTCCCATGTCTGACCTAAACAAATATATTATTGTATCATCGTTATACTGCTCTGAATTTTCTTGGAACATTACCAATGATTCTTTTATGTGTTTAAAAAACGACATTATTCTTTGTGGTTGTTGATTGGACTTGTTGAATCTTAACGCATTTAATTTTTTTACTTCTTCATAGAAAAATTTAGCATCATAATCATAAGCATTGATGGTTGAATTTTCTTTAAATCTTTCCTTCAATTCATCATCAGTAACTAATACACCGTTGTCCTCGTACCGTCTCTTTGGTACATAAACAAACTTATTCACTTTTCCCATATCCACATTGTGGACACGCATATCTCTCAAAAATCCGTATATACAGAATACAAAATTATCATCATCCATCTCGTCAATCACCCTTTAATACCCAAACATATCAACATCCCTTTCAAACTTTTTTCTAATCAATAAATCTACATTTGGACAGTCTGTGTAGTATTCACCAAAGTGTTTTGTTTTCTTTTTTGATACATTTGCCTTTGGAAGTTCTTCTCGTTCGATTCCAACTGTATCACAAAACTTATAAAAGTCATTTTGAATATTTTCGTAACTTATTGGACCAGTTAACATATTCTTTCCTTCATACGCATAATAATTCGTTTGAGGTGACAATTGTCGTGTTGATTCTTCAAACTTTTGACAACTCATAGTTCCATGCCCCAAGTAAAAGTAATAAGAAGTTGCACGATCCCACGGATTTCTAACGCATCCTGATATTGTGTAATCCTCAAGTTTCCCATATGAATCGTCCCAATTTTGCACATAATGTTTTATTGTTGCGTGTTTACCACCTGCAAAATTGTTTAAACCAAATTTGTCCATAACACCATCTTTATTGAATGATGTATTTATTATTTCATCGTCTGAATATTTCTTCAATACATTTTGTATTGCATTTCCCGCAGTTTTTGGTGCGTGGATGAATATAAATTTGTGTTCAAAACTAATCATACTTTCTATTATAATAAGTATGAAATAGATTTATTTTACATTCTATTTACGAAGAAAGATTGCATCACCACCCTCTTTCTGATTTGCGTGGTAAAAACCAGATTCGTCCAACATTTTCTTTATATTATTCATCTTACATTCGTCGGGTGCTTTATATTGATGAGTTCCACCTTCTAGTACAATTAGTTGGCAATTATTTAAATACTTTACATTGCCCTTTAAAGCATAATATTCTGCTCCTTGTAAATCAAGACACAAAATATATTTGTGATTTTCAAGATTTCTACTTTCAATAAAAGTATCAAGTGTAGTTGCAGGAACAGTTACTTTTTCGGATGTATGCACTTCCCCCCACTTATCATTAAATTCTAAAATTGATGATGTGCCTATATTTGCTTTTTTACCATCAACTTCAATTAAATTAGGAGCATTTTTTCCAAATGGTGGATTTGGAGTATCAACTGTACAATAAAAATCTATTGTAGTATTTTCATGATAAACCGCAGACGGAACTAATTCTACTTGATCGGAACTGATATTATTTGATTTTAAATTTTTATTGCATATATCAACGCAAGTTGGATTACATTCAAACGCATAAACTTTTTTATTGGTATCCCAATTTAATTTTATGGCATCTACAATATCACGACTTCCACCTTCAATGATATAATCAAATTCTACTTTAGGATATTTTGATAACAAAAAATGATATGATGCAGGAGCACCGCAAATTGTATCTTCGTGTAATTTATTCATGATTTTACTATTACCTTTTTAATTTCACCATTTTCAGTTACATCTTTCCAATTCTTGAAAAAGTGTGAACGATGTTCATATGCAAATTTAAATTTAACTATATTCTCTTTATCACAAAACATTTTTACTGCATTTGCTTGAATTGTACTATCACCCCAACGATGTCGTTGTATTCCACCATCCTCATTGATATATGACATAAAGTTTTGATAATCGTCTGATGTCCAAAATGATAGTTTTGAGATATTAAAGTTGTTGTAAAAGTTCCAGCAATTTATATCACTCATTTCACATTTTATTGATATATTGTTTTGTCTTACATAATTTTTAATTGCTTTTGGTAACGTTTCACAAGTTTCACGATGACTATCACGTTTATCACGAACATATCCGTATAATCTTCCCGACTCAATAAAATCATCTATTTCAAGTGGAGATTGTAAAATACTATCTGCATCTAATCTAATTCCATAATCGTATCCACTTAAATAATGAATAAACTCAGAAGAGTAAAACAAACACATTCCTTTGTAACCAATATTTGAACCTTGTTTGAATCTAGGAAGTTTTTTAATTTCTTCAGTTGGATTTTCACGTATATCAATCACTTCGGTTTCGTCACCAATAATATCTCGTACAGGTTTTGAAAGTGAACCGTCTTGATCCACAAACAATTTCATATCAACCTGATATTTTGTTTTTAGATGTGTCTTTATACCTTCAAGACGATCTTTCCAATAGTTCCGAATATCTCGGTTTAAGCAAAGTCCATATACTACAATTTTCATATTATCATTGCACCTGGTAATTCTTTCATATGATTATCCAAACCTTCATACATACAAGTCAAACGATGCTTATCAAAATCATTTAGATCATTCATTCTGTTTACTCTGTCACGTTTTCTCATAAAAGATTTTTTATATGTAGGATCAATTCCCATATACCCAAACAACAAATCTATATTTTCCCACATACTATTAAAGTTAATAAGCAATCTTGGGTATCCTTGTCCTTTATTTGGGTTTGTCCAATTTTCAAATTGTTGTATCATTCCAAATGTATCTTTAGATTCATCCAAGAAATTAGATAATTGATTTTTGTGAGTTGCTCGTTTACCAGTTACTGCAATTGCATGACCCATTGCTATATTTCTTCTGAATAAACTTAATACCATGCTATAAGGATTGTCGTATAAAAATACTGCTCGTTCAATTGGTCCTTCGTTTAAATCTGTTCTGTCAAATGAGTTTTCTTTTTTTAAATATGGATCACTTTGCCTGGGTGGGGTAATTCGATGTTTTAATCCTTTTGGATTAGAACCCGGTCCTGCTTCACGAATCCCTTCGGAATTAAGTGGACAATTGCATTCTATCTTGCGTGATGCCCATCCTATGAAACTGGTTGAGGCACATCCTCCCATTGATGTAATTAATATCATATAGATAAATATTATTCATTAATGAATTTCTATTGAATCACAGTGACTTCCTTTCAAATTCATCCAGTGAGGTTCATTTCCTTCTACAAATTCAAAGTTTAATTCGTCAGTTTCACCCATATATGTTTTACGATCAGTTAAAACTGGACTGTAAACTTTTGCAGTTGGACTTAAGAAACCAGCAACCCAACTGAAACTACTATTCGCACGAAATATAGTTCTTGCAAAATATAAACGCAAAAAGTCAGGTAACCAATCAAACATTACATCTGGAATTACTTTAGAACCAACTGGATAGTTCCAACCACCACGAACTTGTGGTGTTCCAACTCCCCATTTTCCAGTCCAGTCATCGGTTGTCCACTCTACACAATTTGAACAAAATCCAAATTTTTGAAATGCTTTTGTATAACTTTGCTTGTTAATAACACTATATGCTTGTACATTTCGTTTATTGTAGTTTGCATTTGAAATATCATCTCTACGTAAATGAGCAATATCATAAGTTCCTTGTTTATCTTCAAGTCGTTTGTATACATCAAGATTTTTTACTTCGTCTGAAAATTCTAACCATTGCAATTGTTGTGCTTTATCGTAATCACGGAAATTGGCATCTGAATGAATGCACAAACTGTCAAAAAATACGTTACGATGTTCATTTTTACCTTGTGTATCTGGATTAAAATAAACCAAGTTATCACCGGTTCTTTGATTGTAATTTTGAATCGCAGTTTTTCTGTATTCAATAGAATCCATTGGTTTCTTTGATTGATTTACTTGCAATCTAAGTTTGTCACTTGTAATCGTTTTAACACCTGAATCTACAAACAAACGAGAACCTTCCCATGCACTTGGTAAGTAAAAGTCTAAATTATATTTGTGAGCATAATGCTTACCAAACATATAACTAAAAACTCTGTTTCCGAATCTGCCATTCCAGTGAACCATTACAATTTTGTCACCGAGCATTTGCATTTCATTATCTTCAGTAGTTGAAACTACGACTTTTTTTGAACTTTGATTTTGTGTATCATTCATGGTTGATGTAACTTTCTTTTTAATATCATTTTTAATTGCAAATTGATAAGAAGCATGGACTCCCTTTACCGACATCCAGTGTGGATGATTTCCTTTTACAAAATTATAGTCATTTACTTCTCCAGGTGTATATTCGTGTAATAACGGAGAATAAATGTTATCAGTATCACTAATCCAAGATGCAAACAAACTAAACGAGCTATTTGATCTGAATATGTTTCTAGCAAATACTATTTTTAAAAAATCAGGTAACCAAGGAATTTTTCTACCACCTATACTTGGAATTGGTTTATTCCAGCTCCACCCTACATTTTGTTCATCGGAAATCCATGTTACTTTCGTTGGATCTTGACCGAACTTAGCAAATGCAGCTCCGTAACTTTTCCGACTAACCATACTATGCCCACCTTGGTAATTTTTTCCTGCGATGTCAGTTCTACGGAAATGTGCAACATCATATGTACCTTTGGCATCTTCTAATTCACGATACATATCAGTTTGTTTTAATTCGTCCGAAAATTCAAAATATCTTCGTAAATCCGACAAATCAATCTGCTCATAGAACCAATTACAATCAGTAACTAAACTAATAAATGCGGTGTTTGTTTTACCGTAATTTCTTTTTAAAACAGGATCAATAAATTCTATATTATCATTGAAGTTTTCATTGTACCTATCAATTACCTTTTTATTTTTTTTAAAAGGTTCACCTTTCCAAGCACCTCCTGCATAAATAAAATTATTGCGTGTAAAACTTTCGTCTGCAACTGGTGCGGGATTTTTAAACAGAACTGAACCATCCCACTCTGAACCCACATAAAACTTTTGATTAAACTTTTGTTCTATATGCTTACCGTACAAATACGAATGGCAACGATTTCCAAATCTACCAATCCAAGATGCACAGATTATTTTGTTTTGCTCCAATGTTGTATCCTTATGGCAGAACTACAATAGTATCGTTTACATCACTTTGTGTATTTTTATTTAATACAAGTCGTTTATTTACTTTGTTTAAAGCAAACGCATAATTTTTTCGTTTTGCTTCGTTATGTGTTAATTTAACGAATTCTTGCACAGAATTGTCTGTTATCAAAACATAGTCATATAACTTTGGATTTATTTCTATATAGTCCATTTTTTATTGATCTTTTTCTTTTATTTCCGCACTAATAAATAACTTACCTTCAGTATCTTCAGTTGCTTCTGCAAGAACATGAGCAACTCCACAACGAAATGAATATCTTGTGGAAAAATACATAAATGGTAAAATCAAATAACTCACCCACATTTCAAATGCGTTGGTGTACATCAAAATTCCCAATACACATAGATAAGGCATACAGGTATTCATTAAATAGTTAATGATGGCCGTTGCAGTTGATACTTCATCTACTATACTTTTGCTTGTATTTTTCATATTATTTTTTTTAGTTTATTTTCTATATGTATGAGTCCTTCCTGACAGAATATCAATGGGTATCTCAGATATATACATATATTTATAAGAGGATTTATTACCAATTTTCTAAATAATTTAAAGTGCCATGAATTAACTCGTATTGCTCGTTTGATAGCAATCTGTTTGATTTGTTCATTGTGCTTTAATCTTGCAGTATTGTCAATCAATAATACATTTGGTTCTGCTGATATAACATAACCATTTTCAACTTTAAATTTAATTTTTACATCAGCATCTGTTTGAGGTGCGATAATTTGAGTTTTAATTTCAAGTTCACCTGTAAAATCAACTCGTTCCCAATCTCTGTTAGTAACTCGTGCGTATGTTGTTCCGTTCCATATTACACCAGGTTTACCGAACTCATCGGGTCCTACCTCTTTATACTCAACGATGTTGTGACACAACTCTCCGTTTCGTCTTACAAGAAAGTCACCATGCTTTTTATTAATTGGTTCACATAAATATGTAAGTTTTTCCCACTCAACATCTACTTTCTCTAGAACTTCTTCCGAGAAATTAACCTTATATTTACACTTTATATAGTTATTCATTTTATACTTATTATAATAATTAAATTTGGAAATGTCAACTTTTTGTTAAAGTTATTTTTCGTTTGTACCATTTTCAAGCATTTTATTAATTGAATCTTTTAGTTTACCTTCATAAACTTTATCTTCTAAATACTGATTACAATACTTAACTAATTTTTTCTCATCTTCTGCTAAAAGACTTGCTGATAATATAGTTAAAATGTTATACAAATCAGGATTATCATCTTTAATTTTGTCCGCAAGTGTTGTCAAAGTTGATACTTCAATTTTGTAATATGGATTTATTGAAACCATTTTTTATTGTTTCTCATAAACACACAATGTTTCGTAATTCCCCATTGCAAGTTTCTTAGGACTTCTTTTGGTTTTCATTTGAGATAATTTTATTTTGTACTGCTTTGTTTTTCCAAAAATATCTTCTGCTATTTTTTTTAAATCATGAGATAGCATATAATTGTGACCAAAATAATCAGCATAATCTCGTGTAATGAATCCTAATTTTGCATTTGTTTTCATAACATCTGCACATAATTGCAATGTGGGTTTCCAGTACCCATTTAACCAGTCGGTGTATGTTTCAAAGTTGTTTATACTTTGTTCTTTGCCTTCGTATATTTCAAACTTAAAACACGGAGGACCAAATAATACTGCATCAAATTTGTTTCGGTATTCATCTGTAAAGTTGTGCGTATCGTTTAATTTTTCACTTGGACAATTATACAATTTTACTGATTTATTTCCGTAATCTAAAAATGGATTTTTTAATGATTCGTAATAATCATGCAGTTTATTTCCGTTGTTAATTACATCACCAATAACATCCGTTGCAACAAACTCTTCAAAGTTGGTTTGATAATACGCTAATTGATAACTATTCCAACCCATTGTGGGTGCAAACAAACTTTTTCCATCAAATATAGTATTCAATATACTTGCGTATGTATTAGGATTAAAGATGCTTGGTTTGGAAATGGTTGACATTATGGAACTCCAAACTGATGTCATATTTTTATCTAAAAAGAAATTAAATGTAGCAGGACCTACAAAACTATTACGAAGCAAGTGCCACTTAAAAAGACATTTTAAGATACTTTGACAATCTTGAAAATCATTTTTATGCAGTCTTTTTGTTGAGTACATTTTATCATAATTAATGTTTCTCAAAATACGACTTGTATCAGAGTTCATAGTTCCATCAAAATAGTTTTTAAACTTACACGGAACAACTTGAAAGTTCATTCCACTTTTTAAACTATCAATTTCAATATAATGGGAATACCAATCGTATAATGTTTCTTCACGATTTTTAACAAACATTTCATAGCAACTTTCTATGAACTGAGGTAATACATAATAACGAAAATCTGCTTTACCGTATTTCAATATAAAGTTTTTTACATTATACCTCGAAACAGGTTTGGTAATATTATCCATATCCATTCTTGAATAATTGGTATATAAAACCCCAAGTTGTTCTGAATATGAATCAAAATCAATCTTCGGTTCAAGTTCCAGAGAATCCACAAAATCATCGAAGGAAACAATTAATTTTTTTTCTGCTGACATTCTTCTTCTTTGATTATCTGTTGGAAGCATTCATTATATAATTCTAACTGCTCAACTCGGTCTTGTAGATACCGTACATATAGCAAGCACTTTTGCATTTCGTTTGCGAGATGGTTTTCTTCACCAAAATCTTCTTTGTGCATTTTAACCCACTTCCGCAAAAAAGGGAGATTGGGTTTCAGTTGTTGATCCAAATCCGTTTTCATATTCTAACATTCTTTCTGCTATTGACTTCATAACAGGAGGACAAACTGCATTTCCTATTTGAAGCATTTTACTTGTTTTTGTTCCAAACAACTTATAGTCACTTGGAAATCCCATTAATTTTAAATGGTCTTCAATGCTTACATGAGTGAATCCTGTGAATCTAAATCTTTTGGGCATTTCACGTCCATCATACCACTTTAATGGAATTCTACGCACGGTAGGAGACACTTTGTTTAACGGATATACCTTTGAGTTGTATCCGTCTAAAAGACCCTCTCCTTCGGGTTTCAGCACATCTGCTATAACTCTATTTGGTTCACCGTTTTCCATTGGCAACTTAAAGTTTGATACAAAATGTCGTTTGCGTCTTTGTGGTAAACCAAAGTTTTGT
>Ga0055584_100007529_pt1 | contig 10674 bp, 9 predicted proteins | sample OSDHelmetaG_FD_58716 | JGI IMG/M metagenome (GOLD analysis project Ga0055584, IMG submission 58716) | Pelagic marine sediment microbial communities from the LTER site Helgoland, North Sea, for post-phytoplankton bloom and carbon turnover... | ecosystem: Environmental > Aquatic > Marine >...
GCGGTGGCACAGTTGAAAGTTGGTGCCATCTAATAATTTGAGGCGTAGGAGGGATTACAAGGGTGTTTGAAATACGAAAACTTTCCGACAAGTTGGGGTTAGAGGTGTTGGGTCTCGATGCTGGCGCAATTGACAGTGGGCAACAGCTGTTCTTGCGAGATCTGTTTTGGAAAACTGGCGCGCTATTATTTAAAAATCTACACATTACACCTCAGCAGATGCACGGACTCAGTGATATTTTTGGTGGCGCCCAGCTTTATCCAATTCCAAGTGTTCGCATCGAGGGTTTACCTGAAGTCGGTGTTTTGGCTACTAACCATGCAGACTTGACGCCGGTTTATCTCAAGGCAGGGCAGCCACTTAAATACGTTATCCCATGGCATGCAGACTGCATGTTTTACGAAACACCGACCGCAGGTAATATGTTGTATGCACTGCAGGTGCCTGAGGAGGGTGGCCAAACAGGCCTTATCGATACAGTTAGAACTTACCAGATGCTGTCGGAAGACATGAAAAAGTCTATTGATGACCTGGAAATTATTTGTCGATTTCGCACCACGCCTTATTTAATGAAGTTTGGTCGCGATCTTGATTTACAACCACCTACCGATCAGAATCTCGCTGATCACGAGGAATATTTTCCGGAGTTCACTGACAAGGTTCACCCGCTAGTGTTGAAGCATCCCATCACCGGTCACAAGTGTCTTAATGTCAATCCCTTTGTTGCTGAAGGTCTGGTGGGGATAGACAAAGAAGAAGGCGATATGTTGCTAGAGCAGCTGATTAGTCATAGCACAACGGATCAGTTTTCATATTTTCACGACTGGCAGGCCGGTGATTTATTGGTGTTTGATAATTATCGCATGCTGCACAGTGTCAAAGGTGTGCCACCCCAATATGAGCGATTGCTCCATAGCGTGGTTTTACGCGGCGATGTTAAAACCGGACGTGAATTGGCCGCTGGCTGACAAGATCGAAAACAGCCTTAGCGATTCTTGGCTGCGGCTCTGCCCGCCAGGCGACCAAAGTAAGTGGCATCACCAATGGACATGCCACTGGCATACCCTTCAGCTGTTCTAGGTAATCCGGCTGTGGTTCTGCCAGCCGCATAAAGACCTGGCACCACGTTTCCTGTGCCATTTAAGACTTCTCCATCAACATTGGTATCGAGTCCGCCAAAGGTAAAGGTCGGGTAATATATTCCAGAATCGATGGAAAAGTTGAGCAGAGCGTAGGGTGGCTTATCGATCACCTGTAAAAACTCAGGGTCTTTATGAAATAATGGATCTTCACCTTTTGCAGCAAAGTCGTTATAGGTTTTCATGGTGTTGCACAGGGTACCTTGAGCAAACCCCGCATCGCGTTCCAGTTCTTCGAAGGTTTCACCGACTTCGACAACATCTGCCGCTGAATATAAAGGTGGCTCAGTATAGATGGCGCTATCTACCACCATATAGACTTTGCGTTCACTTTGATTGAGTCCGTGATGGGCACCGCGAGAATGATAACAGTCTTCATTGATGAAGCGCTGACCCTGCTGGTTGACGAAAACACCTTTGCAAAATTCACCGGATGGATACCATGTAACAGAGATAAAACCTTCATCCATATTGATGGCCGCACCGCCGGCACCCATGCCCATTAGAATACCTGTACCGGTATCACCAGGACTGCCCAGTGGCGTGCCATCTTTAAGGCGCGGCGCATATTTTTCGATCATCTCCCGATTCATAATGAAGCCGCCACAGCAAAGTATGACACCTCCGCGAGCGCGATAAGCCCGAGTTTCACCATCTTGCTTGCACATCACGCCGACGATTCTGTCACCATCGCACACCAGCGTGAGTACCCGACTGTCATACAGCACCTCGATGTCAGTGTTATTAATAGTTTCCGTGAGTGTTGCCATCAGGGTAGAACCACCATCTTCCCAATAAGCTTTGGCTTTGTGAGCCCGCGGCGCGGGGCGAGCCACTTTTCTTTCCAGGTAACCCTTCTCATTGCCAGAATAGGCCAGGGACTGATACTCAGGAGTGTTAGTGTGCTTGCCTGCGTAAAACTCCGGATTAAAGACTACGCCCTGTTGCTCAAACCAGTTGAAGTGCTCGACACTGTTTTCGCAGTAGCTCTTGATTTTAGCCTTGTCACTATTAGCGCCGGCAGCAAGGGTGATATAGGCTTCCATATCTTCCACAGTGTCTTCAAAACCACACGCGGTCTGAATAGGAGTGCCTCCGCCCATGTAGATTTGCCCCCCAGCTAAAGCTGTTGCTCCGCCGCTGCCACTGGCGACTTCCAATATGGTGACATCGGCTCCGCCATAATGGGCCTCAAGTGCAGCACTGGCTCCTGCACCACCAAAGCCAACGACTATGACATCGGTTTGGGCATACCAGGTACTAATGTCTGCAGCAGCTACAGGATTCGAAGGGTCATATTTTTGAGACATATTTAATTCACTTGTTAATGCGCTGTATTGACGCTATCAGATTGTAAGTGCCAGTTCTGCAGCAGACTCGATAGCGCCTTCAATGTAGCTCACGCCGTTGCAGTCACCGATAGTATGCACTGTCAGGCCGTCACGCTGAAATTGCTCAGCAACACTGGTATCTCCTGTCGCGCCCTGGGCCACGATCACAGTGTCGGTATCCAGGCAGCGTTGCTGGCCTCGATAATTAGTGTAGCTGACGTTATGGTCGCCGATAGAAATGTCAGTTGCGAGGTTGAGCAAGTTCACTCCCAGATCGTTCAACTCATCAAGTAGTCGTGCCCTGCGCACAACAAACAGGCCCTTGCCCGGCTTTTTGGCACTATCGACTACAGTGACTTGATGGTTGCGTTCGGCGAGAAACTCCGCCAGTTCCAGACCGACCAGTTCCGCACCAATAATAGTTATACGCTTGCCCAAAGGTAGCCAGAATTTAGAGGCTAGTCGCACTAAAGACGGGTTTTTACTTATACCGGTTAACGCACCGGCCTTGGTCATCAGTCGTGTAAAGCTGCTGGTTTTTCGCGCGAGTTCCGGGTGATCTTCAGCTAATACCAGCGCGCGCATTTCATCACCACTGAACACAAAGTCCTGATCGTTGCCGGGAATATCGGGCATATTCCGAATGGCACCGGAGGCGACTACAACCTCGTCGACATCCAGTCTTTTCAGCATGTCACTGGTTGCGGTAGTGTTTAACAACACCTCAACGGGGGATTGTTTGATTTGCAAACGTAGCCAGTTGAGTAGTTGTTCATTGGGCTCATAGGCAATACTGGCAAACTGCAGGGTGCCGCCCAGACGGGCACTTTTTTCAATCAAGGTGACTCTGTGGCCGCGCAGAATAAGCCTGCGCGCGGCTTCCAATCCTCCTGGGCCGCCACCGACAACAGCGATATGTTTACTGTGGTCTGAGGCGATCAGCTTGCGATCAAATTCTCTGCCGGTCTCTGGATTGACTGCACATTTGGTAGAGTCCAGCGTATAAATCTGGCTGACGCAGCAATAGCAGTAGATACAGGGGCGTATCTGCTCCGGCTTCCCTGCCAGCAATTTGTTGGGTAAGCCGGGGTCTGCCAATAATTTACGACCCATGCCTAGGAAATCAAAATGGCCCTGACCAATATGTTTGTCTGCCGATTTCGGTTCCACGCGGCCTGATGCAATTACCGGGATACTGACAGCGGACTTCATTGCGATTGCATTCGGAATCATGCGTTCTGGGGGGTGGGGGATATTCGACTCCGAGTGAAGCCAGCCCTTGGAGGTATCGTGGTATGAGGTGACCGTAATCGCATCAGCCCCGGCTTGTTCAACAATGCGAGCAGTGGCTTTGGCATCGGTAAGAGAAATACCTTCTTCAAGACCAAATTCGCCGGAATCGAGTTTTACCCAGAGAGGAAAGTCATTGCCAACCCGATCTCTAATCGCAGCAATAATTTCTCTCAATATCCTGGTGCGGTTTTCGAGACTACCTCCGTATTCATCGTCTCTATTGTTGGTAAGTGGCGATATGAATTCGGAAATAATATAGCCGTGCCCTGCATGTATTTCTACACCATCAAGTCCCGCTTTTTTCGCTCGTTCTGCGCCCGCTGCAAACCATTCAACAACTTGTTTGATATCATCATGGCTGACAATATGTAGCTGAGGCGCAGGTGCACCTGCACCAAAGGCAGGGTTTCTAGCTAATTCTTCTTCCAGAAAACTTTCAGTGAAGTTGCCCTGCTTCATAGTTGGGTATGACGGTATCCATAGTGGGCGGCCCTCTGCGGTATCCTGAACAGAAACCAAACCACCGTGGTGTAATTGCGCGGCCACTTTTGCTCCGTGCTTGTGTACGCGATCAGCAAGCGCTTTTAAGCCGGGAATAAATTTGTCATCAGAGATTGCTATCTGGCGCGGCAGATTGCCACCGCTGGGCCAGCCGACACCCGTGACGCCAAGCACGATTAACCCCACCCCACCTTCGGCCTGTTTTTCGTGGTAGGCCATCAGTCGTTCGCCGACAAAACCGCCTTCATCGGCGAAATTGACACCCATGGCGGTAACAATCATGCGATTTTTTACTGTCATCGAACCAATTTGGCCCGGACTTAATATGTGTGAAAAGTTAGTAGTCATTGATTTGTCCGTAATAGATAGCAATAGATTAGTGTTTTTTTAAATCAGACCTTTCTGTTTCATCAGTATACGTGGGTTGTACTGCTCAGATCCTTCGTAATAGGGGGCTTGCTGGTCAAAGGCCTCGCTGATTTCCTGATGGCGAATATTGGCAAACTCCCTGACATGGGGATGAGTAACGATATAGAAGTCTCCACGCAAAACTGCATCCAAGGTGTGTTCTGCAATATCATCCGGACTCATGCCAGAGGATAAGTCTCCTCCCTGGTAGACGTCAGTAACGCCACCGTATTCCTGCGGACGACGATTTACTGCCGTACCGATACCTGTATTGGCAACACCTGGGCATAATATACTGACGCCGATAAAATCTGGTAATTCTTCCCTCAAAACGTCTGATATAGCTAGAACAGCGTGTTTAGATGCTGTGTAGGGAGCAATATTCGGGTTGGGCACGCCGACACTGTTTTCCGAGCCAGTATTGATGATATGGGCAGGCGAACCCTGTTCAATAAAGCGTTTACCAAATACGTGACAGCCATTCCATACCCCGCCTACATTGACATCCATAACCCATTTGAAATCATTGCTGTCAGTGTTGACGATAGGGGCTGATTTGCCAATCACACCGGCATTGTTAAAAACCAGATCAACCTGCCCGTGCACAGCCCAGGCCTTGTCGGCGAGTTCCTTGACTGACTCGAGATCAGCCACATTGCAGCTAAATACCGTGGCTTCTGGTCCAAGCTCCACTGCAGATTTGTCTAATGCATCGACATTGATATCGACAATAATGGCTTTGCCGCCGCGCTTGATTAGCGCTTGTGCTAATGCAAGTCCAATACCGCTGGCCCCCCCAGTGATAACTGCTACCTTATTCTCGAAATTGTCCATCATTGAGCTCCAGCCCGACTGGTCAAATTGTAGCGGCTAATAATAGGTTGAATGGGGCCAGATGGAAATCCTGTGATCACCGATGGTGAACGATTTAGCGACATTGGTTAAATACTCATCCACTAATGAAAACTTTGGCCAGAGCAGTTGATTGAGATCATATTACTTAACCCGGCATATCCAGTAGCATTTCATGGCAAATTTTTAATGGAAGAGAAAGCTATGACTGAAACGATTAATAAAGACGCAATCAGAGAACGCCTGTTGAGCAAGGCTAGAGACATGGTACCTGCGTTGAGGGAAAGAGCTGCGGAGACCTCAGAGCTGTGTCATCTACCTGAGGCGACCATAAGAGAAATGGTTGATAGCGGTATGTTTAGGGCGCTGCAGCCGGCCAAGTGGGGGGGGTATGAACTTGATCCGGTCGATTTTTATAAAATTCAAATGATATTGGCTGAAGGCTGTATGTCTACTGCCTGGGTTTATGGTGTTGTTGGCGTCCACAGTTGGCAAATGGGCCTGTTTGACGATAGAGCCGCGCAGGACTTTTGGAGCGATGATAGCGCCAAGTTAATATCGTCTTCGTATATGCCTATTGGCAAAGTTACCCCGGTTGAGGGTGGTTATCGCCTCAGTGGTCAATGGGGGTTCTCCAGCGGCTCCAAGCATTGCCAGGCAGTGTTTTTGGGCGCTATTTGTCCTCCACAGGAGGGTGATGACGCCAACGCTCCAGCTGATGCCCGCACCTTTATGCTACTGGAAGGAGAGTATGAAATTGTCGACAACTGGGATGTTATGGGCCTCAGAGGAACGGGCAGCCATGACATTGTGGTCAACGATGTATTTGTACCCGATTATCGCACCCACAAGTTTTCCGATGGTTTTGAAATGCAAAATCCCGGTAATGCAGTAAACGATGGCACACTTTACCATCTTCCTTTTGGGGCAGTTTTTACTCGTGCAGTTTCTACCTCTTCGGTGGGAGCACTGCGAGGTGCACTAGATACATTTATCGCACAGAAGGCCAAGCCACTACCTGCGCGCTCGACACGGGTTACTCAAGACCCCTATATGCTGCAGGCGGTGGCCAAGGTTGAGGCGACGATTAATCAGGTTCGCAATATGGTGATCGTCGATATGGAAAATATGATGGACAAGTTATCGCCAGGCGGCGGTGGTCTGTCGATCGAAGAACGTCTCAACATGCGTCAGAATGCTGCGATGGCGTCAGATATGTGTTGCGATGCCATGGATTTGTTAATGAAACATTGTGGTGGGGGCAGTATTTTTTATGAACACCCGATCAACCTGGCATTTCGCGATCTCCATTCTGGTCGAACTCATGCGGCCAATGCGCCTGATCCCTGTGGCGCTGCTTTTTCGAGCTATGCGCTTGATACTTCACCTGACAAGGATGGCTTCAGATCGGAATACGGGTTTATTTAGAGGTTTAGCTGCGTATAGAGTTTCGAACTCAGCGCACTTCTGCTGGATTTTATCTGCCATTTTAGGGCGACAATAATGTTACCCTAGGATAATCAGGGTCTGATATGTATTTCCAAGACCGACATCAGCAGGGATGCTGATGTCGAGCGCACAGGCATGTATTTACCGCGAGTCTTGGGCATGCCTCCAAACCCATTGCTAGCTAGGAATGTCATAATTATCGGGCAAACCCCCAATGGTAATTGTCTGATCACAGACCCGGTCCAGAATTCGCCATTCTCCGTTAATACGCAGCCATTTATCATGGTAGTAACCGATATTGGTCATCATGGTCTGGCTGCCGTCATCTTCCACCTTGCCCATGGGTGCTTGATAGGCAACCGTGCTGCTGGCCGTGTCGCCATCGATTTCGATCAGGGGATTGGTGACAAAATGGAGGTTTAAAGGCCAGGGTTTAAGTGCTCGCTCCAGCCAGGCCAAGGTTTCCTTATAGGGACCTTTTTGCCCGCCAGAACTGACATAGTCAACCGTGGCATCAGCGGCAAAAATGTCATCCATCATGTGCCAGCGGTGGTTGTCTACCATTAGCGCATAACGATACATAACTTCCTGAATTGCGATTTTATCTTCTGTGATTGTGGGCATTAAACCTTCCTGATTATTGTCTGGCTGAGTTAGCAGTGTATTTTGTTCGCTATTAATTAATCAAGTAACTCGCACTACGAATGGCTGGTGTACAATTACTTTTGTAATGATGGGAGACGAAATGGCCAAGATTTTATTCAGTTTATCTGGCGTGGGTGAGGAAGAGGCTGAAGATGTGCGCCAGTTATTGGAAGACAGCGATATTTCATTTTATGAAACGGGTGCGGGATTTTGGGGCACTGGCGTTGCAGCTATTTGGCTGCAAGATGAAGCACAGTTGCCTGTAGCACGGGAGTTAGTGGATAACTACCAACAAAGCCGCAGTGAGTCCGTTCGGCAAGCATGGCTCCAGGCAAAGCTCAGTGGAGAGCAGCGAGGCTGGCGTGAAAAATTTATTGAGCAGCCATTAAAAACCATTCTTTTTATTTTTCTGGCGGGCTTGGTGGCCTATCTCTCGATCGTACCCTTCGTCGATATGATGGCCCATTAGTCGTTAGTGACTGCTATCAGGCACTACGTTTTTAGCTTTTTCGCCAGGATCTAAAAGGTTCTCCTCGAAGATAATATGGGTTCCGTTCGCCTCCAAACAGCTGGTACATTTTATAGGGATATATCCAGGGTTTTTCACTGATTTTATCCAGACGTTTTTCTTCGTCATCATTCATGCTCCACTCCGCGGCGGCTAGATTCAGTTCTAACTGCTCTTCATTGCGGGCACCCACTAAAAGTGATGTCACTGCAGGTTTTTTCAGTAACCAGTTTAGTGCCACCGAGCTTATAGTCACGCTGCGCTGCGCAGCAATGTCTGCCAGTACGTCGACAATGGAATCAATGCGCTCGCGCTCTGCCCCCTTGAGGTCAGGATTACCCGCCAGTCGGGTGTTTTCAGGTGTCGCACTATCGCGGCGATATTTACCGCTGAGTAATCCTCCCTGTAGAGGGCTCCAGACCAGAATTCCAACACCTTCTTCGAGAGACAGCGGTATTAGTTCATTTTCGGCATCGCGGTTTAGCAGTGAATAATTTATTTGTTGGGATACATAGCGAGTCGCTGCCAATTTATCAGCAATGGCGAGACCTTTCATAAGATGCCAGCCACTGTAGTTTGAGATGCCGACGTAGCGAATTTTTCCTGCCTGAACCAGATCGTCCAGAGTTCTTACGGTTTCTTCCTGGGGGGTTAAACCATCAAAGTTATGCATCTGATACAGATCGATATAATCGGTGCCAAGCCTTTGCAGGCTTTGTTCAACGGCCTTGATAATGTATTGACGAGATGAGCCAATATTATTGGGGCCAGGTCCAATACGGTTGTAACCTTTGGTGGCGATAATAGCCTCATGGCGTCTCCCACCCAGAGCTTCACCTAAAATCTCTTCAGAACGTCCATCAGCATAAGTATTTGCGGTATCAAATAAGTTAACGCCAGCATCGAGGCAGCGATGAACAATTCGTTCAGCACCTTTTCCCTCAAGATTGCCCATACGCCCGTAGACGTTTTTATCACTGCCGCCAAAAGTCATGGCGCCAAAACTGATCACTGAAACCTGAAGACCGCTGTTGCCGAGCTTGCGCATTTCCATTGTTTACAGTTCCTTTTTTTTGTTACTTTGATGACCAAATTTTGAGTCTAGAGTAGGGTAGCTAGTTGTTGATTACAATTAAATTATTTTTTCTGTTTACAGTTATTTTCAGTAAACAAACGTGCTGTTTATCATTGTTTGATGATTTATACAGCACTGTAGTAGTAAACCTTAATTGACATATAAGACAAATACAGATTACTATTTTTTATTGGTTTGGCTTGCTCTACAAGCCCTCGTGTCCACTAGATAATCGGGAATGGTAAAATGAGTTTAGATTGGATCGCACAATACAGCTGGCAGGCAGCGTTGGTTTATATTGTCACTGTGATTTTTCTCGCCCGCCTTAGTCATTATCTGGCGTTTAAGGTGCCGGCCCTGGAGCGGATGCGACAGTGGAATATAGAAGAGGACCAGCCGAAAAGGGCAAATCCAAAATATGCGCCTGTTGTTAAGGCCAATGCCCGGGTAGGTTTGGGCATTACTTTATTGATCGTATTGCTTGTAGCCCCGCTGGCCACTACTTTGGAAAGTCTGCCAGTTTGGCGCTATGTTGCTGATATTGCCGTAATATTGCTGGTCTATGATTTTATTTACTATTTGACTCATCGTTTTGCATTTCATGGCTGGCCTCTAAAGCAGGTCCACGGCCTACACCACCAGGCGCGAGATATTTCTCGTTACGATTCCTCGTACGTACATCCTTTGGAGACGTTTATAGGTTTGGCTATCTATGTGGTTTCAGTGATTGCTACGGCCCTAATCATGGGCGAGGTGCATGCTGTTTCAGCGGCAATTGCCTATGTTGTTTGGTCTCAGGTCAATACTATTGTGCACACAAAATTCGACCTCGATTATTTTCCGTTCAAGACCATTAATTATCTAACCAGTAAGCATGCAGTGCACCACCAAAATATGAATATGGGAAACTACAGTTCAGTACTGCTGTTGTTTGACTGGATGTTTGGTACGCTGGACTGATCAAAAGTTTGCAGCAGCGATGGCGGACAGGGGCCGCTACCGCGAGAAAAATATAGTTTCAGCCTATTGAGCTACTTTAACTACCAACTTTCCGGTTACCTTTCGATTTTCTAGATCATCCATAGCTTGGGCGACATCTTCTAGATTTAGAACCCGCTCAATAGATGGTTTGATCTGACCATTTTGATACATTGCATACAAAGCGTTTTGCATTGCCTGGGACATTTCTTCTGTAGGTACAGTCGCTAGCGCGCCCACAAGCGAGAGGTTTTTGAGTGCCAGATCATGGGCGGGAATATCGCCCCAGCTGCCACTGGCAAAACCGATTGCGATTAGTCTGCCACCAAAATTCATGCACTGTGTGCAGCGTTTGGCCATGTCACCACCAACAGGGTCATAAACCAGATCGACGCCCTTGCCATCGGTAAAGGCCATTGCCTTTTCGACAAAGTCTTCACAGCTGCTGTCGACAATCTCGTCGGCGCCAAATTCACGGCATTTTTCTGCTTTCTC
>Ga0055584_100007530_pt1 | contig 10673 bp, 9 predicted proteins | sample OSDHelmetaG_FD_58716 | JGI IMG/M metagenome (GOLD analysis project Ga0055584, IMG submission 58716) | Pelagic marine sediment microbial communities from the LTER site Helgoland, North Sea, for post-phytoplankton bloom and carbon turnover... | ecosystem: Environmental > Aquatic > Marine >...
GTATAGGGTCCGTCGCGGCGGAAGCGCGCCACCTCGTATTGCCCCTCATCCAAAATGACGACGCTTATGCCGAAACGCTCGCCGATGGCCAGCGTGCGCACAAAGAGTTGCTGCACTTGAGCGGGGCTGGCATCAGTCGCAATATCCCAATCTTTGGGACGGGTCCCCATCAGCATATCGCGCACGCAGCCACCGGCCAAATAGGCCCGATGTCCGGCGCGACGCAGCGTCTCAACTACCTGCAGTGCCCCTTGATCAACGATCATAAATACCAAGCGCCATCAACGGATCTTGAAGTCCTCCACCGCACTCACTGAATTTTCCACGCCGCCCTCCTTCGTACTCGCAATCACCTTCCAATAATAAATGGCTCCCGACTCCAATACCGCCGTCTGGCTGCCCGAAAGGGTGCGCCCCTTAAAGACGGCTGTCGTATCGCCCGTCAGGTCGATAGCGGATATCTCGCCGCTCGTCGGCGAAGTGGTTACAACGACCTGGTACGAAAGCACCTCGGGGATCGCACGCCAAGTGAAGACCGCTTGGGCCGGAGCCAACTCACCATCGACGGGTTCTACTAGCTCGGCCGAAGGTAGGGCCACATCGCGCGCACCCAACGACCCCTCGCTCTCTTTGTTGCCGCGATCGTAGGCCGTAACCTGATAATAATAGACCGTACTCACCTCAATTTGATCGTCTTCATAGCGCGGCACTTCCACTTCCGCGCGCAGCAGGTCGTCCGCCACAACAAAGTCGGGCTCCGTCGAGCGATAGACGCGATACCCCACTAAATCAGCTTCCTCGCTGGCGTCCCAATCGAGGGCGATTTCCAGCTGGTCAAATATCTCTATATTGTGCGCGATAGCGCGCAGCGACGTCGGGGCCAACGGGGCCAAATTGTTAAATGGCTGGCCGCTGACGGCGTTTGACCGCTGTCCCTCGCGGCCAAAATTATCGACGGCCGTGACGAAGTAGGTATACTCGATTTCGTATTCTAGCGCGCGATCGCCAAACTGCGTGCGAAACGTCGAGTCTACCGCCACAGCAGCACCGTCGTCTTCTGCCCGATGTACGACGTAGATGACATCGCCTTCGTCGGCAACGGCCCCCCAGCTCAGCTGTATCTCACCGTCGCCAATTTTTGACACCCGCAGCCTTGAAGGTGTACCCGGCAGCGGTTCGCCATCTGGCCCCGCGCCCGATCCACCATCGCCTCCACAGCTGTACACCAGAAATGCCAACAGACCGCTCAACAACCAATACCCTAATTTCATTGCTCTCCCCTTTTCCTCGGGAACAAAAGTACCACTGTCGGGGTCGATTCGGCAAGCCGTCCCTCATTGACAGCACACAACACGCGAGCTTATCATCGCCCTATGTCGAATTCCGCTAACGTGCCAACCGCGCTGCGCTGGAGCCTTGGTTTGCTCCTGCCGGGACTGCTCTTCCTGCTCATCGCCATTCTCTCCCTCTTGGCAGAAGCCAAAACGGACTGGGGTGCGCGCCGACTCGGCACCTGGCTCTTAGTGCATAATGACGGTCGCTCCTTAGCGGGGGCCACCTGGCAGAATATCAGTGCCCAGCGCCGCGCCCGCGCCCGACTCGACAGCGCCGTACGCGCGCCTAATATAGACGCAAAAATAGACGCAAAAAAACTGCCTTTACACTTACTTTCGCACCACTATACTCAACTGCAGCGCACCCCCCACTTCGCGCGCTGGCGCTCGCTTGAACGCCAGGTGCCTCTGCCTCCGCACGATCTCTCTTCGCAGCAGCTGCGCCTTCTCGCCCAGTCCATACAAGCTTTTACCCAAGTCGACGATCTATTAGCCCATATAGAGCTGCCTGCCGATGGTTTCCAAGTGCACGCGCGCATATACGCACAGACGGCGCTTGAAGATGGATCGCTCTTCCCGATATTACACAGCCACCTATTCAAAGTCGGTGCTCCCGAAGCCTGGAACTTCACGCGCATGAGCGAAGAGGATAAGCGCTCGTGGCAAGAAAAACTGCGCCCCCTGCTCAGTGCACATACCAATCCGAACCCCTTGTCCGAAGCACCTACTATAAGCGCAGCCCTCTCTACACTGGTCTCAGATTGGAGCGATTCGCTACAACGTGCAGAAATAAACCGACTGCGCACGAGTTGGCGCCAAGCACCGAGTTTTGAGCTGCGCCTAGTGCGCAACCTCGACGAATTTGCAGGCTATGCCTTGCTCGCAGATGAATTGCCCGTGCGGTTTGTCCTGCCGACTAGCTTCGGTGCAAAAGCCGTCGCTCCTATGGCACGAGAAGAGCGATGAAACCCTGGCGCCTGCCCCTAATAGCGGGGACGCTGTTAGCGACGCTTGCGTTCCTCGCCGCAGCTATAGGGCTATTCCTATTCGCACGGGAGACCATCTCCCACCTACCGCGCTTACCCGAAAACCCCGGCGAACTGAGCACGCGCGGCGGCACCGAGATCTACGCAGCCAGCGGCGAGCGCATTTACACGTTCAATCAGAGCCGCCAGTGGGTTGGCCTAGCCCATATCAGTCCCCATGCGATCGCGGCCCTCTTAGCTACGGAAGACAGCCGCTTCTACCACCACGCCGGCATCGACCTCAAATCACTTATGGGCGCTCTTTGGGCGAATGTACGATATGGTTTTGGTACGCGCGGTGGCAGCACCCTCACTCAGCAACTGGTTAAACGCCTGTTTTTCTCGCCCGAAAAAACACTGCGACGCAAATTCGGCGAAATGCTCTTAGCGCTCGAGTTAGAAGCGCTCTATGCCCGGCGTTTTCCCGGCGAAAAAAACGGTCGCCCCCTCTACAAAGACCGCCTCCTAGAGCTCTATTTTAACACGGCTTTTTATGGCTCTAACGCCTACGGCCTGCACGACGCAGCCGCGATATTTTTTGCTACGAGCCCCGACTCACTCACCGTCGAACAAGCGGCGCTACTCGTCGGCCTGCTCAATGCTCCTTCTGCCTACAACCCATTACAACACCCCGAGCGCGCCAGCCGACGCCTACAACACGTGCTCACGCGCATGCAGCGCATGGGTTATATCTCGCCGGCGCAGCGCGCAGCGTACGACAGCCTCCGCGCCGAAGAACTCGTGGACGTGCGCCGCACACCGCTCAACCCCGCTCCTTATTGGGTCGAGGCCATCAAGGGGGAAGTCGCACGCCGCTGGGACAGCGAAGCGCTGCGCTACGGCGCCCTACGCATCTATACGACCTTGGATATGCAGCGCCAGAAAGCGGCAGAAAATGCCATTGAGCGCGGGCTGGTTGCGCTAGATAAACGCATGGGGTTCTCTCCCTACGACCAGGCCGCACTCTCCGCGCGCAAAGCGTATGTGCAGTCGGCCTTGGTCAGCCTCAATCCCCATACGGGACAGGTCGTGGCGATGGTCGGTGGGCGCGACATTTTTATCAGCTATTATAACCGCGCCCTCAGCGCGCGCCGACAGCCCGGCTCCGGTTTTAAACCCATTGCCTATTTGGCGGCCTTGGCCAGCGATGAGATTACGCCGCTATCCCTCTTCTACGACGCGCATTATTCCTACGAGGTCAACGCAAAGACCTGGAGCCCGCGCAATTTTGCCGATAGCTATTTAGGGCTGACGACCGCCGCACAAGCGCTCTACAAGTCGGCCAATTCGACCGCCGTGCAGATAGCACGCCAAATTGGCCCCGAAAAAGTGGTAGAGATGGCGCATAAACTCGGATTTACCAGCCCCATCGGCGCCTACCAGAGCATTGCCCTCGGCGTCAGCGAAGTTACGGTGTTAGAGATGGCCGCCGCCTATGGTGCCCTCGCCAATTATGGGCTCTATATCGAGCCGACCTTGGTCGAGCGCATCACCGATGCCGAGGGCAAGGAACTATTCGCCCACGAACCCGGCCTGCGCCAGGCCGTCTCGCCCACGCTCGCCTACCAGATCACCTCGCTGCTAAAACTCGTGGTAGACCAAGGCACGGGACGCCGCGTGCGCCGCGAGGGATTTCTCGCCCCTGCCGCCGGCAAAACCGGTACGACTAACGACAATACAGACGCCTGGTTCACGGGCTATACGCCCGATCTCGTCACCAGCGTCTGGGTCGGTTTTGACGAGCGCAAAGATCACAAATTGGTCGATGCACAAGGGCGGCAAATTACGGGCGGCAGCGGTGCCGTGCCCATCTGGGCGGACTTTATGAAAGAAGCGGCCGTCGGCACGAAAGACTTTGCCCCGCTTGGGGAGACTTATACCGCGCGCGTTAACCCGCGTACGGGCCTAGCCGTGACGGCAGAAGACAGTTTGGTTTCTGCCATTGATGTGGTACTGCGTCGCGGGCAAGGGGCCAATACTGTGGCCGAGGTGAAAAGCTTTGTGGAAATGCTGGAACAAGGCGATCTGGATTCGACCTTGTACCAGTGGTTAGACAGAGACTGATGAGGCCGTATTGATATCTCGAACTCATCCCACTCGTTGTGCCTCCCACGTGCCCGTCCCATACTCGCCTAAATCCACCTTGCCCCGCAGCACATCGCCGTCGAGTTGGCCGCTAAAACTATAGGTTGTGCCGACGGACTCGTAGTGGACCGGCACGCGCAGTTGGACGTTGCCACCGCTGACACTACCCCTGAGTTCACGCGCGCCATACTGCGAGCGATACCCCCCTCTTATTTCGTCGCCGCTCTGCTCCAACTGCATCGAATGCTCCGCCGCACCGCGCACGAAGCGAATCTGCACTTTCCAGGCACCGTTCAAATCGCTCATCATTTCCTCCTATAAGGCCCCAAGGATCTCGTCCAAACGACGCGCGACGATTTCGGCATCGCCGTCCTGCATCATATAGGGCATGACCGAAAAACCGCGTTCATTGTTAAAAGCTTCAATGCGCGGCTCGCCTACGGATAATTGGCGCGCCACTTCTATACCCGTGGCACCTAGCGTGTGTGGATCCCATTCGATATGGAGCACCGGTGCTACGTTGGATCGTTCCGGCGCGCGTATCGATGTTTGCACCGACGGATATTTCTCCACCGTATCGGCTACGGTCTGTAGCCGCGCTTCCCACTCTTTCCACTCCGCCGCGTGGTCGCGCTGCACCCACTGTTCAACGGCGGCTAAAATGCCCATGATCTCTTCCTTACCCGCTTTCATCGGCCGACCAATAGCGTGGTGCGGTGCGCCGTTTATAAAAGCGGCCTGCAGCAGCTCTTTGCGCCCGAGCACCAGCCCCCCGGCCTGCGGACCCCGCAGGCACTTGCCGCCGCTATAGGCCACCGCATCGGCGCCCTGCTCTAAGTACCAGTTGGGCACGTCGGGGCGTTCGGCCGCCGCATCGACCAAGAGCGGCACGCCGTGAGCGTGACCAATTTCTGCCATTTCCGCAATGGAGATCTGCCCGCGCTCGGCCGCATCGCCAAAGGCCAATAGCATCGCCGTGCGCTCGCCAATGGCGGCTTCTAAATCGGCGCGGGTCGTCACTTCGATCATTTTCACACCCGCCGTGCGCACGGCGTGGTCGTAGACATTGCGATGACTCGGCTGGACGAGCACCTCGTTTTTCATGCCCGTAGCATCGGGCAGACGCGCCATTTTCTCCGGGTCCGTCCCCGCCACGCAGGCCGCTGTTATCTGACACAGCGCCGCGGCACACCCGTTTGTTACAAGCCCCCATTCGCACTGCATAAGCTCGGCAATCCGCGCCCCTACTCCTTCCATCAGCTCTTCTAAATGCACGTAGCGTTGGGATGCCTCGTACATGGCTTGGCGCACCTCGGGCAAAATGACCGAGCCGCTGATGATGGTATACGTGCCCTTGCAATTAACCAGTGGCCGCACGCCGATACTCTCGTAGGTCGGGAACTTCAAATCGCTCATGCCTAGTCTCCTTTGGCTGCGAGTACATACTTCATAAGACATCCGTTTCAACTTCGGCGAGACGACTTTCCAGCATCGCCATACCTGCACTGGCATCGACTGCCGCTCCCTCGCGGGCCAAAGCCGCGCCCAAAGCGTGTAACACGCGGAAAAGGTTAGCGGCGCGACACTGCTCGCCCATCTGGCCTACCCGTACGATATCGAGGCCAAAGGCTCCGGAGATTTCCACCATAAAGCGCCGCGACATATAGCTGCGCACAGCGGCATTATCAATGCCCTTAGGCACCTTAATAGCGAGTACAGAATTGAGGCGATGCGCTGCCGGAGTCGCCAACTGCAACCCCATGCTCTCAATGCCCGCCTGCAGCGCCGTCGAACAGGAGTGGTGGCGCTTAAAACGCCGCTCCAACGTCTCGTCACATATCAGGCGCAATGCTTCGTGCAGAGCTAAGAGCCCAGAAACTGGTGCGGTGTAGTGGTAGGCCTGGTTTTCCCAGAACTCATCGGCCCGCAGCACGTCTAAACACCAGTGTGGTTTGGGACCGGGATGAGATTCGATCTGCGCCCAAGCCGCGTCGGAGAAACAGATGAGCGACACACCGGGCAGCGACGACAAACCTTTCTGGCTGCCGGTAAAGGCCACGTCGATTCCCCACTGGTCCTTTTTGAGTGGCATCGTGCTCAGAGTGCACACCGTATCCACGACGGCCAGCACAGCGTGCGCGCGACAAAGTTCGGCGATCTCGGGCAGTTCTACACTGCAAACACCGCTGGAAGTCTCGCCCTGCACAACGGTCAGCACATCGTAGTCAGCTCGCTCTAACTCGGCCTTCACCTGCTCGGCGCGCACCTGCTCACCCTCCGGCACTTCCAACACTTTTACACTGGCCCCCACTCCAGTCGCCATCTCGGCAAAGCGCCCGCTAAACCAGCCGTTCTTGAGCACCAATACCCGGCGCCCAGGCCACAGCAGGTTGCCCATGGCCATCTCCATGGCGGCCGAGGCCGGCCCACTAATGCCCAACACGTGGCGATCCGCTGTCTGAAAGGCATAACGAGCCAGCTCTTTGACGTGGCGTACGACCATATCCATGGTCGGCCCCAAATGATTGATGACTAAACCGCCGGCCCGCGCCACTTCCGCCGGTACCGGCACCGGACCAGCTCCCATCAGGAGCAGGGGTTCGGCGGGCAGCACTTGCATCAAAGAAGGCAATTGAGGATGGGGTATACGCGTATCGACAGGGCTCATTTTTGATCGCTCCGCAGCGGAGCTCATAGCCCCGCTTTAAAAGGCCGTGAGCGCAATATGCGACTCTGCACAGCCGGTTTTAGATATTGATTGCTTCGCCAAAGGCCTCGCCGGCCGCTTCCATTACGGCTTCGGACAAGGTCGGGTGGGCGTGAATGGTAAAGAGCAGTTCTTCGTAGGTCGCCTCCAACTTCAAGGCCAAGGCCAGCTCGGCGATCAGCTCCGTCGCCTCGGCGCCTACAATCGTCGCCCCCAGCAAGTCGCCGTATTGGGCACCAAAGACCAGCTTTACAAACCCCTCGCTCTCACCGGTGGCCAAAGCCTTGCCACTGGCCGCAAAAGGAAAGCGTCCCACTTTTATCTCTAGCCCCTGGCCGAGCGCCTCTTTCTCGCTCAGGCCGACGCTGGCGACCTGCGGCTGACAGTAGATACAGCTAGGCACAATGGCGCGGTCAACCGGCGGCCGTTCGCGCGCGGCCATAAACTCGACGGCGGCGATCCCCTCGTTGGCAGCCATATGGGCCAACTGCGGCGGACCGGCGACATCGCCAATCGCCCAAATACCGGGCACATTCGTCCGCATGTGGTCATCGACTTCAACGAGCCCTGCCTTCACGCGCACGCCCAGGGCCTCTAAGCCCAGGCTTTCGCTATTGCCGCTAACGCCGACGGCCATCAGCACCTTGTCGACATTCAATACGCGCTGCTTGTCACCGCCCGTATAGCGCAAGCGGACGCCCTTGTTGCTGGTGTCGACCTCGTCAATCCGCGCCCCCGTCTCAATGCGTATACCCTGTTTCAGCAGGCTATCACACAAGGCTTTAGCCACCTCCTCGTCTTCGCGCGGTAAAACCTGGTCCAGCGCTTCAATTAGCGTCACTTCTACGCCAAAAGCGTTAAAGAAATAGGCAAATTCCACTCCGATCGCCCCGGCTCCTACAATGGCCAACGAACGCGGAATTTCATTTAAGGCCATCGCCTCGCGACTAGAAATGATCTGTGTTCCATCGAGCTCTATGCCCGGCAGTGAACGCGGCCTGCTCCCCGTGGCGATGAGAATGTGTTTCGCCTTTAAAGTCGCCTTTATTTTATTTTTCTCGTTGCGTACTTCTACTTCGCGCGCGGCCGTAATACGCCCGCTGCCCTTTACGACTTCGACCTCGTTCTTTTTCATCAGATAGGCCACGCCGTGCGCGAGTTTTTCTGCCGTCGATCGCGAGCGCGCAATTATTTTCTGCCAGTCGAATGCTGCCCCCTCCACCGCTAAGCCAAATTCATCTGCTCTCCCAATCAGTTTCCACACTTCGGCTTGACGCAGCAGTGCTTTTGTGGGAATACAACCCCAGTTAAGGCATATGCCTCCCAAGGTCTCGCGTTCGACAACAGCCACCTTCAGCCCCAGTTGACGAGCGCGCACCGCCGCGGTATATCCACCGGGACCACCCCCGATTACGACGAGATCGTAGTTTTTGTCATCTCTACTCATTAGCCTCTATCACCTGCTATAATTGACACCCTATCAGAAGCCTCTAATTTAGCTAGATTCTACGTCGTGGCAATTTGAACACCAACATTGAAAGGGAGACCCACTTGGCTAAGATCACAATTTTCAGCGATGGCGCCTGCTCCGGCAATCCAGGCCCCGGCGGTTGGGCGACGCGCTTGCTCTACGAGGACGGTCGCATCTGCGAGCTCGGCGGTTTCGTCGCCGACACCACCAACAATCGCATGGAGTTACAGGCGGCGATTGAAGGCTTAAAAGCTATTGGGGCCAGCGACGAGATTACGCTCGTAACCGACAGCCAATATCTGCGCAAAGGCATTACAGAGTGGATCCACGGTTGGAAACGCCGCGGCTGGCGCACGGCCGCCAAAAAACCCGTGCTCAACCAGGACCTGTGGCTGCAGCTAGACGAGCTCAATTCGCCAGATATCCGCTGGGAGTATACGCGCGGCCACGCCGGCGACCCCGACAACGAGCGCTGTGACGAAATTGCGCAGGGGTTTTCGCGCGGCGGGCAACCCGAGCTGCGTCAAGATCCCTAGCGCTCTTGGACCCAACCGCGCAGCCAGTAGACCCACCAACCGACGTATTCCTTAGCCGCCGTGCTCGACCACCCCAGACTATAGGCCGTGGGCAATAAATCAAAGAAGCTGAACGAACCATCAACGGCGCGCACATCGGTCGAGGCGGCAAAAACTTCGACGCCCAGTGCATTAAAAACGGCCATCGCTCTAGGCATGTGCGAAGCCGAGGTGACCAAGAGCGCATTTTCCCACCCGCGCGCGACCATGACCTGCTGAGCATAGAGCGCATTTTCATAGGTGTTGCGCGAGCGTTCCTCTAAAACGACGATATCCTCCGTCGCCAGACCCGCCTCCCGAGCGAGCTCAAGATATTGTCTCGCCTCGCTCTCCGTCGTACCCGTCAACGCTTCGATCGTACCGCCGCAAAAAAGCAAGTAGGGCGCTTTGCCAGCGCGGTATAGACGCAGCCCGTGCAAGAGGCGATCATAACCCTCTCCCACTTCGGTATGGGCCCGCGGTGGCAGCGCCGGCGCCGTGGCCCCTCCCAGCACAATAATGACATCCGCCTGCGGGCTAGCGGCGGCAGTCAACGGAGGATACTCGCGCTCCAAGCGTCCAATCAGCCACCCTCCGACGCTTCCGGAACTAAAAAAAAGCACGACGGCAATACCGGCCAAGAGCAGGGGCTGCCGCCAGCGGGACCGACACACATGCGCGCAAAGCGCGGCCAACCACAGCATAAAGGCGATGCCCAGCGGCGCGACAAGGGGTGTAAGCAATTTTGATATGAGTGGAAACATAGACCATTAATTCTCGCGTAAAATAGATTTGAACTCGGCTCGCCAACGGCGTATTTTGCCCACTACACTGCAGTTCATCCCAGCCGAGGACATGCACCATGCCATACTTCTTTCTAACCCTGCTATGGGTCGTGGTGTCGACCTCCCACGCGCAAGACGAAGCCCCCGCCAACCTACGCCTACAGCCGGCGCCTGAACACCCTCCGACCTACACGATCTATCACAGCAAAGGGTCCATTGATATAGATGGACACCTCGCTGAAAAGGAATGGCAGCACAGCCCAACCATCGACTTCCAGATGCCGTGGAGTGACACCAAGGTCGAAGGGAGCCAAAGCACGGTAGCCCGTCTTTTATGGGATGCTACCTACCTCTACATCGCCTACGAATGCCTCGACCCCTATTTAGACTCAGAGGTAACCCAACACGACGGCCCCGTCTACAAAGAAGATGCCGTAGAAATTTTCGCCACGCCCAATGCCGGCGATCTCAGCGCCTATTTTGGCTACGAAATGAATATCAATGGTGCCCTACTCGACTATATCGCCTTTGGCGGCGGCAGTGAGTGGACGGAAAATATCCATCCGACCTGGCAAAGTGAGGGCGTAAAAATAGCCACGAGCTATATCGGTACGCTCAACGACCACAGCGACCAAGACCAAAGCTGGATTCTCGAAATCGCCATCCCCCTAGCCAATTTCCGCCACCTCAACGGACAGATCCCCCCCCGCGA
>Ga0055584_100007531_pt1 | contig 10672 bp, 7 predicted proteins | sample OSDHelmetaG_FD_58716 | JGI IMG/M metagenome (GOLD analysis project Ga0055584, IMG submission 58716) | Pelagic marine sediment microbial communities from the LTER site Helgoland, North Sea, for post-phytoplankton bloom and carbon turnover... | ecosystem: Environmental > Aquatic > Marine >...
TGTCCTTCAATCGCGTAATCGCCAATAGTGGCTGTATGACAAGCTTGCATTGGCGGCGCTATGCCGAACTGTTTCTTGATCTCGCTAACATCTTCCATGTCGTGAACTTCAACTTCATATCCAGCGTTCTTCATGGCATCAGTCCATACACCACAACACCCACACCAGGGCGTTTTGTAAATGGTCATCTTCAATGCTTCGTCGCCAGCCAACGCCTGTGTGGAAGACAATGCGAGAACAAGCGCAAAGGCCCCAGCTATCAATCTTTTCATCGCGGAACCCCGTGTTATCTGTTGTTAATCAGCGCTTTTAGATTAAAGCAGAGACCTTGTCGTTCCAAATCACATTTTGGAATTTGGTAAAGTTTTTGCCGGTTCTCCATGCCGCGTGAATGTAGTGAAGTATTGCAACATTTTGCGTTGAGTTTCCGTTTCAAAGACATAAAATGAAAACTCACGGTCGCATTAGAGATCGTCATCCGCTCTGATATTCTGTCATTCCGTAATCCATCGGCAAGTAACTTCAGGACTTCCAGCTTAACCCCCTCTCATTACGGTTGAGTGATACATACTGTTGCTTTTTACGCAATCTGTCTGGTTTAACACGCCTTTCTACAGAGCTCACATTCTGGATCAGCAGGGATTTTGAGTGTGCTAAATGAAGAGGTTAGGGCATCATAAGTTAGCAGTTTTCCGGTCAAGGGCTCGCCCATCTCCAAGAGTATCTTCAAAGCTTCAGTTGCCATGAGTGTTCCGACAACGCCAGGGAGCACGCCGATGACTCCTGCTTCTGCGCAGGAGGGGGCCAACTCTGACGGCGGAGGAGAGGGGAATAGGCAACGGTAGCAAGGCCCCTCTTCTGGACCAGCTGGCCAGAAGACAGAAATCTGGCCTTCGAAGCGAAATATCGAACCATAAACCAAAGGCAACTGATGTTTCACACAAGCATCATTAACCAGATAGCGAGTCGGGAGGTTATCGCTGCCATCAATGATAAGATCGTAGTCCTCAAATATCTCGTCAATATTGTCTTTGGATAGCCTGAGTTTGTGCTTGTTTACAACGATATTCGGATTGAACTCCAGTAGAGTTTCAGCGGCGGAATCCACTTTGAACTGGCCGATGCGGCCTTCGTTGTGCAAGATCTGACGCTGCAGGTTGCTGCGTTCGATGTGGTCATCATCTATCAATCCCAGGGTGCCGACACCAGCAGCAGCTAGATAATAGGCCAATGGTGAACCCAATCCGCCAGCGCCGACAAGGGCTATACGCGAAGAGAGTAATTTTTGTTGCCCCTCTTCTCCAACTTCTGGGATTGCCAAATGGCGGGCGTAGCGGTCTCTATCATAATCGGAAAGCATGGGTGGCGTTTCGACAGGAAACCCTTGTTCTGCCCAAGCGGAGAAGCCACCCTTGACTGAGCTGACGTTTGAGTAGCCCATACGGCTCAATTCATCGGCGACAAACAGTGATCGCGCGCCACTGGCGCAGATCACGGCAATTGGTGTGTTTGAGTCCGATATCTTTGTTTCTATTTGAAACTCTAAGAAGGCCCTTGATTGACGGATCGCGCCCAAGGGACTCCCTTTGGCGACTTCTTCATTCTCTCGCACATCCAGTAGTACCGTTCCCTGCGAGAGTCGTTGAGCAGCGGTTTCTGGGGAAATTTCAGTAACAGACTGCTTGAGCAGCTGAAGCCTTGCATTTTGGAGTTTCATATCACCCTCCGGCCAGGGCCAATAAGAGAGTAACCTCTGACCCCTCCTTAAGCTTGGGGTCTGAATCACTGGCCAAGCTGACAGGTTCGCCATTCACGAAAACTCGGACAAAGCGACGAAGGCGGCCGTCTTTTTCGAATAGCTGGTCTTTCAAGTCTTCTGAACTGACCGTCAGATGATTGATCGCTTCTTTGACGGAATTGGCAGTCAGGTCCATTTTGGATTGACCGTCCACAAAACGACGAAGTGGGGGGGGGACGGTTAAAGTTACTTGGGTCATAGGTATGGCCTCATTGGTTGCGCTAATGGGGTTGATGAATTCACTCTCGAGAGCGTTTGGTTAATAAGGTCTGCAAGACGAGCCAGTCCGAAGCCGCGACCCAGGAGCAATTTGTCTGGAGCTTTAAGATCAGGGAACCATGATCTTTGGGATTCAAAGTTATCTAGAATCAAGCTTAGGCAATGGCAAAGATCTGAGCTGTCGTACCCAAGAACGAGTTGAGCCTCTAGCGCTGACCGGGCCTGTGCTAGGGTCTCCGTTTCTTTCGCTGCCTCAGTAAGCATTCTCGTTGCAACAGGGTGTTCGATATCCTTCGCCATCAAAAGGGTGCAGTCGCCTAACGTCGTCGGTCGAATTTCTCTGGGGTCAGCTTCACTCAAGACATTGACCATAACAGAGGACGTCGCGAGCTGATGGGACCAAGGTGCTTGTTGAGGGTCGTCTGATATGCAGTAAGGTTCCCGCGGCTGACAGTTCTCATTTATGAAGTTGTGTGCCCGTTCAGACAAAGTCCCTAGGTCAAACAAAGCCAATGGGATTGCATAGGATTGGGCCCTTTCTCTCGGCAGTAGATTAAACCATTTTTCGGCTTGCTCATATAATGCCGGAAAGGCGCTGTCTTTCATAGCCAGCAGCAAAGAACAGGCAAAATCAAAACCCGGATCGACTTTGTTTTTCAGATCAACAATCAAATCCTGAACGCTTGAACGCCGGGTTTTTCTTGCAAAATTCTGAAGGGTAATGTCGTTTAAGCTATAGCTGCACCGCTCGAGAACAGAGGCTATGCCGAGCCTGCCGCTGAACCAACCAGGATCAGCTATCTCCAATGACCATGTGTCATTGAACGCATTCCAGGACAACCCCGTCCATACGACTGTATTCCGGTCAGTAACGGCGGAATCGACTATTTTTTTGGCTAAGATTCTAAGCCTGTCTTCCAAATGGTTGGCTGACAGGGGCGTGGCAGTTTTCGCGATCCGTAAAACTGTTGGTGCAGGTATTCGGATGAACATTGCCGCTTCGAACAATTCAAGCTGAGCATTCCTAGCTGACCCAAACGGCTGCAGCTTGGTATTGTCCAAGGCACTGGACCCAAAATAGATGTTGGTCTCTCCATCACCGGTTCGAAGCTCTTGGCTGGAAGCATGTGTGTAGAATGTCGGAACATCCAACCGCCTTAAAGCCTGCAGCTCATATTCGTGTGCTGCGGTTGGCAGGTCGCTTTCGCCACACCAGAGTCGCTCATAAATCAGTTCCGGTGCGATGCCATCGGTCAAACTGGAAGGCTGTTTCACGAGATCTAGTAATGATACATATCGCCGGGTATCACGAACGACATGACGGAGAAGGGTGTTTGGTTCGATCCTGTTCTGAAGCCAATTCTCGGGCAGGCTGGCCAGAGCGTTTTCTGCCGCCAGATAACCGTCTCTCATGGTACCAATGTTCTTGGCGAGCTCTTTGTCCGGTTCAGGACAGTTGGGCAGGGCGGTTGTCGGAGTAATGAGACTTTCAAAAGGGCATTGCGGATCTTGCTGGTGGGTCGTGGGGGCTAGGCCTCCTATCTCCAAGCTTGAGAACCCATCCAGACCATTGGCGCGGGTGCTGATGATGCCTGATGTATTTGGTTGAGGTTTGATGGATCTCAGAGCCTCAATTTTAGCTTCGCTTTTCAACAGGGAATAGTTAAGTCCTGGCGAAAGCAAAGTTTCGAAGTCGATCAATACAGGGAACTCGCCGTCTGGAATCAAGTTCTCACCGTGGAAGTCAATCGCATGCAGACCTTGCAACAGTCGCGTAATCGCGCCAAATCGCCAAAAGTAGCGCGAGATATCATCCGTAGTCGTGATCGCTGTTCTTTGAACAAATTTCTGCCATTCGCGGTCGCTTTTTACTAGGCTTTCGACTTTGCTGATTGGATGGGCTAACAGAGGGTTAACAACGTCAAGCAGCGCATTCCACAACGGCTCTGGACCAGGAGGGCGGGGTTTATAGGCGAGGCAGAAATTTTCAAAAGTGACCAGGCAAACACTAAGACCACCATTGTGATGATCGCCTTCTCCCAACTGAATGTTTTTGGGCTCTCCTAAATCTGATCCAAAGATGTTTTGTAGATCTTCAAGGTCCTCGCTCCATGCCGTGAGGAAATTGCTGCGCGCATGCCTCCATCCCATAATGGTTATGGCGAACAGACGGCACAAAACTGGGAACGCGCGCCAGACATCCAACCAGCCCTTAGCGCCTTCGGGATAAAGATAAACGTCTACACGCCGTTGCCCTTCATGCTTAGGCGGAGAGATCAAAGCCTCTTCAAAGCCAACCTCGCCAGTTAGCAATTGCACGCAAAGTCGATTGAGTAATCTAAGGCAAGCCAGATCAAAATCTCGCTCTATTCCTGGCCAGGCGGAAAGATCGGACTGGCCTGATTTCGCAACTTCTAAAAGTGGCAACATGAATGGCAACCAAGGCCAATTCATACTACCATCAACGCCGGGCGGTAGCGCTGTGCCTGGCCCGGAAATTTCTGAAAGGGTGGCCTGGAAATCAAAATCAGAATTGCTGTGTCGACACTTGAGTTGCAGCTCTCGAAAGAGCGAAACCCAATCTGGTTCCAAGTCAGGGTCGGCTATTTTTTGGTCACCAAAAGCTAAGAGGATCTCGTCAAAATCAATGCCGCGCCTTTCCAGCAGATTACGACCAGATGGTTCATCGCATCCAACAACTCGCAACCAGGCCTTATATCGGTCCAGGCTGTATTCGTTTTTTGTAAAGACTTGCTCCACCGGGCCAAGCCAGGGGGACAGCCGCTCTGGCAAGGAGGCAACCTTTGCTATCAGGCTGTCAATCTCATCTTTATAGAGGGCTGAATTGGCCATGTAACTCATGCAGCAGTATCCGCAAAAAGGGACTTGAGCTGCTCGGCAATTGCGCGAACTGAATCACGCGCCAGCTTGTGACGTAGAAGTTCATATCGCAGATCATTGGCATCCTTGAAGCCACGCTCGTATAGCCAGGTGAGAATGTCGACGTCTAAAAGGTTGCCTGTATAGGAAATATGATCTGCCAAGAGCTCAGAGAAATCTTGATCCAGCCCTGGGGCCTGTTGGAAGTTCGGGAATTGGCTCTGTATGATGCCTTCAATGCGTCCAGCCTCGGCCTTGGTTTCCTTGTAGTCGCCGGACCAACGCAATTCGTCCAAAACAAGTTGAGTCGTTCGTTCTAGGGAGCGTCGTGTAACCAACCAATGCTGCATTTTCCGGGTGACAGCTTTTCGTTTGATGAAACCCTTAAATTCAAACTCATCAAGATCATTATCTTTTTTCCAATTTGTGAAGTCTTCCTCGGTTTCCAATTTGAAGCGATGCTTCAGGCGTTGTGTTTCTGTTTTGATGTCCTCAGCTTCAACTTCTACGCCCAAGGCTTCTGCTAAAACGCCGACCAACCGCGCATTTGAGGCTTGTTCAACAAGGGTGCCGCAGTCTGCTCTGGTTAGGGTCGCTTGATGAGCCACGTGGGCAGCACGCACGGGCCCGTGGCCTGTTGGCAGGAGGCGGTCGCGATGATACATGGCCTCGAAAAGGTGAGACCGCGTGAGCTTGGGTTGATTAAAAGCTGGCTTTTCTGTCAGCTGGGACAGATGCTGCAACAGCGTGATCGCATCATGCCTTTTTATGTCGACATAATGTTGCTCGAAGCTTGCTAAAATTTTGGACTGAAGCTCACTTGAAAAATCTGAGTTTTGATAGATGGCTTCAACAGTTCGTTCGGGAAAGAAAACTTCCTGAGCGGCTTCAACGACCCGCAAATATTCTTCTTCGTTGATGTCGCCGCGGTCTCTTGCTGCTTGCAATGTTTTTCGGACGCTGACCATTGGGATTGAAAGACCAATGTAGTTGTTTGAAGCGTCAGCATGAGACAGTGCGACCTCGTCGTCTCCCTCAATTTCTCCTGATTGATACATGCGGTAAACTTCGCCAAAGCCAATCATCCCAAAGTCGGATGTTTCCATTGCTCGCAAAGCACCCATTGAACTGGCGCCATAGACCGGAATGCCCTTCTCAAGGGCGAAGATGATTTCTTTGTGCCAGGTCGATAGCGACTGTCCAAACACACCATCAATCAAGGCTATGACATCGGGTTGGTGAAGATCCACTGCGCTTAATAGGTCTGCCTGACCGGCTGGAGGCAGATAGATCGCATCACAAATGGGAAGCGCCTCTTTGAGTGGTAAACTAGGGCCGAGAAATACGACGATTTTCATTTTAGTACGCCTCAATAATTGTTCAGTGATAGACCTTTTGGTCTTTTGCTAATTCGATCGCGTTGAGCGCTCGTTTGCCCGGTGCATATGTTTCAAACATGTAGCCCTCAAGCCCAGGGATCAGCACTCTAACCGCTGGTATCCCGATAGATGGCCAGGTGAGATCTTGAACCAGAATGTGCCTCAAACCTGTGGCTTTGATTTTGTTGATCAAGTAATTCACCCCTTGTTTAGGGTTTGCCGGTGCCTTAATATCCCTGGCCCTCAGGGCGCATGTGGGTTTGACATCGGTGATCGCATTTGCGCCTGCAATAAATAGGGAACGCCCATTTGTGCGCTTATGGCCAAACATGTCGTCACGAGAACCAGCGATATGAACCAACCGGCCTTGAGCGGCTTCTGTGATTGCTCTTTGTACAGCCATTTCTGGGTCGAGGTGACAACCATAGCCACGGAACAGACCGAACTCAGGTGTGTGATGATCGATCATATAGGCCATGAACACGGGGACATCGATGTCTTGGGTGCAATCGAAAACAATGGTTTCAACACCTGCTTGGTCGCTGAGCTTTAGTAGGGACTGTGTCACTGGCGAAAGCGTCGACGTTATGGCTTCAAGGTCAATTCGTGGCGGCGTGGCAATGCCTTGATTCCAAACACCCCACATCAAGGCCAAGGCGTCTCTCTCAATGAGCTCACATAGGCCGCCGAATAGGGCCTCGTCCATGGTGTTGCCAGCGGACAGTCCGTTCGAACTTGATTGAAACGGGAGGGTTTCTGACAAAGTTCTTTTGGGGCGGTCTAAGGCCAAGATCTCTGCTGGGATTGCAATAAGTTCGCCGGAAACATAATCTGCAACTTCTGTCCATTCAAAGGGCAGTCGCGCGTTGAACAGCGAATTTTTGGACAAGGGCAATAGGTTTTTTGGCAGTGGGTTGTGCGAGATTGCACAAGTTTCGTAGTCGCTCCACCAGGTTTCAAACTTGGCGTTTTCACCACAAAATCGCTCCACGCATTCCATGGCGGCTGATGCTCTAGAATGATCCAGGGTGATCCCTTTGCCAGTATCAACGCTTAAATATGATGCACCAGGTCTGACAGATAACACGACAGGTATGCCGATCCGGTCAAGCCGTGTGATATCGGCTAATCTCGTCAAGCCCAGGAGTTTTTTATGCTCTAAAACACGGTCAACTGTTTCTGCGGGATGGGGGCGGTCCCATACAAAAACCTGGGTTTCAGCCTGCGAAATATTGTCGTGAAGGGGCATCATTAGGCTGCTCTTTCCATGATGCTTAACCAGGACTTTGCTCTTGGCCCCGCTTCATAGTCATCAAACATGTAGCCCTCTAGGCCTGGAACAATAACCTTGACGACCGGAATGTCGATCTCAGGACGAGTCAGGTTGACCACCAGTACAGATTCTATTCCCACAGCCTTCAATCGCTCCAAAACCTCATAGACGTCTTCTTCGAAGCTTTCGTTGGAAGAATTAGCGGGGGAGGCAGAGGCCTCGTCAAACGGCATATCAAGGAAAGCCGAAACACCCATTTTGTCATCGGCAAGTTGTTGGTTTGCTTGTTCTCTACGGAAGAAATCGTCCCTTGAACCTGCGATGAAGATCAGCCTTGCTTGTACGGCTTCGGTGATGGCGCGGATTATGGCGATGTTCGGATCTAAGTGCGCGCCATAGCCTTTTGTACCGCCAGCATGTCGGGATTCGGTTTCGAACAGCAGTGACATGTAGGTGGGAACTTTTGTGTCGACACTGCAATCAGCCAGGAAGACAGACAGCTGGGCCTCTTCCAAACGACGCACAAGGTCCTGAACACGAGGGTCGTCGATGACTTCAACCTGCACGCGCTTCCAGCCATCCTTCACGCGCAAACCAGCGTAGGTACTGCAGGCAACAGCGTCTCGTTCGATAACTTCATAGAGACCGGCTGTGATAGATTCGAGCAAGTGATTGCCGCCGGCTAGGCCATTGGTTCCCATCTCAAAGGCGCGGTCGATCATGATGCGTTGACCCTTGGGCGGTTCCATTGCTACGCTGCTGTATGGGACATAAATGACCTTTTGTTGCACCAGGTCCCAAGACCTGACCCAGTGGTAAGGTTTGTCAGCCTTGAACAATGATAAGAAGGTGAGGGGAAGTTGGTGAGGCGGAATTCGGGCATCTTCCGGGAGCTTTTCCCAAGAGGAATAAGTAGTTTCGATTTGCGGGGATTCAGCATGAAAAATCTCTACGGCTTCCATAGCGGCCGAAACTGTTGCTGATATTGTATCGAAACCTTTGCCAGCTGCGTTCGATAGTGTCGGGCAATTGGGTCGATGGGCGAGGATCGTCGGGATACCAACCCGATCAAGTTTAGTAATATCGGCCAACCTCGTTACACCAGCCGCTTTGAAGTGCGGTTTCAGGCGTTTTAAAGTCTCGGTTGGGGGCACAGTCCTATGGGTTGTTTCCAAGAATTGTTTTCGTGCGCTTAGTTCTTGATCGAACAATTGAACTGGGGTGGCCATCTCTGTTCCGATTCTAATAGGGAATGACTGGATTAACGGCAGCGTGTGCACCTAAAACTGTAGCAGCCAGCTGCACACGCCAAACTGTTATGCGGCTGCAACAGCTGCGGAAGCAGATGCAGTGACAGTCGTAACAGTGGTCGCCGTGGTCGTGCTTGACGCCATCGCCGGATTACCAGCGGCCAGATCAGCAGGGCTCAGCTTTGAAATAGCTGGCTCAATTGCTTGTAGGACCTGATCTTTGGTGATCCCGGAAAAACCGTTCGATTCAAGATAGCCAGCACGATCATTGGCTGGCAGTTTTTCTAAACCTTCGCGAAAATCCGCGTCTGTTGCGATCCTCGTGATTAGATCATGTGCTGTGGACATGTTAGTCTCCTTTATTCAGCAAGTTTGAAACATCACACGGGCATCGATTAACTTACCCGTGCAAACAACGGGCTTTGTTTGTTTTTGCTTTTCACCCTTTTCTAAAACTATTTGGAACGACAAAAATATAAGCTACTAAAATAGATAGCTTGATTATTGACGTAGTTGATCCAAGGGCTGTCTCTGCTTTCGACTTAGCTTCGCGCCATCCAGACGTTTGACTCGAATTAACGGCGTCTAACCAGTGTCTGTCATCGTCACAATTGCAATTGACCAACTCTACTATCGTTGGTGGTCGGGGTGGTACAGGCGGATCAGGCAGCAAAGGGGGATCAGGCGCCGCTGGTGGAGTTGGTGGTGAAGGCGCAAATGGTTTAAAGTTGGACAATCGCGCGGCAGGCGGCGAAGGTGGTAACGGCGGCTACTGCGGCGCTTCCGATGGTGCGGAATTATCTACTTTGCCCGTATGCAAAGCTCCTATAGGAGCAGTCGGCTTGATTAGGATGTCCGCTGACCAGTTGAGTTATTAGGATCTCTCATCCTCCGGCAGCGAGGACGCTGGGCGAAGTTGATGTGGACGGAAGAAGTTTAGAAAAGAGGCAATTCTTTAGTAGCGAAGAAATCGTCGATTTTTGACGAACTATTGTGACTCGCCTCGACTCCTGATTGTTGTTTTGTGATCATTTGCACGTTCCAACAATGTGAGGGTTGATCGTGTTTGATTCAGAACACCATATTTCCAGACGTGGTTTCTTGGCGGGCGTTGGTGCTTCTGCTGGAATAATCGCTTTGAATGTAGATACCGCGATTGTTGTTGCTGCCTATGGAGCAGTCAATCGATCCATTGCCCATACGGCGCTGGCTGCGGCAAAGGTTGCGGGTGCAAGCTATGCAGACGTTCGCGTTCAGTTGCGACAGGATCGCAGTATTGCCACAAAGGAGCGGCGTGTAGACGAGATCGAGGTTAGTGCCTCGCTCGGGTTTAATGTTCGTGTTCTGGCCAAGGGCACCTGGGGATTTGCTGCTTCTGACCTAATGACAGAGCAAGAGGCAGAGCGTGTCGGGAAAGAAGCGGTAGCGATGGCGTTTGCCTCGTCTCCTTTCAAAGAGAGAGCCGTGGAGCTGGCCCCAGAACCTGTTCACAGCGGAACTTGGAAAACCCCTGTTACGACCGATCCTTTTGCGGTCCCGACTGATGATATCGTTTCCAAATTGTTGCAGACCAATGAACACGCACTGGCGATTGACGGCATAAAGTATGTTTCTTCTTCCATCCATTTTTTGAAGGAAACAAAGCTCTTTGTGAATAGTGAAGGGGCAGAAATAGAGCAGGAACACCATCGGCTTCGACCCAATCTGGATGTTACTGCCTTTGGCGACAATGGCGATTTCAGGCGCCGTTCAGCCAACCTACAGGCCATGGGGGCCGGTTACGAATGGGTTGAAGAAATTGATTGGCTCGGGCGGGTTGATTACGCAGCAGAAGAGGCCAACGTGTGTGGACGCCCCACTAAATGCAAGCAGT
>Ga0055584_100007532_pt1 | contig 10672 bp, 10 predicted proteins | sample OSDHelmetaG_FD_58716 | JGI IMG/M metagenome (GOLD analysis project Ga0055584, IMG submission 58716) | Pelagic marine sediment microbial communities from the LTER site Helgoland, North Sea, for post-phytoplankton bloom and carbon turnover... | ecosystem: Environmental > Aquatic > Marine >...
CATCTCGTTCGACTACTGGGGTTACCACTACGCCACCGACGGCACCGGCGGTCGCGCCTACCAGGTTCGCCCCGACGGCAAGAGCTGGAAAATGCATACACTCCTGACCAAGGAAGTCCGCCCCGTCTGCGCCAATGAAATTGTCTCAAGCACGCAATTCCCGGATAAGATCCAAGGCGACATCCTCATCTGTAACGCCATCGGCTTCCTCGGTGTGAAGCAATACAAACTGGACCTCGATGGCGGCACCGAAACCACGGTGACGCAAGGCCGCGGCAAGAACGCCAAGAAGATCACCTCGACCACCAAGTTCGGTGAAGTCTGGGGCACGCCCAATGGCGGCGACCTGAAGGTCACGAAAACCATGCCCGACGGCACCAAGATCGTGGAAGAATCCAAGGGCCTCATGATGAGCGCCGACAAAAACTTCCGCCCCACCGATGCCATCTTCGGTGCGGATGGTGCGCTCTACGTCTCCGACTGGCACAACGCCATCATCGGTCACATGCAGCACAACGTCCGCGACCCGAACCGCGATCATAAACACGGCCGCATCTATCGCCTCGTCGCCAAGGGCCGCCCACTGCAGAAGCCCGTCAAGATTGACGGCGCCTCGATCACCGCCCTGCTCGACAACCTCAAGCACCCTGTCAACGGCGTCCGCCACCGCACCCGCGTCGAACTCAGTGAACGCGACAGCAAGAAGGTCATCGCCGCGACCAAGAAGTGGGCCCAGCAGTTCGATCCCAAGAAGACCGAAGACGCCCATCACCTGCTCGAAGCCCTCTGGGTCCACCAGCAGCACAATGTCCGCAACGGCAAACTCCTGAATGATGTGTTGAAATCGCCCGAACCGCATGCCCGTCAGGCCGCGCTGACCGTGCAACACCACTGGTACAACGCCGACCCCGCTGCCGGCGCCGGTCAGGAAGAAGAGGAAGTAGTCGAAGTCGTCACCAAGTCCGGCATCTTGTCGGACACCAAGGACCTCACCACCATCCGCATCGCGACCGTGGTCGAGAAGATGAAGTACGACACTCCCGAGCTCACCGTGAAAGCCGGCAAGAAGATCAAGCTGACCTTCGCCAATCCGGACTTCATGCCGCACAACATCGTGATGGTGAATCCTGGCCAAGCCAACGCCGTCGCCATGCAAGCCATGACCCTCGGAGCCAACGGCTTCGCCGTCGGCTTCGTCCCGGACAACAAGGAAATCATCTGGGCCAGCAAGCTCCTCGATCACGGCAAGGAACAGGTCATCGAGTTCACCGCCCCGACCAAACCCGGTGGCTACCCGCTGGTCTGCACCTTCCCCGGCCATCATCTCCTGATGCGCGGCGTGCTCCACGTGAAGTAAGCCAGCCGAAAATCTGATTCACAAAGCGCCGGCGCAAGCCGGCGCTTTTTCTTTTCCAAAAGGAATCCGAGGGCATATACGAAGAGCCTCCATGAAGACTGTTCTCCATCCGATTCCAGGTCGATCACTCGCGGGCCGCCTATGCTTCCTGGCCCTGTTGATAGCGGTGTTCGCCCATGGCCTGGATAACACCGGCATGGGAGCTGAGCCTGCGGGTGGAAAGCCGACCGTTGGGGAACTGGACCGATTGGCCCGGCAACACCAGGAAAAGCAGAAACAAGGCTGGAATTCTTTTCGGTTGTTTGGGGAACATCGTGAACTTGCCTTGGACATTGCCCTCGTCGGCATTGAGCGTCACGCAGCCGAGCATGCCTGGGCACAGGAACTGGGGTTGATTTTCAGCGGACAGGCTTTTGAGGCCAGAAAGCTCGACAGCAAGGGGCGACGGGAGAAGTTTTCCAATTGTTGCAAGTTTCTTCAACAGGGCATCGCCGCGCAGTCAATGGCTCTCGCCCAGCAGGGAGGCAACGAGCAACTGCAACAGGGGCTGGGAATGCTGAAAGGAAGTCTGGCTTTGGCGGCTGTGGAAGTCGGTCGTGTGAAACTTGCCGACCGGCTGGCCCGCGAACAGCTGACGGACCATTCCGATTCGAAGCCCAGGAATTCCGGCAAGGTGATTTACGATATGAACTGTATCCTGGGGCGGGTCGCCTTGCAGCAGGGCGACAAGACTGCAGCTGGCGAATACCTGCTCAAGGCGGGCGACATACCGGGCTCGCCGGGGCTCAATTCATTCGGTCCAAGGCTGACCTTGGCCCGTGAGCTGTTGGAAGCGGGCCAGCGGACGGTCGTGTTGAAGCACCTGGATCAGGTGGAAAAGTTCTGGGTCGGCGACGGGAAAGAATCGAATCAATCGAATCGTCGTCGGCTTGCCCGTCGCCACCAGGCCCAGCTGGATGAGTGGCGAACCGAAATCAAAGCCGGCAACGTTCCAAGTGATTCGAAATGGCGCTGAGCTGATTCGGAACATTCACATCGACTTCGTCGATGCTCGGCGTACGGGAATCGATTCACACTGTCTCGTGCATAGAGCAATGATGGCCGCGTGAAACTCCTCCAATCGCACCTGATCATGGGATCTCTCCTGACTCTGACCACCGGAGTCGTGATCATCCGAACCATGGACTGGAGCGCCACTCTGCCAACCATGGCCCTGGCGGCGTTTGTTGCGTGGCCGATGGTGCCATTGGTCCTGGCCTTGGCCGCCGGATGGTTCATGCGAAGATCCAAACCCGCGTTGGCGAGCTGCTCGCTCGGACTCTGGGTCGCGTTTGGCCTCATGGCCTCGCAGTACGCATATGTCTTCCATCTCAATCCGGATCCTCAAGGCGGGTTGATCCTGATCTTCGGACCGCTCTACGCTCTGGTCGCGATGGTTCCGTGCGCGCTCGCCGCGTTGTATTTCTTCTTTCGCAAGCCGAAGTCCGAAGCCCTGCCCGTTTGCGTTGCTCAGTGATCCGCGAACGAGGGGACATGGCTCGACTTCAAATTCGGAGATTGTTCTGACTTGGGGAAGGCAGCAGTCCAAGACTACACTTCCGAAGTGAATATCCGTTTTGTTTTTTCGCTGCTGCTGGCGATCACTGCTGCCTCTGCCGCGGACAAGAGTGTCAATCCCGGCATCAACAAGAGCTTCCTCGATCCCAAACTGAAAATCGGAGCGTGGGTCGAACGCTTTGAACGCGAGGGCCGGGAGGTGTTCGATCATCGCGCCAAAATCGTTGCCAAGGCCGAGATCACACCTGGATCAGTTGTGGCTGACATCGGCGCTGGCACCGGACTTTTTGTTTCCCTGCTGGCTGATGCGGTCGGATCCGATGGCAAAGTAATTGCGGTGGACATCGTGCCCAAGTTTCTCGCCCGCATCCGCGGTCAGGCAAAACAGACCGGCAGCAAGAACATCGATACCGTCTTGTGCACCGGCACGTCGACGAGGTTGCCGGCGAATTCCATCGACCTGGCATTTATCTGTGACACCTATCACCACTTCGAATTCCCGGCAAAGACCTTGGCCTCGCTCCATCGCGCCCTACGACCGGGCGGAGAAATCTACCTGATCGATTTCAAACGGATCGAAGGTGAGAGTTCTGACTGGATCCTCAAACACGTGCGCGCGGGCGAGGAGGTTTTCGCAGCCGAAATCGAAGCGGCGGGTTTTGGCCGTGTCGGCAATATCGCCCTGCTCAAAGACAACTACATCGTCCGCTTCCGAAAGAAATAGTCGTCAGCAAACCACTTGTTCCGGGGCAAGAAACAGGCGATCGAATTCACCGCACGCACCAAGTCGTGTAACGCCCCTACGTCTGCAATTTTCCCGGCAACCGCCAGCGTTTTCTTGGTATACCCGGTTCTTATTGACTGCAGGTTGGTAGTCGAGCGAATGCGTAGTGCCCCCCCCGGTGCCACCCGTCTAAGTGCAATGGAGCATACCCAAATCGAATGGGATGCGTGATAGGTATACCCAGCAGCAACCGCTGCTTCCGTAAACACGCAAAGGAAGCAACCCTATGTATGTCACCAAAAAAGATACTCCAACTGATCGCGTGGGCACTCCTGATTTCGGCAATCGCCTCACACAGCACTTAGCCTGTCGATCCCGATGATCCCGCCTGAGCCGGCGAGACGCATGCCCGGTGTGAATAAGTCCGGTTTGATTCAGGCGTCGCAGCTCTGGAAGATGCGGGCCCTTTCATATGAACGAGGATCACATCCAACGCATCGCCACGGAGTTGAACGTGCAAGCGCATCAGGTTGCCGCCACGGGTAAACTGTTTGCTGAAGGCGCAACTGTGCCCTTCATCGCGCGCTATCGCAAAGAGATCACGGGCAGCCTCGATGAGGTGGCGATCACCGGCATTCGCGATCGCCTCACCGAGTTGTCGGCGCTCGACCAACGCCGACAGTCGATCCTCAAATCATTGGACGAAAGATCATTGCTGACCGATGCCCTGAAGAAATCGGTGATGGGGGCACCGAACATGGCGCGACTGGAGGATGTGTTTCAGCCTTATCGCCCCAAGCGGCGCACGCGGGCCACGATCGCGCGGGAGGCGGGTTTGGAACCATTGGCGGACCGCCTGTTCGAACAGCAAAATGACGCCGCCCCGGAGTCCGATGCTGAAAATTTCATCGATGCCTCCAAGGGAATTGAGAACATCGAACAGGCTTTGGCCGGCGCGCGGGACATCATCGCGGAAAGGGTGAGCGATGACACCAACGCCCGGGGCAGCCTGCGCCGGCGTTACGAAGAGTCCGGCGAAGTGAACACCAAGGTGATGTATGGCAAGGAGGAGGAAGGGGCGAAGTTCAAAGACTACTTCGATTGGCAGGAACCACTGGCAAAGATTCCCAGCCACCGCCTGCTCGCGATCCGACGCGGCGAATCCGAGGGCATACTGACCATGCAGTTGGCGGTCGACAACGACATCGCAGTCGGTGAACTGCAGCGTCAGTTCGTCAACGGCAACGGTCCCGCGGCCGACCAGGTTCGTCTCGCGGTGGAAGACGGATACAAACGCCTGCTCCGACCGGCCATTGAGGTGGAAAGCCGACTCGGCTCCAAGAAGCTCGCCGACATCGAGGCGATTCGGGTGTTTGCCGACAACCTCAAGGAACTGCTCATGGCGCCCGCGCTCGGCGAGAAAAGCGTGCTGGCGATCGATCCTGGATTTCGCACCGGCTGCAAGATCGTGTGCCTCGATGCGCAGGGGAAACTTCTGCATCACGATGTGATCTACCCGACCATTCCGGGACCGCGTGTGCAGGAGGCGAAAGACACGGTTCTCGCCTTGTGTGCCAAACTGAAGATCGAGGCCATCGCCATCGGCAACGGCACCGCGAGCCGCGAATCCGAAGCATTCGTCCGTGGGCTCGGATTGCCGAGCACCATCACGGTGGTGATGGTCAATGAAAGTGGCGCCTCCGTTTACTCCGCTTCAGACGCCGCCCGTGAAGAATTTCCCAACGAAGATCTGACCGTTCGCGGATCAGTCTCCATTGGGCGCCGCCTGATGGATCCGTTGGCAGAACTCGTGAAGATCGACGCGAAGTCCATCGGGGTCGGACAATACCAACACGACGTTGATCAACTCCTGCTGAAAAAGGGACTCGACGACGTGGTGGTGAGCTGCGTGAACCGGGTCGGGGTGGAGCTGAATACCGCCAGCCGCCAGTTGCTTTCCTACGTTTCGGGACTTGGCCCTCAACTCGCGGGCAACATCATTGAACATCGCAACGAGAACGGACCGTTCAAGTCCCGGTCCGAATTGAAGAAGGTGGCAAGGCTTGGCCCCAAGGCCTACGAACAGGCCGCCGGCTTCCTGCGGATACGCAGCGCCAAAAATCCGCTTGATAGCAGCGCAGTACACCCCGAGCGCTACGACATCGTGAAACAGATGGCCAAGGATCTGAACTGCACGGTGGCCGATCTGATCAGCGACCCGACCTTGCGCCAACGTATCAATGTGAAGCGCTATGTCACCGACGAAGTCGGTCTGCCGACGCTGAACGACATCGTGGCAGAGCTGGCGAAACCAGGCCGTGATCCGCGGAAACAGTTTGAGATCTTTTCATTTCAGGAAGGTGTCGAAACGATGAACGACCTGCAACCCGGCATGAAGCTGCCCGGCATTGTCACGAACGTGACCGCCTTCGGAGCCTTCGTGGACATCGGCGTACATCAGGACGGACTCGTCCATATCAGCCAACTGGCCGACCGCTTCGTCCAGGACCCGGCGGAGGTGGTAAAAGTGCAGCAAAAAGTGATGGTGACCGTCATGGAAGTCGACAGCGACCGCAAGCGTATCGGCCTCTCCATGCGCACGAATCCGGAAATGCCGTCCACCCGCGGGCAAACGCCGCGACGGGAAACGACTCGACCGCAGCCGCGTGTACAGAAACGGAAGGAATCGGTCTCAGTCACAAACGACTGGTTCAATCAGGCAATGGAACAGGCCGAAGAGCGCAAACGGCAATAGCCGGCTCTTCAGCGAAACCACCGTTGTTGACGTTCCGGGATCCCTGGGGGTGTCATCGTTGAATGAACTCAGGAATCAACCGAATCCTTCGACTGTCTGTCATCGCCGCCGCGGTCTCCGAATAGCAGACCGCCGTCAGCCGGATTCTGGACGTGCTTTCAAACACCTCGAGCACGGTCAGCGCTGCCGATCTCGAATCGATGCGCACGTCGGCCTTGTCGTCCGGCCTGATTGGCGGCATCACGGCCCAAGGCGGTACGGTGGCCGATGCGACGGCCGACGTTCAGGCCGCAATTCAAGACCTTTCCGCCGAGGCGCAACAACTCGCCGCTTTCTTGACGCAAGCAGCCGGGATCGCCGCGAGCTCAGCCCAGCTTTTCGTTCTGAATGAAACCGATCCGCCGAAAGCCATCCACCAGGCGGTGGCCCAGATTCTCAACAAACGTTAGATCCGATCCGGCCGTAATACGCGACGGAATCCATCAGCTGCGGGTGTAATAGATCAGATCCAAAAAATGACGATGGTCACCGGTTGATTCATCGTTTTGTTGGAGTTCCTTGATGACTCCGGCCAGTTGCATCCTGACCTCAGGCAATCGATCCACTCCGCGCCCATGGGCGACCAGATAGTCTGTCCCCTGCGCCTCATCGCGCACCTCATAGACGTCATACTGGTCCATTATCGGAACCATCATCATGCTCGAAACATTTCCTGTTTGAACGGGAATCATCATGAAATACGAAAACCGGGTCCGGGAATCCACATGGCGAGGAGTCCCGGCCACAATCGCAGACTGCGCTGGCACTCCATGGTCGCAGGCTTCGGAAACGGTGAAATGCCGAGGACGCTCCAAGTCATATGACTGCCGTAAATCAGCCGACAACGCAGCCACGACCGTCGCGCGGTCCGGCTCCGAAAGGTGCTCCGTTGCCAGGTCCAGATAAAGGAACATTCTCTGAAAATCCATGAATGAGCCCGCAACCTTCGCCAATTCCGCCGCGGTAATTTCACCATCACTGGCGGCGGTGAAGATGTTGTAGAATCGCCCCCCGTTGTCGAGGGCCTCGAGGGCAGCTTCACCGGATTGATAGGGCACAATTTCCTGCATTTCGAGAGTGTCCCGCGCTCCCCGAATATTGGGTATGGGAATCGTCACGCGATTTTGTATTCCCCTTGATCGCCCCTCACAAAAGCTCCCGTATTCTTTCACTCCGGGGATTGATTTATCTGAAACTCGCGGTACACAGGGTGCGTTCAAAGGAGAACGAATCAACACATGAACGAAGAGCAATCACAGAAGAAGAGCAATGTCGGCAAAATCCTCGGCTTCGGATGCCTGGGAATCGTCATTTTCACCATCGTCGCCGGCATCCTGGCCTACCAGGGCGTCCGTGGATGGGTCGACAAGATGGTCGACACCTACACCGACGAGGCCCCTGCGGAATTGCCTGCGGTGAATCTGAAACCGGAGGAAGTTCAGGCGCTGGAAGACCGGGTGTCTGAATTTGCGAAGGCGATGGAGAAGGAAGTTGCGGCCAAGACACTCGAATTGAGCGCCGACGAAATCAACCATCTCCTGACCCAGAATCCCGAATTCGCCGACACGCTCCGGGTAAAGATCAATGACGACCGTCTGGAAGGCATCGTCAGCGCCTCCCTCGACCACGTGGGAGAAATGCTCAAGGGACGCTACTTCAACGGCACGGCGGATCTGGACGTAAGTTTCCAAAACGGACGCCTGGAAGTGTATGCACAATCGCTCCACGTAAACGGAGAATCATTGCCCGAAAAGGCGATGACAAAAGTGCGCGTGGAGAATCTCGCCAAGAACATGAACGCCGAACCAAGCGTTCTTGAATTCCTCGAGAAGATTGAGTCGATCTCCATCTCGGAAGGCAAGCTCCTGATCGAGCCCAAGGCAATCGACCCGGAGACTGACGAATCCACCCCACCTGCCGAGGAGACCAAGTGATCTGCCAAGACCGCTGAACCGCCCGGCAATTCAGCGGCGCAGACGGGCGGACATCAGTCGGCCGGATTCTTTCATGCGTTCGAAACGCGCAGTCTCCGCGCGGGCCAGGTTTTGCCTTTCATTCGGATCCTTCGCCAGGTTGAAAAGGAATTCTCCTTCGCTCGGTGTACGCAGGAATTTCCAATCGCCCTGGCGCATGGCCATCCACGGTTGGCGTTTGAGTTCCGCATGGGCGCCAAGCTCCCAAAACAACGTGCGGTCCTGCCATTCCACACCTTCTGTCAGTACCGGCAGCAGCGACTGGCCATCCAGTTTCATCCGCCGGGAGTCCACGCCGGCCATCTTTGCGAAGGTCGGAAAAAGATCAATGGACCAGACCATGGCAGCGGATTCACTCCCGGGTTCGATGATGCCGGGCCACCGCATCACGCACGGAACCTTGATTCCACCTTCAAACAACGTGGCCTTGTCGCCCCGCAACGGACGGTTGCTGCCGCCATAGGTCGGATCGCCACCGTGATCAGTGAGAAAGATCAACAAGGTATTGTCGCTGAAGCCGTTCACGTCGAGGGCGTTCATGACCCGGCCAACGCCATCATCCAAGGCCAGGGTCATGGCGGCAAATTCACGACGGATCTTGTCATCGATACCATTCACGCGTTTCAGATCCTGAGCCCGAGCCTGCATGATGTTTACGGGTTCCTTGGCCTTCGGACTCCAGCCTTTGCCAAAGTGGGGAGCGTTGTAGGCGAGATACAGGAAAAAGGGCCTGTCTTCACGCTTCCTTTCGCGCAGATAACGGACGGCTTCATCGGTGATGAGTTCCGTCGCGTACCCGTTCTCGCGAACGTGTTCCTCCTGGTGATACCAGTCCGGAGTGATGCCGTAGGTCATCGTGAAGAAATCGATACAACCACCCGTGTGACCGATGAAGGTATCGAACCCGTGCCGTGTGGGCAGCAGTGATTTGTTGCCGTGACCCAGATGCCACTTGCCGATGAGCGCGGTGTGATAACCCGCACCGCCCAGAACGCCGGCAATGGTGGTCTCACCCGGCTGAATGCCGGTCTCCTTGTGTTCATCGGCCATGAACATCAGGGCGCTGAGAAGCTGATGTTTTGACCGGCTCGGATTTCGCCCGGTCAACAATCCGAATCGCGATGGAGTGCAGATGGCCGATGCCGAATACCACTGTTTGAACCGGATCCCATCACGTGCGATGCGGTCTATGTGCGGGGTTGGAATCTCGCTGCCGTAGCAGCCGACATCATTGACGCCTTGGTCATCAGAAAAGATGAGAACAATGTTTGGCCGCTCGGCAGCCTGACTGATGGCGACGCAGAAAACCGACAAGAGGAGAAGTATCCGGTTCATGTGCCAAAGCCTGCAGGCATCACGCAAAATTTCAAGATCGGCCGATAGATCAGCAGCAAGGAACGTGACGGGATACCGGTTCAGAGGTACACCCGGACCGATGTTTCGAACCGCCATCGCTTTCTGTCTGCTGACCGCCGTCACAATCCAGAATGCGGCGACAACGACGAATTCACGGATTATCGGGTACGTGCCCGAATATCCGCTCGATGAAATCGAACCTCAGCACTTGGCGGGTGTGACCGACCTCGTGTTCTTCAGTATCGCACTTCCCGCTGACGGAATCCTTCCTCAACAACTTCTCGCCGCCCAACATCTTGCACAGGTCAAAAAACTCCGTGCAAAATTCTCCGGCAAGGTATTGGTGACCGTCGGTGGATGGGAGCGCTCAACGGGATTCGCAAAATTGACCACAAACAAATCGGCGAGAACTGATTCATTCGACGTCTCGCCACGCTCTGCCGCGACCACAATTTCGGTGGAATCGACTACGATTGGGAACATCCGAAAGGAGCGTAGGAAATCTCCCAATACGCGAAACTCATTCGTGAGACGAAATCTGCCTTCATAACCTTTGGTGGTTTGGTGACGGTCGCGCAGGCCAGCTGGCAGGATCTGGGAAAGGATGTCTACCAGCAGGCAGACCGGATTCCTCTCATGGCCTATGATCACGCGTTCCCCAAAACCACCTACGACAAGGCGGCCGGCGACGTCGAACGATTGATCAGCTTCGGTTGTCCGCCACAAAAGATCGCGCTCGGTGTGCCCCTCTACGGCCGCAACCGAAACGGCTCAGCACGCACCTACTCGGAACTCGTGGCCTCCTCTTCCACCACGAATTCATCGGATCTCATACGGATACGCCTTCAACAGTCAGGGCAAACGCATCTAAAGAGCGAGCAGCTGGAGCAGGTATGAATGATCCCAAGCGG
>Ga0055584_100007534_pt1 | contig 10670 bp, 8 predicted proteins | sample OSDHelmetaG_FD_58716 | JGI IMG/M metagenome (GOLD analysis project Ga0055584, IMG submission 58716) | Pelagic marine sediment microbial communities from the LTER site Helgoland, North Sea, for post-phytoplankton bloom and carbon turnover... | ecosystem: Environmental > Aquatic > Marine >...
AGGTGCAGCGGCGAGGCGATCATCCGCGAGTTCAGCACGTCCTCAATCGTAATTCGGTCACGCATGCGGGCGAGCGGGTTCATGCTGGCCCAGTGGCGCGTCGCCACCGCGATCTCCGCCAGTTGCTCCGACGTGGTGCCGTACTCGTGCATGTGGCGCGAAGCAGCCAGCGCATAGCTGCCGACCGTCGAGACGCCGTAAGGCTCCTCAAACTGAGACGGCCCAAACACATGGCTGTTGCCAGCGACCGGCCCCGCCTTGCCGCCGCGGTCCGAGATATTGGTCGAGCCATGGCAAATCAGAGCGACCGAGCACAGGCCCGTCGCAATCGCCATCGCCGCATGCTCCACATAGGCCACGAACGACGAGCCGCCGATTGAGGTTGAGTCCGTATAGCGGGGTGTGATGCCCATATACTCCGCCATCATCATCGACGAGAACTGGCCGCCATCGGTGATGATCGTGGTGAACAGGCCGTCCACGTCATCCTTGGTCAGCCCGGCCTCATCCAGCGCCTTCTTGCTGGCCTCGGCGGAGAGCTGGAACTTGCTTTTGTGCGGCACACGGCCGATGTCGCTTTCCGCGACACCGACAATGGCGACTTTTCGGTGGAGTAAGCTGGGATCCACGGGCGTTTATCCTCATTGATTGCGTTGGCGATAGGATAAGGGACAGGTTAGTGCTTCGCCAAGTGTGGTGTTCAGTGGCTCTTCACCCGGGCGCTTCTCCCGGCTTTCCGTGCGCGCGCTCTTAAGCATTCCCGTTGTAGCCTTGGTGTGGTAGTCTCGGGTGGAATTCAGCCTGCCTGTGGCCTGAGAGATCTGATGTCTACGCTTTTTCAAAAATATGGCGGCTTTGGCACCATCTCGAAAATTGTGATGGATTTTTATGACCGTCTGTTGGATTCAGAGATCGCTGGGCCATTCTTTGACGATATCGCGATGCCTAGGCTGATCGACCACCAGACGAAATTCATCGCCCAGGTGATGGGCGGACCCGCGGCCTATTCGAATGAGGTGTTGCGCCGGGTGCATGCGCCATATTCAATTGACCGGCAGGCCTTCAACGAAGTTGCGGGCATTCTGAATGCGACCCTGCAGGATCACGGCGTTGAGGCCGAAGACATCGGGTTCATCATGGCAGAAATCGAAGCGCGATCCCCGTTCGTGATCTCCACCAGCTAATCCTATTCGGAGGTGAGGCTTTGGCTGATCCGGCGCTAGACCAAAACATAGAATCGACCGCTGCTGACACATCCATGAATATGGATGTCTTCCGGTCAATGCTGCTTGATTCCATCAGCATGGGTCTTGCGGTTCTGGATTCTGAACGCTTCCGCGTGGTGATGCACAACGCCCAGTTTGCCTCCTGGCTGCCAGACACCGACTTAAGCGACATGCCGATCTATACGGCGCTGCCAAATTTTGATCCGGACGCGGCACGGCAGGCGATTGATCACGGCCAATCCTATAAGTTTGAGGCGGAGGTCCGTCCCAAACGCCGGCCGATTAGCTTGGCTTTGGAGTTGGCACCGGCCTTGGGCGATAGCAATGGCGCATTGTTGCTGCAGTGCCAGAACATCTCCAAGATCAAAGAGCTGGAGTATATGATCGAGTCATACTCGAAGCTGATCGAACGGCAGAACCGCGACCTGAAAAAAGAAAAAGACCGGGTTGAGAAAATCCTGCTCAACATCATGCCCGTGTCGGTTTATGAGGAGTGGAAAGAGTTCGGCGTCACCATCCCGCAGCGCTATGACGAAGCCTCGGTTCTGATGCTGGATTTTGTCGGCTTCACTGAAATGTCGATCAGCCGCGACCCGACCAAGCTCATTTCGGAATTGAACGACATCTTCACGGCCTTTGACCGCATTGTGGAGCAATTCGGTTGCGACCGACTAAAGACGATGGGCGACGCCTATGTCGCCGTGTCTGGTCTGCCGGATGCAAACCCCGATCATGCCTGCAACATTGCTCAAGTCGCGCAACGAATGGTGCGATACCTAAAACGCCGCAACCAGAACAGCGAGCTGCAATGGTTATGCCGTGTTGGTATCAATTCCGGCCCGGTGATTGGCTCGGTCGTTGGCGTGCAGAAGTACGTCTATGACATTTTCGGGCCCGGCGTGAACCTCGCCGCCCGCATGGAGCCCCTGTGCGGGCCCATGCAAATCGTTCTGTGTGAGGACATGTATCATCTGATCGAGCATGATTTCCGGTTCACAGAATTGGGTGAGCATGAGATCCGAGGCTTCGGCCCCAAACAAGTCTATCGCCTGGAAAGCACAGACGACATTGCCAATGACTTCCCATGCCTGCCATAAAGGCAGGAGGCAGCGCCGTGTGCGCCAACCCATCCTCATAACCGGTTCAAAAAGCAGGGCGGTGCGCGCGTAATGCATCCTTCAGTTTCAATCATCTTTTTCACTACAGCGTCCGGTGCAGGTTATGGCCTGCTGGCCCTAATGGGCTTGTTCGGTGCCTTCGGTCTGCTGCCCGCGGACCGCGGCGTCGGCATTGTCGGCTTAGGTCTGGCGCTTGGCTTGACCACGGCGGGCCTGCTGTCATCCACCTTCCACCTGGGCCATCCAGAGCGGGCCTGGCGCGCGCTGAGCCAATGGAAGACGTCCTGGCTTAGCCGGGAAGGCGTTATGGCAATCCTGACCTATATGCCGGCTGTGCTGTTGGCTATCGGCTGGGTGTTTATGGAAAGCCTGGGCTTCATCTTTGCGCTTGCGGGACTGATCGCGGCGGTGCTGTCGGTGATTACCATCTATTGCACGGCGATGATCTACGCTTCGCTGACGCCAATACGCCAATGGCACAATCCGTTGACAGCACCCAATTACCTGCTGCTGGGATTACTGACCGGCGTCGTCGCGCTGAACGTGATCGCTTACATGTTCAAGGCGGAACATGGACTGTTCGCCTGGCTGATGTTAGTGCTGGGCGTCGCTGCTTGGGCCGCCAAACGGCTGTATTGGCGCGCCATTGATAGCGAGGTGCCCGTGACAACGCGCGAGACTGCAACCGGTCTGGGCCATCTCGGCAAAGTTCGCCCCTTGGAACCACCGCACACCAGCCCCAATTATCTACAGAAGGAAATGGTGTTCCGCATCGCCCGCGATCATGCTGTCCGCCTGCGATTGCTGGTGCAAGTTCTGACCTATGCCATCCCGGTCGCGGCTGCGCTGATCTTAATCAGCACCGATGGCAGCGCTTTTGGCCTGCTGCTGTCGATCATGGCGCTGATGTTTGCCGGTATCGGTGTTCTGTTCGAACGCTGGCTGTTTTTTGCGGAGGCGGAACACACCGTCGGCCTGTACTACAACTAACCCGCGTCGTCGCACCGACGCAGCGTCCTTGAGGAGGTCCTACAAGACCATGTTTATCCAAACCGAATCCACGCCGAACCCTTCGACCCTGAAGTTTCTGCCGGGCCGCGATGTGCTGGGTGTTGGCACTGCCAACTTTCCTAGCGTGGAAGAGGCCCGCGGCAAGTCTCCGCTGGCTGAGGCGTTGTTCTCTGTCGGTGGCATCACCCAGGTTTTCCTTGGCGCTGACTTCATCAGTGTGACCAAGGATGAGGGGCGCGAATGGCAGACGCTGAAGCCGCAGATCCTGGGCTCGATCATGGATCACTTCACCATGGGCGCCCCAGTGATGATCGGCGAAGCTGATACCGAGCACACTGAGGACGACGGTGGTCATCCGGAAGTGGTCGCTCAGATTAAAGAACTGCTGGACGAGCGTGTTCGGCCGGCTGTGGCACAGGATGGCGGCGACATCGTCTTCCGCCGCTTTGAAGAGGGTGTGGTGTATCTGGCTATGCAGGGCGCTTGCGCCGGCTGCCCCAGCTCAACCGCGACGTTAAAGATGGGCATCGAGAACATGCTCCGTCACTACATCCCCGAGGTTCAGGCGGTTCACCCGGTTCCCTATTGAGTTTTGCCGGAGAGGGTTAGGCCGCATTGCCTAACCCTGTCGGCCTCAAAGGCCCGCAATAAAAAAAAGCCCGATCCAACCGGATCGGGCTTTTTCTTTGAGCGGTTGTGTCAGCGTTTGGTTTAAGAAGCTGGCTTGATCGCCACCGCCATCACCTTGGCGTCCACGTGGGCCTCATACTTTTTGAAGTTATCAGCGAAACGCTTGGCCAGGTCCTGTGCAGTGGCATCATAAGCTGCCTTGTCGGACCAGGTGTTGCGCGGGTTCAGCACATCATCTGGCACGTCAGGGCAGGTTTGAGGGATGCCCAGACCAAACACTGGATCAGCAACGATCGGCACATTGGCCAGACGGCCATCCAATGCCGCCCGCACCATGGCACGGGTGTGGCTGATTTTCATCCGCTGGCCAACGCCATAGGGCCCACCACTCCAGCCGGTGTTAACCAGCCAGCAGTTGACCTCAGTGCCCGCGATTTTCTCGCCCAGAAGCTTGGCATAGACCGATGGGTGACGCGTCATGAACGGCGCGCCGAAGCAGGTGGAGAAAGTCGCCTGCGGCTCATCCACGCCTTTTTCGGTGCCAGCCACACGCGCGGTATAGCCGGAGAGGAAGTGGTACATGGCCTGCTCGACCGTCATTTTCGAGATCGGCGGCAGTACGCCAAAGGCATCAGCCGTTAGCATGACAATGTTGGTTGGATTGGGGCCGACACCCGATTCGCTGGCGTTCGGAATGTAATCCAACGGGTAGGACGATCGCGTGTTCTCGGTCAACGCTGTGCTGGTCAGATCCAGCAAGCGGGTCTCCGGGTCCATCACGACGTTTTCCAGCACTGTGCCATAGCGGTGCGACGCGGCGTAAATTTCGGGCTCCGCTTCTTCCGATAGATTGACGACCTTAGCGTAACAACCGCCCTCGAAGTTGAAGAGGCCGTTGTTACCCCAGCCATGCTCATCATCGCCGATCAGCGTGCGCGACGCATCGGCAGAAAGCGTCGTCTTGCCCGTACCGGACAGGCCGAAGAACACGGCAGAATTGCCATCGGCGCCAATATTGGCGGAGCAATGCATCGGCATCACATCCTGGCCAGGCAGCACGTGGTTCAGATAGCTGAACACCGATTTCTTGGCTTCACCAGCATATGAGGTGCCGCCGATCAGCACCATGCGGTGGCTGAAGCTCATAGCGATCACGGTGCCGCTGCGGCAGCCGTCCAACTCCGGGTCGGCCTGGAAGCCTGGAACCTGGATGACGGTAAAGTCAGGCTCGAAGCCTTCCAGATCCTGTGCCGGTGGTCGGATGAACATGTTCCGGCAGAACATATTGTGCCAGGCGAACTCGTTCACCACACGCACACGCAGGCGAAAATCAGTGTCGGCGCCAGCGTAGGCGTCGCGCACGAACAGTTCGCGGCCTTGCAGGTAGGCCATCATGCGCCTGTGCAGACGTTCGAACGTCTCTGGCGACATTTCCTGGTTTACGGCACCCCACTCAACGGTGGAGTCGGTCAGTTCATCCCGGACAATGAACTTGTCCTTGGGCGAGCGGCCGGTGTGCTCACCAGTGGTCGCAAGCAGAGCACCACCGGTTGCGAGTTCGGCCTCGCCGCGACGGATGGCGGCTTCGTAGAGTGCTTCTACCGGCAGGTTCCAATGGACTGGACCGGTATTGCTGATGCCTCTGGCGCTCAGGGCGGCGTTGCGTTCCACCGATTTTCCCTTTGTTTTGCTGTCATTAAATGATTTGGCGAGTGCGTCTGCACCAGCCGCGAGGGCGTGCAAACGAGGGGAGACCATACCGCAGTTTGTCGGCACTGTACCTTGTTGATGCAACTTCTTATTGTCGCGGACGAAAGACGCAGAAAATGGCAATCTCAGATACTTAATGTCTGAGTTAGAGCGGTTATGCCGTACTGCCGCCATATTTTCAGGGCGAAAAGAGGCGTTTGCCATATTTGCATGGGAAAGGGATCACCATGAATACCGATATTTCTCAGGAATCCAGCGGCCGTACTATCGTTTTGGTCGATGATGACCGCAACATTCTGACCTCGGTCTCAATGGTGCTAGAGGCGGAGGGGTTCTCCGTTGTCTGCTATTCTGACGGTGAAACCGCCTGGCGTTCATTGCAGGCTCACCCGGTAGATTTGGTGGTGCTGGATATCAAAATGCCGAGGATGAACGGCCTCGACCTGTTGCAGCGGCTGCGCGAGAAATCGCGAACCCCGGTGATTTTCCTCACCTCCAAAGCCGATGAGGTGGATGAATTGACGGGCCTGCGCTTGGGTGCCGACGATTATATTACCAAACCATTCTCCCAGCGTTTGCTGATCGAACGAATCCGCACGCTGCTGCGCCGGGCTGATCTGGCGGAAGATTCTGGTGAGGTCCGCGATGAGATGCTGGTGCGCGGTGAGTTGGTGTTGGATCGAGAGCGGCACCTGTGCACCTGGCACGGTGACCCAGTGCCCCTCACGGTAACCGAGTTTCTGATTCTGGAAGCCCTAGCATCGCGGCCCGGTTACGTTAAAAGTCGGGACCAATTGATTGATGCTGCCTATGGAGAAAATGTTTATGTCGATGATCGCACCATTGACAGCCATATCAAACGCTTGCGCCGCAAGTTTCGGCGGGCTGATGACAACTTTTCTGAGATCGAGACCCTTTATGGTGTTGGGTACCGCTACCGGACAGTCTAATGGTCTTTAGCCGGCTGGGCCTTGGCCTCTACGCCCGGCTGGTTGCCGCCGCTCTAGTCGGTCTGATCGTTACCGTTGTTGTGTTTATCGTCCTGAACTGCCCGCGTGAGCAGGCGGTAGCCATCTATCAAGACGGCCTGCGGCGCGACGGTGCTGCGCTGGCTCGTTTGTTCACGGCTGCGTTGGTGCGAGCCGACGGCAATGCCAGCGTGCGTGCTTTATTGCAGGACCCTGCAAGAAAGGAACGCATTTCGGCGCTTCTGGAATCTGCTGTTTCGACCGAAACCCGTCTTCGATTGTTCGACGGGGAGGGCGCCCTCGTGTTTGATTCAGGGCCGTCTGCTGAAATGCTGGCGCGGTCCGGCCAATGGTTTGTTCCCGGGCGGCCGTTTATCAGCTTGGTGAACTGGTGGTCAGGGTCGAGCTCGCGGCTGCCAGAGCGATCAGCGTCTTCAGGCATAGCTGACTTTCCCGAAGCGCTGTCCGCGCTTGCCGGCGCAGTAGCTGACCGGGTTTTTGATGATGCAACCGGCGCGCCAGCTATCTCAATCGGCCTACCGGTCCAAATAGGCCAAGATCGTACCAGTGCGCTGGTTATGTCCGTTAGCCTGCCGAACATTGCGGTCGTTGGCCGATTGGGCACGGCAGCCATTGCCTGTGCCGCACTTTTTGGTTTCGCCGCCAGTTGCTTGATCTTGTTCCTGATCCAGCGGCAGGTAAAGCGCAGTGCGGACCGGGTGCGACAGGTGATCGACCGGATCGTGCATCGTGAAGCCATCGTCGGGCCGATTGAACCGTGGGCCGATAACGTGTTGCCGCCTATGGCCAGTTCGATCAACCTCCTGGTGCAATTTCTGAAGGAGCGGGCAGATGAGGCCGACTTGTTCGCCAAGGAAATGGCGCACGAGTTGAAGAACCCGCTAACGTCGCTCCGCAGTGCGGTTGAGACAGCGGAGCGCATTACAGACCCTGAACAGCATCGACGCCTCATGTCGGTCATCGTTCAAGACGTGGTGCGGCTGGACCGCCTGATTTCGGCTATAACGGAACTCAGTCGTGTTGAAGCGGAGTTGGCCGCAACGCCGGACGAGCCGGTTGACGTTGAGGCCATGCTGTCGACCATCGTTGAGATTGAGAACGCCGCCAGCCATGATCCGCTTGATCCGCAATTTACCTTGATTGGTGGGGGCGGATCGTTTGTTGTCCGCGGGGTGGAAAGCCGGATGGCGCAAGTGTTTGGCAATATCCTCCGGAATGCACGCTCCTTCAGTCCGCCAGGCAGCACTATCCGGGTTGCGATCACGCGGCGTGACAACAAAGTCACCGTAACTTGCGACGATAATGGCCCAGGGATTCCAGAGGGCAAGGAAGACGTCATCTTCCAGCGATTCTACTCAGACCGCCCCGTCGACCAGCCTTTCGCTGGGCATTCGGGGCTGGGCCTGAGTCTGTGCCGGCAAATTGTAACGGCCCATGCGGGGCAAGTGCGCGCGGAAAATCGCCACGATGCCTTAGAACGTGTTATCGGTGCCCGCTTTACGGTTACCCTTCCCGCCGCCACCTAAATTCGGCCTGCACGGACAGCCTCGACGGTTGATCTCTTCCCCGCTGTTCTGCGATACTGTTGCAAGCAGACAATGGTTTGCGCTGGGGGTTATGGCGCGGTTCGTTTGGGCTGCGCTGGGAGAGACAAATGGCCGTTGCAAAGGCTATCACGGATAAATGCGATGAACGCCAGATCGTGCTGGTCACCGGGCTATCCGGTGCTGGCAAGACCACTGCCTTAAAAGCCTTTGAAGATATTGGCTATGACGTCGTCGATAATATCCCGTTTTCATTGCTGGATGCGCTGTTGGCCGACCGGGAGGTCTCGCGGCTGGCCGTTGGCCTGGACGTGCGCACGCGCGGGTTTTCAGTTGATGCGCTCATTCAGGCCAAACAGCGATTGAAGGCTAGCGATGGCAATAGTGTCGTGCTGGTTTATCTGGATTGCGACGACGATGCAGCACTGCGTCGCTTTACCGAAACCCGCCGTCGCCACCCGCTAACCGATGCGGGCAGACCGCGCGAAGGTTTGGCAATCGAGCGCACGATGCTGATGCCGCTAAAATTGGAGGCGGACCATCTGTTGGATACGTCTTTGATGACCCCGCGGGAACTCAAACGTTGGGTTGCCGCCAGCTTTGAGGTTTCAGGCCCGAACGGCATGGCGGTTCAGGTGATATCCTTCTCGTTCCGGCAGGGGCTGCCGCGCGAAGCCGACTTGGTGTTTGACGTCCGGTTTCTATCCAACCCGCATTATGTGCCCGAGTTGCGCGAGCTGACGGGGATGGATGCGGCTGTCGGGGCGCATATATGCAACGACCCAGGCGCCCAAACATTGATGGCAATTTTGGAGAACTTTTTAGAGTTTTCTTTGCCGCGCTACGAACAGGAAGGCAAAAGCTACCTGACAGTGGCAATCGGATGTACCGGAGGTCGGCATCGTTCCGTATTTGTTGCGGAGAAATTGACAGAGTTGCTGAGCCGGCAGGGGTGGTCCGTGACAACCGTCCACCGTGAGCTGGGCATAGGTTGAGGCTGTTATATCAGCTGAGCCTGCCATGCCGGCGCATCTCACCTGTGGTCAGTAATAACTCGTCCAGGCAAGGATTTGAGCTGGGAATAGGGTGGCGGGCTCAGGCGATGGTTGGGGGCAATGGATGCCTGAGCCCACCGCTGCATCGCCCGAAATTCAGGCGTCGCAGTCAAACTCAAGAGCAATAGATAGGTGGCTTTGCTGGGTTTGCCAAGGGAAAAATTTGATTTCGCAGCTAAGATTTTGCAAACCGATTTTCGGTTGCGGGCGCCAACTACTCTGGTGGAGGTAGGGCCTGCAATAGAACCTTATTGTGGGAATAGAACGACTTATGGTAGCTGTTGGTGCAATCTGATAACCTTACACTAGGCGCCAGTGGCGAATTTTGGATCGAACGAGCATGCGATTGCGAAGCTTATTGAACTTGAGGATCGTGCGGTCTCTCACAATAGCAGCTATTTCTTCTGTAGCTGTAGCCTCTGCAGCAGTTGCGAGTGATTTGCCGCCGCTGGGTGATCTGCCCTTTGTGGTCGGCGGCCGGCCTATCGACGGTATGGGCAACAATCTGGCAGATCCGTTTCTAGGCAGCGCTGGGACCGCCCTACTTCGACTGTCGCCCTCTGTCTATGCCGACGGCATCTCTGCAATGGCCGGCGCGGGACGGCCGAATACTCGTGTGATTTCCAACAGCATCGGCGGGCAGGTTGGATCGATGCCCGATGGGAACGGCCTGTCTGGATTTTTCTGGGCCTTTGGTCAGCTGCTCGATCACGACCTGGACCTAACATTTTCGAACCCGGCGGAGCAGGCGAATATACCTATTTTGCCGGGCGACCCGCTGTACGATGCGTTGCCCGATGGAGGGAAACTGGTTCCGTTTAACCGCTCGGCGGCGGTTGCCGGCACTGGTACCAGTGCCGGCAATCCACGCGAACAGGCAAACGAGATTACCTCCTTCATCGATGCGAGCTTTGTTTATGGCTCTAGCGATGCGCAATTGGCGCTATTGCGTGCCAGTGGCGACAGCGGTCGCCTGCTGACCAGCGCGGGCAATCTGTTGCCAACGAACGGCCAATTGGGAATTGACAGCGAAGCGCGGAATGACGGCTTGCGGGTTGCAGGCGATGTACGGGTCAATGAGAATGCCGCGCTGACGTCATTGCAGACTATTTTTATGCGTGAGCACAATCGTCTGGCTGACGCGATCAAAGCAGCCGATCCAGACCTCACCGGCGATCAAATATTCCACGCGGCGCGCGAAATAGTTGCCGGAGAAATGCAGGCAATTACTTACAACGAGTTCCTGCCAATGCTGCTGGGGCAAGAGAAGGGCCTGGAGCCCTATAATGGCTATATTACAAGCGTCAATCCCGGCATCGCGCAGGAGTTCCACACTACACGACTCTCATTTTTTGCGGTTTCAAAGCGTTCCAGCAGGCAAGTGCGT
>Ga0055584_100007535_pt1 | contig 10670 bp, 6 predicted proteins | sample OSDHelmetaG_FD_58716 | JGI IMG/M metagenome (GOLD analysis project Ga0055584, IMG submission 58716) | Pelagic marine sediment microbial communities from the LTER site Helgoland, North Sea, for post-phytoplankton bloom and carbon turnover... | ecosystem: Environmental > Aquatic > Marine >...
ACCGCCGAGATCCCTTTCGTCGTGTCACGCATTGTCCTGCAGGACTTTACCGGAGTCCCCCTGCTCGTGGATTTGGCCGCCATGCGCAGCGCGGTCGACAAGATCGGACGTGATCCCAAGCTCATCGAGCCGCTCGTCCCGGTGGACCTGGTCGTCGACCACTCGGTGCAGGTCGATGTCGCTGGAGTGGCGACCGCGCTGGAAAAAAACATGGAAATCGAGTTCCAGCGCAACCGCGAGCGTTACCAGTTCCTCAAATGGGGGATGCAGGCCTTTGATACATTCAAAGTCGTGCCGCCGGGGATCGGGATCGTTCATCAGGTCAATCTGGAATATCTCGCGCGCGGCGTCCTGAACCGCGACGACGTCTACTATCCTGACACGCTGGTGGGAACCGATTCCCACACCACGATGATCAATGGATTGGGAATCGTCGGCTGGGGCGTCGGCGGCATCGAAGCGGAAGCCGGCATGCTGGGACAACCTGTGTATTTCCTCACGCCCGACGTTGTGGGCGTCAACCTCACGGGATCTCTGCCCGCGGGAGTGACCGCGACGGATCTGGTCCTCCGCGTGACCGAATTGCTGCGTGCCGCGAAGGTGGTCGGAAAATTTGTCGAGTTCCATGGGGAGGGTGCGACCGCCCTGCCCCTGACCGATCGTGCGACCGTGGCCAACATGGCACCGGAGTACGGCGCGACCATGGGCTTCTTCGGAACGGACGACCAGACTCTTGAATATCTGGCCCAAACCGGTCGCAGTCCCGACGATATCCAAACCGTGGGCAACTACTATCGGGCTCAGGGCATGTTCGGCATCCCCGAGGCCGGAACGATTGACTATTCCAAGGTCATCGACCTCGATCTCGGCTCGATCCGACCAGGTGTAGCCGGACCCAAAAGACCGCAGGATCGGATTAATCTGAGTGAACTCGGCAGCGCTTACCGGGGATTGATGGAAGAGGACGTCGATGCCGGTGGCTTTGGCCGCGAATCATCGGCAATCGGCCACCAGGTCGAGCTCGAACTTCCTGCAGGCAAAACCACTCTGGGGAATGGCGATGTCGTCATTGCCGCCATCACCTCCTGCACCAATACCTCCAACCCGAGCGTCATGCTCGCGGCTGGACTCCTCGCCCAAAAAGCCGTGCAACGGGGCTTGCAGGTGCGACCGACCGTCAAGACCTCACTGGGCCCCGGATCGCGCGTCGTCACCGAGTATCTGGAGAAGACGGGGCTCCAGAAAAGTCTGGATACGCTCGGGTTCGAGACCGTTGGTTATGGCTGCACCACCTGTATCGGCAACTCCGGTCCGCTGGCCCCGGCGATCGAGTCCGCAATCGTTGACAACGAGCTGGTGGCCGCGAGCGTCTTGTCGGGCAATCGAAATTTCGAAGCTCGAGTGCATCAACAGGTTCGCGCCAACTTCCTGATGAGCCCGCCCCTCGTCGTGGCATTCGCTCTGGCTGGCACCATCGATATCGATATGACGACCGATCCCCTCGGCCAGGACACCGACGGCAAGGACGTCTTCCTGCGAGATCTCTGGCCTCCGGCGAGCGAAATTCAGGCCCAGATGCATGCCGCCACCGACCCCGAGACCTTTCGGCGCCTCTACGCCGACTTCGCCGCAGGTAACCCTTTATGGAACGAAATTCCCTCGTCTGTCGGCAACGTCTACGAATGGGAAGGGGATTCGACCTATATTCAGGACCCTCCCTTCTTCGAGAATTTCTCTCTGGCACCGGGAACCTTGGCTGATGTAAAGGGAGCACGCCCTCTGGCCCTCTTCGGCGACTCTGTGACGACCGATCACATCAGCCCAGCCGGTGCCATCAAGGAAGACTCTCCGGCCGGTCGCTACCTGCAGGAGCACGGTGTCGCCAAAAAGGACTTCAACAGCTTCGGCTCTCGCAGGGGTAACGATCAAGTCATGACCCGCGGCACGTTTGGAAACGTGCGGATCAAGAACCGGATGGTTCCGGGTGTCGAAGGCGGCGTGACCATGCTGCAACCCGATGGCGTGCAGATGGATATCTATGACGCAGCGATGCGTTACGCCGACGCAGGTGTCCCGCTGGTGATTTTGGCAGGTCAGGAATACGGGACCGGGAGTTCTCGCGACTGGGCGGCCAAAGGAACCCGACTTCAGGGAGTTCGAGCCGTAGTCGCTGCCAGTTTCGAAAGAATCCACCGATCCAACCTTGTCGGCATGGGCGTGCTGCCCTGCCAGTTCAAGGACGGGGATACCATCGATTCTCTGGGACTCGACGGGACCGAGACCTTTGACCTCATCGGCGTGGAAGCCGAGGACTTCGCTCCCCAGCAAGACCTCTCCCTGACCATTCACCGTGCGGACGGAACCAGCCAGAACCTCGCCGTCACCGTCCGTATCGATACGCCGATCGAGATCGAGTACTACCGTCACGGCGGAATTCTCCCCTATGTGTTGCGACAACTCCTGGAGGGGTGATGCCGCCAGCGAGACGGTGGTCTGCGCCAGCGGCCCGCGCCCTGCTGCCATCCGTTGATTCATTTTGCACCAGCAGGCAGTAGCGGGCTAAAGAGTCAGGATGCGAAACAAGATCCTGATCGTATTGGCCGGCCTCGTGGGCCTGTCCCTGGTGACGCTTTTCATTCTCGGCAAGGGCTATTTTGCCGAGAGCATGATCGGCGGCGTCCCGCAGGGGAAAGTAGTCGCACCCGCGGTCATCGCCGAGCGAGCCGCCGCGATCGAGAAAGCCGCAAAATCGGTCGGCGTCGAGGCGCCAAAGCAGATCTTGTTTGGCGATCTGCATGTCCACACCACTTTCTCCTTCGACGCCTTTCAGATGAGCTTGCCCATGGCGGGCGGATCAGGAGCCTATCCGGTCGCTGATGCCTGCGATTTCGCTCGTCATTGCAGCGGTTTGGACTTCTGGTCGATCAACGACCACGCCCTCAGCCTGACCCCTCGACGTTGGGAAGAAACCATTGACTCGATGCGTCAATGCCAGCAGATCGGAGGCGACACCAATCCCGATCTGGTTTCCTATCTCGGCTGGGAGTGGACGCAGGTCGGCACCGAGCCCACCAACCATTGGGGCCATAAAAACGTGATTTTTCGGGATCTTGACGACGCGCGTATTCCGACGCACCCCATCACGGCCGGAACGCCTCCGGGACTTCCGCCGTTGACCGAAGCTGCTCCTCCCGCCCTGGTCATGGGCCTTCTGGCCATCGCCGAAGCTGATTCCGGCGGCCCCGAATTGGCCCGCTTTTTCACCGAACTCTCCAGCGTACCTGCATGCCCGAAAGGCATCCCGGTGCGAGAACTCCCGGATAATTGTCGGGATACGGCACCCACACCCGCAGAACTTTTCGACCGGCTCGATGATTGGAACCTCGATTCTCTGGTCATTCCGCACGGGACCAGTTGGGGTTTCTACACACCGTTGGGCTCCTCCTGGGACAAGCAGCTGACCAACACCCAGCATAGCCCGCGCTGGCAACGCCTGATCGAGGTCTACTCCGGACACGGCAACTCCGAGGAATATCGTGATTGGGAAGAAGTTCTTCTGGGTGCCAACAATGAAAAGGCCTGCCCGCCGCCACAAAGCGACCTCTACAAACCTTCCTGCTGGCGTGCCGGAGAAATTGTTGCCGCGCGCTGCGTTGCCGAGGGCAACTCCGCTCAGGATTGCGCGGACAAGGCGGCACTCGCGCGCCGCCGTTATATCGACGCCTCCTTCAATGGGGGATATTCGACGGTACCGAGCACGACGATCGCCGACTGGCAGGATGCCGGTCAGTGCAAGGATTGCTTCATCCCGGCCTTCAACTATCGGCCGAAAAGCTCCGCGCAGTACATTATGGCGCTCAACCGGCCCGAAAACGACGCCGGTCGGGACCGCTTCCGCTTCGGTTTCCTTGCCGCCAGCGACAACCACTCGGCCCGCCCGGGAACCGGCTACAAGCCCATTTCCCGTCAGGAGTTCACCGAAGCTCGCTTCGGTAATTTCCTCGATACTCAACTCGGATCGAGGGATACCCGCGACCCGATCGGCGAGTCTGTGGCGATCGAAATGGATGCGATCGATGTCCCTTTTGCGAATTTCGAGACCGAGAGGCAGGCTTCCTTTTTCCTCAACGGCGGACTCACGGCGGTGCACGCAAGCGGCCGGGACCGGGGCGCGATCTGGGACGCGATGCAGCGCCGCGAAGTCTATGGAACCAGCGGGCCCCGCATTCTCCTCTGGTTCGACCTCACCAATGGACCTGAGGGAAAAACCCTGCCCATGGGCGCCGAGACCAAACTCAGCGAAAACCCGGCATTCGAGGTTCGCGCGGTCGGTTCCTTCCGCCAGAAGCCCGGATGCCCTCCGGATGCCCTCGGATCCATGGCTGGAGACCGACTCGAGCGCCTTTGTCAGGGAGAGTGCTACTTTCCCTCCGACGAGCGCAACGTGATTACGCACATCGATATTGTGCGGATTCGCCCGCAGAGGTTCGCCGGCGAGAACGTCGCCCCCCTGATCGAAGACCCCTGGAAGCAACTGCCCTGCCCAAAGGACAGCTCTGGCTGCAAGGTCACCTTCAGCGATCCGGAGTTTCTGGGCTCAGGCCGCGATGTCCTCTACTACGCGCGCGCAATCGAGGAACCGACCCCGACCGTGGGCGCGAACCCCCTGCATTGCCAGAAGGAAGATGGCGTGACCTGCGCCAGTGTAAGCCCCTGTTTCGGGCGGCCCTGGGACGATAATTGCCTGGCGGATGCTGCCCACCGCGCCTGGTCCTCACCGATTTTCATCGATCAGCCCTAGCCCCAAACCTCGTGGCCGCATCGCGAATATCAGCTTGCGACCCTAAGCTCATTTACTTTTTTATTATTCCTGTGCATAATAATAATTAAAGAGGAAAGCTTCTTGCCCAAAATCATCGACACAGCCAGCCGCCGAGCCGATTTCGCAGCGGCCGCCGCGCGCACATTGGGGCGCCATGGGCTTGCCCGGATGACGCTGCGCGAGGTGGCTCGTGAGGCTGGCTACTCCGCGGGTCTGATTCGGCATTATTTCGAGAACCAGAGCGATCTCCTCGTCGAGGCCTGCCGCTGGGTGCACCGACGGCAGGCCGGACGCTTTCTGGTCGCCGTCGGGACAGGTGGCGGTATCAGCACCCTCGAGCGTGCCCTCGGCGCCCTTTTACCTCTCGATGAAGAGAGGGCTCTGGATTGGCAGATCCGGCTGGCTCTTCCCCGCCAGGGCGAGACCGCCGATGACCTGATCGCCATCGAGGAGAGCTCGCAGAGTGCCCTGATCGCCCAGATCGAGAAGCTCCTCGCCCGCGCCCGCGAACTCGGCGAATTGCGGTCGAGCCTGATCCCGAGGGATCAGGCGATCGTTCTCGCCGGGTTGGTGACCGGGCTCGCGACCAGTAATCATTTCGCACCGGACCTGTTCCCGCAAAATTCGCTGCGAGCCGCCCTCCGTCAATATTTGGGCCAAATTGCCATCGGACCCGATACGACCGATCCTTCCGAGCAAGATCACTGAAAGGCCGGGAACTATGCAGATGCACTTCAGCTTCCACTTCTATGGCAAAATGCTTCGACTCGCCTGGCAGGAGACCGATCGGGCCCGAACGCTGGCTCGCCTCGCCGTCTTTCTCGTCATTCCGATCGCAGCCATCGTCCATGCAACCTGCTACCTGCTCGACAACTTGAGCCCGAAGCTCCGCCGGACCGAGGTTCGGAAGCCGATCTTCATCATTGGCCACGCCCGCAGCGGCACCACCCTCCTGCATCGACTGATGTTGGCCGACGAGGGGCGCTATGCGTTTTTCCGAGCGTGGGAAATGGCCTTTCCCTCGCTGCTGGAAAAAAAGTGCATCCGCGCTCTGGGCCGGTTCGACCGGGCTATGCTGGGCTCCTTTCTCGAGAAGAAACTGCGCGCCACCGAAGACAGCAAGCTCGCAAAAACCCGCGACGTTCACGATACAGGCCTCTTCGCCCCGGAAGAGGATGACTTCTGCCAGACCTTCTCCTGCACCTCGGGGTTCTGGATCGTGCTCTTCCCCTATATGGACAAGCTCGACTTTTATTATTGGGACCGCTGGCCCACCCGCCGAAGGCGGCGCGCGATGCGTGGCTATCATAACTCCCTGAAACGCCAGATGGCCCTCGGAAGCGAGAAGCAAATTCTTCTCAGCAAAAACCCGACGTTCAACGGGCGGGTGGAGAGCCTGCTCGAGGAATTTCCGGATGCGCGCTTCGTGGTCTGCATGCGAGATCCACGGGAATCGATTCCCAGCTTGCTCAAAATGCTCAAGCAAACCTGGAAAAGCCTCGGCTGGGGCGAAGAACGGATAGAGGCCTCGATCGAGAAATTGATCGAACAGAGCCTCCATAGCTACCGACATCCGCGCGAAGTCCTCTCAGGCCGTCCGAATACAGCCTGGTGTGAAGTCGATTACCGGGAACTCACGTCGGACCCCAAGACGGCCGTCGAGAAGATCTACTCCAACCTCGACCTCGAGATGAGTGACTCGCTGCAGCAGGCACTCGAGCAGGCTGGTGCGCGCAGAGGAAGCCACAAGACAGGACATACCTATGACCTCGAGGAGTTCGGTCTGAATGGAGAAACCATCGAGCGGGCCCTGCCGGAGCTCTTTCGAGACTACGGCTGGAATCTGGCGGGGGCCGTCCCTGCTCAGCCCGAGCCTGAAGATCTATAAGACGGCCGGCTCAACTGGCGGACCCGAACTGATCCCGCAGCAATCGCTTGTAGATCTTGCCGTTCTCCTGACGCGGCAGCTGGGCAACAAATGAAATCGATCGCGGGGCCTTGTAGCGAGCGATCCTCTCGCGCACCCATCCGATCATTTCTTCGGCCAGTTCCTCACCGGGTTCAAAACCATCCCGCAACTGTACCACCGCTTTCACCTCTTCCCCCATATCCTCATGCGGGACACCGATGACAGCGACATCTGCCACCGCCGGGTGGTCGCTCAGGCAATTCTCGGTTTCTTGCGGATAGATATTCACGCCTCCCGAGATGATCATATGAGATTTGCGATCGGTCAGATACAGGAAGCCCTCGGCATCGAGGTGCCCGATATCCCCAAGCGTAAACCGGCTCTCGTGATAGCTCTCGGCCGTTTTCTCCTCATCCTTATGATAGCGAAAGCGTGATTTGGGATCCTCAGGGGCGTCAAAATAAACCATCCCATCCACATCGGGCTCGAGAATCGGCTGGTAGTTCTCATCGAGAATATGCACGGTACCACCAGACCAATGGCGTCCCACCGAACCTTGATGGGTCAACCAATCCTCCGACTGGATCAGGGTGCCACCACCCTCGGTCCCTGCATAATATTCGAGAATTTTCGGACCCCACCAATCGATCATCCTCTGCTTTACCGGCACCGGGCAGGGAGCCGCGGCATGAATCGCTACGCGCAAATCAGGCTGGCTGTAGCGAGCTCTGACCTCGTCGGACAAAGCCAGCATCCGACTGAAATGCGTCGGCACCCATTGGCTCGTGGTCACATGATATTTTTCGATAAAGCGGAGTGCATTCTCCGCATCGAACTTTTCCATCACCACAACCGTGCCGCCAATGCGATGCTGCAAAGTCGAAAATTGAAGAGGCGCTGCGTGGTAGAGCGGCCCCGGACACAGATAACGATCGCCTTCCTGAAGCCCGAAGAGCATCTGGAACCCGAAAGCCAGCGCGGCTCCGGGGCCTTCGCCCAGAGGTGTTGCCGGCAATGGGGGTCGTACCCCCTTGGGACGTCCCGTCGTTCCCGAGGAGTAGAGCATATTCGCGCCCTCACAACCGTCCGCAATAGGCTCGGTCGGCATCGCCTGCATGGTCTCTTCATAGCCTAGAAACCCATCGATCTTGCCACCGACAGCGACACGCGCGCGAAGGTCCCCCGACGCATCCCCGAGCGACTGTACAAGATCCCCGAGGTCCGCCGAGGCGAAAAATGCCTTCGCATCAGAATTCTCGACGATATAACGAACCTCGTCCGCTGCCAGATGCCAGTTGATGGGCGTGAAATAACAGCCCGCCCGCATCGCACCCCAATAGAGTTCGAAAAAAGCCGGTTCATTTTTCAGGACAACAGAAACACCGTCCCCGGGACCAAGTCCCCACGAGCGCAGGGCGTGCGCCACGCGATTCGAGGCGGCCTCGAGTTCCCCATAGGAAATCTCCAGATCGCGCTCGGCGAAAATCAGCGCTGCTTGTTCCGGGTTTTTTTCGGTCCATTGGTAGAGATGCACGTACAATTCCTCCAGTTCAGAAAACCAGCTCTCTCCGTACTACGGCAGATGGTCTTCAGGCAACGGCAACCGCCCCGGACTCGTGAAGCGGCCCTCTGACTATACCGCCGAGCGGTATAGATAATTGGCAGGCAACCCCATCCGCAGGCAGGCTTGCGCCGGGGGCGAGGAGGTCAGAAATACCCGATCACTCCAAAGACCACCCCGACAGATCCAACGACGTTCCCGGGGCGAAAGATCCCACGTTGCATCCAGACCCAAACGATCGCGCACCGCCGACGGCGTCATGGTCACCGCGGCACGAATCATCGAATGCTGACACGGTCGCAAAAGGCGAGGGAAAATGGGTGCCGCCTGAAGGATCGCCAGAAAATCGAAAACAATCGCTGACGGCTCCAACTCCGGAAGCATCCCGGCAAGGCGATTCTCCCATTCGGCCTGCGAGACCGGCGGAGCATCCGCGCCGTACAGCCCGGCCGCGGTTTGCCCTTCCGCCCAATAGCGATCGCGATCCTGCGGAGAAACGGGCCTGACGAACTGATCATAAGCCTCGAGAAACCCAAAGGCCGCGGTTGCATGGACCCAATTCAGCAAATGAGGATCATTCGCCTGGTAGGCGATTCCATCGGGGGTGATCCCCGCGACCCCGTCGTGCATCCGCCGGACTCCGGCGATCCGCTTCTCGGCCATGCTCCGGGCGCCGTACACCGTGAGCATCGCCGCAGCGCCGGTCCTCTGCATCCGCGCCATCGGGTCGGTGCGAAAACTGGTGAAGTCCCAGACCCCCGAGCGGACTCGGGGCTCGGCCAACTCGAGGAGGACCGCAGAAACCCCACCGATAAAAAGGCTAACGGGGTTCTTGAACACCCGCCATGAAACCGAGTCGGGTTCCACCAATCCACTCTCTCCGGGAGGAGTGGACAGGTCCGGCAGAGGACCACTGCGACTTTGCACAATCCTCGCCAATGGGGCTTCCCAGGAAAGTCGTCCGCGCGTCCGAACGGATTTGGCCGTCTGCTGGCTCATGGCTGCCGCAGACTACCGCCTGGCCCTGATCGATACCAGCACTGCCCCGAACGAATCCGAAACCTTTTTTGCAAGAACTCGGCGGCTTTCGCAGAACACGTGACATTTATGGTGTAAGGAACGCCTATGGGCCTCCCCACCAAACCTCAGGCGAAGAATCTAGCTCTGATCGGCGGTCGCGGCTGCGGCAAGAGTTCGGTCGCCCGAAGAATTCTGGGCAAGGAAAAACGCTTCACTCTATGGTCTCTCGATGCCCTCATCCGGTATGAGGCTGGCGGACTGCCCATTCCGGAGATTGTAGCTGCTCGCGGATGGCATGAGTTTCGGGAAATCGAAACGGCGGTCGTACATCGAGTCACGCAATTTACCGAATGGCAGCTGATCGATTGCGGAGGCGGAGTGGTCGTCGACCTCGACAGCGAAGGGCAGGAGATCTTCTCTGCCAGCAAAGTCGAGGCACTGCGAAAAGATTCGGTGGTCCTCTACCTGCAGCGCGACGTTGGGTTCCTCGAACAAAAAATACGAGGCGATCAAAATCGACCAGACCTTTCGGAAGAAAAATCCTTCAGTCAGATCATGCAACGGCGGGATCCCTGGTATCGCGAGGCCGCTCACGACGTGATCGACGCGCGCGACCTCCGCAAGCACCAGATCGCAGGTGCCGTTTTGGAGAAATACTACGCAGCCACGGGCATCCTGCCCCCCGGGCATCCCGACGCCAACTAGAGAAGGCTCTTCAAAAACTCCCGGGTCCGCGCCATCGACGCCTGGCTATCCTCATCCGCCGGGAAGGGTGCCGCCAGAAAATCCGTAGCGCCGGCCTCGGCCAACGAACCCAACTGCTCTCGCAGCGACTCCTCGTTCCCGACCAGGGCAACGCCCCCCGGGCTGTCCACACCCTCGAGGTCCAGCATTGCCTTGTAGGAGGGCAATGTGCCGTAGACCACAAACAGTTTTGCAGCGATGGCCCGCGCTCGATCCACGTCATCGCACACCGCGATCGGCAGGCCACAAACGGTCCTCGGCGCCGGCCGACCCGACTTTTCCGCGGCCTGATTGATCTTCGGCACCACATGTTCTCGAATCGTTTTGACGCCGGTCATCCATGTGATGGTGCCATCGGTTTGCGCGCCCGCCAGGCCCAGCATCCGGGGCGCCAGTGCCGCAATCATCAGGGAGGTCGGCTGACTCCCGGGGAACCCCAGTTGTGCCTGAATGCGAAACTCTTCCCCCTGGTGGGCCAGAACGTCCCCGCGAAGGAGAGGCCCGATCGCCTCGACGTACTCACGCATATGGCTGAACGGTTTGTCGTAGGACATTCCGAGTATCTGCTCGACCACGATCGGATGGGAAAGTCCGATCCCGAGAGTGAAACGTCC
>Ga0055584_100007536_pt1 | contig 10670 bp, 10 predicted proteins | sample OSDHelmetaG_FD_58716 | JGI IMG/M metagenome (GOLD analysis project Ga0055584, IMG submission 58716) | Pelagic marine sediment microbial communities from the LTER site Helgoland, North Sea, for post-phytoplankton bloom and carbon turnover... | ecosystem: Environmental > Aquatic > Marine >...
TTTTGCTCTCGGGGTCGCCTGCCATATCGACCTCGAAAGTGATCGGATCGGTTTCGACCGGCACATCTTTTTCAATCGGCCACTTCTCACTCATTGAAATATCCTTTCGAAAGTCGTCAGATTTTCTGGCGGAGGCGCCGAAATCCGGGTGTGCCGAGGAGGTCGTCCAGCTGGGGTGAGGTCTTTTCATCGACGACCGTAAAGCCCGCTGATTCGTATGCTCGCTGGGCCGCATCGTTGCCGATCATGATGCTGATCTGCGCCGCCTTGTAATCCAGACCGCGCCCGCGTTCCAGCATCTCCTGCAGCAACCCGGCTACGAGACCACGACCTCGGTATTCGGGAAGGGTCGCGACCCACTCCACGACCCAATGATCTTCCGGGGTGGGTGTCATGCATTCCAGAAGAGGGGCAATGCGCGGCTCCATGCCCGCAAAAAAGTCCTCTTCCCAACCCCGCTGCTTTGCCGCATCGCCGTAGGCCAGCAAAAGTTCTTCGTCGCCGGTTTTTGCGGGTTCATAGCCGGAAAGTGCCGCCGCGGGCTGACCATCTACCTCGGCGATCAGGAATCTGGACCAATGGTGAAAGGAGAGGGCCGGGGCGACCACCAGTGCCTCGATATCGTCCAGAAGTTCGGAGCCGGTCGCGGTGAATGCGAGGTCAAAAAAACCTCTTTCGCAGTGTCCTCGTCCCGCAGCCAATTGCACCCAGGCAATGAAGGCGGCGTCCGAGGCCTGCGCCCCTCTTGTCGAAATCTGCATCCCTTAACCTGCCATGCGAACAGGGATTCACAAGTCTCTCTGCCCCCGAAAGTTTGTGCACTGCAGAGAGAGCGCGCTAACCCTCTGGCAGCGCATTCCCCGGAAGTCTCGGAAGATCGGCAGGGAATTCGATCAACCGGCGTTCAGTCGTTGGTGCAACTGGAATTTGCCGAGGCATCGTCCGCGAGGTCGCAATCCATCCCCAATTCGAGCCCCCCATTCAGCATGCGGCAGCTTCGACAGGCCGCCAACCTCTGCACGCAGGACGCGAAATCCTCCTCATTGCTGGCGTTCCGACAATCGCCGGCGACAGCGTCGCGCCAGTCGGCGCCCTTGTCAGCGCACTTTTTGCCATTGAGCAGCGCATGTTTTTCGACGGCCTTGAAAATCTTGTCGGCACCGTAACCCCAGCACGACTCAAGGGTCGTAGCCGAGACGATTCGATCGCTGGCGAGCTTCGCGCGCAGGCCCTTCTTGGCACAGGTGGCGAAGTTTTTGATATACGTATCCACGATCTTGTCGCTGGCCTTGAGGATCGTTGCCTGACAGAGGGCGAGGCCTTTGTTTTCCGGCTGCGTGGCATCGACGATCGTTGCCGCCAAGTCGGTTGCAGAGGCCAGACTTTCGTGAAGAAACTCTATGCCTTCGGGTGTTACCGCGTCGATCAGTCCGTCGCCGGATTTGTAGCCGAACTCCGGTTCAACGAGGCAGCGACCCTTGTCCGGATCCGACTGCGATTGCACTAGTTTGACCTTCAACTTCAGGATCTTGTTTTTGCGATCCGCGGATAGACATTCCTCAGCGGACATCGGCGCCAATTTAGCCTTGCCATCCGTCTTGATGCAGAGGCGGTTTTCATTGCCCTGAGTTTTGGCAGCTTTGCCCAAATAGGAAAGTTGTAGTGCGAGGCATTTCTGCTGGTCGGCGTCCTGAGACTCCTCGGTTTGGCACCTTCGCGAACAACCATCCCGGTCCTGCTGGTTGTTGTCATCACACTCTTCGTTCGAGTCGACGATGCCGTCGCCGCAACCGGAAATAATTTGGCATTGCACGTCCTGGTCGACGACGCCTTGTTCGCCCTCGGGGCACGCGGTGACACAGGTGCCGCCAGAATCGAGAATATAGCCTGACGAACAACCGGAGCAGGTATTACCTGTGCAATAGTCGCAGTTCGGCGCCGCGCATTCTCCGACCATGGTCCATCCAAGATCGGCCAAAAGCTCTGCAGCGGCTCCGAGGTTTTGGTCGGGGCCCGTGTAGTAGGGCTCCATCAACTGATTTGGACTGGCAGCCGTGTCGAAGTGCGAGACACTCGAACCGCCTTGCAAGGTCGCGGGAGCAAACATTTGTACCAGGCCGCCGGATACTCCAGCGGAGAAGGTGCCCGCGGCTGAAGTGACCGCGGAACCCGTCCAGAGGAGGTCGCCAGTATCGGTCGCAGAAGCCTGCCGTTCGGCATTGGTCATCACGCTCCAGCTTGTACCGCTGCTCCCGTCCTCCAGAAGCCGCATGTAGGCGTCGTCGTAGCCATTGAACTTCGCGCCTGTGCTGGCGTTGGCCAGCGAGAGAAACCCGAGCCCGTGCAGGATTTCGTGGCTGACGATTGTGATAAAATCAATCTGTCCCGAGCCGGGGTTTCCGTCGAGGCCGTAGTACCAGCCGTTTCCGTTTTGCGTGTTGGCCGTCGGGCAGCTGACGCCGTAGTCTGCGTTGAACCGTGCGTTGATCTCATGTTCCCCGGGGGAAAGATCGTAGCCAAAAATGTGGTTGGCTTGTGCAGCCGTGTAGTAGACATCGCCCTCGAGGCGGTAGGCCGCCTTAGGACCGGCAGAGCCGAGAACGGCGCCGTTCCCGTCGCAGTCGAGAGGGTCGAACTCGGCACTGACCACGACATCGACTGTGAGTTGGAGCCGGCTCGCAACGACCTGAGCTCCTTGATTAAAGGCGGCCAACCTCTGAGCGCCGAGGGTCGTTGCCGTATTTCCTCCCACGGGCGCAGCGGCGGTGGAGTCATTGAGGCCCTCGCCGGGCGCATCGTCGTTCTGGATGATTATATTTTGTGCTGCGGTCGCGCCAGGCGCGAGCAGGATCAGCAGGACCGTGGCAATGCCGATGAGTCCGCTCCGGCCGGCCGCTGCGCCGGGGGGAATTCCGAGACGAGAGCTAATCACAACCCACCTCGACGTCTCCACGGACGGATTTCTCGGTCAGCAGGGGATAGAGATCCCGGGGAACTTCCACCACGCCTCGAATGGCCTTGTTGGGGTGAGAGCGCTCAACCAGCCGCGTGGCAGACGGCTTTCGCTTGCTCCCGACCGATGGTCCCTGAGAGGTTTTCTCTGCCGGTTGGGGCGCTCTGAACTCTCCCGAAACGGGATCAGTAAATACGCGGAGCCCGCCTGCGTGACCAGCCAACGATTCCTCGGTCGCTTGCGCTGTCGCCGGAGGGATCCCGGGGTCAGCCGCGATCGCTGATGAGCCTGGAATGAGAAAAAGGAGCATCACAGGCAGGGTTTTAGCTGGCGGCGCGTAAGCGAAAAGTTTTCGGAGCATGATCATATCGACGGGACTTCGTTGCGGGGTGGGGGGCGCAGTGAGGTGCCCTCTCGCAAGTTTATACGTCAGATTTCGGCTCTGTCCAGTGGCCTGAAGCGGTTGGAGGGTTCTTTGCCATCTTCGTAATCGAGAGCTTGAACCGCAGAGTTGCTGCAGGCGCAGGATCCTTCGAGACTGCTCCGAGAGCGCGGGGCTCTCGCGGGAATCAGTACCCCTGAAGGCTGGCAAACCGATCCCGGTGATAGTCGCCGTTGCCAAGTGTTTGCTCGGTTACCTGCGCGCGTTTGAGGAAGAATCCAATATCCGCCTCATCGGTCATCCCGATTCCCCCGTGCATTTGAAGCATCTCGCGACTGAGCAGGTTGGCGGCATCCGAGCACCTCGCCTTGGCGACCGACACGAGAGTCGGCACGTCATTCCCGTTTTCGTCGATGGCGCGCAGGACCTCGAGCGAGACGGAACGTGCCAGTTCCAATTCGGCAAACATATGAGCGGCTCGGTGCTTCAGGCCCTGAAAGGAGCCGATTTTCACTCCGAATTGTTCACGGGTCTTCAAATACGAAACGGTGGTATCGAAACTGTAGGACATCGCCCCCAGCATTTCGGCGCAAAGGCATGCCGTGCCCGTCTCGATCACGAGGTCCAGGATGTCGGCCCCGTGGCCCACCTCGCCCAGGACTCGGGACGCCGGCACCGAAACCTCGGCAAGCTTCACAATGGCGGCGTTGCGGGTGTCGATCATCGTCGTCCGCTGGATCTTGAGCCCCGGAGCCGCTCGGTCCACGAGGAGGAGGGTAAGACCCTCCCGATCGCCGCTCGCCCCCGATGAGCGCGCAACGACCACGATATGATCGGCTGTATGTCCGTCGAGCACGAATGCCTTGCGCCCGCTGACCGTATAACCATCTTCGGCTTTGGTGGCGGTTGTCTCGATCGAGTATGGAGAGAATCGTGGGCCCTCGTCCATGGCGAGAGCCAGGAGCTTGTCTCCCAAGGCGACTGCCGGGAGAATTTCGGATTTGATTTCGCTCGACCCACCCAGCCGAATACAGCCCGCGCCGAGCACGGCCGTGGACAGCATCGGGGTAGCGGCAAGGGTGCGACCACATTCCTCGAAAAGAATCCCCAGTTCCGCGGCACCGAGACCGCTACCGCCGTAGGCTTCTTCCTCGGCAAGGCCAACCCAGCCCAGCTGTGCCATTTCCTTCCAGAGCTCTCTCGAGAATCCGAGATCGTCGTTGCTGTCCCGGAGCTTGCGCAACTGGGTGAGCGGGGCGTTTGCCGCGATGAATTCCTGCGCTGTTTTTTGCAGGATTTGCTGTTCTTCTGTCAAAACCAAAGCCACTATTTACTCCTGCTCAATCGGGGAGGCCGAGCACGCGCTTGGCGATTACATTCATCTGCACCTCGGAGGTGCCGCCCTCGATCGAATTGCCTTTCGAGCGAAGCCATTGGCGGGTGCTTTGTAGCTCGGGCTGGGTGAAGCCGTCGCCGTCCCAACCCAGCGCCTGAGAGCCACGGAAGTCCATCTTCAGCTCTTCGCGGCGTTTGTTCAGCTCGGTGGCGTACCATTTGAACATGGACGAGGCGTTGCCCGGTCCCTTTGCTTGCCGGGATTCCTGACTGGTCCGTCGGGCGGTCAGGCCCAAACAGATATTGTCCATCTCCGCCTGTGTTGCTCGTGCCCTGATAAAGGGGTCGGCCAGCTTGCCATTTTCCTCGCCGATATAAGGTAGCGCGAGGTCGGCGAGACTGCGGATCGGGTGCGCGGGTTCCTCGCGCTGGGGGCGTTGCTTGTCTCGCCCGCCACCGCCACCAGTGCCGGAGATCATGCTGCGCTCATGTTGGAGGAGTCGCTTGGCAATGGTCCAGCCGTCGCCCGGCTTGCCGACGAGATTGTCCGCCCGGGCGCGGACGCTGTCGAAGAAAACCTCGCAGAATTCTGAGCGACCGCTGATCAGTTCGATCGGCGCGATCGTGACGCCCTCACTTTTCAGATCGAAAAGGATAAAGCTGATGCCTTCGTGTTTGGGGGCTTCGGGATCAGTTCGAACGAGGCAGAACATCCAGTCGGCTTGATCGGCGTTGGTGGTCCAGATCTTTTGGCCGTTGATGACAAATTCGTCGCCATCGCGGATGGCGCGTGTCTGCAGGCTTGCCAGGTCCGAGCCGGAGCCCGGCTCGCTATAGCCCTGCGCCCAGACGACGTTTCCGGCGGTAATATCGGGAAGGAAGCGTTTCTTCTGTTCGTCGCTCGCGTATTCGAGAAGCACAGGCCCGAGCATATGAGTGCCAAAGCTCATCACAGGATTGGAGGTCCCGATACGTCCCATTTCCTGCTGAAGGATTTTGGTGTGGTCGGCGTCGAGTCCGCCTCCGCCAAAGGCCACCGGCCAGGTAGGGCAGGTCCAACCTTTTTCGGACATGCGGACACGCCAGACGTCGGCGGCCTCATCGAATTCGGGGGATCCCCAGGCGGGACCCTCGACACCCTTCTGCGGCAGACGCATTCCAGGAGGGCAGTTTTCGTCGAGCCAGCCTCGCACTTCCTGTCGGAATTCTTTGAAAGGTTCCATCTTCTCAACTCCTGATTGCTGTTGGGCGAGATCGCCGAGATCTCCTGAAAGATCCGGACTCGGATCTTGTGGCATCGTCAGTGTAAAAATACCACCTCAGTTGCGGTGCGTCGAGCAAACCGTCATCTCTCAAAATCATGATGATTTTCGTTTCCTTGATCGTTGGCGTGGTGATTTTCTGGCTGCTGGCTCGGTTCAAATTGGCGGGACCGGATCTTGGCGTTTTTGACGAGCCCCGTCCGGCGACTTTCGGCGGAAGGGTCGCGGCAAGTCCCGAACATGCAGCCGTTGTGGAACGGATCCTCAAGCTCGGCGCAGGCGCACGAGGGCGCGTCGGTCAGTCAGAGCGTATCCGTCGCATGCGCGATGCTCTGGAGCAGGCTTTTGGCCAGACCGAGGTCGATGCCGAAATCTGTCCGATGAGCGCAGGCGGAGTTCCGGCCGAATGGGTGTTGTCCCCCGGCGCGGATCCGAACCGTCGGATGCTCTACCTTCACGGTGGCGCCTTCATGGCCGGGAGTCCGAAAAGCCACCGCCCGTTGACGGCGCGCCTGTCGGCCGAGAACGGTGCGGCTGTATTGTCGGTCGATTATCGCTTGATGCCCGAAAACCGGCGGCTGGATTGTCTCGCGGATTGCGCCGCCGCCTACCGCTGGATTCTCGAAAATGGTCCAGAGGGTAAAGCGCCGCTCGACACACTTTTTGTGGGTGGTGATTCGGCCGGCGGGAATCTCGCTCTCGCGGTGATCGCCTGGGCGCGCGATGAAGGCCTCCGTCCGGCAGACGCAGCGGTGGCCTTTTCGCCGCTCACCGACTCTACCTACAGCGCACCAAGCCTGCGCTCGAATCTCGCAACGGATCCAATGTTGGCCGAGACCTTTCGACAGGTGCAGAGGTTGCCCCGTTCTCTCCTGCTTTGGGGAAGCTTTCTCCTCATGCGAGTGCGTCCACAGGACCCTCGCGTATCTCCGGTGTTTGGCTCGCTCGCCGGCCTGCCGCCCGTGCTGGTGCAGGCGAGCACCGCAGAAGTTTTAATTGACGACGGTCGGCGTTGGGTGAACAAGGCGAGCGCGGAAGGAACAGACGCAACCCTGCAATGCTGGCCGGGACTCGTCCACGTCTTTCAGGCATTTGTGCCGGATCTGCCGGAGGCGAACGAGGCGCTTGCCGATGTCCGGAAGTTCTTTGATCTCCACGCGCCCCGATCGGCTGACGGGCGGGGAGGGAGCAAAGTTTCCGAAGGAGCTTGAATCCTGAACTCTCCTGAACCTTCCGCGGCCGCAGGCCAGGTGATCCTTCTCCTAGTTGGCTGCCTCTGCCTCCAGCGGCGCGTCTTCGGCTCTCTGCGCGGCAGGGCTTCCTGCTTCAGCGATCGGCTTGGCGTCGGCTGCCGGCGCGGACTCGGGCGCTACTTGAGCGGCGGGTTCCGCCGGAGCTACTTCCAGAGGCAGCGGGTCGATCGGCTGGGCCAGAGGTGGTGCTTCGACCGGCGCACTGTCTGTCACCGATACCGTGAGGCTTCGGGTCGATAGCCAGGTCAGGCCCAATGACGTCACCATGAAAAGGATCGCGGTACCAGTGGTCAGTCGGGTCAGAAGGTTGCCGGCGCCCGAGGAGCCGAAAACCGTTTGACTCGAACCGCCGCCGAAAGCGGCTCCTGCATCAGCACCTTTGCCGGTCTGCAGCAGCACCACGCCGATCAGAAAAAAGCACGATAGAATGTGCAGGATTGTGATTGCCATATCCATAAATCTTACCCCTCAAAAGATATGATACGGGAAAACGAATCAATTTGCAGGCTGGCGCCCCCGACCAATGCGCCGTCGATATCAGGCTCGGCCATCAAGCCGTCGACATTGTCCGGTTTAACGCTGCCGCCGTAGAGAATTCTCATGCGGGCGGCGTCCAGATCCATCCCCGCCAGCGCGGCTCGCAGTTCCGCGTGGACCTCCTGGGCCTGCTCCCGGGTGGCGACCCGGCCTGTGCCGATCGCCCAAATCGGCTCGTACGCAACGGTGACCCGCTCCGGTTCGGGAATCGAGACTCCATCGAGCGCGGCTCGCACCTGACCGGAGACGACGCTCAGGGTCTCCCCGGCATCACGTTGCGCGAGAGTCTCGCCGACACAGAGGATGACATCGAGGCCGTGAGTGAGAGCACTTTTGACTTTTTGATGAATCAGGGAATCGCTTTCGCCGAACAACTCGCGCCGTTCTGAATGTCCCAGGATGACCGAGGTCACGCCGATCTCCCGGAGCATATGCGGAGAGATTTCTCCGGTGAAGGCGCCTTTCGCTTCGTGATGCATGTTCTGGGCTGCGACCTGAATCCGGCTGTCGCGCGTTTGCGCGCAGACAGCGGCCAGCGCGGTATAAGGCGGGGCCACGATTACGGAGCGATCGGCATGGCTGTCTGCGGCCTGGCGAAGTCCCCCAACGAGCTCATCGGCCTCGGCGAGAGTGCCGTGCATTTTCCAGTTTCCTGCGAGAATCGGAGTTCTTGCCATTTCTTCCTCCTCGATCAATCGAGAGCAGCTACGCCCGGTAGTGTTTTTCCTTCGAGAAATTCCAGCGAGGCGCCGCCACCGGTCGAGACGTGCGAGACCTGATCGGCAACTCCGGCACGGCCCAGCGCGGCAACGGAATCTCCGCCTCCGACGACGGTCATGGCTTCGGCCGCGTGGGCCATTGCCTCAGCGACCGCGATCGTCCCGCCGGCAAACTCATCGATCTCGAAGATGCCCATCGGACCATTCCAGAGGATGGTCTTCGCACCCGCAATCTCGGCTGCATAGGCTGTCCGGGTCTCGGGTCCGATGTCCACGCCCAGCCATTCAGCGGGTATCTCGAGGCCACAGATCTCTGTGGATGCGCCCGCGGACGGGGCATCCGCGATAATATGGTCGGTCGGCAGGAGTAGTCGGACTCCCTTGTCGGTTGCCGCCGCCAACGTTGCCGTGGCAAGCTCGAGTTTGTCTTTCTCCACCAGGGAATTGCCCGTAGTGAAGCCCTGCGCGCGGAGGAAGGTGTAGGCCATCGCGCCGCCGATCAGAATGGCATCGGCGCGCTCCATCAGATTCTGGATGACAGTGATTTTATCCGAGACCTTCGCGCCTCCGATGATGGCGACAAAAGGGTTCTCTGCGCTGCCGAGAAGCGTCCCGAGGCTGGAAAGTTCCTTGGCCAAAAGAAGTCCGGCGGCACGCTCTCGCGCCCGGGCGGGGACGCCTGCTGTCGAAGCATGGGCCCTGTGTGCGGCGCCGAAAGCATCGTTCACATAGACGTCGGCCAAAGCGGCGAGGGCCTGAGCGAAATCAGGGTCGTTCGCTTCTTCTCCCGCATGGAAGCGCAGGTTCTCGAGAACCAGGATCTCGCCGTTCTTCATGGAAGCCACGCGTTGTTCGACCTCCTGGCCGATACAGTCGCCCACGAAATCGACCGGTAGTTCCAGTAATTCGCCGAGGCGATGGGCGGCAGGTTGGAGGCTGAGGGATGCTTCGGGTCTCCCTTTGGGACGGCCCATATGCGAGGTGAGAATGACTTTGGCTCCAGCGGCCACGGCATGTCTCACGGTTTCCAGTCCGGCCCGGATTCGAGAGTCGTCGGTAATGCGTGAAACGTCCCCGCTCTTGTCGAGGGGGACGTTATAATCCACACGGATCAGCACCTGGCGACCCGCCAGGTCCAATTGATCGATCGTTTTCATGAAGAGTGCGCCGCCTTAGAGACGTGCGCCGATATATTTCATCACATCGACCATGCGGTTCGAGAAGCCCCACTCGTTGTCGTACCACGAAAGAACCTTCACGAAGTTATTATCCATCACCTTGGTCAAAGGGGCATCGAAAACGGACGAGTAACTCGTGTGGTTGATGTCGATCGACACGATGGGTTCGTCCGAGTAGGCGAGAACGCCAGCCATCGGGCCGTCGGCCGCAGCCTTGATCGCGGCGTTGATGTCCTCTGCGGTTGCCGACTTCTCGAATTCGCAGGTGAGGTCGACCACGGAGGTGTTCGGCGTCGGAACCCGGACAGCCATTCCATCGAGCTTGCCCTTGAGTTCCGGCAAGACCAGAGCCACCGCCCGGGCGGCGCCCGTTGTGGTCGGGATCATCGAGAGGGCCGCGGCACGCGCGCGACGCAAGTCGCTGTGCGGCAGATCGAGGATTTGCTGATCGTTGGTGTAGGAATGCACGGTGGTCATCAGGCCGCGCTTGATGCCGAAGTTATCGTTCAGGACCTTGGCGAACGGAGCCAGGCAGTTGGTCGTACAAGATGCGTTGGAGATGACATGGTGGGCCGCTGGATCGTAGTCGGTGTGGTTCACACCGTAGACGACAGTGAGATCCACGCCGCCTGCGGGGGCGGAGATAATCACTTTCTTGGCACCGGCAGCGATATGAGCGGATGCTTTTTCCTTGCTGGCAAAGAATCCGGTGGATTCGACGGCGATATCGATTCCCAGATCGCCCCAAGGCAACTTGGCGGGATCTCTTTCCGACAGGACCTTGATTTTGCGGTCGCCGACGATCAGCGTATCGCCATCGTGAGAAACACCTTCCAGTCGACCGTGAATGGAGTCGTATTTGAGCAGGTAGGCAAGCGTTGCCGCGTCTGTGAGGTCATTGACCGCAACGACCTCGACTTCGGGTTGTTCCAGGGAGGCGCGGAATACATTACGCCCGATTCGTCCAAATCCATTGATGCCGACACGAGTTGCCATTTTCTCTCCTTCTGACGCATGCGGGACGGGTTCCTGGCCCGGTGCCCCGCGTTGG
>Ga0055584_100007538_pt1 | contig 10667 bp, 5 predicted proteins | sample OSDHelmetaG_FD_58716 | JGI IMG/M metagenome (GOLD analysis project Ga0055584, IMG submission 58716) | Pelagic marine sediment microbial communities from the LTER site Helgoland, North Sea, for post-phytoplankton bloom and carbon turnover... | ecosystem: Environmental > Aquatic > Marine >...
TAATTAATTTTTTGATTTCTTAAATCCACTTCGCATTTTATACCTTCTTTAAACAGATCTTCAAATAATTTTTTTACATATTCGTTATTCTCTTCAGCAATAGGACACACTACAGCTTGTGTTGGAGACAGCCAAAAGGGCAGTTTACCAGCATAGTTTTCTATAAGTATCCCTATAAATCTCTCTAAAGAACCAAATAAAGCTCTGTGCAACATTACTGGAACTTTTTTTGTTCCATCTTTATCAACAAATGATGCGCCTAGTCTACTTGGTAAGTTCAAGTCAACTTGCAACGTCCCGCATTGCCAGTCTCTACCTATTGCATCTCTTAAGACAAATTCTATTTTAGGTCCATAAAAAGCTCCTTCACCTTTATTTATTGTATATTCAAGTTTTGACTCTTTTATAGCAGATAAAAGTGCTGCTTCAGATTTATCCCAAACACTATCATCTCCAACTCTTTTTTCAGGTCTATCAGAATACTTTAATTTTACATTTTTAAATCCAAGAGCTTTATAAATTTCTAAAATTAAATTTGTAACGGTTAATGACTCGTGTGTAATTTGATCTTCAGTGCAAAAAATATGGGCGTCATCCTGGGTAAAAGCTCGCACTCTTAACAAACCATGCAAAGATCCAGATGGCTCATATCTATGAACTTTTCCAAACTCTGATAACTTTAAAGGTAGGTCTCTATAACTTTTCAAGCCTTGATTAAAAACTTGAACGCATCCAGGACAATTCATAGGTTTTACTGCAAAGGTTTTTTCATCAGGTGTTTCCGAGGTAAACATGTGTTCTCCAAACTTTTCCCAATGGCCTGATTTTTCCCAAAGTGTTTTATCTAAAAGTTCAGGAGTGTTTATTTCTTTATAGCCTGCTAGCCGTTGTTTCATTCTCATGTATTCAACCAATTTTTGAAATAGGAGCCAACCTTTTTCATGCCAAAATACTGAGCCAGGACTTTCTTCTCGAAAATGAAATAAATCCATTTCTTTACCTAGTTTCCTATGGTCCCTTTTTTCAGCTTCTTCTAAACGATGCAAATAGTCATCAAGATCTTTTTTTGAACCCCAACAAGTTCCGTAAATCCTTTGCAACATTTCATTATCTGAGTTTCCTCTCCAATACGCTCCTGATACTTTAGTTAATTTAAAAGCTTTACCAATTTTACTAGATGAAGCTAAATGCGGTCCTTTACACAGGTCATGCCATGTGTCTCCGTGATGATACACTGACAACTCCTCATTTGATGGTATGCTTTCTATAATCTCAGCTTTATATTTTTCACCTATTTTATTAAAATGAGCAATAGCCTTATCTCTTTTCCAGACTTCTCTTTTTGTTTTGACATCTCTGTCAATTATTTCTGACATTTTGACTTCAATTTTTTTTAGATCATCACTTGTAAAAGGTTCTTTTCTTGCAAAGTCATAATAAAATCCATTTTCTATGACAGGTCCAATTGTCACTTGAGTTCCTGGAAACAATTCTTGTACTGCCATTGCCATTATATGAGCAGTATCATGTCTTAAAACTTCTAAGCCTTCTTTATCTTTAGGCGTTATAATTCTTACTTTAGAGTCTTCAGTAATTTCATGACTTAAATCTTTTAATTGACCATCAACTTCCATTATCAATGCAGTTTTTTCTAAAGATTTACTAATTTTTTTTACAAGATCAAAACCATTAATTGATTTTGTGAAAAGAATCTTGTTTCCATCTAATAATTGAATTTGAGGCATTTGTTATATATCTAGCAATTTTTTATACTCTCTTAAAGTCGAATCGCACATTGTCTCTACATCAAATTTTTTTGTTACGTTTTTTCTACCTTCGATTCCTATAGAATTTAATTTATCTTGATCTAGTTCAATAACAGTATTTAAACTTTTAGCAAGCTCTCGGGGATCATCATGCTTATACAAATAACCTGATTTTCCCTCTAAAATTGTTTCTTTTGATCCTCCAAGATCACTGGCAATAATTGGCTTGCCCATTGCTTGCGCTTCAACTGATACTCTGCCAAATGCTTCTGGCTCTACAGAAGTAGATACAACTACGTCAGCCAGAGAATAAGCTAAGGGCATTTCATTACAATGCTCAATGAATTTTATTTTTCGGCCTAATCTATATCTTTGAACTAAATTAATAAGTTTTTTTTTATATACTTTCCTACCTTGATCTGAACCAAGAATAATAGCTTGAAAATTTAAATTATTATAATCTTCAACTAAAATATTTAACGCTTCAATAAACTTTTCTTGTCCTTTCCAGCTTGTCAGTCTTCCAGGTAGGAGAATAATAAATTTATTTGATGTAATTTCCCAGTCTTTTTTTAATTTCTCGAGTTTTAAAATTGAAATATTTTTTTGATTATAATAGTCAAGATTTATTCCCCTATAAATTACCCTTAACTTTTTTTTACGATGTAAAAAACTATTATAATTTTCAGTAATATGGTTAAAAATAAAATTTGATCCAGCTATTGTTAGCTTTGATTTTAACATAACACTATTGTAAAATTTTTTTAAATAGCTCTTATAATTGTAAGTTCCATGAAAAGTAGTGATAAAATTTCTTCTAGTTATTAAGCAGGCAAAATAACATGACCAAGCGGGCGCCCTACTTCTAGCATGAACAATGTTTATATTATTTATTAATATTAATATTGAGAGAATGATTGTATTAAAAATAATTAAAAAAGGATTTTTTGAGTGAACTGGTAAGCGAAATATTCTAACTTTATTTTTTTTAACAAACTTTAATAACTCTCCACTTGAAGTCGCAATAAAAGAACTACAACCTTTTTCGGTTAAATAATGAGCTATATCATAACAACCTGTTTCTGCTCCTCCGTATCCTAGCTTAGGAATAACTTGAAGAACTTTTATTTTAGTAGTCATATTTTATGTTATACATTAACAAATTAAATTTATAACCCGTCATAAAAAAATAATGAAAAAATTTAAATATCTAAAAATTTCTAAGACCAAAAAACTGAGATATATGGACAATTATTATAAAAAAAAACTATATATAATTTTTCTTCCAGGTTTTATGTCTGATATCGAAGGAATAAAACCTCAATTGTTTAAAAAATACGCTGTTAAAAATAAATTAGGTTTTTTAGCTGTTGAGTATCGTGGACATGGAAAATCTTCAGGAAAATTTATTGAAGGTAATATTTCAAAATGGACTAACGATGCAAAAGTCGCGATAAAAACAATTGTTAAAAAAAATAATTTTATTTTTATAGGATCAAGTATGGGTGCTTGGATATCTCTAAACTTATTTAAAAATTTTAGAAAACAAATTAAAGGACTTATCGGGATAGGTGCGGCTCCAGAATTTGTAAATAGAATAATGTGGAATAAATTCAGTAAAAAAATTAAACAAGAAATTTTAAAAAAAGGAATATGTAATGTAAAACATGGAGATTATGAGTATCCTATAACTCTTCAGTTTATAAAAGATGGTTTAAAAAATAAAATTTTATCAAAAAAAAATTCAATGAATACAAATTTAATCATGTTTCATGGAGAAAAAGATGAAGTTGTTCCAATATCTTTTTCAAAAAAGGTTCTTTCATTATTTCCTAATGCACAAAAAAAATTAGTGATAATTAAAAATGGAGACCATAGTTTGTCAAATCTAATTTATTTAAAAAAAATAACTAAAGAATTAAATAGAGTTATTAAAGATATAGTTTAACCCCTCAACATATGTTGGGTACTTTAGTTTATAGTTAAAAAACTCTTTCATTTTTTTATTATTTACTTTCTTAGAGTCTTTATAAAAATTTTTTAACATCACACTCTCTATATCATCGATTTCTACTGTTTTGGGTTTTTCAACTCCTAATAGTTTAACTCCATACATAGCAACTTCTTCTGCTGACGCTGGTTTATCATCAGCAATATTATAAATTTCTTTTTTTTTTAAAAGGTTTACAGAATTATGCAAAATATTAGCAATATCTTCTACGTGTATACGGGAGAAAAATTGATTTTTTTTATTTATAATTTTAGCTTCTCCTGACTTCAATCTTTTTAAAATATTATGTTGATTAGAATAAATTCCTGACAATCTAAAAATTTGTAATGGTAGATCAAATTTTTCAGATAATTTTATCCATTCTTTTTCGACTTTAAGTCTTTCAATGCCATTTAAAGATGTTGGTTTAGTTTCACTATTTTCATCAACCCACTCTCCGTTATGATTTCCATAAACACTAGTTGCGGAGAGATAGGTTATCCATTTTAAATTGTTCGATTTAAAATAATTTTTAAAATTTTTGATAACTATATCAGCTCCATTAACTGGAGCTATTGAAAGAAGAACGTGATCCGCCTCCTCAAGTCTTGATATGAAATTTTCATCATAACTTGTCTCAGTAAATTGAAAACTGTCGTAATTAATATTTTCAAATTTTTTTTTTTTTGTTTTTTCTCGTGATGTTGTAGTTAATTTAAAAGCAATTCTATCTTCATTCATTTTTTTAATAAAGCTTTTAGCCACTTGTCCAAAACCAAAACAAACAATATTCATTGAAGACATTTAGCTAACCTTTTTAATTGTAGGTTTTAAGGTAATAGGATTATCCAGTTTATCTAACATTTCTATTGGACAAACCTGTTTAAAATGTCTGAGTTCTTTTTCAAAATCGTTTAAAATTTTCTGACCGATATGTGATTTAGTTTCTGTAACGAAATTTTTTAGAATATTTTTTAAAAAAACTTTCCAATGATCAGTCTCCACAGACTGCCAAACTATAGATGAAGGATTAACAAAATTTTCAAAATTGTTTTCTTTATCGTATATAAATGCCATGCCACCAGTCATACCTGCTCCAAAATTATCTCCCACTTGACCAAGTATAATAGCAGTTCCTCCTGTCATATACTCACAGCCGTGAGCTCCACATCCTTCTATAACAGCAAGACTACCTGAGTTTCTAACAGCAAATCTTTCACCTGCTTGACCAGAAGCATATAATTTTCCTGAGGTTGCCCCATATAAAACTGTATTACCAATAATAGTATTTTCGTTTGAATTTAACTTACTTTCAGCAGCAGGGTAAACAACTATACTTCCGCCTGAAAGTCCTTTACCTACGTAATCGTTGCAATCCCCCTCAACTAATAACCTTATTCCTTTTGTTAAGAATGCTCCAAGCGACTGTCCGGCAGAGCCAATTAGCTTTATGTTGATAACATCTTCTTCAAGTTGTTTATCTTTAAATTTTTTATAAACGTAGTGAGATAATCTAGTACCTACAGATCTGTAAGTATTTTTGGTACTGTATTCAAAGTAATTTTTTTCTTTTTGATTTATTTTATCTTTTATATCTGACCAAATTTTTTTATCTAAAGTATCAGGAACATTATTAATTATCTTTTCTTTGCAGTATCTAGGGTGCTCTCCTGGGTCTGCCTGTACTAAAAGTGGATTTAGATCTAAATCATCCAAGTTAGCTGCTCCTTTGTTAACTTGTGATAATAAATCAGTTCTTCCAATTATTTCGTTAATTGATTTATATCCTATAGAAGCAAGTATCTCTCTAACTTCTGTTGCTACGAAAGTAAAAAAATTAACTACCTTGTCGGCTGTACCACTAAATTTTTTTCTTAAAGCTTTATCTTGGCTGCAGACTCCTACCGGACAAGTATTAGAATGACATTGACGAACCATAATACATCCCATAGCAACTAAAGATGATGTTCCCATTCCATACTCTTCTGCTCCCATCATAGCCGCAATAACGATATCTCTACCTGTTTTTAATCCACCGTCAGTTCTTAATGTAACTTTATGTCGTAAATTATTTAGTGTTAAAATTTGATTTGCTTCAGTTAATCCCATTTCCCATGGAATGCCAGCGTACTTGATGCTTGTTTGCGGACTCGCTCCGGTTCCTCCAGAGTGTCCAGATATTAAAATTATATCAGCTTTTGCTTTTGCTACTCCAGCTGCAATAGTTCCTATTCCAGTCGAGGCAACTAATTTTACCCCTATCCTTGCGTTTGGATTAATTTGCTTAAGGTCATAAATAAGCTGAGCTAGATCTTCAATAGAATAAATATCGTGATGTGGTGGTGGAGAAATAAGTGTTACACCTGGTGTTGAATGTCTCAATTTTGCTATTTCTTTGTTAACTTTAAACCCAGGTAATTGACCTCCTTCTCCTGGCTTGGCGCCTTGAGCCATTTTAATCTCAATTTCATTTGCATTGTTTAAATAATCAACTGTAACTCCAAATCTTGCTGAGGCAATTTGTTTAACTCTAGAATTTGCTGAGTCACCATTAGGTAAAACTTTAAACCTACTTGCGTCTTCTCCACCTTCACCACTACAAGAAGCTCCTTTAATTCTATTCATTCCTATAGCTAGGGTTTCGTGTGCCTCAGACGAAAGAGCTCCATGAGACATACTTCCACTTCCAAATCTTTTAAGAATATTTTCTACAGGTTCGACTTCTTCAATATTTATAGGATTTCTAATTTTTTTTATTTTTAATAGGTCTCTTATATTAATTGGTGGGAGATTATGAATTCCTAATGAATAACGTTTATATTGATCATAGGATTTATTGCTGACTGCGCTTTGAAGCAAATGTATTAAATTACCTTGGTGTTGATGGTCCTCTCCTGTCTTCCTGTATTTATAAAGTCCTCCAATAGGTAGGGTATAAATATTTTTTTTAATAAAATTTGAGTGTAACTCCTTTATTTTTTTTTCTATTCCTATAATTCCTATGCCTGAAATTCTAGAGGACATACCGGGAAAATAATCTGATACTATTGCACGACTTAATCCTACTGCTTCAAAATTACATCCTCCTCTATACGAGCTAATAACTGAGATACCCATCTTTGACATGATTTTTAATAAACCTGCATCAATTGACTTCTTGTATTTCTTAACACATTCCTGAAAATCCGATTTCCCAAATAGTTTTTTCTCAAATCTCTGATGAATTGAGTCAATGGCTAAATATGGATTTACAGTAGTTGCTCCAACACCAATTAAAATAGCAAAAGAATGTGTATCTAATGCGTCTGAACTTTCTACATTTAAAGAACAATATCCTCTAAGCCCTGATTTAACCAAATGAGAATGAACAGCTCCAACAACTAATATCGTTGGTATACTTGTTTTTTCATTTGAAATATCTTTGTCAGACAAAACAAGAGATGTGCTGCCTTCTCTTACAGCAGTTTCACATTCATCTTTGATGGCTTCTATTCTATCTTTTAATGATAAATTTATATTAAAAGTACAATCAATAATTTTAATTTTTTTAGAAAAAACTTTTTTAAACTTTTTAAACTGAGTATTAGTAAGAATAGGACTATCCAAAACATATATATTTTCCTCGGTTAAATTATCAAAATCTAGAATATTTCCGAGATTACCAAATCTTGTTTTCAAACTCATCACCTTACTTTCCCTTAATGAGTCAATAGGTGGATTAGTAACCTGGCTAAAATTTTGTCTAAAATAATGTGAAACTGGCCTAAAGTGACTAGATAAAACTGCTACAGGTGTATCATCTCCCATAGATCCTGAAGCTTCTTTGCCCTCTTCTGCCATAGGATGAAGTATAAGTTCTAAATCCTCCATACTTAAACCAGATAAATACTGTCTTTTTTTTAATTCTTCTCCTTTAAAATTTGCTTTTTCATCTTCGCTAGAAACTTTTTTTTCTAAATCAATTATTTGCTTACTATATTTTTTATAATCTTTAGCTAAATAATCTTTAATTTCTTTATCTTTAAAAAGTTTTCCTTTTTTAAGGTCAATTGCAATAATTTGACCTGGTCCTAATTTACCTTTAGAAATAATTTTTTCTTCTGGAATCTCTATCATTCCTGACTCTGAGCCAGCAAAAAATAAGTCATCAGAAGTAATTGAGTACCTCAATGGTCTTAAGCCATTTCTGTCAGTTGCAGCTAAAACCCATTTTGAATCTGTTGCACATATAGCAGCTGGTCCATCCCAAGGTTCGATTGTGCTATTTAAAAAATTAAACAAATCTTGGTGATTTTTTGGAACTGTTTTACTTCTTTTTGACCACGCATCAGGTATCATCATTAATTTAATTAACGGAGCAAGTTTTCCTGAGTGAGTTAACAATTCAAAAACATTATCTAATGCTCCTGAGTCAGAGGAGCTTCGAATGACAGGTTTTAAATCTTTTACATTTTTAAAGAGCGAACTTGACATATCTTGCTCATGGATTTTCATCCAATTTATATTACCTTTTAAAGTATTAATTTCTCCATTATGAGCTAGTGTTCTAAATGGTTGGGCAAGATCCCAGCTGGGGAAAGTATTTGTAGAATATCTTTGATGAAAAATTGCAAATCGTGATGTTAAATTTTTATCATTTAAATCTAAATAAAAATCAGCTAACGATTCTGCTAGAAACATTCCTTTATAGACTATAGATCTTGAGCTAAATGAACAAATGTAGAAATTTTTAATTGTTTTTTCCCGCGCTAATTTTTCTATTTTTTTTCTTGTTTCGAATAGATTCCTTTCAAGATCGTTGGTCTCTAAATTTTCATTTTTTTTAAACATTACTTGAGCAATTTCTGGACGACTTTGCTCTGCTGTTTTTCCAAGAACTTTTGAATTAAATGGAACTTGTCTCCAACCATAAATAGAAAAGTTTTCCTCTAAAAGTGCAGCTTCAATAATTTCTCTACACTTTTCTTGCTCGGCATAGTCTGTTCTTGGAAGAAATATCATTCCAACACAAATTCTTTTTGTGTCATCTAGTGTATGGCCAGTTGATAAAATTTTTTCTTTAAAAAAATCAGGTGCTATTTCTATTTGTATTCCTGCTCCGTCACCAGATTTTCCATCCGCATCTACTGCTCCTCTGTGCCAAATAGCTTTTAAAGCTTGAATGCCATAATCAACAATCTTTCTTGATTTTTTACCATTTGTAGAGGCAACCATTCCAACTCCACATGCATCATGTTCCATGTTTGAATTGTATGAATAATTATCTTGAAGAATTTTTTTATTTTTTTGATAATTATTCATTATATTTTTATGCAGCTTGAGATTTTTTGCTTATTCTTTCTTGAAGATATTTTTCTATTTGTAAAGCTGCGTCTCTTCCGTCTTTTATTGCCCAAACGACTAACGATGCTCCTCTAACAATATCACCAGCTGCAAACACACCTTCTAAGTTAGTTTGCATTGTTTTTAAATCTATCTTTATTGTGCCCCAACGAGAAACTAGTAAATCTTCTGCACCAAATAATTTTGGTAGGTTTTCTGGGTCGAAACCTAAAGATTTAATAACAAGATCAGCGGGTACCTTGAATTCTGATCCATTTCTAACTACTGGTTTTTTTCTTCCAGAAGAGTCGGGTTCACCCAAAGTAATTCTATTAACTTCAACTTCTGAAACTTTTTTGTTACCTATAAATTGTTTAGGGCTTGTAAGCCAAACAAATTCAACACCTTCCTCTTCAGCATTTTTTACTTCCCTGGCCGAGCCTGGCATATTTTCTTTATCTCGCCTGTATAAACATTTAACTGATTTAGCTTTTTGTCGAACTGCAGTTCTTACACAATCCATTGCTGTATCTCCTCCACCAATAACTACAACATTTTTTCCTTCTGCATTTAAAGTTCCATTGTCAAATAGTTCTACTTGATCTCCTAATCCTTTTTTATTTGATGAAATTAAAAATTGCATTGCTGGAAAAATATTTTCAAGATTTTTTCCAGAAATATCTATTTCTCTAGATTTGTAAACTCCAGTCGCTATTAAAATTGCATCATGCTTTTTTTTTAATTGATCAAGTGTTTCATTTTTACCGACTTCAAAATTTTGGATGAATTTAATTCCACTATCTCTTAATAGCTGTGTTCTTCTTTGAACTACAAATTTTTCTAACTTAAAATTAGGAATTCCATAAATTAATAAGCCTCCTGGTCTATCATACCTATCGTAAATTGTTATTTGATATCCTGCCTTTCTTAATTCCTCTGCGCAAGCCATTCCTGCGGGTCCAGCTCCAATAATACCTATTGATTGTTTTAATTCTTTTTTCACTTTGATCGGTTTTACCCATCCATTATCCCAAGCAGTATCTGTAATATGTTTTTCGATTGATCCGATTGTCACCGTACCGTGACCAGATTGTTCTATTACACAATTACCTTCGCACAATCTATCTTGTGGACAAATTCTTCCACAAACTTCTGGCATATTATTAGTGCTTTGTGAAACTTCATATGCCTCTTGCAGTCTACCTTCAGCTGTAAGTTTCAACCAATCAGGTATATTATTATTTAAAGGGCAATGTATCTGGCAGAAAGGAACTCCACATTGTGAACACCTGCTTGATTGTTCTTTGGCTTTATCGCTAATGAACTTGTTGTAAATTTCATTAAAATCGTCACTCCTTTTTTTTGTGTCTCTTTTAAAAGGAGTTTCTTGTTTTAAATCAACAAATTGTAACATTTCTTTTTTCATAAATTTTTTAAAACTAATACAATACCCCGGAGTTGTGTAGCTTATTTAGGTAAATATAACTTACCTTTTATAGCCAAATCTCCTATTTTAAGTGATAAATTTGTGCATACCTGTTATGCATTTCTATGTCTTAATATAAACAAGCTTAAATTCTAAAAAAAAA
>Ga0055584_100007539_pt1 | contig 10667 bp, 13 predicted proteins | sample OSDHelmetaG_FD_58716 | JGI IMG/M metagenome (GOLD analysis project Ga0055584, IMG submission 58716) | Pelagic marine sediment microbial communities from the LTER site Helgoland, North Sea, for post-phytoplankton bloom and carbon turnover... | ecosystem: Environmental > Aquatic > Marine >...
GGTCGTTTCCAAAAGGCGTTTGACGAGCTCGACTGAGCTCCTGAGATTTCGGACGGAGAGCCAATGCTCTCCGTCCGATTTTCCATTTTCTAACGTTACCAAACCGGGGTCATCTGTTTCCTGGAATGGGTTCTTTGCGGCCTAAGGCCAAAGGCAGGGTTACGATGTCTGAAGGAAGTCTTGAAGCGCCAACGCGTCACCCAATCGACTGGAATAATCCAGAGTTTTTCGATAGCGAAAAACTGGACCAGGAATTACGGCGTGTGTTTGATATTTGCCACGGTTGCCGTCGGTGTTTCAATCTCTGCGATTCATTTCCCAAGCTCTTTGATCTCATCGATGATTCTGAAACCGGCGAATTGGACTCAGTGTCCAGCGATGGTTTCAAACCTGTCGTTGATGCCTGCACTTTGTGTGACATGTGTTTCATGACGAAGTGCCCTTATGTGCCGCCGCATGAATTCAATCTCGACTTTCCCCATTTGATGCTCCGCTACCGTGCTATCGAAAATCGTGACGGTAAAATTCCTTTCGCGCAAAAGGAAGTTTCTAAAACGGATCGCAACGGAAAATTAGCTGCGCCGGTAGCGGGCCTCGCGAATTGGGGCACAAGGACGAATAACGCGCTGACCCGCCCTGCAATGCAAGCTGTTGCTGGTATCGACAAGAATGCTGTCCTTCCGAAATTTCATGGAAAAACATTTACAGCGCGCGCCAAGCAAAACCCTCCAACGATCAATGCCGACGCCCCGGCCTTAGGTCGAAAGGCTGTGCTCTATGCGACTTGTTTTGTGAATTATAATAATCCCGATATTGGCGATGCGGCTCGTAATGTGCTTGCTAAGAATGGTGTAGAGACAGAGGTCGTCTACCCACAATGTTGCGGCATGCCAAAATTAGAACATGGAGACATTGCAGCGGTCGCAAAAAGCGCAGAGGCGGTTGCCGCGGAACTTCTGCCCTGGGTCGATAAGGGCTATGACATTATCGCTTTGGTTCCTAGCTGTGCCTTGATGCTGAAATTTGAATGGCCGCTAATTTTGCCAGAAAACGACGATATCAAACGCTTGTCGGCAGCGACCCGCGATATTACCGAATATGTCGTTGATATTGCGAAGACTGAAGGACTTGCTGAAGGTCTTGCTCCAGCCGCCGGAGGGGTGACCGTTCATTTGGCATGCCATGCGCGGGCTCAAAATATGGGCCCCAAGGCTGCGGATATGTTGCGGCTCTTACCCGAAACCGATGTTAGTGTCGTTGAACGTTGCTCGGGTCACGGCGGATCCTGGGGCATGATGACGGAGAATTTCGAAACGGGTATGAAGGTCGGAAAGCCGGTAGCACGCGATGCGCTGGAGAAAACGGCGGGCACCGTAGTTTCTGAATGCCCCCTCGCCGGATTGCATATCCTACAGGGAATGGACCGACTGAAAGCGGAAAAAGGTGAAGGGACAGTGCCCGAAACTGCGCCGCACCCAATTGAAATTTTGGCGAAAGCTTACGGCTTCTAACGGAGTTACCAATTATGAAACATGAAATTCGCCACGAAGATATCATGCCGATGGATGAATATGCCGGTGTAAGGCGGGAGCGCGCTAAATCTCTTGCCGAGGCAAAGAAGAACCGTCGTATAGAGCTCGGCCCTTCCTGTACCTTTTATTTCGAGAGCTATGACACGATGTGGTACCAAATCCACGAAATGCTTTATATCGAAAAAGGCGGGAAAGAGCAGATTGCTGGAGAGTTGGTGGCTTACAATCCTTTAATTCCAAAAGGCCGCGAGCTTGTTGCAACTGTCATGATAGAAGTTGGCGATCCTGATCGGCGCGCGGCCTTGCTGGCAAAGCTTGGCGGCTTTGAAGAAACGATTACGCTCACCGTGAATGGTGATGTCGTTCAAGGTGTTGCGGAAGTGGATATCGACCGGACAACGGCGGACGGCAAAGCATCTTCCGTTCAATTTTTGCGCTTCCCATTCTCGGATGCTCAGGTTGCTGCCTTTAGCGCAGATGCTGCTGATGTTGTGCTGGCAATCGGTCATCCTGAATATCGTCATATGGCCGGTATGCCAAATGAGGTTAGAGCATCTTTGTCGAAGGACTTTGTCTAATATTTTGTTTTTGGTTCGCGCTTATTCGGCGAGAGGCATGATCAAGACCACAGCGAAATAATTGGCGCCGAGAATTCCTGCGATCATAAAAGCGAGCAGGATAAAGCGGTGCACGTTCGCTTCCATTCTCGATTTAAGGCCATAAACAAGTGTCGAGAGATTAGAGAGTTTGCCCATCATCTCCCTTATCTTTTCGCGCTCGGTCCCTTGCCAGGATTGCAAAATCGCCAGTGAGTAAATGGCGCCAGCGGAAACCAGAAAGCTTGCACAGATTACCGAATTTATGAAATTGCTGCTGCTGTCGGTCTGACGGCAGGAGAGAACTAACAAGACGAAAAGACCGATCGCCCCAGCCATTGCTCGCCACTGAAGGTTCTTTGAGAACCGGATATTGTCTTGTGCGTCAGCGTAGAGGGCGATGACCTCGGCATGAGTAGAATCGTCCAGCGTCGACGGTTCGATTGCAAAGTCTTCTTGATCGTCCTCATCAATCTCCGCTGACATATCTGAGTCCACCATAATCACATGCCCATTTAAAGCTGGTAAGTCTGGACGACGCGTAAAGTCGTCAGATCATGTGTGCCCCCACTAGGGTTAATGACGCGTTAAACTATGAAATTAGGGGGAGAACTCGAAATCCATCACTTGACGGTTTCACGAGGATAAACGCCCCATATTTGTTTGTGGCGCATCCAACCCGAAAAACCGGAGAAGTCGATTTTACACCAGCGGGCATCGCATTCTTCTATCTTGCCAATGACTTTCTTCTCGATCCGCGCGATGGCCGGCGCGTCTGGTTTAGCACTGCGCCGCAAAGTTTGTTTTCCCTTGCGTATAATGACCCAGCGCTGGCCTGACAGCATTGATTTGTGAACCCAGCCAATGCCACCCTGCCATTCACGGATTTTACGCCAGTTCTCAAACTCGGCGACAATTTCAACGGGCATGTGGCGGTAAACAAGCTTCCACTGGATAGGATAGCGTTTGCCCGGCCCGGTCCGCATGTTGACTTCGCTGGCTCTCAACGACACAAAACGCGGAAGTGGCAGCCCCGTTTGGGCTGCAGCTTGGCCGGTAAGTGTGATCAGGAGAAGCCCGATCGCAAACAGCCGAAAGTGATTTCGTGGTATCGGCAATTTCATTTATCCAGACAGGATTACAACAAGTCTTCCGCCATTATAGGGGCTGGCTCTGGACGGCTCCAGCGTTGAACGGCATGATACGCGAGAATTCATAATTGGCGGAACCGGCAAGTGCCCGAGCGTTTGCAAATTAACAATGATGGCCGGAGTTCAATGTTCAAGCCCATAATTGCTGTTACCCGCCGCCTTCCGGATCTTATTGAAGCCAGGATGGTCGAGCTTTTTGATGCGCGGCTAAATTTACACGACACGGCTCTATCAGATGAGAAAATTATTATGGCGTGTAAGGGCGCCCAAGTTCTCGTTCCGACCGTGACGGATAAGCTCGATGCTAATCTTATTAGAGCACTGCCCGACTCCATTAAAATGCTCGCCAATTTTGGTGCGGGCGTTGATCACATTGATCTCAAAGCAGCATCTGCCCGCAATATGGTTGTGACAAATACACCCGGTGTTTTGACAGATGATACGGCTGATCTGGCGATGACTCTCTTACTGGCGGTACCGCGCCGTTTAGCCGAAGGGTCACAGCTGGCACGCAAGGGAGAATGGGGTGGTTGGACTCCGACTTTCATGATGGGCCATCGGGTATCGGGAAAACGGCTCGGCATCATCGGTATGGGGCGTATTGGCCAGGCGGTTGCAAAGCGCGCTCGGGGTTTCGATATGGAAATTAATTATCACAACCGGCGCCGGATCGATGGGGATATTGAATCCCAGTTGGGAGCGATCTATTGGGAAAATCTTGATGAGATGCTCGCTCAAATGGATTTGGTTTCCATAAATTGCCCCCAAACACCGGAAACCTATCACCTGTTAAACGCAGATCGTCTCGACCTTCTTCAGTCGCATACTGTTATCGTGAATACCGCGCGCGGTGGCATAATGGATGAAGCGGCCCTTGCGGATAGGCTGGTGAGCGGTGCCATTGCGGGTGCTGGGCTGGATGTTTATGAGAACGAACCGGAAATTCATCCGAAACTATGTGAGCTGAATAATGTCATCCTGGTGCCGCATCTCGGATCGGCAACCCATGAAGGCCGCGTGGCGATGGGCGATAAGGTTGTGACGAACATAATGGCCTATCTGGACGGGCATAGTTTGCCGGATAATGTTCTCACCTAAATTGAACCAAGGGTGTGATCTACATAAAATCCGGACGGGTCAGGGCTGATCCCGTGTGCTCCTCGATAGTCTTGAAGAGTAGCTCCCTATTAATGGGTTTCTCGATAAAGCCATTCATTCCAGCGGCTTGAAATTTCTCTTTTGCGCCAGCGACGACGTCTGCGGTCAGGGCCACAATTGGAATCGATGCCGCGGGCTCGGGCAGGGAACGGATCCGATATGTCGCGGTGACGCCATCCATCTTAGGCATCCGCATATCCATCAGCACCAAGTCATATGATGAACGGGTAACGGCAGCGATAGCATCAAGACCATTATCAACGAAATCAAGTTGACAGCCGGTGGGTTGTAACAAGCATGTCAGAACCTTTTGATTGGTTGGATTATCCTCGGCAACGAGGATACGGGGAGCTTGTTTGGTCCCCTGAATAGAAACAGGTTTAAGAGCACTGCTTTTTGCCGCTGCTATCTGTGGCGCGGTTTCTACTCTTTTGGCTTGAGCCATTGCAAGTCACCGTGTTGGATCAAATTCTCACAATGAGCCTAGGCATAATTGGTTAATGTGGTGTTAGCATCTATAGGAAGAAATGGTTTCGCTACCCTGCGGGTTGAAGCGCGTAATCCATCTCATAGTGAAGATAGATGCCGTCAAAATGGAACCATCGCATTTTGGCGCTCTCTCTTGCAAAGTGAACGCAGAGATCCTGCTGTTCTCTTGATTTGCAATGCTTGACGATCAAGTCGTAGGCGATACCGCCATGTTCGATATCGACTTCGGAATGCAGCCAAAAATGTTCGATCTCTTCTTCTTTGAATTTGTATATATCCCGAAGCGCAGGCAGCATCTTCGCATATAATCGGGGTGATTGAGATTCAGTCCCTATGCGCAGCGCCGACATCCCGCAAAACCACGGATTGTCGCGCGCGGCGTCGGTCAAAAATCGTACCCATGAACGTGTTGTGGGCAGTCCCTCGCCTTTTTTAATTTTTGTCGGGCTGCCGCCATTGGCTTTTGCGAATTTCAGCATGATATCGAGATGTGAGTGTTCGGGATCCATCTCTTCATGAAAGTTATCGATTTCTGCATGGATGACATCGTCTGGCGCATCCTTGCAGATGAAAAATGTTGGCGTGCTCATTTTGCTGACCCAATGCCACTGTTCAGCGGCCCATCCCATCATGCAGCGTTTGCTCAGCTCGCCACGCGCCCATTTTTCCGTCATGGGGTGGTCAGCGCAATGGCGCTCCGATACTGCCGCTTCCAGCTGTTTACGAAATGTGCGTGACATCTTTGATCTCCCTGTATCCTTATTCTTTATGAGGACAGGGTAAGGATCATAACGGCAGGGCGTCAAGCAGACGCATCGCTATAGAAAGACGATCTGGCTGTCTTCTTTTTCTGCTTCCGCCAAAAAGCTGACCAGCCCGCCGCTGCGGGTCGGAATATCGGGTCGGAATGTTGCGGAGTCTAGCTTGTTCGCTTTAACGCCCATGTCGCATCGGAAAAACGCAACGTTGAGCTCAACACAGGCCATAGCAAGTTCTTCGATCGTCCCAATACCGACCTTGCTGAGTTCGTCATCGCGTTCGATGGCGGTCGCGCTATTTTCGGCGGGCGCTAATGTGGCCCATCCTGGAGTGCCGTCATTGGCCACGGCAGAAAAGAAACGAAGAGCCCCCCCGGAGAAGAACATGGTAACGGGGCGATCCGTTGCTGCGGCCGCGCTCGCCATCGCAAAGGCATAATGCACGCGGTCAAAGTCGCCCGAGAAGACGATCAGCGATAATCGGCGTCGTGTCGCCATGCTCAAGTCACCGCGTGAATAGAAAGATCAGATATTGTGGGGTGGTCGCCGCAGAGGGGGCAATCGCTGTCGCGTTTGAGTGAGATTTTGCGGAACTCCGTCTCCAGCGCATCATATAGCATTAGATTGCCGGACAGGCTTGTTCCAATTCCCATAATCTCTTTCAACACTTCGGTTGCTTGCATTGAGCCGACAGATCCGGCGAGCGCACCAAGAACTCCCCCCTCAGAGCAACTGGGGACCATGCCGGCTGGTGGCGGTTCCCGATACAAACAACGATAACAAGGGTAGTCTTCACCCATGTGGGATTTGAAAGTGGCGATCTGTCCTTCGAAACGCAATATGGCGCCTGACACGAGGGTCTTGCCGCCAAAGTGGCAGGCATCATTCACCAGAAAACGGGTTTCGAAATTATCTGACCCATCGGCAATAATGTCGTACCCCTCAATTAGCTCGTAGACATTTTCGCTCGTCAATCTGACGTGATGGGGCTGGAATTTCACCTCGGGATTTACCGCGGCGACTGTTGTCGCGGCACTTTCGACTTTGGGAATCCCGATGTCGTTGGTCGCGTGGATAACTTGTCGCTGCAGGTTTGAGAGATCAACCACATCGTCATCGACGACCCCGAGCGTGCCTATGCCGGCGGCAGCGAGATAGAGGAGGAGTGGCGCACCAAGTCCGCCAGCGCCGATAACCAGGACTTTTCCTGATAGCAGTTTTTCCTGCCCAATGCCGCCGACCTCGGGTAGCACGATATGCCGGGCATAGCGTTGAAGCTGTTCGTCGGAAAAATCCATGGGCTCTTTGACTGCTTAGGTTTTTGTGCCAGTAGATCCAAAACCGCCCTCGCCGCGAGCGGTTTCAGGTAATGTATCTGCTTCCTGCAAGATAGCCTGGACGACGGGGGCGATCACCATCTGGGCGATGCGCATGCCGCGCTCGATTGTAAAATCCTCATTGCCCAGATTTGCGAGAATGACTTTAACCTCACCGCGGTAATCCGCGTCAATTGTACCGGGTGTGTTGAGGACGGTGACGCCATTTCGGGCAGCCAAACCTGATCGTGGGCGGACTTGTGCTTCATATCCGTCCGGCAAGGCGATGGCTAAACCAGTTGGCACCAGCATCCGCTCGCCTGGTGCCAGGGTTAGGTCCTGTTCAATTGCCGCTGGCAAATCCATGCCCGCTGCTGCTGCAGTTTCATAGGCCGGTAATGGCAAGTCGCCATTATGGGGTAAACGCTTTACGGCGACCGAAACCATTCTAGAACCTCTATTCTGCGGCGGTGGGGGGATAAAATTGATCGGCAATGCGACGCGCGAGCATCGTTGCTACGTCTTTCTTGGACATTTGCGGCCAGCTTTCGCTTCCGGCATCGGTAATCAAATGCACCTGATTGGTATCGCCGCCGAAAGTATCGGTCCCCGGCGAAACATCATTGGCGACAATCCAGTCACACCCTTTGTTTGCACGCTTTGGCACAGCCTTTTCGATAACGTCACCCGTCTCGGCGGCAAAACCCACCACGAGTCGTGGTCGGTCATTGCCGGGTTGAGAGAGTGTCCGCAAAACATCGGGGTTTTCCGTAAGCGATAGTGAGGGTGTGGTGTCACCTTTTTTGATTTTTTGATCGGTTTCTTGCATCACGCGCCAATCTGAGACGGCGGCAGCACAAACCGCGATATCAGCCGGGAGCGCTTTTTCGCAGGCGGCTAACATTTCGCGTGCGGTTTCAATATGGACGACGTCTACCCCGCATGGGTCATGTTCGCGCGTCGGGCCAGTGACCAACGTTGTATGGGCACCGAGCCGCGCCAAAGCCGATGCAATGGCGTGGCCCTGTTTGCCGGAAGAACGGTTCGCGATATAGCGAACCGGATCAACAGGCTCATGCGTTGGACCGCTGGTAACCAGCGCGCGCAAGCCATTGAGCCGTCCATTATCGATAAAATGCGCCTCAATGGCGGCGAGGATATCTGCCGGTTCGACCATCCGGCCTTCGCCATATTCGCCACAGGCCATGTCGCCAGAATCCGGCCCCAGGATTTCCACCCCCCGGCGGCGCAATATTTCCAGATTGCTAGCTGTCGCTGCATGTTCCCACATTCGGACATTCATGGACGGGGCGGCCATCACTTTTTTGTCGGTCGCCAGCAAAACGGTTGTGGCGAGATCGTCAGCAATGCCCTGTGCCATGCGGGCAAGAATATTCGCGGTTGCCGGCACAACGACCAATAAATCGGCATCGCGGGAAAGCTGTATGTGGCCCATCTCATGTTCGTCGGTCAGAGAGAACAAATCCCCGTAGACCTTGTCACCAGACAGGGCAGCAACTGACAATGGTGTGATAAATTCCGTTGCGGATTTGGTTAGAACACAGCGCACGGATGCCCCTTGCCCACGTAGGCGCCGGATGAGCTCCAGGCACTTATAGGCAGCAATACCACCGGATATGATCAACAAGATGCGCTTGCTCTGCAGCATATTGATGAGCCCCTGACAAAAATTCCGAGAATTCGACTGTAAACTAGTGAGTTCGCGCTGAAACGGCAACAATTCGCTGATTTTCGCATTTCCGATGAATCACATATTCGTACCAAACCTGTATCAGGATTGGACAGAATTTGGTCTGAAAATGGCCCTAAAGTATACTAAACTATTGATATTAAATTATAAAAACAATTGGCATGGTTCTTGCATATTCCTGAGTGCCCCCCTACGGGCAGTAACGCGTAGTGAAAAAGTTATCCGGTGGGAATTATGGTTAGAACGTCCGTCTGCACTCCTCGTAAAATCGCACTATGTAGTGCCGTGATCGGTATATCTGTATCGATGGCAACTGCGTCACAGGCACAAACGAACCAATTATCGGCGTTGGCGCCGGTTATTGATGCTCCGACTCCGATCACCGCTCCGTCCAAAACACCTGGCGCGGTTTCGGCAACCCAGTTAAACGCGGCCATTCCCCGGTATCTTTCGGTTGGTAACCCGGCGCCCAGTGATGTTGTCCAGCGCGCCGTAAGTTTGATGCGGACTTTGGGCGATCAAAAAAAGGCATTGAAACCGTCAGATCTGTTTCAGGTTGTGAGCCGGGTTTCGACCTTGGCAACACGCGCATTGACCAAAACCTCAATCACCCGGCTTGCGGTCTCATCTGACTACAAACCGCGCAACGCAATGATTGCTCTCGATTTCGGTCCCGCAGACGGTAAAGTTATGGACGGCTTTACCCGTGTGGTCCCTGGTGATCTGCGTGTTTCGGGTAAACGGGTCTCTGCTTTGCGTCGACCAGAAGACAGTGCTTTGCTCTCTGATGGTCTCTCCGGCGTTAAGACGATCTCTATTGATGTTCCGGTTGGGAGTTATCGAATTATCTTGATGACACAGGACCTTGGTGACCCCCGCTTTAATGCGCCTTTGGGTCGTGAAATTAGAATTAACAATATCCCCTTCCTCGTTTCGCGAGGCGGTCCCGGACAATGGACGCGGGATGCGTTGCTCTCGGGCAATAGTAGCTCTCTCGATAGGAGTGGGCTTAAATTTGCGGGCGGTTATTTGTCAGGAGATTTAAGCCAGGCGTTGAAACGTCAAAAATCACCACAGATGGGTGGTGCCATTATTATTGAAGGGCAGTCCAGCGATGGGAAGCTGGTCATTGAGTTGAGAGGTTTCAAAACTGATACGACCTATCTTACTGGTCTTATTGTTGAGCCGTTGAAACAGGTAAGTGATATCATCTTGAGTCGGCCTGCGCATAGAAAGCAAATATCGCTTCGCTCCCGGTTGTCGCTCGAAGCTAAAGTCCTGGCCGCTGCTGCAGAAGCAGTGAGTGGTATTGAGCCTGAGGCTGGACAGACCTTGGAAGAAGACAAGAGCGCAACGACAAACTAACGCTCAAAAAAAATGCGGTCCCGAAGGGCCGCATTTTAGTCATTACCGGTTTTAATTTATTTCTGTTTGATGAGCGCCCTTACGCGTTTGAACAATTTATCATCCGCATTCGTAATATGGGCCGCATGTTTTTGCTGCGGTTTCCAATCAACGAAGTTCCAGTCCATTTTACGCTTTTTCGCAGCGGCGACGGCGTCGGGGTCATGCGCCATATTTTTAAACGCTGTGCGAAGTGCCTTAAGCCGCGCTTTTGGAATTCCCGGGGGAGCAATCCAGGCGCGACCAATAACATCATTATTACTGATCAGTTCAACGATCTTCCGGTCTAATGGGTTTTTAACCAGATCCCGGAATGTTGGTGCGTTTGGCGCATCTTTGAGAGGTGACAACGAGTTAGCAGCCAGGACAATGACGCGTCCGTCTGCGAGCCAGTGCGGCCGGATCAATTGAACCGAGGACCAACCTGATTGGAAGCCATCAGCTTCTTTCCCATCTAGTGCCTTATAGACACCGGCCATGCCGCGATAGCCTGTCACGATCTTGAATTTAGTCCCGAGCATGGCATTGGCGAGTTTGGGCAAAATATAGGTT
>Ga0055584_100007540_pt1 | contig 10666 bp, 7 predicted proteins | sample OSDHelmetaG_FD_58716 | JGI IMG/M metagenome (GOLD analysis project Ga0055584, IMG submission 58716) | Pelagic marine sediment microbial communities from the LTER site Helgoland, North Sea, for post-phytoplankton bloom and carbon turnover... | ecosystem: Environmental > Aquatic > Marine >...
ATCCTACCAAGGTGTGCTTGCCATGCTTTTGGCGGCAAAAATGTCAAGCACACCCATTCGGATAATGGTGGATGATGCTGTGACAATAGCTAATTCAGTTAGGATTGTGTGGGTTAATTTTGAATAATATAGCGTGATAGTTTTTCTACGCCTGTAATAAGCATGAACAGGTATTGCGTTGAAGTGTTTGATTGAGATGGTTAATTGGGGTATGCAATTGGAGTGTTTAATGAGTTTTAAACGTATTTTTAATGTGTTTTTGAGTACTGCTTTGGGTACTCTTATTTTTTCTTCTGCTGTAAATGTTTCGGCCTCTGTTATTGAATCTGATGATATACAAAAATATAATTCGGAGGAGCAAAATTTAAGTATTGTTCATCTTCGTGAGTCAAATTCTTCAGGAATATCTGTAAATTATTTTTCATCGTTTGATGTAGATTCCCCTGTGCAATTTCTTAATGCTACACAGCAAGCTGTTTCAGGTGATGTAGATGACATTATTCTTCCGGCTAAGCTCATTGTTATTGTTGCAGATACCATAAATATTGAAAGTTCTATCAGCTTGTTGGGCAGTACAGCGGATATTCTATTTATTACCACATCGTCATCAGGGGATATATTGTGTGATGGTTGCTCGTTTAGTAATTTTCAACGTATTACGCTTGCCGCTGCAGCTGCCGAAGATGCTCTTGATTATGATATAACTCAAATAGGTGTTTTAACCGCTGTTACAGGAGGCGAAGTCTCTTTAAATGGTGTTTCTGCTCCTGGTGTATTGTCTTTTGAAGTTATAGCAAAAACAGCAACAAATATTGGTGTTGTTGATCTGAATGAAAAAGCTAATCGCTTATCTACGGGCGTATTGGAGAATTCCGATAGCGGTAACCTTACGGTTGGTACCGGTGAATTTAAGACGTTAATGGGCCCAGTGATATGGGATTATGACAATAATGAAGTCATTTCTATAACGCTGCCAACCTCATCCAGTTTTGTACCGGCTTCATATAGTTTTCATGGAGATATTCGTGCAAAAGCAGTTTCTATTACAGCTGCAGGTAATTTAAATGTTCTTTCAAAAATAGATACACGTTCTGATGTGGTGGCATCATCCGGTTATGGCGGCAGTGTTTATATTCCCAGTGAAGCGATTTTAATCCAAACCTTAGGTGTGGGTGATTTAGATATACAAGGCAACAAATACTCAAACGGTACGATCAGATTACGTGCAACAGAAGATTTGGATATTAATCTGGCTTCTACCTTAATAGAAGCGGACAACATAGAAATTCTTGCGCAGAGTGATATTAATAATATTGCTTTGCTTAAAGCAGGAAGTATGAGCCTTGCAGGTTATAACGTTATTAACCGAGGTGAATTAAACGCTAATGTATTAATGGAAATATGGTCAGATCGTACACTTGCCAATGAGTATGGTGGTGTTTTAATTGCAGATGACCTTAGATTAATGTCAGAAAATTATGTGGTTCGTAATGGCTCTCGTACACCATATGTATCAAACGTGGCAGAAACAAATTCTTTTCTCAACTTATTTCTTGGTAATAATGTAGATGAGATGGATACAACACGTTTAGGTACATATTATTCTTTATTAACTGATGATAGCCTCTCCGTAACCGATTTACAGAGGCCTCAAGATAACTCTGCCCACATTATTGCACGACGTTTACAAGTAACGGCGCTTGCCTTTGAAAATATTAATCCATACTTCCTTGCTGTTGAAGATTCTGATGAAGTAACCATAGATCTTAATCTTGCTAGCCAAGTGAGTGTATCGGCAGAAGAGTACCTAGGTGTTGATGCCGCAAATTATGTTGTGAATTCATCAGCACGTATTGCCATGAATGATGCTAATGGCTCATTTATTGTGAATACTGCTCAATTTACAAATGAAAGATATCGTACCGTAACGGTGCTAGATAAAGAAGAATATACAACAGAAGAAGAAGCAACAAGCTCTGGTGGTTGGGTACATAATGTAACAACAGATACATACACAACCATTCGCTCTCGCACGGTTGCTTATGCTCCGCCTGGGCAAATTGTCTCCATGGGTAATTTAAGTGTTAGTGCCACACAAGCGGTATTGAATAATACCGCTTACCTTGAAATTTTTGGTAATGCACATTTTAGCACACCCTATATTCATGTATTTGGGGTTGCTAATGATGAAACCACTCGTGTACTCAGTGAAACAAATCAAACAAGAAATAGCCACAATGGAACAGTAGTATCATCAGGTGAATCATTTTCTACTGCCGTTGTAAGCACCGAGCTAGACTCATTATTTTTTGTTCAGGGAAACCTAGAAGCAAGTGCTGCAACCAGTTGGTATAAAAATCATCTACCCTTACAAAATTATTTGGATGCGGCCGTTGATGAATATATTGCTAGTAATTTAAGTACATTAGGTAATAGGAGCGAGAGTGAGTATACGCAGATAGGTATTAGTGCTGGCAGTAAAACTGTTTATTCTTATTGGACAGATGTTGAGCTTAGTTATGATTATGCTGAGGCTATTGAATCAGGTGTAATTAATTTAGAGTGGACAGAATCTGGTACAGAGGAAACGCATATACGTTTTGGTACTAATGACCCCAGCATCACTGAGGTAGATTTAGTGCAAGATGGATCCACATTAATTGACAGCGTCATCACGTTGTTAAGTGATTATTATGAAACAATTAAGTCCTCTATAGATGAATTGTTAAGCAAGTTAAGTTGGTGGAACTAATGAGTAAATATAAGGATACAATAATGAGTCAAGCTGCCACTAAATCCTTAAGTAATATGCGTTGGTTTCATAAAACATGTGCTTATGTACTTAGCGTGTTAATGATTGTTTATCCTGTTGCACCAACATTTGCGAGTGTTGTTGACAACTGGATGATTTCGGATGAACTAAATCAAAATCCATATTTTATATATGCAGATACTACTGAACATTTATATGAAGCAACGCCATTTATTGATCAGCCTGTAAGCTCATCTCAAAACTTAGAGAGCTTTTATCAAAGCGTCTTAGATCAATACCGTGAGGGTCTGGAGCCGCCCACCTATGTTCCTATAATGGTGGGGGATATCACTACCATTATTCCTATATATGAACAGTATAAATATGTAGGCACTCCTATTGTTCAGGAGCGTTATATTCGCTCGCAAATTTATCAGCTGTTGGGGCGTACATTAATAGATTCTGAACAATCAATTTACGCAAGTGAAACGGCTCAAATTAACACCTTATATAATAATGCGTTAACGTATTTACGTTCTCCTGCAGATGTTACTTTTGGACAAAGGCTAGCGTTACAAGTAGATAATAATGGCTTGTCGTATAATTTTGTTTGGCCGGAATTGCGTGAATTAAATGGGCAAGAAGTTTTAGTACCTATTGTGTATTTGTCTGGAGGAACCGTTGATGATCGCCGTGTTACCGCTAATGTAAATGAAATTAATGGTGATGTAACGTTAGAAGAGCTTATTGTTGAAAATGTTTCTATACAATTTGGGCGCGATAGTTTTGTTCAGATTACGAAAGACCTTGTAAACAAGCGAGGTGCTATTGAGGCTAGTGGTGATTTGGAGATAGCTGTTGGTGGGGCGTTACAGAATTTATCTGGTCTGATAAGTGCCAACAACAATTTGCAAATTGGTGCTCAGTCCATTGCCAACGAAACAATTGTTTACCGTTATGGTGACGGGTACAACGAATCTACAGGGTATTCAGCTATTGCTGAAATAAACGCAACCAATGGCAATATTTTACTGCGCAGCTATGAGGATATTATCTATCAAGGAAGTTCCTCTGTTGCAGGCGGAGAAATTACGCTTGCAGCTGATGGCAATATCTATATTGGAACGCAAACGCTTTATGAATCTACCAGTAACCAGCGTGGCACTATAACAACATCGGATGTTTCTTATTTGTTATCGAGTTTGAGTGCAGAGGAAACAATTCAATTAATAGCAAGTGGCCAAATTGTTATTGATGCGGCACAAATATCTAGCGACGAAGGCCATATTGAGTTATTAGCTGAAATGGGCATTTCAGTTATCGACTCCGTTGGGCAGTATCAATCTCAAACAAGCGGCAAGTTTGGGAAGAAAAGTGTAAATGAGTCTATATATCAGACCGTAGCTATACGCTCTATTTTGGACGCGGGGCTTGGCGTAAAGTTAGACACGACTTTTGGCGATATTACTATGCGCGCGGCTGACGTTGTGTCCTCTAGAGGAACGAGCGTAAGTGCGCAGAACGGCGCGGTAAATCTTTTGATGACGACGGAAACAGATCACTACAGTTACTCGTCGGTTAGTGAAGGTCTGTTTACAACAACGACCGTTAGTAAAGGTCATAACATCGAAACCGGTGTTCCCAACTCAATAGTTGGTGGATTAGCGGTAGAGGCGTTAGCTGGAATAAATGTTGAGTATGAAGGTAATCCTAATTTAACGACCGAGCAGCAGCTTGATGCAATAGCAAGTATGCCGGGTATGCGTTGGATTGACGATGTCCGAAACAGCCCTGAAGTTAACTGGGACGATATAGTTTTAGAGCATGAAACGTGGTCTCAGAAAAACACATCTCTTTCGCCAGCTTTTGCAGCTGTTGTGGCGATTGCTGTTGCTGTTGCTACAGGTGGGGCAGGAGCAGCTGCCGCAGGAGCAATAGGTGCTACAGGTACAACAGCTACTATGGTTGCTGCGGGAGTTTCATCTTTTATTAGTCAAGCAACACTTGCAGCAGCAAACGGTGCTGTAAACGGCGATATAGCTGGAGCAATGGATGACTTTGCATCTTCAGATACGCTTAAGTCACTTGCTGTAGCTATGGTAACTGCTGGAGCCATTGCAGAGCTTGACGCAGCTTTTTTCAATGCGGATACCGCGAGTATTTCTGATGCGGGCACGGCTGTAGAAGGGGCTTCAAATGTGGCTCAAGCTCAAGCAGGTATGGATGCTGCGGTAAACACCACAAATGCGATTAATGGTGGCCTTTCGCTTACGGCTCAGGTTGGGCAAGCCATTACTCATGCTGTTGTTCAGGCGGGAGCGCAGTCTCTTATTCTTGGCGCAGATCTAGAAGAGAACTTTATTCAATCACTCGTTTCTAATTCCTTAAGTATTCTTGGAGAAAAATTAGCGGGCGATATCGGCGAAGCCAAAGCCAACAATCAAATCGGTACAGCGACGCAATTGATATCGCATACAGCAGTTGGGTGTTTGACGGGATCTATTAGCTCAGTTGCGTCTGGAGCGGAAGCAGAAAATGGCTGCGTGTCGGGCGCTGGTGGGGCAGTTATCGGTGAGCTGATCGGATTGGCTTATGCATCGAACTTAGAGGAAGACCTAGATGAATGGGCTAAAGAGCAGTTAGGAGAAGGAGCAGTCCTAGATCAAGACGCTGTAATGGCGCAGGCTATGGAGTTTAAGCGCCGTGGGGTTGACATGGCAAAGCTTGGCGCTGCTATTACGGCGTTTGCTGCTGGCGGAGACGTGGATATCGCGGCAATGACAGGCCAAAATGCCGCTGAAAACAATGCATTCTTTTTAGTGGCCGTTATTGCAGTGGCCGCTTACACATCATATGTGAGTTACAAAGAAGGTGGCTTGTATGAAGGACTTCAAGCAATAGGGCGTGGAGATGATCCGCTTGCACAAGCGATTAATTCAGTCGCAGAAGCTGGAGTGGAGCTAGTAGCCGAACATTACCCAGAAGAAACGCAAAAAGCTGCCCAGCTATTGAACGCCGCTGGAGAAAAAATATCTGCGGGTGTCAAAATCGTAATGGAAACCGAAGCCGGTGAAACGGTTACTCGTTACTGGAACGAAATCCCTCCGGAGGACAGAGACGCATTACTTGGTGCTGGTGCCGTTGTGTCCATGATTATTCCGACTGTCGCGGTCGCCAAATTAAAGACATTAAGTAATTTAGATGTGGAAGCCGGAGATTGGGTAAAAGATTCCAATCATCCTAATTGGGGTTTGGTTTCGGATATTGATAAGGAGATGTTGGATAAAGATTTTGTTCTTGAAACAGAAGTGCCCGACCTCGATATTGAGTTAAGTGACTTCGCTACAGTGGAAAGTAGTATAGATTTAACGAATTTACATAATCTATCGAATGCTGAGGTTGGTGAAATCGGAGAAGAAGTTGCTAAGCAGTTTTTAAAAAGGAATGGGTTTGACGTGGACTCCGCTGTGGTGGTTAAGAATGCTTCAGACAATGGCATTGATATAATTGCTTATGCGCCAGATGGTGCTCCAGCGTTTTTTGAAGTTAAAGCTTCTAGAACCGGTAATATTGGTCAGCTGTCCAAGTTGCAGAAAGATTCAGACTCATTTATACGTAACTTATTAGATGAGGGAGGGCTTAATGGCACAATAAGAAACCAAAATATTTCTGCAGAACTACAGTTGGAGATTTTACGTCTAAGAAACCAAGTGCTCAGTTCGGGAGATGATATAAGAGCCACTGCGATAGGGGTGGATTTGTTGAATCAAGACATATTGGTGTCAAAATGGTAAATAATTTGATTTCACTTGCATTGCCGGCAAAAAAATATATTGAACAAAGAGATTCTAATTTTGAACAGCTGCTTCAAAATAGCGTGAAAGACGCACTTAGTTTAAGTTTGCCGAGTGCCCTATTTTCGTCGTTAATTATGCTTTCTGAGTATCATGTAAATAGGGCTTTGTCTGGCCTGTCTAAGTATCATTACGATGAGATTGACTGGAATGATTATCGTATTTCATTTGAATATTTAAGAGTCGCGCTGACGCAATTCGAAAGTTCGGGCTCCAAAATGACGCCGGTTATATTAAGTAAAATATTCTCTTTGGCTCTATGGGGACGATTAACTGATAGAAATGACAGTTTTAGTCTGGCTAAAAGTCTTATACCGAGTGATTTGAGTGAGTTTGATAAACAAGTCGCGGAGTTAAAATATACTGATGTTTTGAAGTTGATTAATTCATCTTACGGTGATTCTGAAGATCTCGGGCTATATTCTCCTTTGATCGAGATGTCTATCGAGAGAAAGACATGTGAAAGCTTGATTAATACCCATGTTCGAGCGTGTAAATCTAGTGCGAGTAGTGTGCCGCTATTTAGTTTGTCCGCAGCAGCTATACCGTTAGATATTCTTAGGGCGAAAAATCTATATCCGCCACTCTGTATAGATGGTTTGGTGAAGATTTACGATTCATTAGGAAGTCTCGGTGCTTATTTTGAAAATGACCTGATATCTGAGCTAGATATAGGAATTTGTTGAATCAAGGGTAGAGACCTTGAAAAATTAACTAAACTATTTTTTACTCAGGGAGGAGTGTATGGCGAGGTTGCCGAGATTGTGTTTAGAATTAAAAACAAAGGATAGGCGTTGTTTGAGAAAAATAAAAAGTAATTGTCGATCTTCTGTGTTTGTTAGTTTTATTGTGTCACTACGCGATGGGTTCTATAAAATACTTGAAAAGCTTATTATTTTGACGTTTTTAACTCGATCGGAAATATGAATTAATAATTTATTGGTCGTTTTGTCAGGAAAAGTGATTTGTTACGCGGCTTTTATTCTTATTTTTCTCCGTTTAGCAAAAATACGATAATAGTTTTCTTCGAATGCACAAGAGCGTGCGAGCCATTCATCGGTATTTAAATTTAATCGCTTTAGAATAGGTGGGGTTAATTGATTGATGGCGCCGCGTTTTCCTTTTTTAATAATGCGGCCGGTGTAATCTACTAATTCGAGATAATCGACGGCACTAAATAAAATACCCGCTTGTTTTTCGTTTTTAATGTTACCTTCAAATTTTGAAAGTGGTTTTAAAGGCAGCTGAAATTTTATTAAACACTGTAAATCTATTTGTTCTTTAATAGCTGTTTGTAAGTAGAATTGTGGTGAGATGCGTTCTCTAATGCTGGTGTGATCGGAATTTTCTGGTGTGTCGGCTATTTTGGCACGTACAGGGTTTAGGTCTACGTAGGTCATGCATGAGAGTATGGCTTCTTTGGTGAGTAAGGCTTGTGATTTAAATCTGCTCTCCCAGAAATGTCTGGTGCAACCGTCTTCTTTATTGGTTTTTAGCTTAACTTTTTTCATCGCATCTATATTATACTGTGGATCTTTGTAAATAAGTAATTATTACAAGGATAGTCGTTTGAATTTAACAAAAGTGCATGTTACATTTTTTGCGCGTTATAGAAGCTTTAGTAAGGATAGTTATGAGGTATTTATTTTTTATATTTTTCGTGTTTTTTTCCAACTTAACTTTCTCCAGTGGTGGATCTGGTGATGCAATTATTTTGGATGTAAATCAACGTGAGTGTGTTGGGGATAAGGAGTTTCAAATAACGTTGACTTCGGACCACGCAAATCCAGATGGCTGTGCCAACGTAAGAACTATAAATTTATCGTGTGATCATGCGGCATATGACACTATTGTGTCTATATCGTTAGCGGCCTTCCTAACGGAGAGAAAGACTAATTTCTGGTTGAATGGTTGCGATGATGAAGGCCAGGCAAAAGTGATATCAGCTAAAATCAAATAATATTAAATAGCTTAAGAAGGAGGTTCTCTCGTTGTTAAGGTGCTTGTTGTGTTTAATATGTAACTATTGCATTAAATGTAAGCCGTGAAGTAATTATTAAATACTACTGTATTGATGGTTAAGTCAACGAGATAAATTAGATACCCTTGGCTCAGTGAGTATTATATTGAGTATCCAGCACGGCTGGACAAGTATACTGTCAAATTAATAAAAATCTGCGGTTTTAAATTTTATATTTACGTATAATATAGAGCTTGATAATAAGTAATATGTGACGTCTTTAACTAATACGTTTGGGCGGCAAGCAAGGGTGTAATAAATTATTGATTCAATATGTAATAGTTTTAATTATTGAGTTGTGGAAGGGTATGTTTGGTTTAAGCCGTACTTTTCTACAGCCTCGTTATGAATAGGATTATATTATTTATTTTAGTGGTTTCTTTAAGTAGCTTTGCCATCAGTGATGATTGGACTGACTATAGAAACGTCGGTGTTATACAAAGCTACGGCGGAAGTAATACAAGTATATTTAGACGGTATTTTATGCCCAAATGCAAAGGCGTATTTCTCAGTCGGAGAAACCTATACATCTAGCGTTGACAGAATTATTAATATGATATTAATGGCTAAAGCTAGCAAAACTAAAATAAACTTTCAATACAATACAACTGAGAATACTACATTCTGTTATGTGACAGGAATCAGGCTTGAATAGTTTTCCTCATAACAGTTAGCTACACCTGGTGATCAGCGGGGGCAGGCTCCACACTGGCAAGCTTGTGTTTTCAAAACAAAAGACAGGCGGTGTGCCAAGCAAAGTTGGCGAACAGATCTCGAGGTGTAATTGCTCTACTAGGTAAGGTGTAAGGCGCCGCTGAGGCCCCGAGTTATGGGTGGTAATAAGTAATCATCATGATTAAGCGTTAACAGGAGAACACGTAGGCACAGTATTGAGCTCCGAAATAACCTGTCGAGATCGCCGACCGCGTTGTCTGATCGGAAAGGCAATAATAATGATCACGTTAATCGAGTGATTGTTTTGGTCTTCGGGGTCGATAGACCTGTTGCATGTGTGGATATCTTTTGTCGGCTTAAGATAAGTGCGGTGTCTGCCCCCTAACTAACTTCGCTGCACTGACTCGCTATCGTTCAAACAATAACACAAAAGTGCTCCGTGCTAACTGCAGCTGAAGCGAGTATTATATTTTCTATTGTTGTTAAAGAGGAAAAGTTTTGAATATTACAAAAAATTCTGTTCTGTTCTGTTCTGTTCTGTTCTGTTCTGTTGTTTGTTGTTTTTTCATCAAATGTATATGCTGGCTTAGTTAGCTATTCTAAGCAACAGATCACGTCTATTAGAGCAGAAGGTAACGTTGCTTTGTTGGATTTTAACATTGCTCCTGATTCTAGTTCTGGGTGCGAAGATCGCGTGTGGATTGCTCTAGATAATGAAGTGAGTCGGGCTAAATATAGTTTAGCTTTGACAGCGTTTATGTCTGGAAAAGAAGTTTCAGTACGTGCTTATGACACGGAATCTTTAAAAATTTTTACTGAGTGTAAAATGTATGACATCGTAGTATCAAAATAGCGATCTGCGAAGACAGGCACCGCACTGAAAACAAATATCAAACATGTGTAGTATCTGTCCAGTGCCCAGCTACTTCCGTAAAGGATAAATGTCAATATTTTCAAGTATTTTATGTGCGCGATCGGCGATTTTCGTAGCTTTAACTTTTAGGTGCTAGTGTAGATAGTGAACCAAGAAAAGCCGTCGAACAGATCAAGAGGAGTAGAAAAGCAGGAATAGTCATTGCGTGTTTTTGGTGTTTTATACCTGTTTTTATGCAGCAAATAATTTTTTCCGTCTATTTCGAAAAAGGTAGAAAGTTTTCGTATTTGTCGTTTGATACAGTGAGGAATATCGATGAAAGCTATATGCGATAAGGGGTGCGAAGATGTGGCATATAATTCATCTTCGTGATGGATGGAAAGGTGCTGCTTGGGAAGTTTCCATTTAATAATATTGTTAGCCGCTTTTTGGGTGGCGTCTCAAATAATTAAGGAGTTTTATGAAATTTTTATTTTTATCTTTATTGGTGA
>Ga0055584_100007543_pt1 | contig 10663 bp, 4 predicted proteins | sample OSDHelmetaG_FD_58716 | JGI IMG/M metagenome (GOLD analysis project Ga0055584, IMG submission 58716) | Pelagic marine sediment microbial communities from the LTER site Helgoland, North Sea, for post-phytoplankton bloom and carbon turnover... | ecosystem: Environmental > Aquatic > Marine >...
CTTCGCATCAGGCATGCGCATGACCGTTTCCGCCATGCGGTCAGCTTCCCGTTCGAGCGGATCGTTGACCGCGCCAACCCGCAGTTTCGGTTGAATGAACTGAGGGGCAGGGGTGACCGGTTGCGCCATTGGCGAGGGTGTGTGCACTTTGTGGGAAAGTTCAGGTTTTACGGAAAACTTCCTAGCCCCTGATGCATTTTGTTTTTGGGCTATCGCCATCGGAATCTCCTTTGACCGGTATTACTTTTGTTTGGTCATTGGGTACTAAACAAAAGCTTTATCCAGAACGCGCTCAATAAATCACTCTTAGCGTTTCGAAGCTTTTTTGCTAAAGCACTGCGCGCAAAAATCGTAACCGGCTTTTTGTGCTTGATCGATGGTTCGATAATAAATGCGATGGTCCGGTCTTATTTTGGATATAAAACAGTTTTTCTTTTCATTATTCAGGTCATGCAACTCGCGACTATTCGAATTACCCAAAAGCCGGGTCGGATAATTTTCGGATCCTGTCCGGGTGATTTCATTCACCTTGATATCGCGATAACTCACTCCCCCCGCCGCAGCCCGGACCGGACGACACTCTCGGTGGACAATTTTACCTGTTCGATCCTGTACCCCGATGTAGATCGCTACGCGAGATGTGGGCTGTGGCTTATTCACCCGGAGTCCTTTTTTGGCTTTAGCCTTCTGGGCCTGGTCAAATTTGTAGTACCCCTTGCTATCCGTTGTTGCAGTTGCAAGAGGCTTTTCAGACATTTTCTCATTCTGATACAAGGATACTTTCTGCTTTTCCATGGGATGGCCATCCGCATCTCTTACGTGTCCGTGCAACTGCCAGCGACCTGCTTTACGCTCAAGCGGCTTGATGCAAACGCGACCCTCCTCCATACGGGCATCCACCATTTGGCGATGCTCTATTACCATTTGCCGGTCGAGCCGCATTATCAACAGGGAGTCTTTACTATGTTTGGTTTCCAACCGTCCTCGTTCGCGACGCACATTAACCAACTTGGTGCGTTTTATCCGGGCCATTCCACTTATGCCAACCTGGCGATCAACATCACCCTGTTGCAACCCTTCTACAAGCTGATTTTCCACTTGCCCTACGGGAATTTTTTTAGATTTTCGTTTTTTTGTGGCGGCAGCCATACTCTGCTCCTTAATATATATTATCGAAGTAAGTTCAAGTCTGTCTCTGTTAATCTCGAACCACCTGATGATGGTGGCCCTCCTGCAACTCCACCAGTCTGATTGTTGGTGGTGAGTTTTCGAAATTTTGAAAAAGCTGCGCAAAAATTATCTGAGAACCAACCCATGAGTACCATATTGTCGCGTTCCTTAATTTCCGGTTGGAAAAAAGGAAAACCTGCCAACGGGGATTCAATACTTAGCATACAGTGGGTGGCCTGATTGTCGACCGTATGATTAAATAAGTACCCCAAACCTATCGAAGAAAACAAAGCAAAATATAGCGATTCATTAAACCGGTTGTCATTGATACGAACGGACATACCAAGGACAATTATGTTGGAAAGAAGCAGGTCGATCAGAAAATTACAATTGATTTGATTATCTGTCACCACAACGTCGTCCAAACTGAATATGACCACCGAAGTCAATGCAAAGGAGACTTCCGGTTCTGCAAGATCGGCCAACACCTGATTGTTGGTGAACATCACATTACCATTGGCCAAATATTGTCCCAGCCGCGCATCATCGATGCCTGTGGCAGGCAGGTTGATAAAGTTTTCATCCGCAGTGGGAGCCTCTTCGAATTCATCCGGGTCTGCGGTCGGTCCCGAAAATAATGACGTTTGGAAATAGATTTCGTTGGACAGACCCAGGTTTCCAATGTAAACCGTCGATGCCAGAAAACCGGGAGCCCTCAGATTGGGTATGACACCTCGGGAGGTCAAATTGTTTCCCTGTACAGTTACCGGGCCCAACGCTCTAATGGAGAGGGCTCTCCCGAGCGGTTGACTGATAATATTATCGTGAATCAGCGCTGCTGGCACACCGTTTTGTCGGGGCCGCAGTTCCTCGAACACCTCCAAGGGCACAATGCCGGGCATGGCAAACTCGACCACAATGCCTCCGCGCCGACCCGCCGTCGCATCGTCGGCTTTCTCATCCGTTTTTGCCCCATTGTTGATAATCCGGTTGCGCATAATATCCAATCCTTCACCATGGAGGATGTAGACCCCGCACACGGGTTGCAGGTGATCAGGACCGTTGTCCTCAATGATGTTGTCATGCAAACGAAGCATTTCAACGTCGGCCAGGGAAACTCCTCCATAACCGGCAGTTTTACGTACTTCTTCGGGGAGCAGTGCCAGTTCACGTTGCAGACAATTGGTAATACGATTCCCAAGGATGTCGAGATCCACGACGCTAATGAACTCGTCTTGCTGATCGAGATCAAAAAATGCCACTACTCCGATCCCATTCAAGCCCATGTCTCTAATTTGGTTGCGCTCGATTCGAATGTCATACAACGCTCCTGCCGATTCATAAGTGGGTTCTCCTTGTGTTCCCTTGCCAGGAGTTACATAAATACCCCCCGGACCGCATGGATCGCATGGATCGAATTTCCCAATAATCCATCCACTTACTCCAATCACTCGATTCCCACTATCATCAATCTGTTCAAGAGAGCCTAAGGTGATTCCATTTCCAATCCCTCCTGCAATTTTGTTATCGATGATCTCAACCCGCTCAGAGGTTCCAGCAATGTGCATTCCTCCCCTGCCAGAGGATATTATTAAGTCTCTGGTTGGAGGCAAAGCCAAACTAACATCCTTTGCGTTGACATCCTGTTCTTCCACCACAGGAATTGACGGTTCCACCACTATGGTGTTGTGCTCAATCAGCACATCATCCGCGCGTGAAAATAGTCCCGCCCATTCACTGAATATATCCTCCATGACGATTTGACAATCGGTTACCCACACGTGATTCGCATCCAAAATTTTAATGGCGCAGTCGGTGGCCGCATGAATTAATAATTTTTCAAGATGAATATGGTGCGGTTCATTGTCCTGTATATCTTTAGTGGCCAGAACACCTATGCCCGTCTCGTGAGCATCAATGCGCAGCCCTTCAATTGTCACGTGATGTTGGCCCGGAACTTCAAAAACTGGTTCCGCACTATCTGCAATTACATGACTACGAACTCCGCATCCATGTATCCGTACATTGCTTTTATCAACGGTGATATTCTCGAGGTAAGTTCCGGGCAGGATACATATCTCGCCACCCTCTTCGGGGAGTTGGTTGACGGCTTCCTGGATGGTATCGAAATCGCCAAAACTTGACAAACCATCACCTACCTTAAAAGTGCAACAGGTCTGTATCCTGGTCAGCGGCTGAAACACATGCCGACAATCGTGAATATCAGGAATGCCTTCCAAGGTGTTCTCGGGAGCACCTGTCCAATTCAATATCGCCAAGGGGGCGCGATGATATTGAATGCCCTGTGGCAAATCGTTGTTGGGCCACACCGTCGGATCGAAATCCACTCCTGCGGCACGCACCGGGAAGGTCCAGTAATCACCCGGTCGATAAATTTTATCTACTGCCGGGGCATCCAGTTCCAGACGAATTCCAAGGCCTGAAACCAACTCAGTTGGTTCCGCTACACCTGTCGGAAAATCACTGACGGGCCTGACCCCATCCCAAAGGCGAAAAAATGCCGTGGGGTCCGCTACCGTCCCGGGCCAGCCGACTGAAGTATTAATATTACTAAGCGTCAACCGGTCGTCCGCCACCAGACTGGCATCTGCGCTGAAGACCACACGCCAGTGACCCCGGTCCGGGTCGGGCGCCAAAGCTTCCAGGTAAAAGTTCGTTAAACCACAGTGATTGATCATCTGGTTGTTTGCTGTCAGGGAGATCTCATCCGATAGTGTATCGTAGGTACCACGCCCAACCAATCCGCCATTGAAGCGGGACCATTTTATTCTGTCCGGGTCACCTGTCTCATCAGGTTCAGCCACTTCGACTCGAAACAAGTAATGCTCAAAACCGTTGTAGCCGCCGCCCACTTCCACTGGGCAATCTCCAGCGATAATAATATCGGAGGCGGGCGTGACTGTTAACCGACCTCGCGAATTGAGATCGTCATCAAGTCGGTCTCCTAAGTTACCGCAATCATCTTCTTCTTCCAGGCGCAGTAGCCTCAATGCAAACTGCAGTTTGCTCCGCTCAGTGGTGTCCGGACCACCCAGCGCAGGTTCAAGCAAGTAGGTGGGATCCTGAAATGCGCTGAAGGCTTCCTCCCATACTTCAAGGATCACGGCATCACGAATACCATCGGCTATACCGTCCGGCTCCGGTTGGGGATCATTGAGGGGAAGCCCATAGTACTCTGCTAAAAATTTTTGCGGGTCTGTTCCAGAAATCAATAAATGCAGACCATCCAGCCAAGCCCGACCCGGGTTAATAGTAAGTTCTACCCGGATACCATTGTTGTGGGCTTTCAGGACTTGTAAGTCACCTGGTTGCGATGCAGGTATGGCCACCACATCCTGCCCGATCGTGTCTCGCCCCAACAGTTCTCGCAAATGCCGCGTTACCTGAGTGTCTGCATTCCAATCCTGATCAAGAAGCACCCGGCCTTGTTGATGCCAAACCCCCGTGAAATTATCCTCCGGACGGAACTGAAGTTTTGAGAAGTCGCCTTTCATAAGCTTAATCCTAAAAAAATAGCACGTTGTTAATTTCGGTCCATTAAGTCACTGGTATTAATATGGGACGTATCCCTACCGGCATGAACTCCCTATAACGGATATTGATGTTTTTCCATTTATGCGTGTTGAGTAAATAACCAAAAGCGCCCATGGCATCCCGGCCAGGGCCCTGCTCAAGAATCTTTCGATCCGAACGCAGACCCAACTGTCCATAGCCCGGCTGATCGAACCACTCTGATGTGAAGTGCAAATCCACTTCCGTTCCAAAAACACATCCATGGTGCGGCGGCAAGCGATCCCCATCGCCGGAAAAATAACTGAACTTCACACAGCCGAATTGATTGTCATGGGCTTCCAGCCGATGCAACCAAATACCGCCTTCTCCACTGACACGGGTCACCCGCATTCGACCAAAACAGGTCATTCCGTCGACTTCCAGATCTGGACCCCATTCCAGTTCCGGATTTCCGGTAAAAGCCTTCACGGCCAAATTGGGTGGAGTATCTTCCAAGCCACTCCCACCGTCCACAATGCTTTCCGTTAATCGCAAGGTGTATCCATCATCAATGGACAGGGTTCCCGTAATACTGCGTTGAATAATAATTTGTGGCGTTTGGTCGAACGCGGTGGTTTCAGAGGGATCATCTATAAAACCATAATCATTATCCAAGTGCATGCTGTCACGCATGGGATGCCTTGCTCCGAGATCGGTTCCATCAGGAAACCAGGCACCGCCGGGATCTAACGTGCACCCATTTATCAGCAGCCGATTGAGAGCAGCCTGTTGAATCAAAGCTTCATCCCCGGAAAAATCGGCCGAGCTCCTATCCCATGTAATGTACAAACCTTCTAACACTACTTCCATATTCGCGATAATATCCGGTGCTCCGAAACTCAACACATCGGCAGGACGAAACCGCAATGGTTGTTGCAGGCGAATGACCGGCCGCTCACCGCTGGCCGCTCGAATCCACAGGGAACGCCCCAAGGTCAAGGAAGGATCGCCTCCTTCATTACCAATCCCGACAACAGCACTCAGATCCAGATCATAGGTAGCACTGTCCTGAATTTCTATTATCAAAGGTTGGGTTTGGGTCGCAAGATCAGCCAAAGCGGTAGTCAGATCAATGCCCGTGTCACTCACAACAATGATTGTAGCCGCGGTCTCCTGATATTCTGCAGGAGTCGCTGGACGCACCACCGGATGCGACCCCGTGGGACCCGAAAAACCGTAGGTATAAGAGACCCATAATTGCTCCGCTAATAATTCCGCTTCTGCGGCGAGATTTGCGAAACCAAATAAAACACGACCCAATGTGGGATCAATGACTATTTCATTTTCTTCAAGTGGAGGGTTCAACCCTTCCTCCCAGGAGCAAAGGTTGGCCCCGCGAAAACTCCAGACAGTGCCTGCCGGGAAAACCGATTCAGGAACATGCAACAGCAGTCCCACGCTATCATCGCCAGGCTTTTCGGGGACAACCCCGGTGTAGGCGTCAATCCGGACATAAGATTCCGGGTTTCCAGAAACCGTGCCTTCACTCAACCGGGGCCAAGGCATTGGACCGGGAACCGCATCGGGGTGAGTGAGATCAGGCGGATCGTCATCTGCATGAAAACGATGAGTATTGAATAAAATAATCGGATCTGTATTCGAGGGATCCGCCTGGGTATTAGCCTGAGGATGCAGCATGCACCGCACCACGGCCGCTGCATTTCCGGCAGACGCCACCATAGGCAAGGCTTGTCCGGGACGCGCGACTTTCGCCTGAAAATCTTCCAACCGCCAAAGGAACACACCCAGATTGGGCAAGTTGTGCCGCGAAGTTCCCACGGTACCGGGTTTGACATCCACCACGTGGGCAAAGGGATCAAACGCCCCACCCAGAAAACTGAGCTGGGCCGGATCGCGCAGGGTTACAGTACCTCCCCGAACAGCGCTGGTGATATCCGTCCGTAAAGTTAGAGGAGGAATTCCGCCAGCATCCGGACGCTGATGATTGAGATGTTGATTCCATAGCAGACGATCCCGGAACTCCACAGCATGCGCCGCCCAGCCGCTTAAACTGTAAGTCAACGATTCCACCGCTCCAAGCGTGCCCTTGCGTCGGCGATGAAATACTGTCCGCGCCACATCGGCTCTCAAAGTCCAGGGGTCTCCCGACAAATGAGAGACACCCAAAAGGTCGGCAATGTAGGGAATCACCCACGGCTTGCAGGTTTCAATAAAAAAATCGTGGTACAACTCTTCCACATTGTCCCGCATTCCTTCCATCACCTCGTCCATGATTCCCATGAACGCTTCGAGTTGCCCAGCCGGAATTCTATCCTGATCCTTGATCCGGTAAAACTCCGGTAGCCTTTGATAAAGATGTTTTCGTGGAGTGCCCATCAGTCACACACCTCTATGGTTGAATCCTGAACTAAACTTATAGCCAGATGGTTGTTATGCAATACCAGAATATGATCATTGGGGCAGAGGATCGCCTCATTACGCATTTCAGGAACGGGTATCGACAGTTCATCAGGGTCATTTTCCGGAAGCGTTCCGAGAGAGATCGATTGCAGAGCGTTCACCCGCACCCAACTCACTCCCACCACCTGTTGTGCCGAAGCAATGACTTGAGAGACATGCGCGCCCTGTCCCAAGCGCCGACGTCCCAATCCGAACAAGCCGTCCGTGCCATCGATATTGTCTCCTTCCCGTCCGGAAACTCCCAAAGCAACAAGAACCAGAGGTTCGATATCCTCCACACGGCGATCCCTGCGATACCCCACAATTATGTTTAAATATAGAAACTTGCGTATCGCCGGAACCACCAATAAAGCAAACCGTGCGGCACCGCGGCAACGGTTGGAAGTTTGTAAACTGCTCCGAACTTTTTCCACCTCCGCCGGATCTCCGCCCTCCGTCAAAACCGTTAATCGCATCAACGGGGTGCCATAAGGCGCGGCCCAATCGGCCTTGGCTTTGAGAACGCCCGGCAAGGCTAGCGCTTCGGCCTCATAATCTTCCAGTCCAACCAAGCGTCCCAGACTTTGCATCCGGCTAGGGGCCGCGATACGGGCCGATTCTTCACCTTCCCGCTTGGCACCACCAACAGCGGGAGAAGGCATGAAAATTTCGTCCAGCGGTTTCAACTTGCCCGTGGCCTTGGGCTTGGTATCTAATTTCAGAGGTCCATACGCTCCATTGCCTGTGCGGTATAAAGCCACCACATTGTTACGTCCCGAGGGCAACCGAGCTCCAGTTTTACCGTCGCCAAATTGGATATAACTTTTTTCTTCCTCGTCCTCCCGAATGACATAATGCAAATCTTTGGGCCTGCTGGTAAAAAAGTTATCGACCCGCTCCCATAATATTCCATCGACATAGACGCCCAACTCCGGCTCTTGGGGAGGCGTAGCCGTCGAGTCCAATAGATAGGTCAAAGGAAACTTGGGCAAAGGAAGGGTTTGAAAAATCAAACGCGCATCGCCACTACCAATGATGGTTTCGGATTGAGTTTTTCCTTGATCCGTCTGAACCAGATTGCCATAAACAAACACTTCGGGGCTCTCCTCGTCAAACATTTTCCGCGCAAATTCGGGTTGGTGATCAAGCGTCACCGGCCAGAGCTGAGGACTCTCCTCATCGTCCAACGGAAGGACAAACTCATCGCGAGTGGTGGTGACGCTGACCGATTGCAAAACTCCTTCGGGACTCTCAAATAATAAATCCCGTTTCGCCAGATTCTTCGCTTCTGCATGAGTCCCATAGAAATTCACGACGCTGTCAGTGAATTCGCCGGTTGGCCATTGGCTGGGTGCCCGCAGAGTGAATTCCGGACTGACCACTTCATGAATGGACATACGGCGAACATCCGCTGCTTCGCCACCCAAACTCAAATTGGAAATCGTACCCGCTTCAGCCATTTTAATCACCGTGGTGCCACTGGCAAGCCCACCCCAGGTCAATGAATCAGAACGCAATTCCGCAATCTCGCGCACCACGGTAAAATCCACTGATCCTCCCATGGCGGTAATATCGGCCACCCCTTGGATAATTATCTTGCCTCCAACAGGCAAATCATCGACCTCAACTTCCAGAGGCATTTCTCTCCAAAAAATGTCGGAATAAAATTCTTCGTCATCTCCACTAAAAATATGGTTTCCATAAATATTCCGAACAAATTGCGTCAGTTCTCGTTTCGCCAATCCAGTCGTTTCATCGTACTTGACGATGTACCGTGGAGCGTTGAAACCAAAATGTCTAAAACTCCGATCAATTTTAAAAGCGCGGATCGTGGTGCCACGGGTGATGGTGAGGGCTCCTTCAAAACGGATGATGATGCGGTCCAACACCTGCTTCACTTCGGAGACAATCAATATCTCCGGTTTTTCCTGGGCGTTAGCGGAGGTGACACTGCCACCTCCCGCATCGAACATACTGGAATCCGGCACCAGCATGATGCGATCTCCCGGATCAAAGATGAGAGCCGACCGGGCGGCTAAACCCAAAGCGCCATCCACAGCATGGAGTTCCAGTTCAGTAAACCCCGCGCTAATGTTTTGCATGCCCGATCTCGGTTGATAAACATGAAATTGATTGAGCGCAGGATGAGCCACTACCTCCTGTGTATTTTCAAAAATTGAAGGTTCATCTTTATTTTCCAATTGCACTTTCACCCCAAACCCCCGGGGTACGATGACGGGGTCTTCTCCGGTTACAGCGAAAGCGAACAATGCCTCGCCACCCACACCCGGAGCCAAACGGTACCCGGTGAGTTGAATGAGAGCAGACACGCTTTCCCGCCAGTTGGCTGACCTCAGAAACGCTTCATTGGCGTAAAGATTCTGGTAAAACGCCAGAATCTCTGCAACAATTGCCGCGCCCTCCAATACAGCGATTCCCGGATCATCTGCACCGCGGTGGGTCCACCCCTGCAACGCACGGCTTTTATCCAATTGGTCCAGCATGTGATCCCGTATTCCGCAGTAATCACCTGCGCGGTAAAGAATTTCATCCAACGCGGGCCGATTGAAAATTTCCAACGGGAAATGAGTAGGTTTGGGGCAATCGTGTTCGCAGCTCATTGCCGGCCCCCCTCAATATCAAATAATATTCGACCCTTCTCGATATGACTCGGGTCATTAGAAACTCTTATTACTTCATTAGGATGAACTTCCAGAGCGTCGATGATGTTCTCAGGTAAATCTTCCGGATTTAGAATAATGGTACTTGTGGTGGGCCCCAACCCTGCATTCCAGCGGCGCATGCTCACGCTCAATGCTCGGCCCACACCGGGCACGCTCAAAGCCCGGCCAACCAATTGGCTGGCATGAAGTGGTTGCCCGAAGGTCCACTCATCAGGATGAAAAAAACCTCGCCGACCATCGAAAGTGTAACCATCGGAAAACTCCTGATCCAACTCGGCGGCCAAATCCTCCGGCCAATAATCGGGATGAGCGCACAACCGTATTTCAATATCCAAAGCCACATACTGTGCCTGCCGTATTTCCAAATCTTCACCAATCAAGCGCAATGCATTCAGATGACTTTCGATTTTGAGTCGGATGGGTTCCAGAAGTTCATCCGTGCCCGCAGGATCGATAGATACGCGAACCGTGCGCCAGCTTCCGGTCCAGGCATAGTGTGCGTAAGCATGTGAAACCTCCTGCAAGGATTCAGCCTGATCAACATAATCCTGTAAGGTTACGGCCCGGCGTTGACGACTGCGATAAGCCTCCGGCACACGGCGAAGGATTTCCACTACTGGTTCAGGGTCTCGTCCATCGGTGACATCGAATGGATTGTGAACGGAATCCACTCCTACAACCGCAACCGGATCAAAACCTGTTAACTGACCGGCTCCAATATTCCCTTCACTCCCTCGTCCCACTTGATATCGGGCCACCACTTCTGCGTCCTGTGGCAGTGGTCTGCCATTTCTTTGAAAACCAAAACGAATCCGACTGAAAGACATTTCATCTGT